>Ga0079224_100006815_pt1 | contig 15228 bp, 13 predicted proteins | sample Stecom2015_FD_80414 | JGI IMG/M metagenome (GOLD analysis project Ga0079224, IMG submission 80414) | Agricultural soil microbial communities from Utah to study Nitrogen management - Steer compost 2015 | ecosystem: Environmental > Terrestrial > Soil > Agricultural land | place: USA: Utah...
CACGTCCGGGTGGGCCTTCTCGATCTCGTCGAGCAGCACCACCGAGTAGGGCTGCCGCCGGACGGCTTCGGTCAGCTCACCGGCCTCGCCGTGCCCGACGTAGCCAGGAGGTGCACCGACCAGGCGGCTGGCGGTGTGCCGCTCCTGGAACTCGCTCATGTCCTGCCGGATGATCCGCTTCTCGTCGCCGAACAGCGCTTCGGCCAGCGCCTTGGCCAGTTCGGTCTTGCCGACACCGGTGGGCCCGAGGAACAGGAAGCTGCCCAGCGGCCGGTTCGGGTCCGCCAGTCCGCTGCGGGAGCGGCGGACGGCGCGGGCGAGCGCGTGCACCGCGTCCTTCTGGCCGACGACCCTGCGGTGCAGCTCTTCCTCCAGCCGGCGCAGCCGTTCCCGCTCGGCTTCGGTCAGTCGGCTGACCGGGACGCCGGTGTTCCGGGAAACGACCTCGGCGATGTCGGTCTCGCCGACCTCGAGGACCCCGGCCGGCGCGGAGCCGGTGCTGCCGCCCAAACCGGCCAGCTCCTCGTGCGTGCTGTTGAGCTGGTCACGCAGCTTCGAGGCCCTCTCGTAGTCCTCGGCGGCCACCGCCTGGTCCTTCTCCTTCTCCAGCTGCTCGATCTGCTGGCGCAGTTCGGCAGCTCGCGAGTCCGGCATCGCGTTGAGCCGCTTGCGCGCACCGGCCTGGTCGATCAGGTCGATCGCCTTGTCCGGCAGGAACCGGTCGGTGATGTACTGGTCGGCCAGCCGGGCAGCGGCCTCGATCGCCTCGTCGGTGTAGCGCACCTTGTGGTGCTCCTCGAACCGCTCGCGCAGCCCGTTCAAGATCCGCACGGTGTCCGGAACGCTGGGTTCGGGCACCTGGACCGGTTGGAACCGGCGCTCCAGCGCGGGGTCCTTCTCGATGTGCTTGCGGTACTCGTCGAGCGTGGTCGCGCCGACCAGGTGCAGCTCCCCGCGGGCCAGCCGCGGCTTGAGCATGTTGCCGGCGTCCATCGAGCCCTCGGCGCCGCCCGCGCCGACCACCGTGTGCAGCTCGTCGATGAAGACGATCAGCTCGTCCTTGTGCTCGGCGATCTCGCCGATGACCTTGGTCATCCGCTCTTCGAAGTCACCCCGGTACCGGGTGCCCGCCAGCATGCCGGAGAGGTCCAGCTGCACCACGCGCTTGCCGGCCAGCGCGTCGGGGACCTTGCCGGAGGCGATGCGCTGAGCGAGGCCCTCGACGATGGCGGTCTTGCCGACACCGGCCTCGCCGACCAGGACCGGGTTGTTCTTGGTGCGGCGCGACAGCACCTCGATGGTCTGCTCGATCTCCTGGTCGCGGCCGATCACCGGGTCGAGCTGGCCTTCTCGGGCGGCCGCGGTGAGGTCGTGGCCGTACTGGTCCAGCGTCGGGGTGTTGCTGCCGGTCGTGGTCTGCCCGCTCTGCGGTCGCTGGGCAGCTGACCGCAGCTGGTCCGGCGAAGCCCCGACCGAGGACAGCAGCCGGCCGACTTCGGAGTCGACGTTGGCGGCCATGGCCAGCAGCACGTGGTCCGGGCCGATGTAGGTGGAGCCCAGTGCGCGGGCCACCTGGTGCGCGTCGGCCAGGACGGCGCGGGCAGCCGGGGTCAGGGTGACCGCTTGCTGCTCAGCGGGTTGGGAGCCGCTGGCCGGCGGCAGGTGTCCGTCGATCCGCTTGGCGAAGCCGTCCACGTCGACACCGGCCTGGCGCAGCATCTCCTGCGTCGGGCTGTGCTGGGTGGTGGCCCACAGCAGGTGCAGCGCGTCCAGCTCGGTGCGTCCCCGTTCCCGGGCGTGCTGGGCCGCTGCGATCAGCAGTTGCTGCGCTTGTTCGGTGAGCAAGTCGGTGATGTCGATCCTCCGTCCCCCGGGGCGGGCGCTGTCCGCCCCGAAGAAGCGCGCGAAGTACTCCTCGAAAGGCCCCGGGCCGATAGGTCCGAAGAAAGTCGCCATCAACTTCCCTCCTAGCGACCGTGGTTGCTGGCCATAGCCACTACATACTTGAGTCTTCCGCTATCAATCAACGTTAGTCGGGGAAAATTAATTCCGCGATTGACGATCAGTGACTCAGGACACAGGAAGATCGTCTTGCGGACCGGTTGACCGTGGGATTCCAGTTGGAGGAACGCCGGGTGCCGCCGGTGGGATCGAGAGGAAGCCGAGGGCGGTCATGGAAGATGTTCGGGCGCTGTTCGAGTCGGCCTACGCCAACGGAGGACCTCCGTGGGTGATCGGGGAACCGCAGCCGGTGGTGGTCGAGCTGGAACGGGCCGGGGAGATCTCCGGCGCGGTGCTGGACCCGGGGTGCGGTACCGGTGAGCACACGATCCACCTCGCGACGAAGGGGTACTCCGTGCTCGGCATCGACTTCTCCGCCCGGGCGATCGAGCTGGCCGAGCAGAACGCGCGGCGGCGCGGAGCCCAGGCGGACTTCCGGGTGGCGGACGTGTTCCAGCTGTCCGGGGAACGCTTCGACACGGTCATCGACAGCGCCCTCTTCCACGTCTTCGAACCGCCCGACCGCCGGCGCTACGTCCAGCACCTGGCCGAACTGTGCAACCCGGGGGCGGTGGTCCACGTGTTGGCGCTGGCCGACACGGAGCCGCAGCTGGGGCCCCGGGTCACCAGCACGGCGATCCGGGAGGCGTTCGCCGAGGGCTGGGAACTGGCCTACGTGCGGTCCAGCAGCTACCGCGCGATCGCGCGGGGTGAGAGCGCGGTGGCATTCGGGGTCACCTCCGGTTCCGTCGTGGCAGCCCCGGCCTGGTTGGCCAAGGCGGTTCGCCGCTGACGCGGGGCACGGCTGGCACACTGAGCGGCATGGCAGAAGATCCCGCGTGCGCTGTTGCCCACGGTTCCGCCCCCGGCCGGTCCGAAGGGCGTGCGCTGGCCGCCGTGTTCGCTTCTCCAGTGGCGGAGCGCTTGTTGCGCTACGCGCAGGACCTGGAATTCGACTGCTGTCTTGTCGAACCGGATGCTGCAAGGGCCCAACAAGCGCGCGCTGCCGGGTATTCCGTGTTCCAGGCGGTGCCCGAGCTGGACGCCAACACCGATGTGGTGGTGACCGATCACCACCGCCCGGAGCTGGGCGAGCTGCTTCGGGACGTGCTCGCCCAGGACGTCCGCTGGGTGGGCGTGATGGGGAACCCGCGGCACCCGGCTCCGCACGTGGCGGCGCTGCGCGATCTAGGGGTCCCCGAGGAGGAGATCAGCCGGGTGCACCGGCCGATCGGGCTGAACATCGGCTCGCGGACACCGGCCGAGATCGCCATCGCCACCCTGGCCGGACTGCTGGCCGACCGCAACGGGCGGCCGGGCGGTTTCGAATTCCAGGCGTGAAGGTCTCGCTTCGGCGCGGCTCGCTGGCTATATTGCGGAGCTCGTAACGGCACGACGGCGTTGCGTTACGAGCGCAGCCGGCGGGGAGGAGCAGCCGATGAGCATGGCTTTCCGCGAACTGGCCCCGGTGAACTTCCTCCAGCGAGCTGCTGCGGTGTTCGCTGAGCGGACCGCGGTGGTGGACGGCGATCTGCGCTACGACTACGCGGAGTTCTGGGACCGCGCTCAGCGGCTGGCCGGCGCGCTCGTCGAACGCGGTGTGCAGCCCGGTGATCGAGTGGCGGTGCTGGCGCCGAACACCCATCTGCTGCTGGAGGCGCACTACGGGGTTCCGCTGGCCGGGGCCGTGCTGGTCACGCTGAACACCCGACTGGCCGCGGCGGAGATCCAGTACATCCTGGAGCACTCCGGTGCTCGGCTGGTGCTCGTGGACGAGCAGTACCGGGAGCTGCTGGTCGAGGCCGCCGACGGGCAGCAGATCATCTCCTCCGTCAACTACGACCGGCTGGTGGCCGCGGCGCCCCGCCATCGGCGGGAAATCACCGACGAGCGCTCCCTGCTGTCCATCAACTACACCAGCGGCACGACTGGTCGTCCCAAAGGGGTGATGTACCACCACCGCGGGGCCTACCTGCAAGCCCTGGCGATGGCCTACCACGCGGCTCTCCGGCCCGGCTCGCGGTACCTGTGGACGCTGCCGATGTTCCACACCAACGGATGGTGCTTCCCCTGGGCGGTGACGGCCGCTGGAGCCACCCACCACTGCTTGCCCAAAGTGGACACCGAGGTGGTGTGGCGGATGCTCCGGCAGGACCGGATCAGCCACTTCTGCGCCGCTCCCACGGTGCTCGCGATGCTGGCCGAACACTCGGAGGCCAGCCGTCCGCTCGAGCACCAGGTGACTGCGTTCACCGGTGGTGCTCCTCCCTGGCCTGCTCTGCTGGAGCGGATGGAACGGCTGGGCGTCGAAGTCCGGCACCTCTACGGATTGACCGAGACCTTCGGCCCGGCCGTGGTGTGCGAGTGGCAGCCGGAGTGGGACGACCGCAGTCAGCGGCAACGAGCCCGGCTGATCGCGCGGCAAGGCATCGCCAACGTGGTCGCAGAGCCGTTGCGGGTGGTGGACCCGCAAGGGCAGGACGTCCCGGCGGACGGCCGCACCCAAGGGGAAATCCTGCTGCGCGGCAACAACGTCATGCTCGGTTACTACCGGGACGAAGCCGCCACCGCGGCGGCGGAGCTGGACGGCTGGTTCCGCACCGGAGATCTCGGGGTGCGACACCCGGACGGCTACGTCGAGCTGCGCGACCGGATCAAAGATGTGATCATCTCCGGTGGGGAGAACATCACGTCGGTCGAGGTGGAAAACGTCCTGACCGAGCACCCGGACGTGCTGGAGGCCGCTGTGGTCGGCGCGCCGCACCCCAAGTGGGGAGAGGTGCCGGTGGCTTACGTGGCGCTCCGGGAGGGCGCTCGGCTGGAAGCCGACGAGTTGACCGAGTTCGTCCGGGCACGGCTCGCCGGGTTCAAAGCGCCGCGGCGGGTGTTCTTCACCTCCCTGCCCAAGACCTCCACGGGGAAGCTGCAGAAGAACGTGCTCCGCGAGCGGGCGGCGCAGCTGCAGCTGCAGTTCGCCGACTGAACGGGAAACCCGTGGTCGATCGCTCGCCCGGGCAGCGCTGTCCGCGGCGGCAGCGCTCAGTATGCTGCGGGCGAGCAGGCGTGACAGGAGGCGGTGACACACATGGTGGCCAACACTGCCGGGCCGCCTGCGCGCAACACCCGGCCGCGAAACCGCCGTGCGCTGATCACCGCGGCCGCGGCCGCCCTGTTCTACCAGTTCGGTTACGCCCGGGTGAGCATGAGCGACATCGCCGGGGCAGTGGGAGTCGGTTCTTCGGCGCTGTACCGGCACTTCGCCGGCAAGCAGCAGTTGCTCAACCAGATAGTGCTGGACGAGCTGCAGCCGTTCCGGGAGATCGCCGCTGCGGTGTCCGAGTGCGATCTGGACCAGGTGGTGTCCGGGCTCGCCGCGGCAGCGTTCGAGCACCGGCAGCTCGGGGTGCTCTGGCAGCGCGAGGCCAGGCACCTGCCGGAGGAGCAGCGGGACGTGCTGCGGGCGAAGCTGCGGGAGGTGGCCAGCGGGCTCGACCAGCTGGCCCGGGTCTTCCGCCCCGAACTGGGGCCGGAAGAGGCCAGGTTCCGGGCGTGGTGCATGTTCAGCGCGTTGACCAGCCCCTCGTACCACCAGGTCGAGTTGCCGCGCAAGCAGTTCGAGGAGCTGTTGCGGGCCATGGTGGTGGCGGTCGGGCAGCAGCCTCCGCACCGGTTCACCGAGCAGCCGGGGGAGCGGGGCGGGGAGTTCCGGGCCGAGCTGTTCGCCAGCCGCGCCTCCCGGCGCAGGCTGCTGCTGTCGGCGGCCACCCGGCTCTTCTCCGAGCGCGGTTACACCAGGGTCACCACGGAGGACGTGGGAGCGGCCGCGGGAATCGCCGGACCGAGCCTGTACAACTACTTCTCCAGCAAGCAGGAACTGCTCAGCGCGGTGGTCACGCGCGGCTCGGCTTGGCTCGAAGTGGAGCTGGAACGCATCCTGGCCACCATCGTGCCCGCTGACGAGGCGCTGCGGGAGCTGCTGCGCTCCTACATCGGTTTCGCCTTCGACCACGGCGGGTTCATCGACATCCTGGTCAGCGAGGTCATCCACCTGCCGGACGCCGAGCGGCACCGGGCCAGGCAGACCCAGCACGCGTACGTGGCCGAGTGGGTGGGACTGCTGTGCGAGGCCCGTCCGGAGCTGGACCCGCTGAGCTCCCGGGTGCTGGTGCAGGCCGCTTTGACGGTGGCCAACGACATGGCCCGCACCGGGGCGGTCCGGGACGTGGAGGCGCTGCTGCGGGTCGGCGCTGCGCTGATGCTGGAAAGCGATCCCGGCAAGCGCTATCGGCAATTCACTTAATTCTTGGATGTCCCTAACACGCAAACTGCGGGTTGGCGTATCTTGCCTATTGCGGCGTCACTTGACAATTGACGCCCGGTACCGGGGAGGCTAGCCTCCCCCTGCGACGAAGTCTGCCTGGGATCGCTCATCATCATCGGGGGTGCCGCACACCGGCGTTCGCGTCCCGGGCGGGGCTGCGTCATCGACTGGCGGACAGCCGAATCAGCAGAAGGACAGGTTGGTGGCATGAGCAGCGCGACGGAGCCGGTCGGTCAGCCTCCGGCGGAGGAGCCCGACATCCACACCACGGCGGGCAAGCTGGCGGATCTGTACCGGCGCAACCACGAGGCGGTGCACGCCGGCTCGGCGCGAGCGGTGGCCAAGCAGCACGAGAAGGGCAAGAAGACCGCTCGCGAACGTATCGACATGCTGCTGGACCCGGGATCCTTCGTGGAGCTCGACGAGCACGCGCGGCACCGGTCCACGAACTTCGGGATGGAGCAGAACCGTCCTTACGGCGACGGGGTCGTCACCGGGTACGGCACCATCGACGGCCGCCAGGTGTGCGTCTTCTCGCAGGACTTCACCGTCTTCGGCGGTTCGCTCGGCGAAGTCTTCGGGGAGAAGATCGTCAAGGTCATGGACCTGGCGCTGAAGACCGGTTGCCCCCTGATCGGCATCAACGACTCCGGCGGCGCCCGGATCCAGGAAGGCGTGGTCGCGCTCGGCCTGTACGCCGAGATTTTCAAGCGCAACACCCACGCTTCCGGAGTCATCCCGCAGATCTCCCTGATCATGGGGCCGTGCGCGGGTGGTGCGGTGTACTCGCCGGCCATCACCGACTTCACGGTCATGGTGGACAAGACCTCGCACATGTTCATCACCGGTCCGGACGTCATCAAGACCGTCACCGGTGAGGACGTGACCTTCGAAGAGCTCGGCGGTGCGCGCACCCACAACGAGCGCTCCGGCAACGCGCACTACTTGGCGGCCGACGAGGAAGACGCCATCACCTACGTCAAGGACCTGCTGTCCTACTTGCCCAGCAACAACCTGTCCGAACCACCGGTCTTCCCGGGCAGCGAGGCCGTCAACGGGTCGATCGCCGACTCGGTCACCGAGTCCGACAAGGAGCTGGACACCATAGTCCCGGACTCGCCGAACCAGCCCTACGACATGCGCGAGGTGATCACCCGGGTCGTGGACGACGGCGACTTCTTGGAGGTCAGCTCGCTGTTCGCGCCGAACATCATCGTCGGCTTCGGGCGCGTCGAGGGTCGTTCCGTCGGCGTGGTCGCCAACCAGCCCACCCAATTGGCCGGGACGTTGGACATCGACGCCAGCGAGAAGGCCGCCAGGTTCGTGCGCACCTGCGACGCGTTCAACATCCCGGTGCTGACCTTCGTGGACGTCCCCGGTTTCCTGCCCGGCACCGGCCAGGAGTGGAACGGCATCATCCGGCGCGGCGCCAAGCTGCTGTACGCCTACGCGGAGGCCACCGTCCCGCTGGTCACGGTCATCACCCGCAAGGCGTACGGCGGTGCTTACGACGTGATGGGTTCCAAGCACCTGGGGGCGGACGTCAACCTGGCCTGGCCGACGGCGCAGGTCGCGGTGATGGGTGCGCAGGGCGCGGTCAACATCCTCTACCGCCGCCAGCTGGCCAAGGCAGCCGAGGACGGCGAGGACGTCGAGGCGCTGCGGGCCAAGCTGCAGCAGGAGTACGAGGACACGCTGTGCAACCCGTACGTGGCAGCCGAGCGCGGATACGTGGACTCGGTGATCCCGCCGTCGCACACCCGCGGCCACATCGCCCGCGCGCTCCGCATGCTGAGCAACAAGCGCGCCAGCCTGCCCGCGAAGAAGCACGGCAACATCCCGCTGTGACAACGGTGAGTGCGGCTGCGAAGTGCCGCGCAGGCCGGAGGAGGCAACGATGAGCCAGGACTCGGACGAGGTGACCGGCACCGGTCGCCCGGCGCTGCGGATCGTTCGCGGCAATCCTGATGAGGCCGAGCTCGCCGCGGTGACCGCGGTGCTGACCGGGCTGGCCGCGGCCAGGAGCGCAGCTGCGCAGCAGTCCGAACAACCGATGTCCCTCTGGGGCGCTCCGGAAACCGCGCTGCGGTACCCGGCCGGCCGCCGGCCGTTGCGCCCCGGCCCGCACGCCTGGCGTGCTTCGAGCTTCCCAGCCTGAGAACAGATGCGTAAACCGTCCAGAACCGGCGTCGCGCCGGACAATAGAGGGAGTTGACCACTGTGGACGTGACGCCGATCAGCAAGGTACTGGTCGCCAATCGCGGTGAAATCGCGGTGCGGGTGATCCGCGCTTGCCGCGACGCGCGCATCGCCAGCGTGGCCGTGTACGCGGAACCGGACGCGAACGCGCCGTTCGTCCGGCTGGCCGATGAGGCGTTCGCCTTGGGTGGCAGCACTCCCGGCGAGAGCTACCTGAACATTCCGAAGATCATCGAGATCGCCGAGAAGTCCGGCGCGGACGCGGTGCACCCCGGCTACGGCTTCCTGTCGGAGAACGCGGACTTCGCCCAAGCGGTGCTGGACGCCGGGCTGATCTGGATCGGCCCCTCCCCGGAAGCGATCCGCGATCTGGGGGACAAGGTCACCGCGCGGCACATCGCGACCCGGGCGGGAGCGCCGCTGGTGCCCGGCACCAAGGACCCGGTGTCCGGAGCGGACGAGGTCGTGGCCTTCGCCGAGAAGCACGGCCTTCCGGTCGCGATCAAGGCAGCTTTCGGCGGTGGTGGGCGCGGCCTGAAGGTCGCCCGCACTCTCGAGGAGATCCCCGAGCTGTACGCCTCCGCGGTGCGCGAGGCGGAGAGCGCCTTCGGCCGGGGAGAGTGCTTCGTGGAGCGCTACCTGGACCGCCCCCGGCACGTGGAAGCCCAGGTGCTGGCCGACAAGCACGGCAACGTCATCGTCGCGGGCACCCGGGACTGCTCGCTGCAGCGGCGGCACCAGAAGCTGGTCGAGGAAGCACCGGCCCCGTTCTTGACCGAGGAGCAGCGCAAGACCATCCACGAAGCCGCCCGGTCGATCTGCCGGGAGGCCGGCTACTACGGGGCGGGCACCGTCGAGTTCCTGGTGGGCCAGGACGGCACCATCTCCTTCCTCGAGGTCAACACGCGGTTGCAGGTGGAGCACCCGGTCACCGAGGAGACCACCGGGCTGGACCTGGTGCGCGAGCAGTTCCGGATCGCCGCCGGGGAAGAGCTGCAGCTCACCGAAGACCCGGAGCCGCGGGGCCACTCCTTCGAATTCCGCATCAACGGTGAGGACGCCGGCCGCAACTTCCTGCCGACCCCGGGCACCATCACCCGCTTCGAGCCCCCGCAGGGACCGGGCGTCCGGGTGGATTCCGGCGTGGAGACCGGAACCGTGGTCGGCGGCCAGTTCGACTCGATGCTGGCGAAGCTGATCGTCACCGGTGCCGACCGGGAGCAGGCCTTGGAACGCGCTCGACGCGCGCTGGCCGAAATGGTGGTCGAGGGGATCGCCACCGTTCTGCCGTTCCACCGCACCGTCGTCGAGGACCCGGCGTTCACCGGTGCTGACGGATTCACCGTGCACACCAGGTGGATCGAGACCGAGTTCGAGAACAACATCGAACCCTTCTCCGGCGGGGCGGAGGCGGAGGAGCCGGAGCCCCGGCAGACCATCGTGGTCGAGGTCGGCGGCCGTCGGCTGGAGGTCAGCTTGCCGGCCGAATTCGCGGCGGCCAGCGCTGCCGCGCCGGCCAAGGCCAAGCCGCGCAAGCGGACGGCCGGCAAGAAGGCGGCTGCCCCTTCCGGCGACGCGGTGACCGCCCCGATGCAGGGCACCCTGGTCAAGGTGGCGGTCTCGGAAGGGGATCAGGTCAAGGCCGGGGACATGGTCGCCGTGCTGGAAGCGATGAAGATGGAGAACCCGGTCAACGCGCACAAGGACGGCACCGTCACCGGCTTGACCGTGAAGCAGGGTGACTCCGTGTCGCAAGGCGCGGTCATCTGCGAGTTGAAGGACTGAAGTCGCTGGTGCCGGGAGACGGGCCCCGCGAGGCGCGTCTCCCGGCACCGCCAACCGCTGGAAAGTGATGAAGACAACTTTCCGCCACTTGATCGCCGCCACACACTGACCGGTCGGTATGGAATGTGGTAGGCAGACGACGAACGTCGGCGCGGCAGCCCGGGAGGTGGCGGATGAGCGGTTCGCGACACGACTGGCTGGAGCCGGGAGCCCACCGAGTGGCTCCGGGAGTGCACCGCATTCCCCTACCGCTGCCGAACGACGGGTTGCGGGCGGTCAACGTCTACGCGATCGAGGACGGGGACCGGCTGGTGCTGATCGACGCCGGCTGGGCGTTGCCGGAATCCCGCGACCGACTCCGCTCCGGGCTCGCCCACATCGGCGCGGCGCTGTCCGACATCAGCCGCGTCCTGGTCACGCACGCGCACCGCGATCACTACACGCAAGCAGTCGCGTTGCGCCGCGAATTCGGCGTGCGGGTGTCCCTCGGCCGTGGCGAGCAGGCGAACATCCGGGGGCTGTGCCGACCGGACCGGGTGCCGCTCGCCAAGCAGGAGGAGCTGCTCGGGTTCTGCGGTGCCAAACCGGTGCGCGACGCACTGGTCGCCACGCGGGAACCGGTCGGCCGGCAGCACCTCTGGGAGGAACCGGACGACTGGATCGCCGCCCCGGGTGAGATCGAGCTGGTCGATCGACGTCTGCGGGCGGTGCCCACCCCCGGCCACACCCAAGGGCACCTGGTCTTCCTCGACCAGGAGAACGGGCTGCTGTTCGCCGGTGATCACGTGCTGCCGCACATCACTCCGTCGATCGGCTTCGAGCAGGAACCGGGGGACGCCCCGCTGCGGGACTACCTGAGCTCGCTGCAGCTGGTCCACCAGCTGCCGGACGCGAGGCTGCTGCCGGCGCACGGACCGGTCACCGACAGCGTTCACCAGCGGGTGGCGGAGCTGCTGGAGCACCACGAGAACCGGCTCGCCGAAACCGAGACCGCGGTCCGCGGTGGTGCGGCCACCGCGTACGAAGCTGCTCGCGCCTTGCCCTGGACGCGTCGTGGCCGCCCGTTCAGCGACTTGGACGTGTTCAACCAGATGCTGGCGGTGCTGGAGACGGCGGCCCACCTCGACGTGCTGGTGCTGCGGAACCGATTGCGCAAGGAGACGGCGGACGACGTGGTGCGCTACGTCCTGCCCTGATCGACGCCCAGCTGCAGGTGACTCTCAGTATCTGCCAATCACCGGGTTGTCGTGTTCTCGCGGGACGACTTCTGTGTGACCCTGGGGTTCCGCAGTCTGCATGCAGGGCAATCGCGTCGGGTACCTCGTGGGTGTCATTGCGGGACGTCAGTAGGAGCTCGCCATCATGCTTAGTCGCCCTGAACGGGAAAGACTGGCCGAGATCGAGGATGCGTTGACCGCCCAGGACCCCGGGCTGGCGGACAAGTTCGATCAGTTGAGCAGCGGGCCAGGGGTGAGCAGCCGCAAGAAGCTGCTGATCACCGTGCTGCTCGTGCTGAGTGGACTACTGGCTGTGGTCTTCCTGGCCGCTGACCTGGTTCCGGCTGGCGTGCTGCTGGGGTTGCTCACCGCAGCTGGAGCCGCGGTGAGCGTTCACCACTTCCGCCGGACTTCCCACCCCTAGGCGGGGCGAACGGTGGTCAAGCGGTCAGATGGGGGAGCGCCTGCAGCACGGTGTCCGGCTCGATGTAGATGGTGTTCGGGATGCTTTCGAGCCTGGTCAGGTACGGTTCGGGGGCGCCCAGCTGCGCGCACTGCCGGCAGATCTCCTGCTTCGTGGCCGGGTAGTTGATGTGGTAGAGGTACCTGAGCAGTTCTCCTCGGTCGGGTGCAGACATCGCTCGTCCACCGCCTCCTAACAGCTTCACCCGCTAGCGGGTACCCCCGTGCGCTCCAAACCACACTTACGGGTGGTGCCGTGCGACCGGTCGGCGGTCATCAGGCGGCGAGCTGGCGAGCCGCGTTGGCGATCGCCTCCGCGTCGATGCCGGCGTGGTGGAGCAGCTCCGCGGGCTTGCCGGAGGTGGGCATCCGGCGCACCGCCAGGGTTTTGACCGGGGCCTGCACCCCGGCGGAGGCCAAGCCGCTGAGCACTGCCTCGCCGAGACCGCCTTCCGGCCAGTGGTCTTCCGCGGTGACCAGGCCGCGGGTCTGCCTGGCCGCTTGGACCAGGGTTTCGGTGTCGATCGGTTTGATCGAGTACAGGTCGATCACGCGGGCTTGGATTCCCTCCGAAGCCAGTTCTCGAGCGGCCTTCAACGCTTCGTGCAGCGTTATGCCCGCCCCGACCAGGGTGATGTCCGAACCGTCCCGGACCACTCGGGAGCCGCCGATCGGGAACTCCTCGTCCGGACCGTATATGACGGGGGTGGCTCCCCGGTTCGTCCGTATGTAGCTGACGCCCTCCCGGTCGACCATGGCCTCCACCAGCCGGACGGTCTGGTTGGCATCGCTGGGGTACAGCACGGTGCTGCCGTGCACGGCGCGCAGGGAAGCCAGGTCTTCCAGGCCCATCTGCGAAGGCCCGTCCTCGCCGATGGCCACTCCGGCGTGCGAGCCGGCCAGACGGATGTCGGCTCGGCTGACCGCAGCCATCCGCACGAAGTCGTAGGCGCGGGAGAAGAACGCTGCGAACGTGGAGGCGAACGGCTTCCACCCGCGCACCTGCATGCCGATGGCGGCAGCCACCATTTGCTGCTCGCTGATGTACATCTCGAAGTAGCGGTCCGGGTGCGCTTCCCGGAACATCTCGGAGAACGTGGAGTTGGACACTTCCCCGTCGAGGGCGACCACGTCTCCCCGCTGGTCCCCCAGCATCCGCAGGGCCTGCCCGTAGGCTTTGCGGGTGGCGACCTCGCTGCCCACTTCGAAGGCGGGGCGTTCGCCACCGGTGGTCTGGAACCGGTGCGGTTGTCCTCGCTGGTCGGGACGGGAGACGGTCACCTGCAGGTCACGCGGCCCGCCCAATTCCTTGATCGCCGATTCGGCGTCCGGCAGTGGTTTTCCGTGCTTGCCCAGCTGGTCTTCGACCTCGGCCACCCCGTAGCCCTTCTTGGTGGTGGCGAGCAGCATCACCGGTTGCTGGTTGTTGTTGGTCGCTTTCTGCAGAGCGTTTTCGATCTGTTCCGGATCGTGACCGTCGAGCTCCAGGGTGTGCCAGCCGGCCGCTTGAGCGCGCTTGGCGTACGAGTCCAGGTTCCAGCCGTGCATGGTTTCGGTGGTCTGGCCGAGCCGGTTCACGTCCACCAGGGCGATCAGGTTGCCCAGCTGCTCGTGCCCGGCGTGTTCGAGAGCTTCCCAGACCGACCCCTCGGCCATTTCGCTGTCCCCGCACAGCACCCACACCCGGTAGGGCAGCTGGTCCAGCCGGCGGGCAGCCAGGGCGATGCCCACGCCGATCGGCAGCCCTTGCCCCAGCGAACCAGTGGCGACATCGACCCACGGCAGCTCTGGGGTGGGGTGCCCTTCCAGGCGGCTGCCGAACTGGCGGTAGGTCAACAGCTCTTCGTCGCTGATGGTGCCAGCAGCCTTCAGGCAGGAGTACAGCAAGGGGGAGGCGTGCCCCTTGGAGAAGATCAGGTGGTCGTTGTGCGGGTCTGCCGGGTTGTCGAAGTCGTAGTGCAGATGTCCGTCCAGCAGGGCGGCCAGCAGGTCTGCCGCGGACATCGACGAGGTCGGGTGCCCCGACCCGGCTTTGCTGCTGCAGCGGATGGAGTCCACGCGCAGTTGCTGGGCCAGTTCCCGGCGGAAGCTCATGCGGTCCATGTTCCGGTTATGCCCACCCGCATGAACCCTGAAACCTGCAGCGCCCGCCGCTGGCGAGCTCTACAAAGGACGGACCGGCTCGAGATCAGTGCTTCGGGTCGGCCTTGCTGAGTCCCGAGAGCAGGCGCTGGATGACTTCCGGATCGATTTCGGCGGTCTCCTCGGCCGGGTGTTCGGGCGGGGCGCTGCGCTTCGGGGATCGGCGGGGAAGCGGTACCGAGGTCGCCGACACGCCTCCGGGCAGCTGCAGCTCGCACCAGACCAGCGTGCCTCCGCTCTGCAGCGTGGTCGACCCGCACCGGCCGTCCGCGAGGTTCGGCGAAAGCGCTGGGGCTTCGGTGCCTTGCTCGTCCTCGACTTCGATGATCAGGCTCTCGCCGCTCAGGCGCAGCCGGACCGTGATGAACCCGGGCTTGTCCGAGTCGGCGCTGTCCACTGCTGCGGTGACGAATTGAGCAGCCAGGTTGCTGGCTTCATCGATCAACGAAGTGAGCGACCACTCGGTGAGCGCAAACCGGACGAACATCTCGGTGCAGTTCACCGCGCTGGGCAACGCGATGAGGCGCAGGTCGTCTACTTGAGCGGTTTGGGCGTTCACCTGATCTTGTCCTCCGTCCGCATCTACTGCGAGTGCATCACCCGAGAGCCGTATCTTGCCAACTTCGCCGTCCGGACTCCTGGCCGGGGTCCCTCACCTTCGTCGTCTACTGTGGACTTGAAGGCGGGCTGGAATGCTGGCGCAGTGCGAGTTCGCCGGGGAGGAGCAGTGCATACCGAAAAAGTACGCCACCCGGTCCCACGGCGTACAGCCCGGAACGTATCGGTTCCACAACGGGAGAGTTCCAAGAGTATGATCAACTGGACCGGGGCTTCTGCCCGGCTCAGTGGCAGATCATGCCGTGCTCCTCGTCGAGGTGTGCTTGCTATGTGCCTGTTATCACTCGCCCGCGTTAACTCGACCGGCTGGGCGCGCTGCGCGCTGGGCCGATCCGCGAGACGCGCCGCCGGTTGAGCCTCCGATAAGCGATCGCGCATCCATCGCTCCGGGCTCCGCGCTCGAGGTTCGCAGCACCGGTTTTCGATTGATGAAGCTCACCCCGCCGGCCCGGAACGCGGCGGAACCGGTGGTGGTCGGCTCGG
>Ga0079224_100006816_pt1 | contig 15227 bp, 12 predicted proteins | sample Stecom2015_FD_80414 | JGI IMG/M metagenome (GOLD analysis project Ga0079224, IMG submission 80414) | Agricultural soil microbial communities from Utah to study Nitrogen management - Steer compost 2015 | ecosystem: Environmental > Terrestrial > Soil > Agricultural land | place: USA: Utah...
CGGATGGACGGAGCAAACAAGAAAACCTTCCTCCTTTAAGGAAACTCGCCATTTTTCAGTTAACATATTTAAGGCAGCTTTTGATAAAGTATATGGATAATCTCCATCATAGGCATTTGTTAAACTTGCTGCATCCGAAGAAATATTGACGATGGCAGGATTTATCCCTTTTTTGAGAAGAGATAAAAAATGTTTAACAACCCTTAATGGGCCTAAAGCGTTAATATCCATGCACTTTTTACAATCATTTACATCCACTTCTTCCACCTTTTGTTCCCGCCCGAGAAGTATACCGGCGTTATTGATAATCCCATCGATGGCAGGCGTTATTTCCTCCAACTTTTTCTTTGCTTCCCGAATTGACATTTCATCCGTCACATCCATCGGGATTAAATGGAGATGTTCCTCAAATTTCTGTTTCAGGCTGTTCAGTTTTTCCAAATCTTCCTGTTTCCGCGAACGAAACGTAGCAATTAAAACATGGCCCCGCTCCAATCCAGCTTCAACAAGGCTCAGTCCTAGACCGCGATTGGCGCCTGTCACTAAAATTTTCAATTGCAATCCCCTCCTTTTCAAAAAATCACTTTTAACCTACCCCTTGGATGAATAACTTTCTTATAAGTTATAATAACAAAACATTACTTTATCGTCTAAGTAATATTTTATGAATATTTACTTTCTCTCACTAATCATTATTTACATACCAAAAATTTCCACCCATTTTTTCATGTTAACCTCATCAGGCACATTCCTTCCAATGGTAAAATATGATATAGGTAACAGCGCCCAGAAGGTTGCGAAAGTTCCCATTTCAACGTATGATAGACTTTGGAAAGGAACGTCTAGTTTAAGACTTTAACAAAGGAAGGCTTGCTTAATGATGAATGAAAAACTATATGAACAGCTAGCTCAAATTGTGGATCGAAAGCATATTTTTCCTGATGAACTATTGAAAAATCACACATATACAAAACTCGGCGGGAAGGCCGATTTTTTCATTACACCGTCCCGTTATGAAGAAGTGCAAAAACTCGTTCTCTTTTGCAAAAAAAGCGGAGTCCCATTAACATTAATCGGGAACGGCTCGAATTTAATCGTCCGGGATGGTGGCATTCGCGGTGTCGTCCTTTCCCTAAAAAATCTAAATGCGATTAATACGGAAGGAAATCGGATTATCGCCCAAAGTGGCGCAGCAATTATTGACACTTCCAGAAAGGCACTAGAAGCCTCCCTCACCGGTCTTGAATTTGCTTGCGGAATTCCGGGAACGGTTGGCGGTGCCTTGTTTATGAATGCTGGTGCCTATGGCGGAGAAATAAAGGATGTATTAGAAGAGTGCCTCGTCATTGATAAGGACGGGGAATTGCGGACGCGCAAAGCGGAAGAACTCGATCTTTCTTATCGTCACAGTAATATTGAAGAAAAAGGGGATATTGTACTGGAAGCCACCTTTTTGCTGAAGGAAGGAAATTACGATGAAATAAAGGCTGTCATGGATGATTTAACCTTCCGCCGGGAAAGTAAACAGCCGCTTGAATATCCATCCTGCGGTAGCGTCTTTAAACGTCCCCCCGGTTACTACGCCGGAAAACTGATTCAAGATAGCCATTTGCAAGGTTACCGAATTGGTGGAGCTGAAGTATCTAAGAAACACGCCGGTTTTATTGTGAATATTAATAATGCTACTGCAACAGAATATATCTCCCTGATTGAACATGTGCAAAAAACAGTGAAGGAAAAATTCAATGTTCAACTAGAAAGGGAAGTTCGGATAATCGGAGAAGATCTGGAAAATTAAAAAATGGCCGTAAGGTTTTGGAGCTAATAAAGGTTAATTATTTTTCCTAAATTTAGCGTGCCAAATCTTACGGCCTTTTAATTATTCCAATATCAAGTTGTTACCGCACGAGCCCAGCAGCTTTTTTCGTTCCCGTCGCCAAACTAATGATGACATAACAAACTAAGGATATTAAAATTGGTACCACGACTGTATGCATGCCTAATGGATTTGGATGATAAGTTTGGAAGAATATATATGAAGCCATTCCGGCGACCATCGAGGCCAGGGCTCCGAAGCGATTCCCCCGCTTCCAATACAAACCGAAAACAACCGGCCAGACAAAGGTTGCTTCAAGTCCACCGAAGGCAAATAAATTTAGATAGATTAAAAATTCCGGTGGTTGTAAAGCAAAAATTGCAACTAAAATTCCGAGAATTGTTGTAACAGAAAAGCTCACCCATTTAATCTCTTTTTCAGATGATTCCGGTCTTATATAACTAATGTAGACATCTTTTACGACGGCGGAACTTACCAAAATAAGCAAGGAATCAATGGTCGACATAATTGCTGCCATAGGTGCTGCTAAAATTAATCCAGCAACGATTGGCGGAAATACTTCAAGCGTAATCTTTGGCATAACCGTATCGGCCACTTCAACACCCGGCATAATTGGTCTTGCGAATACACCAACGAGGTGCATGCCCAACATAATGATTCCGACAAAAATGGTGCCAATAATTATGGCCTTGTGCATCGCTCTGGCATTTTTATAAGACATCGCCCGCACTGCAACCTGTGGCAAACCAACGACTCCTACACCAACGAGAATCCAAAAGGATGATACATATAAAGGGGTCAATTCTCCATTAGCTCCAAAGGGACTTACTAAATTCGGATTTTCCTCGACGAGCGCCATCATCAAGTTTTCGACGCCACCGCCAGAGACAATCACTGCGAAGAGCAAGATTAATGTCCCAAAAAACATGACACTTCCTTGAATAGCATCGGTGAGAGCCACTGCCCGAAACCCACCAATGACGACATAGACGAGAACGGAAAAAGTAAAAATAAACAATGCCGTCTCATAAGGAATTCCTGTAATTGATTCAATTAGCCAGGCACCGCCAACCCATTGGGCAGCCATTGATGCAAATAAAAAGATAATGATTCCAATAGCACCGAGGATGCCAACCGACGCACTTTCGTATCTAGCCTTTAAAAAATCAATTAGTGTAATGGCTTTATATTTCCTCGCCATAATGGCAAACTTTTTCCCTAAAATCATGAGAACAAAATACCCGGCAGGAAGTTGAGCCATCGATAGCAAAACCCATCCAAGCCCGGTTGAATAAGCCACTCCCGGACCGCCAATAAAACTGCTGGCACTTCCGTACGTTGCCATCATTGTCATCGCTAAAATAAAACCGCCCAAACTTCTGCTTCCTAAAAAATATTCCTGCAAAAATGAGGTAGAACTTTTTACATGTTTATTTGCCCAAAGCCCAACGATAAAAATAATAATTATAAATACCATTAAGGGCAAAAATACTCCCCAATTCATAAAAACCCCGCTTTCCTTCTTTAAAATATATTCCTTCTAGTTATTCATCCCCATCATCATCAAAGGGGACTTCCTGAAAATATCTTTTTACGGCAAAACTAACAAGGATTGACATAACAATCAGTCCACCGATACAACTGAAGAAAAACCAGGCAGGAAAACCTAAAATATATGTATAATCTTCTGGCGATCCAGAGCCAAGACCGTAAGCAAATCCATACCACCAAAGAAAATTAAACAGAACTAAGCCAATCCCGATTAGAGCTTCCCGTTTCGCAACTCGAAATCGGGAATCTTCAGATGATTTTTCACCTTTTTTCATTCTGTACCCTCCTTCCGATCGCTACTTCCTGAACAAGCACCATCCCATTTTACCGTATTTTAACAAATTGCAAAAATTTTTCTCATAATGTTGGAAAATCGTCGAAAATACTTCAAAGAAAATAGGCAACCAGTGGAGGCTGCCTACTTAAGTTTTTCCGTTCATATATTTTATTCTTCCTTCATGTCCTTTTCATGACCTTTCTTATGGAAATTTTCCCGCCGAGGCATAAACTGGGATTCTTTCATTTTCTGAAAACGTCGGTCAAAAAACTGTTTTGCTTTTTCTGCCCGTTCTTTGTCCATCACACCAAATTCAACGTATTTGTCAATCAATTGTTTTCGTAAATCAAGTATTTTTAAAGACAAATCCTCAAGCTGTTTTATCTGTTCTTCCGTCAAATTAGGGGTTTGGACTTGGGATTCCTCCTCTTCCTCATTTCCGAGTTTTGTTTTTGCTTCTATATAGTTCCAATCCTTATCTTGTTTTTTTACTTCCCCGATCGCCGCTTTATTTTCTAATGAAAATGGGCCAAAAACCGCTCCAGGTATGATTAATGCTAGGATTAAGGCTACCATATTTACACTTTTAAACATACACTCACCTTCCGTTACATTTATCAGTCTTAGTATGTGTAAAAATGGCGCCTTTATGTACTTTTTCCATCTTTACCTAAATTTCCGAAAACCGAAGTATTAGATTTCAAAAAGGTACCATCATTGTTCCTTCACCTTTTATTTCACCAACAGAACCCGCTCTTCATCCAACAGGCGAACTCTTGAAAGCGGGAAAATGATAGACACCGTCGTTCCGTGGTTCACTTTACTTTTTACTTCCACCCTTCCGCCCATCGTCCGCACAATTTGGTAAACGACCATCATTCCAAGGCCAGTTCCCTTTCCTTCTTTTAATGAATAAAAGGGTTGCCCGAGTCTTGCAATTTGTTCAGGTTTCATTCCAATTCCGTTATCTTGAATCTCTACAGAAAGGACAGAACTAATACGTCTAGTCTGTATGGTTAAAACACCGTTTTGTTTCATCGATTCGATCCCATTTTTACAAACGTTCATTAATACTTGACTCCATTTATTTGGGTCTCCACATATAATTGCATTCACACTGATATTCTTTTTTAGACAAATACCTTGTTGATTAGAATAGAGGCCTAATAACTGAATGATTTTTTCAATGGAATCTGCGAGATTAATATTTTCCACTTTTCCTTCATGGGGTTTGGCAAAGGTTAAATAATCTTCAATAATCCCTGTTGCCCGATTCGCCTCTTCCAGAGCAATGGATGTATATCGTTTGACAGTCTCTTCCTGAACTCTTTCTTCAATCAACTGCAAAAAGCCCTTTACTGTTGTTAAAGGATTTCTCACTTCATGACTGAAACTGGCTGCTAATTGGGAAACAACCTGCATTTTTTCCAATTCAGCCGCTTCTTTTTGCAATGCATGATAATCCCGAAGTAATTCTTTTAAATATACAACTACAAAAGTCGATAACGTTAAGGAAGCTATATAGATGGAAAAATCTGGGATGGTAAAAAACTGATTATATAGAGCAGGAACTAAGTAGGCAGGAAAGGCATAAAGGAAGGCAATCATCGCCATTAGCAATATCCTAAATTTTTGTTTTACCTTCAAAAGACAAGGAGATACAGCCATCACCAAGATCGAGAATATACCAAAACTTGCAATGTTGACCCATAAGCCGGAGCCACCGTAAGGAATGCGGATGAGGATCACGAGGAGGGTCAAAAATAAAGCTACATTCCTCCCGCCATAAACTGAACCAATTAAGTAAGGAACAAATCGTAAATCATAATAAAAGCCACTATTAACTGGAACAGCTAATCCAATACAGCCAATAATTTGCAGCGAAGCCATAATACTAATGACCTGTCTATTTCTAAGTACATCAATTGTTTTAAACCGCCGTACTGAAAAACTATTCGTTAACATCCATGTAATTAGAATAAATAATAATTGAATTAATAACCCTTTAAGAAACTCCATCGCAACGCACCCTTGCCATATAATCGAAGGAAAACGGTGTCCATATCCCTATTCTACATCCTTTGCCCATATCCTGCTTTTTTCTCTAGCAAATTTTCTATTTATTCGGCTTTTTTCCCCGACCTTTGATATGATAGATTCAATGAATTATAGTTTCGAAGGTGGGAGTTATGAAATCTGTTACTCATTTACATTCCGAACGATTTGAGGTCGCTTTTAATAGAATTCAAGATGCACTGGAAAAATTATTAGGCATCTATAATCGGGGGTTTGCCGACCTTGTTCGGATTGGTGCAAGGCGTCATAAAATCATTAAAAAATTTGATGATGAACTACTGCAATTTGCCCGTCTCCGGAATGCCATTGTCCATGATAAAACCGAACTAGGTTACTATATTGCTGAGCCCCACGAAAAAGTAGTTAAACGGATTGAACAAATCGAAGCCCTACTTTCTAAACCAAACCCTTGTTTATCGATTGCTACAAAAAAGGTCATTTATTATTTTCTTGATGATCCAATTTTGAAAATCATTAACGAAATGAAACACCATAACTATTCGCAATTTCCGATCTACAATGGCGGGAGATGTGTCGGGCTGTTAAAATCCCGGACGATTTTAAAATGGCTAGCCAACCAGCCGGAATCACTTGTGAAACTGGATGCGGTATCTGTCAACGATGTTTTCGTCTTTGAAAGAAAACACCCAATGGTCTTTGTCCCAAAATCTTACAGTATTTTTGAAATTGAAGATGTTTTTGAAGAAGCCCATGCGAATAAAGAAATGATTGAAATGGCTATCGTTACGGAAAATGGCAAAGCGACAGAAAAACCATTAGGTGTTATAACTCCGTGGGATTTGATAGAAATCGATTATTTGTCCGATTAAACTTTGGACGAAAAAAGGCAATCAAAACATATAATGATGCTTCGATTGCCTTTTTCTTATAAATTATTGTTTCCTCACATATAAGTTTGGAGGAATATTTTCGAAAAACGGACTGACTTCGCCAATTGTAAATAGGTCGAGAGAATGCATAGCCCTTGTGCAGGCCGCGTAAAATAGTGTCCGTTCTTCTTCTTTAAAATAATGATCCTTTGAGCAATTGTAAATGAGTACGGCATCAAATTCAATTCCCTTTGCTAAATATACCGGGATAATATTAACACCCTTTTCATAAGCGCGGGAATCCTTTTTGATAATATTTACATCCATGACATCCTTTAGTTCATTGTATGCCTCTAACGTTTCCTTTACTGTCTTACAAATAATGGCAACCGTTTCATGCCCTTCGGCCAATCGTTCCGCGACCCGCTCCTGCAAACGACGGTGAAGTTCCTTCCGATTTTCGACTTGATGCAATGTCGGCAACGGACCTTGCCGGTTAAAAGGCTGAACAGGCGGCTTGTCTTTTAATATATTCAAGGCAAAATCGGTAATTTGTTTCGTAGACCGGTAACTTTTTAACAACGCAATTTCCTCTGTTTCAGCATCCGGAAACAGCTGACTTGGATCTTGTAAAAAGTGTTTTCTGTCCGTCGAATAGGAAAAGATGGATTGGTTCCCATCTCCTAAAATTGTCATTTTGCTGTAAGGAAAAATAAATTTTAAGTAAGCCATTTGGAAAGGTGAATAGTCCTGAGCTTCATCGATAAATACATGTTTGATACTAGAGAATGACGGTCTTCCTTCCAACATATCTTTTAAATATAAGAATGGGGTGGCATCTTCATAAGGCAATCGTCGAGCATTCATCTGTTTTGCCGTCACCCTTCCAATTTCAGTCCAGCGACGTGGAATTTGTATTCCCTCCTCCAGCTGGAAGGAAAAGATTCCTTTATAAATGGCAGGAAGATTGATGAATGCGAGTTCTTCGACTTTTCTTTTTAAAGGTTTCAGTCGTTTATTAACAATCCATGTCGCAAGCAACTGTTCCTCGCGCTCAAAATCATTAAACGTATTTTCTGTAAAACGTTGTTCCCGTTGCAACGTACGGTACGCCTTTACATACTCTTCACGGCTCATTAAATCCCGTTCTTCTTCCACCCATTCCTTCTTCCGTTCCTCGGCTCCCTTTTCTTCAATGCGATTAAGCAGCCACTCCTTCACCAATTGAATTCTGTTCGGGATGGGGAGAAGAGGATTCAAGGAATAAAAAAATTGCCGGATTTCGTCCCGATGCACGAACGGTTCAGAACGGAACACTATACTTCTAAATTGCATTCCTTCGGTTCCTAATTTTTCAATGTATCGGTCTAGCAATTCTTTATAATGCAAGCTAGACTTAAACCGTATTCCTTCCCGCCGAAGTGCGTCGTCTCCATGAAAATCCTTTTGCAACATAAATTCCATTTGCGAGAAAGGATCCTCCAAATCCCATTCCTTCCCGATGCGAGATTGCAAATATTGGAAGAAAGTGCTTTGCTGCATATTTTCTTCGCCCAATTCAGGCAAAACATTGGAAATATAACTGCTGAATAATGGATTCGGGGAAAGAAGCAAAATATTTTTTGACGTCAATTTCCCCCGGTAGCGGTAAAGGAAATAGGCGATTCGTTGCAAGGCTGCGGACGTTTTTCCGCTTCCGGCAGAACCCCGGACAATTAAATATTTTTTCTTATCATGGCGGATAATCGTATTTTGCTCCCGCTGAATTGATGCCACAATGCTTTTCATTTGCGGGTCTGCTTCCTTACTTAAAACTTGTTGAAGGATTTCATCACCGATAGTTACACCGGTATCAAACATTCCTTTAATAACCCCATTGCGGATTATATATTGTCTTTTGAGCTCTATTTGTCCGCGAATAGGACCATCCATTGTTTCATATTCAGCAGGTCCGAGGGCATAATCATAATACATACTAGAGATAGGAGCCCGCCAATCGTAAATGAGAAACTCTCCTGTTTCTTCATCAATTAACGAAAACAACCCGATATAAATCGGTTCCGCCCTTTCCTCCCCTTCTTCTTTAAAATCAATTCGGCCAAAGTAAGGGGACCTTTTTAACAAAGATAAATTTCTCCACTGTTTTGAAAATAAACCGTGGCTTCTTTCCCGCTCCGCCAAAAGCTCTGCTTGCTGGCGAATACTCGTATGGGTTTCTATGACATCATCGGGATCATCGAGGTTCACCGTTACGTCATCCCAAAAAGTTTTGCGGAGTTCCACGATGTTATCTTTTATCGTTCCAGACTTCTCCTTCAACGCCTCCATCCGGTCATCAATCACTTGAAGGACTTCATCCACCCTTCGTTGTTCCGCTTCCCAATCTTTATTTTTAATTTCCGCCATTAAATCACCCCTAAAATTGTTGACATCCAAAAACAGATGTGTTAAAATTAGTATGGGATATTATGACTATAATTTAATATATCCCCAACAAACTTAATTATACCATACCTTTTTCTCGATGAAAAGAAATGGTGTTAAACTTTTAAAATACGAAACGAAAAGCAGGACTTTTACACAGAAACTTCCCCCATTCTTTAGTTTAATTAATGGAGGAGAGTTCCTTAAAGTCCTGCTTTTCTATTTATATAAAGTTGGGGAGAAGGTTAATGTTGCCCAAGGACTCCCTTAATCATCGCCGTTCTTTCACAACGGAGATAAACGATTACACCTAATACAAAATAGACAATTGCATTCAATATTAAAGAAGAATAATCAAAGAGAGTAAAATCGGACAGGCTAAAGCCATGGATCATGACTTGCCGTACCATATCGACCCCCTTCATTGCCGGGGCTAATTCTAGTAACGGAAATACTGAAACCGGCACAAAGGTCAACCCTAAAAGGATAAATTGGGAAATTTGCAGGAAAGAGCCGATTTGCTTATAAATAATTGCCATCCCCGCAATCATATAGCTAACACCAAACATGCTAATAATCGTAAATAATAATGCAGGTAAAATCGAAATAAAGTCCAAATTTAACCAAGTATTGGCCGTCAACATTGAAACAAACAGCATGGCAACAATAATTAATCCATCCGTAATTGTGCTCGAAATTATTCGAGTTAAAAAGATTCTCCAGGCACCTAGAGGGGACATGTAAATTTGTTCTAGCGTTCCTAGTTGAACTTCACTTTGGACTGTATATCCAATGCCATTCATGACCGACATTGCTAAAAACCAAAAAATATAATTGACGAGGGCGTATTGAATATTTACTTCAGCCGTCTCGGGATTGCCCACTACATGGATGCCAAAAAACATGCCGAGGAAAATTAAATAAAAGGTTAAAACTAAACTAATTGTATTAGGCAAATATCGTTTTAAAAGGATAAATTCCCGTTTTAAATTTACTTTAAACAGATTGAGCCATTTCAACTGGTTTCTCCCCTTTCACAATATGCAAGAAGACTTGCTCAAAATCGATGATGGTCCGATCGATTTTTTCAATCGGTGTTTGTTCTTCTTCTAAAATTTCAATGATTTTATACAAATCTTCTCCTTTTTGAATATTTACCTCCAATAACGTTTTGCCTGCATCATCGCTAGAAATATTCACGACAAATTGGTCCTCGAGAAGCAGCGTTTGTTTCTGCGTTAAAGACCGATTCAATGTAAATAAATAAGCTTTGCTTTCAAAAAGCTGCAATAAATTTTCCACCTGATCATCAACAACCACTTTTCCATGGTTTACAATAATCGCCCTTTCACATACATCCTGTACAACAGGCATATCATGGGTCGAAAGGATAATCGTTTTCTGTTCTTCCTTTGCGATTTTTTTCAATAGGTCCCTGATTTCATAGCTCGTCTCAATATCGAGGCCTAATGTTGGTTCATCAAGGAATATGACATCTGTATTTGCTAAAAGGGCTACAAAAATCGCTACCTTTTGTTGCATACCCCGCGAGAGACTATTTACTATTTCATTTTCCTTCTCTTTTAAAGAAAAGAGTTGTAAGAGGCGTTCCATTTTTTCTTGGATCTGTCCCTTGGAAAATCCCCGATTCCCCGCAAAATACTCGAGATTTTCCTTTACGGTCAGGCGCCAATATAAATTCCGATTTCCTTCAAGAACAACGCTAATGTGTTCTAACGCACGGAGCCGGTTTTTCTGATTGTTGACTCCGTTGATAAAAATTTGTCCGCTATCCGGAACCAATAATCCGCACATCATTTTAATTAATGTCGTCTTTCCCGCTCCATTCGGACCTAAAAGCCCTACAATTTCCCCTTTTTTTACATTAAAGGAAATGCCTTTTACAGCTTGAATTTTTTCCTTCGATCCTCGTTTTTTATAAGATTTTTTTACATCATGAATCTCAATGACATGTTCCATTTTTCATTCCTCCTTTGGACTAACCAAAGATTTCCTTTCTTTTGATGTTTATTATAAAGGTTCCGATTTTCGTTGAACTCCTTCCCGAGGCTGATTCTATATCACATCCCCGGCGGATTTTACAAAAACAGAGAATCAATCGCCCCTCCATACTAAAAAATAGCAAAAAATAAACTCTCCTAACTTCGTAAATTAGGAGAGTTTCTATGTAAATATCTCTTACAAATATTTATTAAAAATCGAGAATAGCAGCCACTTCAAATTGCCATTTTAGTTATAATTACGAACTCGTCGATAACGTATAACATAGCGACCAAATACGATAGTAACAATGACTAAAGTGATTACAATCCCCCATTCCAGCCAGTTGCCATCTTTAGTAGATTCTTCTTTTTCACTTTTCATTACTTCCTGTACTTTCTCTTCTTCCGCTGTTAGCTGAAATTCGGCAATGCGTTCTCCATCATTATTTAAAATAGTCAAAAGCCCATCCTCTTGAATATTTACTGTAGACTCTTCCCCTTTTTTAACGGTATAAAAAAGGTCCTCTTCAACAAGAAAGGATTTGTCTCCGGCGGCAAATTCTGTACCTCGATCTATCTTTACAGTAGAAAAGTTTTCAAAACCGTAATCTAGCATTTCAATCGTATCTAAATAGACAATGTCTTCTTTCCAGCCTTTCATCGTAACAGCAATCAGTTCCAACCCATTTTGTTCGGCGGAAGTGACAAGGGTAAATGCCGCTTGGGGAGTAAAACCATTTTTTCCTCCAGTAATGCCCTCGTAAGGAAATTCTCCTTTAAGAAGCCGATGATGGGTGATCAATGTTGTTTCCCACGATGTCCCCACCCACTCATAAGTTTTCATTTGAAAATATTTCCGGAAGGTTTCATTTTGAAGGGCGTACTGGGTGATCTTTGCCATATCAGCTGCGGTTGTCACATGTCTTCCATCATATAATCCGTGGGGATTGGTAAAATGGGTGTTTTCTGTACCGACCTTTTCTTTTAAAAATTGATTGAGCACGTCTTGAAACTTCTCAACACTTCCCCCAATATGTTCGGCAATCGCTGTCGATGCATCGTTTCCCGAATTAACGAGCATACCGATGATCAGTTTTTCCATCGTCACCTGTTCCCCAGCTTCTAAGTATACCGTCGTTCCACCTGTAGATGCCGCATTTTCACTAACGGTTACGATTTCATCTAGGGAACTATTTTCAATGGCAAAAATCGCGGTTGCTATTTTTGTAATACTTGCCGGAGGAAGCGGGGTATTTTCATTTTTTCCAAATAAAACTTGTCCCGATTTAGCATCCATTAAAACCGCTGCTTCACTTTGAATATAAATTTCTGTGGCGCTCACCTTTGTTGGTAAAGAAAAAAGAAGCAGGAATGGAAGAAGTAGTAAGATTTTTAACAAAAAACGTTCCATTTTTTCCCTTTCTATCTATTAGAGTATCTCTTCCATTATACAAAAATATTTTTAAAGGAAAATAATAATTTCTTTCCACTTTTATTGCAAAAACAAAAAACTTCTAACAATTTTTATAAAATCGTTAAAAACTTTCCCCTCAATTATATAAAATTTTCATTATACTTATAGTAGAAATCATGAGGAGGCAGACTTCATGAACAAACCAGTCATACCAAAACAACATGGCGCATACTCAATGCTTTTGATTCCATTTTTATTCGGCGTGTTCCTTGGTGAGCCAAAATGGGGACATCTCTCCCTCTTTATTGCGTGGGTATTCTTTTATCTTGCTACCTATCCGTTTCTAATGTCACTAAAACTCAAAAGAAAAAAGAACTATTATCTTAAATGGGCAGCCATTTATTTTTCAATCGCTACTTTAGCAATCATATATCCATTGATAACAGAATTCCGGCTTATATTTTTTGGTCTTGCCATGGTACCTTTCTTTCTCATAAATATGTATTTTTCCTGGCAAAAAAATGACCGGGCATTAATGAATGATTTTGTCGCCATTCTAGTTTTTGCGATTGGCGGCTTGACAAGTTACTTTTATGGAACAGGAAGCCTAAACGAAACAGCTTGGGAACTATTTGGCCACTCTATTATCTATTTCGTTGGAACAGCCTTTTTTGTGAAAACGATGATTCGTGAAAAAAGAAATGTCCGCTACAAAATCGCATCCTGGACGTACCATGTAGGACTCATCCCTGTTTTCTTGATTTTACAAGTCCCCTTATATTTGTTAGCTTACATACCAAGCATCGTACGGTCCATCTTGCTATACGGTAAAAATGTTAAAGTGAAAATGGTGGGCATCGTCGAAATTGTCAACGCAGCGTATTTCTTCGTGACCATTATTTTCATTTATTTATTGTAAATAAAATGATTGACAAGTTTTTTTATTCCGACGTTTTATGGTAAAATACGAAAAAATGAAACTTTTCTTGTCCTTTACCGTTATTAATGAAAAGAGACCGTTTTTCCATTTGCTTGGTTGACCAAATATCGAAAACAGGGGACTGGGAAAATGAAAGACAAAAAGAAAGCTGTTTACGTACTGTTAACCGATACAGGAACTGTACTCAATCGTATCATCAAATGGTTTACGAATGCACCTTATAACCATGCTTCAATTGCCTTTGATGAACATTTGAAAGAGATTTATAGCTTTGGCAGAAAGCAGCCGAAAAACCCGCTTTTTGCCGGTTTCGTTCGGGAAGATGTGTATTACGGGACCTATCGATATTTTCAAAATACTCGTTGTTTATTATTAAAAATGGAAGTTACTGAGGAACAGTTTGAAAAAATTCGTAATACGATTAAAGAATTTGAAAAAAATAAAGATCAATATAGTTATAACTTGATAGGCTTAATTGGTGTTTTGTTCAATTTTCCAATCGGAAAGAAAAATTCGTATTTTTGTTCCCAATTTGTTTCGGAAGTATTTCGAAGGAGCGGAATCCGCCTCTGGAACCAACCATCCGCCCTCGTTCAACCAAATGATTTTATCATGCATCACCGCTTTGAGTTTGTATATGAAGGAAGACTTTATGACTATCCAAAGTTGGATCAAGAGTTAATCGCCCAATTGCGCGAAGCCGATGGCTATTTATTGGAACGTTCTATGGAAGCATTGAAAAGGGTTTTGCCCCATTAATTTGGAATCATAGGTTATGTATTTTATTGATAAAAAGGGTGCCGCTAAAAGCGCGCACCCTTTAATGTTATTTTGTCATCTTAAATTGTAAATACAGTTCATTATACAAACCAAGCATTTCCTTACCTAAGTTTTCATAGACCTCGAGCTTTTCGGTCAATTCCGCAGACGGATAGAAACGTTCATCATTCACCGTTTCTTCCGGAAGCAATGCCATCGCCGCCTTATTCGGTGTGGAATAACCAACATAATCGGTATTTTGAGCAGCCACTTCAGCATCTAACATAAAGTTAATAAATTTATGGGCCCCTTCCACATTCCGGGCGGTTTTTGGAATGACCATCGAATCAAACCAAAGGTTCGAGCCTTCCTCTGGAACGACATAATCAAGATTTTCATTTTCCCACATCATATCGGCTGCATCCCCGGACCAGACAACGCCAATGGCGGCTTCTTCATTGGCAATTAGCATCTTAATTTCATCACCGACGATTGCTTTAATATTTGGCTTCAGCTTCTTTAATTTTTCCAAGGCTTCATGTAATTTTTCCGGATCGGTTTCGTTTAACGAGTACCCTAGACTGTTCAAACCAAAGCCCATGACTTCCCGGGCACCGTCTACAAGAAGAATTTCGTTCCTCAAGTCCTCTCGCCAGAGGTCATTCCAACTATGAAATTCCCTGTCCCCTAACAGCGTAGGATTAAATACGATGCCTACCGTACCCCAGAAGTAAGGAACAGAATACTCATTCCCCGGGTCGAAGGACAAATCTAAAAACCGTTCATCAATGTTTTTTAAGTTCGGCAATTTGGAATGATCTAGGGGTAAAAGCAGCCCTTCTTCCTTCATCCGTTCAATGGCGTATTCTGAAGGTACTGCCACATCGTAGGAAGTACCCCCTTGTTGGATTTTTGTCAACATTGCCTCATTGGAATCAAAGGTTTCATAAATCACTGTAATGCCAGTTTCTTCTTCAAATTGTTTAATTAAGTCTGAATCGATGTAATCGCCCCAGTTATAGACGGTAATGGTATTTCCACCGGTGTACCCCTGGGATGTGTTTAATCGGTGAACGATAAAAAGCAGCAGGAAGGAAACAGCGAAAACAGTTATGA
>Ga0079224_100006817_pt1 | contig 15224 bp, 11 predicted proteins | sample Stecom2015_FD_80414 | JGI IMG/M metagenome (GOLD analysis project Ga0079224, IMG submission 80414) | Agricultural soil microbial communities from Utah to study Nitrogen management - Steer compost 2015 | ecosystem: Environmental > Terrestrial > Soil > Agricultural land | place: USA: Utah...
CTCCCGTCAGGCCGCGGCGCTGTCCCGGCAGACGCCGGCGAGGTCGAGCGCGAGCTCGCAGAACATCGAGTTCGACCAGGAGAACCACTCGCGCGTGAACACTGTCGGATCCTCCACGTGGACGCCCTCGTGCATCATCCCGGTGCCGCCGTCGGTGCGGATCATCTGCGCGAGCAGGCGCAGCTTCTCCGCGCGATCGGCCGTGGTCAGCCCCTCGATCGCCTTCGCGATCGGCCAGACGTGGTCCGGCGGGGTGTGCGGGGAGCCGACGCCCTCGAGGTGCGTGCCCGCGTAGTAGTACGGGTTCTGGTCCGAGAGCACCGCGGCACGCGTGGCGAGATAGAGCGGATCATCCGCGGCGACGCAGCCCAGGTAGGGCAGGGAGAGCAGGCTCGGCACGTTCGCGTCGTCCATGAACCGGGTCCCGCCCAGGCCGTCGATCTCGTACGCCCAGATCTTCTGCCCGTCGGCGTCCTCGATCGTGCCGTGCTCCTCCAGCGCAGCCCGGATCTCGCCGGCGATGCGGCGTGCCTTCGCGGCCTCCTCGGGCGCCGGCACGACCTCCTCCAGCAGCACCGCGAGCCGCTCCAGCGCGAGCGCGAGGAAGTGGTTGCCGGGGATGTTGTATCCCAGCTCGCAGGCATCGTCCGACGGGCGGAAACCCGCCCAGACCAGGCCGTTCGGCGCCGTCTCGGAACCGCGACCGTCCCGGGCGAGAGTGTCCTGCGCGGGCACGCCGGCGCGGCGGAAGTAGTAGGGGGAGCGCTCCTCGTGATGCTGCTCCGTCTCGACCGTGGTCAGCAGCGCGCGGACCGCCGGCAGGAACTCCTCATCCGCCCAGGAGGCGTCCCCGGTCGCCGTCCACAGCCGCCAGGCGAGGTCAGGACCGTAGGAGAGGGAGTCGAGCTCGAACTTGCGCTCCCACGCCCAGGGGTTCTCGCGGTCGGTGTCATCCGCGTCCCAGTGGGAGGAGGCCGGGCCGCGGTTGAACGCGTTCGCGTAGGGGTCGATCGCGATGCAGCGCCAGTGGCGGCGCAGCAGACCGGACAGCAGCTGCACCAGTCCCGCGCGGTCCTCCTCGGAGCCGACGCCGCCGACGACCAGGCGCAGCAACGGGGTCAGCTGTGCGGCGGAGTCCCGCAGCCACATCGCCGGGATGTCGCCGGTGATGACGAAAGTGGTGCCGTCCCCCTCCACATTCACCGTCGTCTCGGCGGTGTTGCGCAGGTAGGCGATGACGCGGGAGGCGATCTCCTGGGTCAGCGAAGGGTCGGCGCCGGGAGCGTCGGCGAGACCGTCGAGGACGCGCGCGTGGACGGCGTCGAGAAAGCTGTCGGGGAGCCGGGCCATGGTTCTCCTCGGTGAGTGGCAGGGCGGATGCCCAGGCTATCCCGTCTTCGAGGGCAATGATCCGATGTCCATATGGTGCCCGCGCTCGCCCCCGGGTCTCCGCGGCCGTCCGCAGGGCACCCGCACCTGCCCTCCACCGCGCGAGGCGATCCACACCACCTCGCGCCCGGCGCCGCCCGTCGGCGCGGCCAACTACAGTTGCTGACGTGTACGAAGGCATCGTCCAGGACCTCATCGACGAGCTCGGCAGGCTGCCGGGCATCGGCCCCAAGTCGGCGCAGCGGATCGCATTCCATCTGCTGGACGCCGACGATGCTGCCGTGCGCCGTCTCTCGGAGGTGCTGATCCAGGTCAAGGACACCGTCCGCTTCTGCGAGACCTGCGGGAACGTCTCCGCGGAGGAGAAGTGCCGCATCTGCACCGACCCGCGCCGCACCGACGAGGTGATCTGCGTGGTCGAGGAGTCCAAGGACATCGTCGCGATCGAGAAGATCCGCGAGTTCAAGGGCCGCTACCACGTGCTCGGCGGCGCGATCGACCCCATCGGCGGCGTGGGCCCCAACGACCTGCGCATCACCCAGCTCATGAGCCGCCTCGGCTCCGGCGAGACCACCGAGGTGATCCTCGCGCTGGACCCGAACATCGAGGGCGAGGCCACCGCCGCCTATCTCTCCCGCCTGCTGGCCCCGCTCGAGCTGACCGTCACCCGCCTCGCCTCCGGCCTGCCCGTCGGTGGCGATCTCGACTACGCCGACGAGATGACGCTGGGCCGCGCCTTCCTGGGTCGCCGCACGGTCTGAGGAGCCCATGACCTCCCCGTACGCTCGCCCCCTGCCACCGCTGCGGGACCTGCCGCCCCCGCCGCGGCTCCCGGATGACCACGCCTCCCTCGTCCCGCCCGGCGAGATCCTGCTGGACTCCACCGCCCAGATCCGTCGCCGCCTGCTGCGCCGGGCCTGGGCGCCGCTGCTGGTCCTGGTCGGCCTGTGGCTCGTGCTCGTGTGGCTGTACGTCTCCGGCACCTCACCCACCCTCTGGGTCCTCTCTCTCCTCTTCTCCCTCGGCGACACCTCCCTCCTCCGCTCCGCGCTCTCAGGGCTGGGCTTCACCGGGCGCAGCCTCCTGGGCTCCTTCACGCTGGTCCCGCTGCTGGGCACGGCCCTGAGCCTCGCCCTCATCCCGCTCGCCCCGCGCGCCATCGCCTCGCTCCGGCCGCAGCGCTTCCTCAGCGAGAAGGAGTTCCAGCGCACCGTCGCCGACCGGCTCACCGCGGTGCTGATGCTGCCGCCGCTGCTGACCGTGCTTGTCCTGCCGCTGACCGTGCTGCTCGGCATGCCGCAGCCCTGGAAGGGACTCAGCACCGGGGCTCTGTCCAGCTGGTGCCTGGGCGTCCTCGCCCTGCAGCTCACCTGGATCCTCGTGCGCCGCACCCTCGCCGTCCCGCGCCTGCTCGGGCAGCCGGACCCCGACACACTGCGCCGCACCGCCCAGATCGGCACGGATCACGACGCGCGACGCGCCGCGGCCGCCCAGGTCCTCGCCCAGGATCGACGCCACCTGCCGCCGAGCTCCGGCACGCCCGAGGAGGGTGCCGCCCTCACCCCGCTCGGTGCCGCGCGAGCGCTGCGCGCGATCGGCCGCGAGAGCCTGCGCTGGGTGGTCCCGGCCGGTGCGGCGCTCGGCTGGCTCGTGTTCGGCATCTCCGACATCGTCATCGTGTTCAGCGGGATCCTCTCCACGGACCTGATGCACATGCGCGCCCCCACGCTCTCCGCGACCGTGCTGCCGCTGCTGCTCACGGGCGTCATCACCGCTCTCGTGGTACTCGCCGCCTCGCTCGCCCCGGCGCTCTCGATCGAACTCTCCCGCCCCCAGCGCGCCGAGGTCATCGACCAGCGCACCTACGAGGACTGGGCGCACCGGGCACGCGTGAACCCCTGGGAGACACGCGTCGCGACGCTGACCGGCTGGTTCACCGCCGGTGCGGCGGCGGCCGGCTCCGTCCTGCTCGGAGTCGCGCTCTCCCTCGTACAGCTCCCGACCGCGCTCGCCTGGGCGGTGATGCTCTCCAGCCTGCTCGTGCTCAGCCCGCTGCTCGGCGGCGCCGCGACCCATGCGATGCGGCGCAGCCTGCGCGATGTGCTCTACGGCCCGCCCGGCCAGTACATGCGCCGCAGCACGCCGTGGGCGCTGGTCGCCCCGGACATCGGCACCTGCGCCGACCGGGCGAAGGACCCTGCCGTGCGGGCCGAGCTGCGCAAGCGACTCCAGGCCGAGGGCGGCGACCATGCGCTGGCGATCTTCGACCTCGACGCCGACGGGGAGCGGCTGTGGATCGACGAGAACGCCCCCGGCGCCCGCACCACCCAGGTGCGGGAGGCGGAGATCGCCGCCGGGCAGCTGCCCGACTTCGGCGGCGGCGCCGACCCGTCGGCCGATCCCGCGGACCACGCCCGCACCCGCGACCACCACGTGCCCGGCTCCGTCACGGAGCTGCGCGAGCTCTGAGCCGCAGCGAGGTCAGGCGATGCGGGTCCCCGGGCCGAGCCGGCGGATCGGCACCGCGAGCCGGCGGATCGCCACCAGGACCGACAGTCCGCCGCCGAGCAGCCACAGCCCGAGCCCCATCGGCCACACCGGACGGTTCGGGACCTCGGCGATGTGGTCCGGATAGCCCTCGTCCGCCGGGTCGCAGTACACCCAGTGCGCAGGGTGGGTCGTCGTCGCCGTCACCTTGATGCCTGCCTTGATCAGGGACAGCACGTCCACGTCCTGGTCATCGGCCCAGAAGTCCTGCGTCAGCACCGGCGCCGCCTCCGCGAGCAGCACCACCGGGTTCCCCCACATCAGCGGCAGCGTCAGGTCCACGCGCGGCACCTCGACATCCCGCACCTCCGCCTCGCACACATCCGGCTCGCCCGCATCGGTCCAGGTCGTCGAGTAGACCGTCATCTCCCGCTCCTGCGTCACGAACAGCGCGGAGACGCCCCAAGTGATCGGCATGACGATGGTCAGCCCGAACACGATCACGTAGGCGAGGACCACGGAGCCGAGCTGCCGCGCGGTGAGGGAGGACAGACCGAGCCCTACCGCCGTCACGCACAGCGTCAGCAGCAGGATCACCAGCAGCACGCGCAGGAAGTACAGGATCCCGACCTGGCCGAGCACTGCGACCGGGAGCAGCGAGGGGAGGGCGAGGACCAGGAATGCAACCCCGGTGAGGAAGCCGGCCAGCAGCTTGCCGAGCACGATCTCGGTGGGGCTGAGCAGGCTCGACTGGAGCGTGGCGAGCGTCCCCGCAGTGCGGTCGCCGTTGATGGACCCGGCCGAGAGCGCCGGCACCACCAGCAGCATCGCGAACAGCACCAGGATCGCCTGGAGGCTGAAGATCACCGCGGCGACCTCGCGGATCGCGTCCCACTGCGAGGTGTACAGGGTCGGGGCGAGGCCTAGCCCGCCGATCCCCAGCATCACCACGGTCCACACGCCGAGCGCCACGTACCAGCGCTTCGAACGCAGGCGCTGCCGCAGCTCGAGCGAGGTGACCAGCCACAGCCCGCGCAGGCGCAGCGAGGCGATGCCCCGACCGCGGCGCGGGGACTGCCCGGACGGCGGGACCGACGGGGCGGGCGGGGCCGACGGAGCGGCGACCGGCGGGTATCCGGTGGGTGGGGCAGGCGGGTGGGCGGCCGACGGGGGCCCGCTGGCAGGGCTGGGCGGGAAGGGGCCGGGGCCGTGGGGCGTGCTCATCACAGGGCTCCTTCGCGGTGGGCGGCGTCCGAGGCGAGATAGGCGGCCTCGAGCCGCCCCGTCGCCGGTCCGAAGCCGATGACCTGCGCGCCCGCGGCGGCGAGGTCGGTGAGCAGGCGGGAGGCGGTCGCGTCGTCCGGCAGATCCACGAGCACTTCCGCATGCCCGGTGCGGGTGCGTTCCCCGGGCACCACCTCGCCGTGGCGCACTCCGAGCTGGGCGAGCGCTTCGCTGAGCGCCTGATGGTGCAGCGACTCGATCCGCCAGCTGCGCGGCCGGGTGGCCAGCGCCCGCACGCTCGCAGCATCCACGGCGCGGCCGTGGTCCATGAACACGACGTGGTCGGCCATCTCCTCGAGCTCGGTGAGGATGTGGCTGGAGACCAGCACGGTCGCCCCGGCGGAGGCATGGTCGCGCACCACGCGCAGCAGACGCCGGCGCGAGGCGGGGTCCAGGCCGGAAGCAGGCTCGTCGAGGATCAGCACCCGCGGAGAGTGGATGAGCGCGCGGGCCAGACCCAGGCGCTGCTTCTGCCCACGGGAGAGCACATGCGCGGGCTGCTGCGCGAGGGACTCGAGGTCCAGCAGGGCGAGCAGCTCGTTCACGCGCGGCCGAAGCTGCTCCGTAGGCAGGAAGTACGCCCGCCCCATCACCTCGAGCACCTCGGCGACCCGCAGAGAGTCCCAGGCCCCGAACTGGTCCGGCATCCACCCCACCGACGCGCGCACTGCCGCGGAGTCCTCCGACGGGTCGACTCCGTCCACGAGGACCCGGCCGGAGTCGGGAGCGAGCAGGGAGGCGAGCATCAGCATGAGCGTCGACTTCCCACAGCCGTTCGGGCCCACGAGCGCCGTGACCGCCCCGCGCGGCGCGGTGAAGCTCAGCCCCGCCACAGCCTGCACAGGCCCGAAGGCGCGACTGACCTGCTCGGCGACGATGCCGGGGGCGGTGGAAGGTGAGGGTTGCTGACCCGAGGCGTGCTGGCCGGGGGCCTGAAGGAACGAGGACTTGCCCTGCGGGAATGGCGGCTGCTGGCCCGGGACCGGTGGGTGCTGACCCTGCGGGAAGGGCGGCTGAGGGCCGTGCCGGTGCGCCGCGGCCGGGTACTGGCCCGGCTGCTGCGGCGGCCCGCCCGGGGGTGTGCTCTGCGTCATGACCTTAACCTGCCATGTCCTCGCTCGTCGTGGGCAGGACTTCCGGGCAGGTTCCGGGCACGATTCATGCAGGAGTGGTGGAGGTGGTCATTGCGAGCCCTTGCTGTACGGTCGGAGGCGAAGACCCCGGAACGATCCCTGGCCCTGGCCACATCGCCGGGGTGACGTCTTTGCGAGAGATTGACTCGCATCGGTTCCTGAATGCGGTCGAGTCCCGCATGTGGACCGCTTCGTGGCAATCGAAGCGGTCCATCTGCAGGACTCGATCAGGGGATTGAGGGAGTCACTCCGCCATCGCGGCGTTGCCCTCCTCCTGGGCCTGCGGGATGCCCTCCTCTGCGGAGAGTCGGCCGATGAAGACCTCCTGGAAGATCGGGATCGCGGCCATGAGGCCGGCGTTCGCGCGCGCACCGGTGTCGGCCTCGGCGGCGTCCTTCGCGGCGTCGACGAACACGCTGACGTCCACGCCCTTCTCCTTCCAGAAGTCGATGTAGGCGTCCTGCGCATCCACGTGGCCGGGGAAGGAGACGCCCTTCTCGGCGAGCGGCAGCTGGCCCTCCTTCGAGCCGAGCCAGGTCAGCAGCTCGGTGATGCCGGCCTGCTGGTCCTCGTCGGCCTTGGCGTTGCCGACGGCGACCACGCCGTGGACCAGCGACTTCGGTCCCTCGGGGCCGGAGACGGGTGCGGCGAGCGCCCACTCGAAGGAGTCGGCGACGCCCTCGGAGATCGCGGGCAGGCTGTACGGGCCGGACTGGAACAGGCCGAGCTTGCCCTGCGTGAACAGGTCGCGGGTGAAGTCGCCGTTCTCGTTGGTGTCCGCGGCGCTGGGCGCGACATGGTCGACGTTGACGAGGTCAGCCATGTACTGGAACGCGGCGATGCCCTCGGGGGAGGCGAAGGTGTACTGGTCGTCCTTCTCCCACACGGCGCCGTTCGCGGCGAGCATCGGGCCGATGATCGCCTGCCGATCGGCCTGCGAGTTGAAGCCGAACTGCGTACGGGAGTCGGGGTCGAAGCCGTCCTCACCCGGGTGGCGACCCTCGCCGTCCAGCGTCAGGACCGTGCCCGCCTCGCGCAGGCTGTCCGAGTCCGCGGAGGGGTCGAAGGCGAGGGAGGCCGGGTCCACGCCCGCCTCCTCGACGAGCTTCTTGTTGTAGAACAGCGCGATCGAGTCCCAGATCTGCGGCACGCCCCAGAGCCCGCCGTCGCGCGTGTACAGGTCCACCACGGCCTTCTCCCACTGGGAGGCACCGTCGGGAATGACCTGGTTGATGTCCAGCAGCGCCTCGGAGTCCTTGAGCTGGATGTAGTTCGCGGAGTTCACCCAATAGACGTCGGCCGCGTCACCGCTGGCGATGTCCAGCGGCAGGCGGGTCCAGTAGTCGGCCCACGGCACCACATCGATGGTCACGTTCCACCCGGAGGACTCCGTGAACGCGGCGAAGGACTCCTCGTACGCGGGCACGGCGTTCTCGTCCCAGAGGCGGAAGGTCAGCGTGCCCTTGTCCCCGCCGGAGCTGCCGCCGGCGTCGCTGCCGCCCGAACCGCTGCCGGAACCGGCGGAGCCGCCGGAGCCGGAGGGGGAGCAGGCCGCCGCGGTGCCGAGCAGGCCGGCGGCGGCGAAGGAGGAGAGGAGTGTGCGGCGATTCAGCATGGCGGAGTTCCTTCCGGAGCAGACGGGTGAAGCCATTATCGCCCGTAGGGGCTATTCCGGGGCGGGCACGACGTACCCCGGCCACCTCCCGACCCATCCCGTCGCACGCCGTCACGTACCTGGCGCAGGGGTCCGGGCCGCCGCCCAGCCGGCCGGTGAGTCCACGTGCTCGCCGGGGCTATGGCGCAGTTTTGTCGCGCTACGACCGATGCCGGAGCGCTCATCGGTCGTAGCGCGACATTTCTGGGGACGGGGCTGGATGGGGCAGGCGGAGGGGGCGGGCCGGGCCCGGGGTCAGCGCAGGGTCGCCTCGCCCACGGAGTTCGTGATCTGCTTCTGGAAGACGATCATCAGCAGCACCAGCGGCAGCATCGCGAGCGTGGTCCCGGCCATGACGAGGGTCCAGTTGTTGTTGTACTGCGACTGCAGCGACGCGGTCGCGACGGTGATGACTCGCCACGTGGGTCCGGAGGTGATGACCATCGGCCACATGAAGCTGTTCCAGTGCGTGACCACGGTGATCAGCACGAGCGTGACGATGATCGGCCGATTCAGCGGCACCACCAGATGCCACAGCAGGCGCAGCGTGCCCGCGCCGTCGATCCGCATCGCATCCATCAGCTCGGAGGGGATGCCGCGGAAGTTCTCCCGCAGCAGGAAGATCGCGTAGGGGGAGCCGAGCACGAAAGGCAGCACGAGCGCCCAGAAGGTGTTGCGCAGCCCCACCTCGGAGAGCATCAGGTACAGCGGCACCACCACGACGACCTGCGGCACCATGAGCGTCGCGATGTACACCCAGAACAGCAGGTCACGGCCGGGGAAGCGCAGCTGTGCGAAGGCATAGGCGGCCAGCACCGAGAACACCATCTGGCCCACCAGGATCGCGGTGACCATCTGGATCGTCACCGCGACGGGCGTGACGAAGCCGTCGGACGTGGAGGTGGGCGAGAACAGGGCCCGGAAGTTGTCGAGCACCGCGGGGGAGGGGATCGACAGCGGCCCCTGCTGCGCGAACTGGGTGGTGGAGGTGAACGCGGTCATCACCGAGAACAGGAACGGCCCCAGCGTCAGCACCGCCGCGGCGATCAGCACGAGATAGGTCGCGCCGTGGCCGAGCACGCGGCGCACCAGCAGCGAACCGGTCAGCGGTCGGCGGCGAGTCGTGGTCTGTGCAGTCATCACGTCCCTCCTCTCAGCTCATGTCGTAGGTGATGCGCTTGGAGAACCAGCGCTGCTGGATCACCGTGATCACCACCAGCAGGAGGAACAGGATGACGGCGACGGCGCTCGCGCGGCCCAGCCGGCTCGCGCCGAACGCTTCGTTGTAGATGAGGGAAGCGATGACCTCGGTGCGGTGCTGCGGGCCGCCGCCGGTGAGGGCGTAGACCATGTCGAACACCTGGAAGGACGCGACCACCTGCGTGACCGCGAGGAAGAACGTGGTGGGGCGCAGCAGCGGGATCGTCATGAACCACATCTGCTGGGCGGAGCTGGCGCCGTCGATCCGCGCGGCCTCGTAGATCGAGCCGGGGATCCGCGTCAGCCCTGCCTGGAAGAACAGCGAGATATAGCCGACGTTCTGCCAGATCGCGACGAAGGCGACCGCGGGCAGGGCGAGCGAGGGATCGGTCAGCCATTCGATCCGCACCCCGAGGATCTGGTTCAGCGCGCCCACGGACGGCTGGAAGATCCACTTCCACACCACGCCGAGCGCGAGCGGCGCGCACACCCACGGGATCACCACGATCACCCGCACGATCGCGGAGCCGGGCAGGGCACGGACCAGCTGCGTGGCGAGCACGAGCCCGATCGCGAGCGAGACCGGCACCGAGATCAACGTGAAGATCGCGGTGACCAGCAGCGAGTTCGCGAGCGCGCCGTCGCTGAGCAGGGAGATGTAGTTGTCCAGCCCCAGGAACTTCCGCGTGCCCAGCAGGTCCCAGCGGAACAGGGAGACCACGAACGCGAGCACGACGGGGAGGATCAGGAAGCAGGTGACGCCGATGAGGCTCGGCGCGATGAGCAGCCAGCCCAGCAGGGGCCTACGAGCGTTCATCGACTCGCCCTCCTGCCTGCACGGTCCCGATGATGCACCGGCTCAAACTATCGCAGCACAGCGATCGCCCGGGCCGAGTCCGTCGTGATCGGGCCGAGCGCGCCTGTGATCGGGCCGAGCGCGCCGCACTCCACTACGCTCTGACCATGAGCTCTGCGACGGACACCGCCGGTCCCGAGGCCACGGCCACGGACCCCCACGCCTCGATCTACGACCACGGCTTCGTGCGCGTCGCCGCGGTGACGCTGCCGGTCGCGCTCGCCGACCCGGCCACGAACGCCGAGCGCCACCTCGAGGTGCTGCGCGACCTGCACGACCAGCAGGTCGGGATCGCGGTCTTCCCCGAGCTGTCGCTGACCGGGTACTCGCTGGACGACCTCGTGATGCAGGAGCCGCTGCTGGATGCGGCCGAGCAGGCGGTGCTCACCGTCCTCGAGGCGAGCGAGGAGCTGATGCCGATCATCGTGCTCGGCGCCCCGCTGCGCGCGATGGACCGCACGCGGATCTTCAACTGCGCGGTCGTGATCCACCGCGGCCGGATCCTCGGCATCACCCCGAAGCAGAACCTCCCCACCTACCGCGAGTTCTACGAGCGGCGCTGGTTCGCGCCCGGCGACGACGTGGCCCACCAGGCCGTGCGCCTCGGCAACGAGGACGCCACGCTGACACCGCACAACGTGATCACGGTCGAGGATGTGCCGGGCCTGTCGCTGTTCGTCGAGATCTGCGAGGACATGTGGGTGCCGATCCCGCCATCGGCCGAGGCCGCGCTCGCCGGCGCGACCGTGATCGTGAACCTCTCCGGCTCCCCGATCACCGTGGGCCGTGCCGAGGACCGCAAGCTCATGGCCCGCTCCGCCTCCGCCCGCACCCAGAGCGCCTACGTCTACGCCGCCGCCGGCGAGGGCGAGTCCACGACGGACCTCGCCTGGGACGGGCAGACCTTCGTGTACGAGTGCGGGGACCTGCTCGGGGAGTCCGAGCGCTTCCCCACCGGTGTGCGGCACACGATCGTGGACGTCGACCTGGACCGGATGGTCGCCGAGCGGCGCCGTCAGAACACTTTCGACGACAACCGCCGCACCCACGCCACCTCGCTTGAGAAGTTCCAGACCTGGGAGTCCACGCGACTGTTCGGCCTGTTCGAGAGCGATCTCGAGGAGGCGGACCTGGAGGCCTTCGCGAACGGGAGCTCCGAGGACAGCGAGGGCAGTGAGGGAGAGACCGACGGGGAGGGCTGGTTCGCCTACGCGCCCCGCTCGGGGAGCATCCTCGACCCCGACGGCGTCCTGAAGGCCGGACCGCGCCCCGCGACCGGCCCGCTGCGCCGCCACCTGGACCGCTTCCCCTTCGTGCCCGACGACCCGGCGCGTCTCGCCCAGGACTGCTACGAGGCGTACAACATCCAGGTCTCGGGCCTGGTGCGGCGCCTGACCCAGATCGGCGGGGACAAGCCCGGCGGCGCCCGCCCCGTCATCGGCGTCTCAGGCGGCCTCGACTCCACCCACGCCCTCATCGTCTGCGCGCAGGCGATGGACCGCCTGGGCCGCGACCGCTCCGAGATCCTCGCCTACACGATGCCGGGCTTCGCCACGACCGAGCACACCCGCTCCAACGCCGAGCTGCTCTCGCGGGCGATCGGCGCGAGCTTCGAGACGATCGACATCCGCCCCGCCTCCACCCAGATGCTCAAGGACATGGGCCATCCCTTCGGCGCGGGAGAGCCTGTGTACGACGTGACCTTCGAGAACGTCCAGGCCGGGATGCGCTACGACTACCTGTTCCGTCTCGCGAACCATCACGGCGGCATCGTGGTGGGCACCGGCGACCTCTCCGAGCTGGCGCTGGGCTGGTGCACCTACGGCGTGGGCGACCACATGTCCCACTACGGCGTGAACGCGGGCGTCCCGAAGACCCTCATCCAGCACCTCATCCGCTGGGTCATCGCTGAGGGGCTCTTCGACGAGGCGACCGCCGAGGTGCTGCGGGCCGTGCTCGACACCGAGATCTCCCCGGAGCTGATCCCCACCGCGCCCGGGCAGAAGGCCCAGTCCACCGAGGACTCGATCGGCCCCTACGCCCTGCACGACTTCACGCTCTACCACCTGCTGCGCCGCGGCTACGGCCCCGGCAAGATCGCCTATCTCGCCCACCAGGCCTGGGGCGATGCGGCGGCGGGGGAGTGGCCGGCCGGGTACAAGGAGGAGGACGAGCGCGCCTACGACCGCGGCGAGATCAAGCACTGGCTGACCGTGTTCACGAAGCGCTTCTTCTCCAACCAGTTCAAGCGCTCCGCCCTGCCGAACGCCCCGAAGGTCCTCGCCGGCGGCTCGCTCTCTCCGCGCGGGGACTGGCGGATGCCGTCCGACGCCGCGTCCGCTGCCTGGCTCGCCGAGATCGAGCGGGACGTCCCCGGCGCCTGACCGCCCCGCCCGTCGGCCGCCCTCCCCTCGCCCATCGAGACGTGGCCCCTGTCCTATTTCGCCGAATAGGAGCAGGGGGCCGCGTCTCGATACGCGTGGAACGGCTAGCGGGGCCGACGGGCTGACGGGGTGGGCGCGGAGACACCTCGGCCGAGGGGCCGACGGGCGGGCGCTCGGCGCGCGGGCACCCGCCCGTCGGTTGCCTCTTACTTCACCGCGCCCATCGACAGGCCGCGGACCAGCTGCTTCTGCGCGATCCAGCCGGCGAGGACCACCGGGAGCGAGGCGAGCACCGAGGCGGCGGAGAGCCGCGCGAGGAACAGGCCCTCCGAGGTCATGGTCGACATGAGGAAGATCGGCACGGTCGCGGCGTTCGCGGCGGTGAGGTTCAGGGCGAAGAAGAACTCGTTCCACGCGAAGATCACGCAGATCAGCGCGGTCGCGGCGATGCCGGGGGCGACCATCGGCAGCAGCACGGTGCGCATCGTGCGCAGCAGGGATGCGCCGTCGATCGAGGCGGCCTCGAGCACCTCACCGGGGACCTCGAGGAAGAACGAGCGCATCATCCACACCGCGATCGGGAGGTTCATCGCCGTGTACAGCACGATGAGGGTGAGGATGTTGTCGAGCATCCGGATCTGCCCGGCGATGACATAGATCGGCATGATCACCGCGACCACCGGCAGCATCTTCGTGGAGATGAAGAAGAACAGCACATCCTGGGTGCGCTTGATCGGCCGGATGCTCACCGCGTACGCGGCGGGCACGGCGAGGATTAGCACCAGCAGGGTGGAGATCCCGGTGGCGAGCACCGAGTTCAGCAGGTAGGAGCCCGCGCCGGAGGAGCCGATGATCGAGGCGTACTGCTCGAGCGTCGGGGTGAAGAAGAACGTCGGCGGGTTCGAGGCGGCCTGCGATTCCTGCTTGAAGCTGGTCAGCACCATCCACGCCACGGGGGCGAAGAACAGCAGGCCGGCGGCCCAGGCGAGCACGGTGAGGAACCGGCCGGTGGCGGTGCCGCGCGGTCGGCGGGGCGTGAGCGGGCGGGCCGGCGCCGCGACGGGGCGGCGGGCGTCGAGGGCGGCGGTGCTCATGACTGCTCCTTGGAGTTGATGCTCGTGAAGATCAGGCGCAGCGCGAAGGTCGCGATGATGATCGTGGCGATCACGGTGACCACGCCCATCGCTGCCGACTGGCCGATGTCGAAGCCGAGGAAGGTGCGCTGGTAGATGTAGAACGGCAGGTTCGCCGAGGCGGTGCCGGGCCCGCCCGCGGTCATGAGGTAGATCTGGTCGAAGGTGTTGACCACGTAGATCGCGCCCAGCAGCACCGACAGTTCGAGGTAGAACCGCAGGTGGGGGAGGGTGATGTGGACGAAGGTGGTCCAGGCCCCGGCCCCGTCCATCGAGGCGGCCTCGAGCACGTCCGGGGTCTGCGACTGCAGTCCGGCGAGCAGCAGCAGCATCATGAACGGCGTCCATTGCCACACCAGCGCGATGATGATCGAGACCATCGGGAAGCTGGAGGTCCAGTCCACCGGCGAGATGCCGACGGTCCCGATCAGCCAGTTCACGAGCCCGTAGGTGGGGTCGAACATGGAGATCGACCAGAGCATCGCGCCGGCCACCGGCATGATGAGGAACGGCGTGATGAGCAAGGTGCGGATGAAGCCCCGGCCCAGGAACTCCCGGTCCAGCAGCAGCGCGAGCCCGAGCCCCAGCACGAGCGAGACCGCCACGCAGCCCAGCGTCAGCAGGATCGAGTTCAGCGCCGCGGTGCGGAAGGTGGAGTCGACGGCGAGGTCGAGGTAGTTGCGCAGCCCCACGAACGTCTCGCCCTCGGGGCGCAGCAGGTTCCGTGAGCGCAGCGAGTACCAGATCGTGAGCAGGAACGGGATCTGCGTGCAGATGACGACGAACAGGAACGCCGGCATGAGCGGGAGGCGGCGCCGCCAGCCGTCGGCGCGCGCAGCGGCGTCGGGCCGCGGGCTGGTGCGGCCCCGGCGGGGCCCGTCGGCCGACGGGGGTGTGGCGGCGTGGGGCGCGCTGGTCTCGGGGGTGGTCATGGCTCAGCCCTTCCAGCCGTAGGTGCGGGCGACGGATTCGGCGAATCCCTGGGACTGGGAGAGGGCGTCCTCGACGCTCTTCTGCCCAGCGATCGCGGCGGAGAACTGCTGGCCGACGCGCGTGCCGAGGTCCTGGACCTCGGGGATGACGACGTTCTGCAGGCCGTCGTAGGGGACCTCGACGGTCATCGAGTTCTCCTGGGTGGCGTTCTCCATCGAGTCGAGGGTGGGCTTCGCGTACGTCTTCGACAGCTCCGCGTACTCGGGGATCTCGTAAGTGGACAGGCGCGAGCCGGGCGGCAGCGCCTCCCAGCTGATCTCGTTGCCGACCAGCTGGAAGTAGTCCGGGTGGGTCATCCAGGCGATGAACTCCCAGGCCGCGTCCTTCTTCTGGCTGGTCTCGGGGATCGCGAGCGACCAGGAGTAGAGCCAGCCGGCGTAGGGGGTCTCGAGCGTGGGACCGAGCGCGTAGCCGGTCTTGCCGACCACGGTCGAGGAGGCGGGGTTCTCGACGCCGGAGACCATGGAGGAGGCGTCGAACCACATCGCGGCGTCGCCCTGGCTGAAGCGGGTCAGGCACTCGCCGAAGCCGCTGGTCGCAGCGCCGGGCTGGCCGTAGGAACGCAGTGTGTCCACGTACATCGCGACCGCGTCGTGCACCTCGGGGGAGTCCAGGCGCGGCGCCCAGTCCATGTCGAACCAGCAGCCGCCGAAGGTGTTGATGACGGTGCTCATCGGGGCGAGGTTCTCGCCCCAGCCCGCCAGGCCCCGC
>Ga0079224_100006818_pt1 | contig 15224 bp, 10 predicted proteins | sample Stecom2015_FD_80414 | JGI IMG/M metagenome (GOLD analysis project Ga0079224, IMG submission 80414) | Agricultural soil microbial communities from Utah to study Nitrogen management - Steer compost 2015 | ecosystem: Environmental > Terrestrial > Soil > Agricultural land | place: USA: Utah...
GGGTGGAGGCCTTGCCTTGAAGGCAGGACGCGATGTGTTGGTGAACGAACTCGTCAATATACAGGGGGATAAAGCCGCCCTTCTTGTCGAGGCGGGCCGACACATCGAAGTGAACTCGGAAATTAGGGTCGCCGCCCAGGAAAGCGATGAAGCAGTGGTTAGCTTCGAGGCGGGGCAAGGGAGCGAAGGGGGGGGCAACATCACGATCGATGCTCCCATATACGTCACGGGCCCATCCGCCTTGCTGGATCTGAATGCCGAAGGCGAAATCCTGGTTCGTGATGAAGTTCGCATCACCGGAAGCGAATCCGAAATCCATATGGGCGGCAGTCATATCAACGTGGGAAACGCCTCACGTAATGCACGTGTTCATATCGAGGGCGATAAAGCCAGCATTTTACTGACGGCGTGTGGGGCCGATTGCGGTACTGTCATCGTAAACGATGAAGTTTCCATTCGCGGTAATGAAGGCACCATAATCATCGGCGCCCAGGGCGGCATTTATACGGCAGGAAAAATCTCGATAGACGGTGATGGCCTGATCGGGCTCGCAGGCGGCCTTATCGATACTGCACAGGGGTCTGTCGTCGAGGTCAGGGGTGAGGGGTCTTCAGCGATTTCGCTGCTTGCCTGCGGATTCGTCGCCGACTGTAGCGATGTGCAGCGTGGCGATCCCCCGATCGATCCAGGTACGGATCCCGACCTGAGGGCCGGCGACCTCGTGCTGGGCGGCGCTTTATCCATGGATAGTGCGGGCGGCGCAAGCGTCTTGTTGTTGGGCGCGAACGTGTTCGTCGAAGAAACTGCCGAAATCAATCTGGCCGGAGATTCAGTCGAACTGTTGGTCACTGCATGTGGCTATTCGTCCTGCCTGGATGTGGGCGACCCTATTGATGAGGTTTTCGACAATTCAGCAGCTTTGGCTGCATCACACAATGGAACGCTGGCCATCGCCGGGAATGTTTCAATGACAGCCGGCCAAACCAGCGCTCTGTTTGTAGGAAACGCTATGCAGCTTGATGCGTCACTTGCCGTACAAAGTGATGAAGCCGGCGCCGTTCTGTTCGCCGCAGACAAGCTGCAGATCAACGGCGCAGTCGATGTATCGGGCCAGACCGGGTTGATCCAGGCGTTTGCCAACGATATGCAGGTGAATAACGCCTTGACGCTTGACGGTACGGGCGGCGTGACACTGAGTGGGTCGAGCCTTATCGTGAACGACACCGTCATGGCCCGGGGCGATGACGTAATCATCAGTTTGAGCGTATGCAATTGCGTCGGCGATGATGGTGGTTTAGAGATCAATGGTGACATCGTTGCGCAAAGCGACAACGGAGCCATCGATATAAGCAGTGATCGGAACATCTTGCTCAACGGAAGGCTATCTGCCGAAGAAATTGCACTCGTTGCAGAGGGTGATGTCGTTTCGACGGCAGGTAGTGGCATTACCGCTACGAGGCTCAACGTTGCCAGCGTGGATGGCTCAGTATCACTGGATAAAGGCGCCCATAGCGTCGCTGCAATGCATGCATTTGCCAATGGGGATATTGCTTTCTCCAACAACGGCGATCTGGCATTGGGCCAAGCATGGATTTCAGGTGATGGAAACATTGCCATCCGTTCCACCGGTACCCTCGCCTTGATCGAAGTGCTGGATCACGATGGAGACCCTTTGTCCGGCACCGGCACGTTCCGCATTGACGGCAAAGGCGATATCGACCTGGTCGCGGCAGAGTCCTTTATCAATACGTTTGGCGCCAATGTGTTTGATATCAACCAGGGAAACTGGCGCATCTGGTCCAATGAGCCTGCTAGCGACTGGCTGGACGGACTGACCTACGATTTCAAGCAATACGATGCCATTTACGGCTCTGTTGTATTGGGAGAGGGTAACGGAGTGCTGTACGCATTTTCGCCTGTACTTGACGTCCGTCTGAAAGGCGACATCTCCAAGGTTTATGACGGTACAAACCGGGCTTCGGTAAGTGTCGATAACTTTGAGCTGCATGGGGTCCAGCAAGGAGACCACGTCCTTCTGTCTGGTGGAACAGGTCGCTACAGTGATCCGAACGCGGGCCAGGCCAAGACAGTAACCGTAGAGGGGCTGCAGTGGGCCGCACATGAAGTCGCGGGTGGGGCAAAGGTATACGGCTATCGGCTCAATACGCCTGTTGGCGACATTGGCGTCATCCATCCCCGTGAGATTACCGTAGCTGCCGACGACCTGCGCAAATATATGGGGCAATCGGACCCCGCGCTTACGTGGCGGCTTATCGATGGTCAGCTGGTGGGCACTGATCAGCTCACAGGGCTTCTGAATCGGGACGCCGGAGAGCTGCCCGGCAGTTACGCCATTCGTCGAGGTACCTTGACTGCGGGTGGCAACTATGCGCTCAGTTTTGTCGAGGGCCAACTGGTGGTGCTTGATCCCGCTGACGAGTTCAGTCAGTTGGGCGGGCCCTACCGTGCGGCGGTATTTTCAGCACACAACACTCCGCAGGGTCCCGCAGCCTTTGACAAGGATTACGACGACGCCAGTTCGGCAGGCTCTTCCATATACCTTATAGAAAATGGTGGGCTTCGCATGCCCGAGGAAATCTGATATGCAGTGGGTCAGTGCTTATCGGATGCTGTCAGGGTTGTTGCTGGCGATTTCATTGCCGTGTGCGCAGCAGGCGTATGCTCAGTCAGTGCTGGGTACCCCGGATGCCGGCCAGTCCATGCGCGAACTTGAGTCGCAGCCGCTTGATCTGCCCACCCAGCCTGAGGTCCGGTTGGATGTGCCTGAAGGCGAAACTCCGCACCGTAGCGACGGAGCAGCCACCCTGTTTGTAAAGAGCTTTGTCCTGGAAGGCAATACCGCAATTGCAGAAGAGGAGTTGTTGCCACTTCTGGATCATCTGAAGGGACGAGAGGTCACACTTGCCGATCTGGAGACCGGCGTCGCCAGGATCACTGCCTATTACCGCCAGCACGGACATGTGCTGGCGCGTGCCTACCTGCCACCGCAAGAGATCCGGCAAGGAGAGGTTCGCATTGCCATTCTCGAAGGCCGCTATGGCGAGGTGCTTGTCGACGATCAGGCGACAATGAAAGGCTGGGCGCTGTCCCCTCTGGATGATCTCAAGGCCGGCGATCCGGTGCACGCCCACACACTCGAGCGCAGTCTGTTGCTGGTCTCTGATCTGCCGGGTGTGTCAGTAGATGCCACTTTAAGTCCGGGGGCCAGTGTCGGTGCATCGGACCTGCACGTCAGTGTAAAGCCGGGGCAATTGGTAAGCGGTGTAGCCGAACTGGATAACTACGGCAGCAGGTATACCGGTCAGTGGAGGCTTGGAGGAACCCTGAACCTCAATAACCCGCTGGGTCTGGGCGATGCTGCCTCACTGCGGCTTATGGGCACCAACGAACGTCAAACCTATTATCGTGTGGCCTATCAGTTGCCTGTGGGCCCCTGGTCGACACGTGTGGGCGCCGCGTTCTCGAATATGTATTATGAACTGGCCCGGGATTTCGAGCCCCTGGATGCCTATGGCCGCGCGGGCATCGTCAGCGGATACGTGGTTCAGCCCCTGATCCGAAGCCGGGACCTCAACCTGTACGGTCAGCTCCAGTTCGACTACAAGCGCCTGCAAGACAAGATCGATCTGTTTGGCTTCGACACCTTGAAGCACTCGCGGGTATGGACGGCTTCGTTAACCGGGAATGTTCGCGACACAATCGGCGGTGGAGGAATAACATCCTTTGCACTTGCATACAGCGCCGGGCGTTTGAGCCTGAATGGCGCAATCGATCAGGCAATTGATGATCTGACAGCGCGGACATCCGGCAATTTCCATAAGCTGACAGCTTCGCTACTGCGCTTGCAGCGCTTGGGCGGAAAATTCAGTCTCTATTCACGACTGCAGGGTCAATGGGCCAACAAGAACCTGGACTCGTCTGAAAAAATGGGTATCGGTGGGGCCTATGCTGTTCGTGGCTACCCCCAAGGCGAGGCCAGCGGCGACCAGGGCTGGCTGGGCAGCATGGAGCTTCGTTATTCGTGGGCGCCGCCCTGGCATACGGGTGTGTTCGTCGATCACGGACAGGTCACCATCAACAAGAACCCGTGGTCAAGCGCCGATAATCGCCGCAGTCTTGGCGCAACTGGCCTGACCTTGGGTTGGGCTCAGTACGGATGGCAGTTCAATGCCGTGGCCGCATGGCGGCTTTCGTCCGGGTCGCGCAGCGACACCGATAAAAAGCCGCGTTTCTGGATGCAGCTGACCAAGAGCTTCTAGCTAACGGCAGAGAACCTCTAGTTGACGGCAGAGGTTTCGTCGAGCACGCGTTGTGCCTCGAGACGCACGCGTTCAGGAGCGGTACCCCCTATGTGATTGCGTGCGGCCACTGAACCTTCGAGGGTCAATACATCGAAAACGTCTGATTCGATCGAGGCATGGAATGCGCGAAGATCTTCGAGAGGCAGATCGGCCAGGTCGCAGCCTTTCTCTTCGCAAGTTCGCACTGCGTGAGCGACAGTTTCATGGGCGTCGCGAAAGGGTACGCCCTTTTTAACCAGATAGTCGGCCAGATCTGTAGCCGTGGCGAAGCCTTGCAGGGCCGCCGCACGCATTGCTTCAGGCTTTACCCGAATGCCGCTGACCATGTCCACGAAGATGGTCAGGGTGTCCCGGATGGTGTCGGCGGAATCGAACAGGCCTTCTTTGTCTTCTTGATTGTCCTTGTTGTAGGCCAGGGGCTGACCCTTCATGAGCGTAAGCAGGGCGATCAGGTGCCCGTTGACCCGTCCGGTCTTGCCCCGAGCCAGCTCGGGTACGTCGGGGTTCTTCTTTTGAGGCATGATCGAGCTGCCCGTGCAGAAGCGATCTGCCAGATCAATAAACCCTACACGTGGGCTCATCCACAAGACAAGTTCTTCGGATAGGCGCGAGATGTGGGTCATGATCAGCGCTGCCGCTGCACAAAACTCGATGGCGAAGTCGCGGTCGGACACCGCGTCGAGTGAATTGCGGCACACTCCGTCGAAGCCCAGGCTTTTGGCTACTCGGTCGCGGTCGATGGGGTACGATGTGCCGGCCAGCGCGGCAGCACCCAAGGGCAGGCGATTTACGCGCTTGCGGCAATCCGCAAGGCGTTGTGCGTCGCGCTCGAACATCTCGGCATACGCTAGCAGATGATGGCCGAACGTTACCGGCTGCGCCACTTGAAGATGGGTGAAACCAGGGATGATCGTGTCGGCGTGCTGCAAGGCCAGCTCGGCCAGATTGCGACGAAGCTGGCGCAGCAGGTCGATGCTGGTGTCAATTTCGGCACGCAGCCACAAGCGGATATCGGTTGCAACCTGATCGTTCCGTGACCGGCCGGTATGCAAGCGTTTGCCCGCATCGCCGATAAGCTCCACCAGGCGCTTTTCGATATTGAGGTGCACGTCTTCGAGGTCTATTGACCACTCGAACGCGCCCTGTTCAATTTCTTGCAGGATTTGCGCCATGCCCCGCTGGATGTCGCTGTAGTCTTGCTGGCTGATGATGCCGATGGAAGCGAGCATGTCGGCATGAGCCAGAGAGCCCTGGATGTCAACCGCAGCCAATCGCTGGTCGAAATTGACCGAGGCGGTGTATCGCTTGACGAGATCTGAAACGGGTTCGGAGAAGCGCGCAGACCAAGCCTGTGCTTTGTTGGCAAATTGGTCTTGCCCGGAGGAGGGGGTATCTTTGGACATAGGGCCGGATTATAAAACAGGCGCAAGTGACAGGATGTACACGCGAATAAGGTATTGTATTAGCCTTTTCGAACTGCACGAAACGCTACACGGAGTCGATACCATCAATATCGAGGGTGCGACTCAAAAAGGCAAGACAACTCATGGAACTGGCAATTGAAAAAAACAATCTGATGGCAGCCTGGCTGGGCGACAACTGGCTCGGCAACCATATCCCTGATTCCATCCTCGCTCAGGTAGTGATCGGGCTTGTCGTCCTTCTGGCCCTTGTACTGCTGGCGGCGTGGTTGACGCGCAGGGTCGTTGTGTCTGTTGCACGACGCATGCTGACGGCCATTGGTCGCGAAGACTGGTCTGAAGCCCTGCACCGGCGTCGCGTGTTCCGGCATGTGGGTTATCTGGTTCCGCTGCTGGTACTAACCATTAACGTTACCTTGCTGCCCATCACGGAAAGGTATGTCGGGCCGGTATCGCGATTTTTGCAGGCGGTCTGTCTGGTCTTCTTTTTCATAGCCATCAACGGCTTGCTCAAGGCCTGGCTGGACACCTACGAGGCTACGACGCGTGCCCAGACGAGGTCTATAAAAGGGTATCTCGAACTGGCGAAGATCATCCTGTGGGGTATCTGCGTCATCCTGGTGTTTTCGCTGCTTATCGACCGTTCGCCCTTGCTGATGCTGTCCGGTCTGGGTGCACTGTCGGCGGTACTGCTGCTGGTTTTCAAGGACACCTTGCTGTCGCTGGTGGCCAGCACGCAGATGACCACCAACGATATGCTGCGCATCGGCGACTGGATCGAGATGCCGCAGGCCAATGCCGACGGTTTTGTCATTGATATCGCCTTGCACACCGTCAAGGTTCAGAACTGGGATAAAACGGTCACTACCATTCCGACGTACAAGCTTTTCTCGGAAAGTTACCGGAACTGGCGTCATATGTTTGAGTCTGGCGGCAGGCGGATCAAGCGTACTTTGCGCATCAATGCGGCCACGGTGCGTTTCCTGACCGAGGACGAAATACGCGATTTATCGCGGTTCCATCTCTTGAAGGACTATCTGGCCGGCAAGGAAGCAGAGCTTATTGAAACCAACCGCTCATTGGGAGAGCTGGCCGCTGAAGAGGTTAACCGTCGCCGGCTGACCAACCTGGGTACGTTCAGGGCTTATGCGCTGGCTTATCTGAAGCAGCATAAGGAACTGCGGCAAGACATGCTGATGATAGTGCGGATGATGGAGCCCGGTTCAGAGGGGATTCCAGTCGAGGTGTACTGTTTCTCCGCCAATACTGCCTGGGTGGAATATGAGCGCATCCAGGGAGATGTGTTCGACCATCTGATTGCGATATTGCCCGAACTTTCACTCCAGTTGTACCAGGCGCCGTCCGGGGCGGATTTTGTCTACGGTCTGCGAGGCGGCGAGGTGGGTGGGCCCGGGCAGGCTCGGGCGTTGCCGAATTACTCTCGCTGACCCTGGTGGGTGCGAGCCTGTTCGGCCGGCTCGGGCTGGGTTGTGAATGGTCGGTCGACGCCAGGCTGCGACATTTCCTCCCGGCGAGCCTCCAGAAAACCGCGCATCCGCTCGTGCGATAATTTTGTTTTCAACGGAAGTGATACAGGCAATTTCCATGACGGTTGTAAAAGTCGGCCTTGCTCAGATCAACTCTCGCGTGGGTGACCTGAAGGCGAATGCTGCCAAAATCATAGAAAGCGCACGCTGGGCCAGTCAGCAGGGCTTGGACATCCTCGTTACGCCGGAACTGACACTCACGGGGTACCCCGCCGAAGACCTGTTTCTGCGTGATGAGTTCCTTCGCCGGCATGATCAGGCCTTCCAGGAGCTCCGTGCGCAGTTGAATGCCATTGATCCCAGAATGAGGGTCGTTGTGGGCCACGTCAGCAAGATTGACGGCAAGCTGTACAACGTTGCATCTGTGGTTGCCGAAGGTCGTGTTCTGGCGTGTTATTGCAAGCACGAACTCCCCGACTACGGCGTGTTCGACGAAATGCGATACTTTTCGCCCGGCCAGGAGCCTGTCGTGTTCGAGGTCAAGGGCCTGCGTTTCGGTTTGAACATCTGTGAAGATGCCTGGCTTGCCAGCAGTCCCGCCATGGCTGCCCAGCATGGCGCCCAGGTGCTGCTGGTCCTGAACGCTTCGCCTTACAGTACCCGGAAGCAGCAGCTACGCCTTGACCAGGTGGGAGCCAACGTTCGTGGGCTCACGACCCTGTATGTCAACAAGGTGGGCGGGCAGGACGAGCTCGTGTTTGACGGCGCTTCCTTTGTATTGAACAGCGATGGCGATGTATTCGCGCGCTTCCCGGTGTTCCAGGAGGCGTTCGGTGTTGTTGAACTTGACCAGAGCGGTGCGCCGGTGCATGCACAATTGTCCGTCGAAGGCGGTACTTTGCGTGGCCTGCCGCAAGAATGGCCGGACACCCTCGAACAGGTCTACGAAGCGCTCAAGCTTGCCCTTTCCGACTACATGGCCAAGTCCGGCTTTTCCAGGGTGGTACTTGGTCTGTCGGGTGGCATGGATTCGGCATTGGTGCTGGCAGTCGCGGTAGATGCGCTGGGTGCCCAGAACGTGCGCACCGTCATGATGCCGTCTCGTTATACCGCCGACATTTCATTGCAGGATGCAAGGCAGATGGCCCGGAACCTGGGTGTCCAGTACGACGAAATCGTAATCGGTCCCCTGGCAGACGGTTTTGATCAGGCGCTGGCGCCGCTGTTTGCGGGATTCGAGCCTGATGCGACCGAAGAAAATATTCAGGCACGCATACGTGGAACATTGTTGATGGCCTTGTCCAACAAGTTCGGCAGCCTGGTGGTCACTACCGGAAACAAGTCTGAACTGGCTACCGGATACTGCACACTGTATGGCGACATGGCAGGCGGCTTTGCCTTGCTCAAGGATGTGCCCAAGACCATGGTGTACGCGCTGGCGCGATGGCGCAACGAGCGCTCTGCCGTCATCCCCGAGCGTATTATCGTTCGTCCGCCATCTGCCGAGCTGCGCCCGGATCAAACTGACCAGGACAGTCTTCCGCCGTACGATGTGCTGGACGGCATTATTGAACACTACGTCGAGCGGAACGAATCGGTCGAGCAAATTGTTCAGGCAGGTTACGATCGGGAAATCGTGGCCAAGGTGGCACGGCTGATTCGCATCAACGAGTACAAGCGTCGGCAAGGTGCTGTCGGGCCCAAAATTACCTCGCGCGCGTTTGGTCGGGACTGGCGGATGCCTATTGCCAACGGCTATCGTGACTGATGCCTGCTATGCGTATGGATTCAGCCTGAACCGAATCCCCGATCAAATCGACCCATACTTACGGAGCTCCACACATGAAGCTGATTGCGGCGATCATCAAGCCGTTCAAACTCGACGAAGTTCGGGAAGCCCTCGCCGAGATCGGCGTCAGCGGCCTTACCGTCACGGAAGTCAAGGGCTTTGGCCGACAGAAAGGCCATACCGAACTGTATCGCGGCGCTGAATACGTTGTTGATTTTTTGCCAAAAATTCGTGTCGAGGTGGTCGTGCCCGCCGAGATGGTTGAGGCCGCCATTGAAGCCATCGTAAAGGCGGCACGTACCGGAAAGATCGGGGACGGCAAGATCTTTGTCATGCCTGTCGAGCAGGCAATTCGCATTCGTACTGGAGAATGCGGCAACGAGGCGCTCTAGCGTCATTGATACCGGCTATCCAGAAGGAGACAGAATGAAGTTTTTGACCGTGTTGCTTGCTACCCTTTTGGTGGCGCCTGTTGCAGGCCAGGCCCAAAGCCGGCTCGACAAGATTCGTGATACGCAACAGATCACGCTGGGCGTGCGTGAATCATCCATACCTTTTTCTTACCTGGACGACACTCAAAAGCCGGTGGGGTATTCCATCGACATCTGCTATGGCGTGGTCGAAGCCCTCAAGAACAAGTTGGGCCTTGAACAACTAAAGGTCAAAGAGGTATCGGTAACCTCCTCGACGCGGATACCTCTCGTGGCCAATGGCACGGTCGATATCAGTTGTGGTTCGGCGACCAATAACGAACAGCGTCAGCAGCAGGTCAGCTTTGCGCCCACGACTTTCGTCACGTCCACCCGTTTTGCGGCGCTCAAGAAGTCGAACGTTCATGACCTGTCCGACTTCAAGGGCGCAACAGTCATCTCGACGGCAGGAACGAGCAATCTGCGCTGGCTCACCGAGGTCAACGCCCAGGAAAAGCTCGGCATGAGAATCATGAATGCCAAGGACCATTCGGAAGCGTTTCTTACCGTCAACAGCGGCAGGGCCGTGGCGTTCTTCATGGACGATATCTTGTTGGCCGGCCTGGTGGCCAACTCGCGCAACCCTGACGACTGGATGATCAGCGAGAAAGCCTATACGGTAGAACCTTACGGCATGATTCTTCCCAAAGGTGACACCGCCTTCAAGGAAGCCGTTGATGAGGCAGTCATTGCCATGATGAAAGACGGCCGAATCGAGCAGTTGTACAACAAATGGTTCACACAGCCGATACCACCGCGAAATATCAATCTCAACTGGCCGATGTCGGCCGAACTGAAGCGGGTGCTGGCGAATCCCACCGATTCACCTGATCCCAAAAGTTATCAATAAGGTAAGCGACGCTGTCTTTCCATGGAAAAAATTAGAATCTCGAAGCTGATGGCCGAGCGCGGCATGTGTTCGCGGCGTGAGGCCGACGCGTACATCGAGCGCGGTTGGGTCCGGGTTGACGGCGTCGTGGTGTCGGAACTGGGCAGCAAGGCCTATCCCAACCAAAAAATCACGCTCGATAAACAGGCGCAGCGGCGGCAGGGGTCGCGCGTTACCATTTTGCTGAACAAGCCGGTTGGCTATGTATCGGCCCAGGCCGAGCGGGGATACCGGCCCGCTGTGTCTCTCATTACCGCACGTACCCTGCATAATCCCTCGCGCTCGCCGTTTTCGTTTGATCCGGCGCACTTGCGTGGCCTGGCTCCAGCCGGACGGCTCGACATCGATTCGCAGGGCTTGCTTGTTCTGACACAAGACGGGCGGATTGCCCGCCAGCTTATTGATGAGCACTCGGACATTGACAAGGAATACCTGGTGCGTGTCGAAGGCCGTATTGCCGCCAATGGTCTCAAGCTCCTCAATCACGGGCTGAGTCTTGACGGTGAGCCTCTCAAGCCGGCTCATGTCGAGTGGCAGAATGACGACCAGCTGCGGTTTATCTTGCGTGAAGGTAAAAAGCGGCAGATACGCCGCATGTGCGAAATGGTCGGGCTCAAGGTGGTGGGTCTCAAGCGTGTGCGCATGGGACGAATCGTGCTGGGCGATCTGCCACCAGGGAAATGGCGTTATTTGCGCGAAGGCGAGCGGTTTATCTAGGCATGTGGTCTTGGCGTGCAGGCACGGCGCCAAGCCAGGTCAGCCGGAACGCTTGAGTGAATACGCTGCCGTGTCATCCTGCGCCAGCTTCTTTGTCAGCCATGGCAGGGCGGATTCAAGCTGCTCATGAAGGGTATACGGCGGATTGATGACGAACATGCCGCTTCCGTGCAGGCCGAACCCCTCTTTGGCCGGCTTGCGAACTTTTAATGAGGCGTGCGTCCATTGCACCTTCAAGCGCTCGAGTGTACGAACCAGATCAAGTGCCTCGCGCCGTTGCACCAGCGGATACCAGACGGCGTAGCAACCCGTCGCGAAGCGCTTCAATCCATCATCGAGCATTTGCATCACTTTGCGGTAATCGCTTTTGTTCTCATACGAGGGATCAATAACGATGATTCCTCGCCGCGTGGGCGGTGGGAGCAAGGACTTGAGGTTGCTGAAGCCATCGGCCTCGTAAACTATGGTCTGGCGTATCGCTTTCTTGTCCTGTTGCGAAAGATTGTGCTTCAGTACCTCGATTTCAGACGGGTGCATCTCAAACAGGCGCAACCTGTCCTTTTCACGTAATGCCCGAAGCGCCAGCCACGGCGATCCCGGATAGTAGTTTGCTACGCCATCAGGATTAAAGTGTCGCACCGCTTCGAGGTAGCGTTTGATTAGCCGGGGTTTGTCATCCGGGCCCAATAATCGGTCCAGGCCATCGACGAATTCACCATTCTGCTGTGCCCATTCGCTGGTCAGATCGTATATGCCGGCGCCGGCGTGAGTGTCGATCACCCAGTAGGGATTGTCTTTCTGGTTGAAGTGGTCAAGTATCTGAACAAGCACGGCGTGCTTCAGCACGTCCGCGTGATTGCCCGCATGGAAGGCGTGTCGGTAGCTAAACAAGAAGTGACCTATAAGAGTCTGAGGGCTGGGGGAAGCGCATGGATGGCGTCTGTGAACAGACCGTCGCACCCCCATCGCAGAAGTTCACGGGCCCTTGCGACATCGTTGACGGTCCATGCCGCTATTCTATAGCCTTTGTCACGCACTACTTTGATCGTAGCCCGGTCAATATGCTCTTGCTGCAAATGCAGGGCCACGCAGCCCAGCGTATCCGCACGCTCTTGCCAGTCCGGATTCAACGGTCCTTCCAGCAGCAAGGCTCGGGGCAGCTCCGGTGCCGAAGCCATCGCCGCCTCCAGGGCAATTTCCGAAAAAGACGACAACACAGGTGAGGGAGCGTTTTGCCAAAGCAATGCGGCAGTTGAGGCCACCACCTTGCCAGTCAGAGCTTCACGGCCCGGCTGCGGCTTTATTTCGATATTGCTGCGAATGTTGTTCTGTCGAGTAAAGGCTGCGATGGAATACAAGGTAGCGATTGGCTCTCCGGCGTATTCGGATGAGTGCCAGGAGCCGAAGTCGAATCGGGCCAGCTCGGCCAGGGTCATGTCGTCTGCATTGCCCGACCCCGTCGACGTACGAGCTATGTTCTGATCGTGCAATAGTATTGGAATGCCGTCACGGCTCAGCGCGACGTCGTACTCCACCATCTCGATGCCGTAGCGAGCCGCAACGCGCATGGCGGCCAGCGTATTTTCCGGCGCCAGCCGCCCCGCACCTCTGTGGCCGATTATGTTTGGATATAGCCGCATCATCGTAGCGTCCGGTGGTAAACTGCAAAGCTTCGGCTTAGGCCGGTATCGTATGCGGGTCGGCGACGCCATACCCGTCGGGCAATCATAAATCGTAAATATAAGCCGCTACGGTGCACTTGCCCCGTTAGCAGAGGTCTGCGAGTCCCTTCATGTTCGAGTTTATCCGTACGCATCAGCGCCTGATGCAACTGGTCCTGCTGATATTGATTCTGCCGTCGTTCGCCCTGATAGGCGTAAGTGGGTACACCACTTATATGTCCGGTGACCACGACCTGGTGCAAATTGGCGACTCAGCCATAACTCAACAGGAGTTCGACGAGGCACGTCGGAATCAGCTGCAACGCCTTCAGGCGAATGCCGGCGGCGCGTTTGATCCGGCCATACTCGATACCCCCCAGGCACGCTCGGCATTGCTGGAATCCCTGATCGAACGCCGACTGATTATCGATGAGGCGACCAAAGAGCGTTTCAGCGTTTCGGACGCCATGCTTCGCGAGGCCATTGCGTCCATTCCCGAACTGCAGGTCGACGGTCGTTTCTCTCCCCAGCGATACAACGAGGTGCTGGCGGCCATGGGCATAAGCAGCCGTGAGTTCGAGCAGGGTCAGCGAGCCGAGCTGGCTCTGCAGCGCGTGCTGGGTCCGATAGGAGCCACCGCAAGAGTCCCGGCATCGGTCTCACAGGCTGTGGCCCAGGCCCTTACCTCGCAGCGTACCGTACGGCTGCGCGCATTCGACGCAGCCGACTACCAGGATGACATCCAGATTACCGATGCCGATATCAAGGCGTGGTACAAAGCCAATCCGGATCAGCTTCAGGTGCCGGAATACGTATCGGCCAGCTACCTCTTGCTGGACGAGGCTGCTGCCATGCAAGGAGTGCCCGAAGTCAGCGAGTCAGAAATGCTCGCCTACTACGAGCAGAACAAATCGCGTTACGTGATGCCGGCCCGTGTTCAGGTCAGCCATATCCTGTTTGACGTTCCATCCGGGGCTTCTGATGCGCAGCGCGCCGAGGCACGCAAGAAAGCCGAAGCGGTGGCCGAAAAAGCCAAGGCCGATCCCACCAGGTTTGCCGAGTTGGCCAAGACAGAGTCTGACGATGCCGGCACGGCCAACGAGGGTGGCCGTCTGGGCTGGATCACCAAGGGATCGTGGCCCGAGGCACTTGAGGAGGCCGTGTTCTCACTGGAAAAAGGCCAGACCTCGGGTGTGGTCGAGGGCCCCGACGGGTATCACGTCTTTCTGGCAGAAGACGTTCAGCCTGAAACCGGTGAAACCTTCGAGCAGGCAAAGGCCAAGGTGCAAAGCGAAATCCGACGCCAGCTCGCGGCAGACCGCTACGCCGAGATGGCGACCAAGCTGACTGATCTGGTTTACGACGACCAGACCAGCTTGCAGCCTGCCGCTCAGGCTCTGGGCCTTCAAGTCCGCCAGGCCAACGGCATCGCCCGCGACGGCTTGCTGGATGCGGCCGACCTTTCCGCAGAGAACCCTGCGTCTCAAAGTCCCGATGCACAGATCCTTAATGATGCACGTGTCCGCCGCGCGCTGTTCTCGGGCCAGACCTATACCGACAGGCACAATTCCGGCGTCATTGAAATCTCTCCCGGAGTGCTGGTTGTCGTCCGCATTGACGACATCACGCCTGCACATGTCCTGCCCCTCGAAAAGGCCCAGGACTTCATTCGCGAAAGGCTCCTGGCGGAGCGTTCTCGTGATGCCGCCCGCAAGGCCGGCGAGGCTTTGCTGGCCGAGCTTCAGGCCAATAACGGTGCCGAAGCGCCCGAAGGTTTTGGCACTGCACAGACCATCAGCCGCATAGACACCCAGGGGCTAAGCAAGCCCGTGCTGGATGCTGCGTTTGCGGCTGACGCACACGCGCTCCCTGTGTACGTAGGGGTTGAAGGCGGCCAGGGCTATGTGCTTGTCCGGGTCGAGGCAGCTGAGGCCGGCAAGGATGACCCAACGCTCAATGCCTCGTTGACAGCCCAAATCAGCCAGGCTCTGGGCGCGGCCGAACAGGCTGCCGTCCTTCGGGCCATGCGTGACGCGGCCAAGGTGCGCATGCTTCCAGACGCCGAAGAGGCTCTCAAGCCCGAAGGCCAACAAGGCTAGTACGCCGTAGGCGCCGGCCGAAATTAATCGTCGGCGCCTCTGCACCTGGTGGTCTGGTTTTTAGTCAGAACTCAACATCGGCTTTAAAACGGCCCATACATTGTCCGCAATTATCGGCTGCGCATTTTCGTTCGGATGCAGGCCGTCGTCCAGGAAAAGCGACTTGTCCAGCGCGACTCCCTCCAGAAGAAAAGGGACAAGTTCGGTGCCCTGTTCTTCCGCCAGTTCGATGAACATGGTTCTGAATCGCTCGGAATAAGGACGACCATAATTGGGGGGAATCTGCATCCCCACAAGCAGAACCCGAGCTCCGGAGTCCTTGGCCATCGTGATCATGCGGGCCAGGTTGTTTCGACTCATGTCCAAAGA
>Ga0079224_100006819_pt1 | contig 15221 bp, 20 predicted proteins | sample Stecom2015_FD_80414 | JGI IMG/M metagenome (GOLD analysis project Ga0079224, IMG submission 80414) | Agricultural soil microbial communities from Utah to study Nitrogen management - Steer compost 2015 | ecosystem: Environmental > Terrestrial > Soil > Agricultural land | place: USA: Utah...
GCTGGGGAGCGACGCAACGCGAGGCGCAGGTTCGATTCCTGCCGAGGGCACCATGCGACACGCACGGAGCTGTCCGTGATCGCAGAGGGCTGGTAGACCCGTACGCCCTGGAGAACGCGCTGGTACTTGTCGGTGCCGCGTTGGCCGTACGGTGGATGGTACGTTATGCCAGGAGCGGGAGGGTACCCCGCAAGAGAAGGGCCCGCAGTGCCGTGAGTACGTTCGAGAGCGAAGCGCTCTGATGCTCTCGTGCGTCCGCTGCGGGCCCTTCGTCATGTTTCGCGATTGGAGGTACACGTGCCAACGCTGGCACCATACCAGGAGGAGTCTCGCGACTACCTGCTGGCAACCCACAAGGGCGGGCTAGCCGACGAGCAGGGAGTCGGCAAAACTGCGCCCACGATCGTCGCCGCGTACCAGCGCTCGCAGGAGACAGATCTCCCGGTCCTGGTCACTGTGCCCGCCTACCTGATCCCCAACTGGCAGCGGGAGATCAAATCGTGGGCTCCGGACGCCACAGTGGCCATCGCCGCTGGTGACGGTGCACAGGTGCGCCATGCAGCTCTCGACTCCAACGCCAACTTCGTCCTCACGGCCTACCACACGTGGTCCACGTTCGACGGAACCGGCACGGACAAGCCCAGGCTGCCGCGGTACAAGCAGCTGACGGACCGGAAGTGGGCTGCGTACGTCTTCGACGAGGCGCACCGCTTGCGGGGTCGGAACTCGCTGTGGACCAAGCGGCTGTACAAGACGCAGAACGTCGACAGCAAGAACCGGCAGACGCCCATCTGGTTCCTGACCGGCACGCTGCTGGTCCGCGACCCGGGTGACGCGTTCCCGCTCCTGCACGTCATCGACAAGTCGGTGTTCACGTCGTACTGGAAGTTCGTCGAGACGTTCTGCGAGATCGACGAGACCCCCTGGGACAAGAACGTCGGCCAGATTCGCCCGGGCATGGAGGAGAAGTTCTGGTCCCTCCTGTCCGAGTACTTCCTCCGGCGCACGCAGGCACAGATCCCGGAGCTGGCGCATCTGGAGGAGGCGCACCACGAGATCCTGGTCCAGATGCCGCCGTCCGTTCTCAAGACCATCCGCCAGGCCAAGAAGGAGTACATCATTGAGCACCCGGACCTGGAGAACTCGGAGTTCGTCGACGGGAGTGGTGCGCTGTACAACCGGCTCCGTCAACTGGCGACGTTGCCCCCAACTGCCGCAAAGCCCAAGCTCGATGCACTCGTTGAGCTCCTGGGGGATCTACCCGGCAGGGTCCTGGTCTACGGATGGTACCGGGAGTCCGTCAACGAAGCAGCTGCCCGCGTGGCGAAGCTTCGAGGTGACGCTGCTCGTGACACCTACATCATCACCGGAGACGTCGCGTCCAAGCGCCGGGACGGCATCATCCAGCAGTGGTCGGAGAATCCGAGTGCTGTGCTCTTCGCCACCATCGGTGCGCTGAAGGAGGGCGCCAACCTTCAGGCCGGCAACCAGATGGTGTTCATCGAGGACACCGAGCTGCCGTCCGACATGGCACAGTGCGTGACGCGGATGAAGCGTCGCGGACAGACGCAGGCCGTGCAAGTGTGGCACATCCGGGCAGTCGGTACACCGGACATCCCGATCCGCAATGCCCTCGAGAAGCGCGACATCGGCATCAAGCGCGCCATGCTCGAGTACCTCCGGGAGGAGACGGTCTGATGCCCGCGTGGCTCGAGGACTACTGGGCGTTTCTGGCGCTGTTCATCCTGACGCAGCTGATCTTCTGGCCGATCGCGTTCGGGTAGGGAAACACCCGGAATTTCCCATCCAATAACCCCGGGTATACGGACGGATCGTGACCCGGTCAACAGAAAAGTCACGCCCGGAAACGGGCAGAAAGAGGGCAACGCAACGATGATCAACCTTTCGAAGAGCAGCGGACCTGTCTCGCTGTCGAAGGGAGCACAGCTCCGCGCCACTGTGCTCTGGCCCAGCCTGACCGACTACGACCTCGGAGCAGAGGTGCTGTACGCTGACGGGCACAGCGAGTCCATCGCAATGTTCGGAGCACCGCCGCTGAAGAGGCAGCCGAAGACGCGCGACAGACTGATCGTCCATCGAGGTGACATCGGTCGTAGCGGTGGGCAGATGGCGGAGGAAGTGCTCGACATCGTCCTCACCGATGCCATCCTCGCGGTAGTGCCGTGGGCGTACAGCGCACAGTCCAACGGAACCGGATCCTTCCGTCGCTACTCCGTTTCGATGGAGGTCACCGACGGGAACGAGATCGTTCGGATCGACGCGAAGAACGCCAGCGCGCACGAAACCGTCTACACCTGCGTGCCGGGGTACATCACCAACCTCCCGGGCGAAGGTCCGCGCGTTTACTACGCGGAGCTGTACTCCAGCCCCGGCAGCGAACACCGACCGCGCGTGAGCTGGGGATCGTCGGAGGTGCGAAAGGGATTCCGTAAGGTGGCGACTCCCCAGGGAGTCATCATCGAGATGGACGCGGGCCCGCGCAACTCGTTCAAATGAGCGGTACTCCGCTGGGCAAATCCCTTACGAGAACCCATTGATTTCCGCGCGAGGATCTCGTATAATTGATATGTAGGCAGACAAACAGCCGACACATACCCCAGCGGAGGTTGCGATGCACGAGTACGTCGTCAGTGTCAAGGTGAAGACCGGTGCGGAGTGGGCCGTCGAGCAGATCACGGAGCTGATCGAGATCGCACTCGGGACCACCGAGGACGTGACGGAGGTCAATGTCAGGGACGTCGTCACGGAGGGCTGACACAGACGGTGGGCCGCGGGCCGACACTTCCGGTGGGGACTGGGTGTCGGTGGAGCCGAGTGGCGCCGCGGGAGAGGGAGCTGGTACCCCTCACAGACAGGGTCAGTGCTACTCCCCGGCACTGGCCCTGTCGCCTGGTGGGAACCGCTCTGGTTGGAAACCGGAGTGGGAGGCCGAGTGACAGCCATTCCGGAGTGGCCGTAGCTGGCGGGTTCGATTCCCGCTCCCACCACGGGTCCACGACGGAGCTACGCACGTCACGCCGCATCTGCGGATTGGACCTTTTCAGCTGGCAGGTCGGGTCGTAGCCCGGCGCCAGCTTTCAGGGCACCACTATTCCACCTCCCCGGAATAGTGGTGCCCGTTTTCCTTCGGCAACATCAGAGCAAGGCGGTTGCATGGACATAGCCATGACCGAGAGGGGCGACTTCCGTCGCTGCAGGCGCGCCTGGAACTTCCAGAGCGCCAACGGCCTCTCACTTGTCCGGAAGGGCATTCCGGCGGTGCACTTCTACGTCGGGAACGCGTTCCACGCTGCCATGGAGGGGCAGGCCCTGGGGCTGCAGCCCATGGAGGTGTTGGAGGCGTGGTTCGAGCGCAAGCGTACGCAGTACGCTCGCGACTACGCACAGCAGTACGGGGTCTCGATGGACCCGCGGAAGCTCCACCAGCTGAAGGAGCCCGAGGCGCTCGTCCGTGCGATGGTCGAGCAGTACTTCGACAACTACGGGTGGGAGAACCCACTCGAGTCGCAGGGGCTCAAGTACATCGCGCCGGAGATCAGCTTCCGGCTTCCCATCCCGGGTGTCTTCGACACTGTCGGGGAGCAGGTCTACCTCGTCGGGACCATCGACGGTCTGGCGGAGGAGCTGGACAACCCCGACAACTACTGGCTCGTCGAGCACAAGACGTACAGCCAGAAGGTCACCCTCGACCAGCTGATGTTCGACGACCAGATGACCGGGTACTCATACGCTGCCTGGCAGCTGCTGGGCAAGCCCGCCACCGGGCTCCTGTACGATGGCGCCAACAAGGTCAAGCCGAAGAAGCCTGCAGTGCTCATCGGCGAGTCGAAGTGGAAGGGTCGGTTGTCTCGGGCCATCGAAGGACCGATGACGTTCCGCTCCTACCACGCGGCCATCCTGGAGCTGGGGCATGACCCCACGGACGAGTACTACGCACCGGTGCTCCACAAGCTCAAGATGCGCGAGGAGATGGACGAGAACTCGTTCTTCGTCCGCCACCGGGTCGACTTCAACGAGGATCAGATGCTCCAGTGGGAGCAGGACCTCATCCACGAGGCCAAGGAGATGGTCTCGGTCGCCGCTCACCCCGAATACCAGTACCCCAACAGGCCCTGGTCTGGGTGCTGGGACTGCGACGTTCAGGACCTCTGTGCGACCAAGCAGCTTGGAGGTGACCTCGAGGCGGTCATCGCAGAGAACTACACCGTCGGGACCTACGGTACTCGGCAGGCACAGAAGGACATGGAGCCGGAGACGGTAGGATCCCTCTCCGACCTCCGTTCACTCATCGAGCGGCGCAAGCAGGAGCTGCTCGCAGCCTAGGAGGGGCAACCTTGGCAGTAGCCAACGTTGCACCCCAGGGCGGTCTCAAGCCCAAGTCAGCCCGCGAAGTCCGTGGCAAAGCAGGAGTCTGCTGCGTTCTCTTCGGGCATGGCGGCGTGGGCAAGACCACTCTGGCGTGCACAGCGCAGGACAGTCCGAACGGAGCGGATGTGCTCCTGGTGGACGTGGACCTCGGTGTCGAGTCCGTGACGGACCGGGACGACATCGCGGTCGAGCAGCCGGACAGCTGGAAGGTCAACCGTCCGGAGCAGATGTCCCTGTACGGGATCACCCAGCGGCTCAAGTCGCAGGGGGATGACGTCAAGCGGTTCAAGACGGTGATCTTCGACTCGCTGACGGCCATCTACGACCTCATCCTGCAGGACATCCTGAAGGCCAGCCCCACTCCGGACATGCCCAGCCAGCCGGAGTACGGCAAGGCCAACCAGGCGCTGATCCAGCTCATTCAGGACATGCGTGCCCTGAGCCGGCGCGGGATCAACGTCATCTTCATCTGCCACGCCAAGGAGGTGGAGCAGGAGAGCGGCCCTGTGCTCACGCGCCTGGCTCTCACTCCGGGCGTCACCACGGCCATCACCAGGATCGTCGACCACATCGGCTTCCTGACGATGGACATGAGCTCCGGTAACCGGAAGCTGGTGTTCAAGCCGGCGCCCACGCGCTCGGCCAAGTTCCGGCAGCCGCGTACCGGCAAGCAGCTCCCGCTGGAGCTGGTCAACCCATCTATGGCTCAGGTCATAGACCACGTCAAGCAGTCCAAGGAGGGCTAGCAATGGGCGTTGTGAACGTCGACTGGAACTCGATGGAGTCGAACTCTTTCGAGCCGCTGGAGCCGGGTGACTACGCCGGCACCATCTCGAAGATCACCGAGAAGGGTCCCGGCGCGTCCGGCTACAAGTACCTCGAGGTCGAGATCGCCATCCCGGTCGAGGGCCAGGAGAAGCCGCGCCGGCAGTGGACCAACTACTCCTTCTCGCCCAAGGCGCTGTGGAAGATGAAGGAGGACTTCGAGGCGCTGGGCCTGGACGTCTCCTCCGGCACCTTCGACACCGACGAGCTCATCGGCCGTGACGTCGTCGTCACGCTGGGCCTCCGCGACAAGTACAACGCGCAGCCCGACGAGAACGGCGAGATGCCGCAGGAGAACGAGGTCACCGCACTCGCCCCCGGCGGTTTCTGAGTCGCATGACCGTCGCGGTCATTGGTGTGGATCCGGGACGCACGATTGGTGTGTCCCGGGTCCGCCCGGACGGGTCCATTGACTGGGCCCTGGAGCTAGATGACGTGCAGGCTTGCTGGGAGCTTATTCGGCGCGCCCAGACACATCCCGAGGGCCTGCACGTCGTCATCGAGGACTACAGCGCCGCAGGTTCGATGAACAGCGACGCCAAAGTCACCATCAAGCGCGTTGGTGCGTTCGAGGAGCTGTGCAGGTGGCACGGCATCGAGTACACCATCGCACAACCGCAGCACAGGCTGAGCGCTGGCGCCCTGGCGATTGAGGCCGTGGTGACACTGTACCCATACGAGAGCGCGACCTCCATGAGGAACGCGATCGCAGCAACAGCCCACGCTTTGGCGTGGAGAAGGAGGAATCGTGGCCGGTGAAGAGTGGGGTTTGACCATCCCGCTGGACCCCAAGTACCGCGAGCCTGTGCAGGCAGCAGCTGCACAGGAGCTGGACAAGATGGCCGGATACGGCCGCAAGCTCCTGCTCAAGGACCTGCAGTCCCGCGGTCTCCTGGACGAGAACTTCGAGCCGGTCAAGCCGGCCGAAAAGTCCGGCGAATAATCCCGGGAATACGGACGGATCGGAACAGGGGCAACAGATAAGCAATGGGCGAATCACGGGTGTTCACGCGTGCCGCAGGTGAGTTCTTCCGCGTCACGAAGGAGATCGAGTTCGACACCGGGCACCGGGTGCCACTGCACGAGAGCAAGTGCCGGAACCCTCACGGGCACCGGTACAAGGTCAAGGCCAACGTCGTCGGGCCGCTCAAGAGCGCTGGTAGCGAGTCGGGCATGGTAGTCGACTTCGGCTACATCAAGCGACTGCTGACGACGGACGTGCACGACCGCTTCGACCACGCATTCGTGGTCCAGGCATCCGACACGGACCTGTGCAACTTCCTGCTGGACAGCGACTGGAACGTCGTAGTCGTCGACTTTCCGCCAACCGCGGAGAACATGGCTGCTGACATCTACGGGTGTCTGGCCGACAAGGTCGCCGCCATGGGCCAGGACGTCTTCCTCGAGTCCATAGAGGTCTACGAGACGCCGACGAGCGTCGCGGTCTATCCGGTCCGGTAGTGGTCCGGGTCAACATCCCAGAATCGCCACGTTGTCCAGTATGTGCGGAGGACGTGGCGGGCTGGGACCCTCAGTGCGATGCGTGCTGGGAGGTGTTTCACCGAGCGTGTGGAGCGGTCAACACCGTATTCGGTGGCAAAATCGCATTCTGCAGCAACTGCATGAACAAGGAGAGGCAATGAGCAAGATGTGCGCTGCGTGCGCACAGGTCCAGTTCGACGACACTCCGATACGCTGGTGGCAGCGGATGATGTGGGTCATTGCCATGACGATCCTCATCATCTGCGGTACCGTTGGTGCTCTGACCATTGGCTTCGGCGCGATTCTCTTGTGGGTGACGTCATGACGCTCAACGTCAACGAGATCTTCGGCATCACGATCCAGGGTGAAGGACCGAGCATGGGCAGGCCCTGTGCATTCGTGCGCCTGTTCCAGTGCAACCTCCAGTGCACCTGGTGCGACACGCCGTACACCTGGGCCGTGACGGAGCGGAAGGCACAGCGTCACCGTGACAAGCTCCAGTACGACCGTGCGGAGCAGTCCCACGGGATGCACCCGGACCAGATCGCCGAAAAGCTGGAGGCCATGCCGTGGGCAACCGGTCGCCTGCCGATGGTGGTCATCAGTGGCGGCGAGCCCATGCTCCAGCAGGAAGGGATCGTGGAGCTCATCCAGAATCCCCTCCTCCGTCAGATGGCGTACCAGTGGGAGATCGAGACCGCAGGGACCATCGGTACGCGAGCAGCGCTGGCGGCGCTTTCGGACGGAGGGCTCCTGCGGTTCAACGTCAGTCCCAAGCTGGTGACGAGCGGGAACAGCTACGCTGCACGTCGCAAGTGGAACGTCCTGGAGGAGCTGGCCACCTTCCGCAATACGGCGTTCAAGTTCGTCGTCACGTGCGAAGAGGGCATGCGCGAGCTGGACGAGATCGAGGAGATCCGCGTCCGGGCCGGCATTCGCCCTTCGGACATCTACCTGATGCCCGAGGGAACCACGGCCTCTCACGTACTGGTCGGGATGCACCGATTGGTCGATGAGGCCATCAAGCGCGGGTACAACCTGACCACGCGCATGCACACTCTCATCTGGAACGACGAAAGGGGCCGCTGACGTGGCTGCTGAGAAGAGCAAGACCATGCAGGCTGCCGTCGTGATGCTGCTCGAGTCCCTCGGATACGACGTCAACGACCAGCACTTCAAGCGGACGCCGGAGAGGGTTGCCAAGGCCCTGACCGAGTTCGCGGCCATCGACAAGGAGGTCGAGTACGCGGAGGTCGCTGCACTGCTCGGGGTCGAGTTCGACGACGAGCATGACTCGATGGTGATCGTCGGTCCGACCAGGGTCCAGTCCTTCTGCGCCCACCACATGCTGCCCTTCACCGGGCACGCCTGGGTCGGCTACATCCCCGACGAGAAGGTCGTGGGCCTGTCCAAGCTCTCGCGCCTGGTGCACTACTACGCCCGTCGGTTCACGCTCCAGGAGCGGATCACACAGCAGGTCGCCAACGCGCTCTACGAGCACCTGGCACCGCTCGGTGTCATGGTCGTCATCGACTCCAACCACGGCTGCATGCAGATGCGCGGTGTCCAGGAGGCCCACGCCACCACTGTCACGTCGGCGGTCAAGGGCGAGTTCCTGATGGACGGCTCCGCCCGCGCCGAGTTCCTGCGCCTGACCGAGAGGACGCGCAATGTCAGCATCTGACATCCGGCGGATCGGGTTCGACTGCGAGTTCATCCCGAACGACCTGACCAACGCAGGACTGCTGTCCATGGCGTTCTACGACGACATGGGCAACAGGCTGTACATGATCAACTCAGAGGCGGACAAGCCCATCGCCAAGCGCATTCCGTTCCTGCGCGAGGTGGTCATGCCGCACATCGAGCGTGGTACAGGCGATCCGATGTACTCGGGGCCGGTGGGCATGCGGATGGCGGTCCTGGACTTCCTCAACCTGCACAACCCGGCGCTGTTCCGCCCCAAGCTGTACGCGTGGTGCGGAGCACAGGACATGGTACGCCTGCACGGTCTGTGGAACCACGACTGGAGCATCATGCCCAGGGTCGTTCCGCACTCGTTCACGGACATCGAGGAACTGCTGTTCCGGTACGGCATCAACGAGGACGACCTGCCGGAGCAGAACGAGTCCACCAAGCACCACGCGCTCTGGGACGCGCACCACGACCTGGAGATCGTGCGGTACATCGAATCGAGGAGAGCGTTGTGAAGCTGGCACATCTCGCGCCTACGGCTATCGTGGAAGACGTCATCGCCGATCAGATGACCCACCTGTGCCTGGCCAACCTGCTGCTGGAGGACCGCACCTACCTGCGCTTCTACCACCAGCAGCTCCGCAAGGGTGCGCACGTCATCATGGACACGCCGGCCTTCGAGCGCATCCAGATGTCGCTGAGCGACCTGCTGGACGCCGCCAAGCAACTGCAGCCCACCCAGATGATCCTGCCGGACGACATGGACGACCCTCGGGTCTCGCTCATCCGGCAGAAGGAGGCCGCCAAGGCCATCTGGGAGTGGAAGTGGGGTGTCGACCTCATGGCCGTACCTCACGGTCGGACGGTCGAGGAGTACATCCAGAACGCTGAGGCCTGCGCTGCGATCCGTGGCGTTACCACCATCGGGATCCAGGAGGAGATCGAGGAGGACTTCGGCATCCGCCGGGAGCACATGGTCCGGCTGATCCACGACCGACTGCCCCACAAGCGGATCCACTTCAACGGGTGGACCGAGACGATGGAGGAGCTGGAGGACCAGTACTGCCAGACGGTCGTCAGCACCGCTGACAGCGCCAAGCTGGTCGTCTACGGCCTCAACGACCTGGAGCCGCGACCCAAGCACTTCGGTGACGACTGGCCGGACTACCCCGGCCGTATCTCGCTGGGCAGCACCTCGATGGACTTCTTCGACTGGGAGGCGAACCCCGAGGACAACCTCGACGCCCTGGTCGTGAAGGTACGCAACAACATCCGTCGCTGGAACGCGATGGCGGCACGAGGAGTGGTGATCGACTGATGTGCAGTGTCTTCGGCGTCCTGTGCACGAATGCACAGGCAACGCGTACCGTGGGCTCGATGGCCTACAACGACTTCTCCCTGACCTGGGACCGTGCACAGGAGCGCGGACGTGACAGCCACGGGCTGCACTTCGTCAGCCACTACGGCGGTACGCTCAAGCGTGTCTCGGGCATAGACGTGTCGGACTTGAAGGTGTTCAACCTCTCGCAGCCGTACACAGCGGTCGGCAACCGTCGCGGCGAGCCCACCACGGAGTGGGTCGAGGAGAAGACCGACGCGGACGTGCAGCCGTTCACCAGCCCCAGTGGCCGATGGACCTTCACGCACAACGGTACGATCGCGAACGACAAGTCGTTCCGCGAGGAGACGGTCAACTGGCCGACGCTGATCGACTCGTACGCCATCGGCGTTGCGCTGGACCGGTACGGCTTCTCCGGAGCCCTGCAGCAGCGGCTGCTCGGGTCGTTTGCCATCCTGGCCATCGACACGCAGAACCCGGAGCGGCTTTGGTACGGCACCAACTACAAGCCGCTGTTCTGGAGGGCGGGCCGTGGCGGTGTGGACGTGCAGGTGACGTCGCAGCGGACGTACCTCATGCACGACTACGACCGCACGCTGGATCCGGGCATCCAGGAGATCCCGCCGTACACGTACGGCTACTTCCAGCTGGCCATCGGCAGCAAGCTCGTCCGACACGTGGACGTCGGTTCCCTGTACCACTACAACAGCCCCAAGGTGCTGGTGGTCTGCAGTGGCGGGCTCGACTCGAGCACCGTCGCCTGGCGGTACCATAAGGCGGGCGCTGAGGTGACGCTCTGGCACCTGGAGTACGGTGCCAAGGCGCAGGCGCCGGAGGTACGCGCCATCATGGAACTGGCGCGAGCCATGGACTGCGACTACGAGTTCGTCAAGACGGACTTCTTCACCGCGGTGGCACCGTCGGTCCTGACGGACGACAACAAGGCGGTCAACAAGTCGACCGGCGGCGCTGACGGTGCGGAGTTCGCCCACGAGTGGGTACCGGCTCGTAACACCGTCATGATGGCCCTAGCAATGGCCTACGCAGAGACGCACGGGCACAACGTCATCGCGCTGGGAACCAACCTGGAGGAGTCCGGCGCCTACCCGGACAACGAGCCGGAGTTCCTCAACAAGCTGAACGCGCTGGCTCCCTATGCGCTCAAGGCGTACCACCAGCTGGAGATCGCAGCGCCGGTGGGCAACCTCATGAAGCGGGAGATCGTCGAGCTCGGCGCCTCCTACGGTCTGCCCTACGAGCTGACCTGGTCGTGCTACGAAGGTGGCCCTGTGCACTGTGGCACGTGCGGACCCTGCTTCATGCGCCGGAAGGCGTTCGAGATGGCCGGAGTGACGGACCCCACCGAGTACGCCAGCTGATGCTTATTCCTGCCCAACGAACGGAGAACTACGTGCCCCAGACGTTCGAGCCCCTGCCCGGGGACTTTCTGCTGACGGACATCTACGGATGGGTCGGCAAGGGTGTTGCCTTCGGGCAATTCGTGATCGGCGACAAGAGTCCGTACGAACACGCGGCACTGGTCCTCGACAGCGGCGAAGTTGTTGAAGCCATGCCCGGCGGCGCCATCATTTCGCCGCTGTCGAAGTACATCGGTACGAAGCGGACGCACAGGGCGCTGTTCGTCCGTCCGCCGCTGGAGCCGTGGCAGCGCGTCCTGATCGGAGACTTCGGTAGGGAGCTGGCGGGTACGCCGTATTCGTTCCTCGACTACGCGTCCATCGCACTCGAGCACTGGAAGATCCGACCGCAGTTCATCGTTGACCGCGTAGCCAGCAGCAAGCACCTCATCTGCAGCCAGCTGGTGGACTACGCGCTTCGGGAGGGTGGGTTCCAGCTGTTCGAGGACGGCCGGTTCCACGGAGACGTGACTCCCGGGGACCTGTACCGGCTGGCGTATGCCAAGCCCTGGGCTAAGTTCCAGACGGGCCTTCCGGTGAAGCTCTGAAAATTCTCACCAGATTCCCCTTGTAACTCCGGGGTACCTTCACATATACTATAAGTAGGAGGTACAGACACCGAGTCAAAGGGGCGGACAATGTCCGAGATGGTTCAGACGGTTCCGGCGGAGTTCCGATGCCAGACACTCACGTACGCCGACTTCAAGCAGCTGGAGGACGTGGTCAAGGCTACCGCGCTACTCAGCCGGAACCGCAACTGGACCAGGATGCCGACGCTGGTGACGGACGACGCAACGCTGTTGGTGAAGCCGAAGCAGCAGTACGTCGCCAGCAAGCTCAAGGCCTACGACGGGAAGCTGTACGGCGTGACTTGGTCCACTCGAAACGTCGAGGGGTACCAGATGTGGCTCAACCCGAAGATGACGCCGAAGAGGATGGTGATGACCACGCTGCACGAGTTGTGCCACGCGATGGTCGCCACCGGGACCTCTCACGACGAGAGCTTCAGGAAGCTGCTGACGCGGGCCATGTACCACTGGAACGGGCTGACGGATGCCGAAGGGGACATCAGCAAGTTCGGACGCGGGCTAATCCGCAAGTACACCGTCCGGCGCGCCAACAACTACCTGGAGGACCGCTACGGGTACGAGACCGTCCAGGAGTACAACGTCCGGATCGAGGATGAGAACCACAGAGCACTCACGATGGCCTACAAGGAGCGCGAGGCGCTTCGGACCACGCTGAGGACCACCTTTGGGTGGAACATCTAGGAGGCAGGGCAATGGGAGACATCGGTCAGATCCGAGGAGAGGCTCAGTTCGAGCCCGTGGAGCGGACCCCGGAGGAGATGGACGAGCAGCGAATCGTCGACGCCGAGAAGCAGGTCTGGGGCGCGGACGAGATCGACTGGATCGACGACGGCTGTGAGCCGGAGACGATCGAGGAGAGCGGAGTGGAGGTCGAGATCCGTTGACCACTGAGCCGGATCCGGGACCCATACCGCTGCCGCATCCAGGACCGTACCCGCAGGTACTGGAGAACGTCTCTGGCAGGGCGTACATCCGTCCACCGGCCATTCAGGACGTGCCGCGCGAGGATGGCAAGCCGACGCTAACTGCCGTCGTCATCTCGCTCATGGAGAGGGGAGCGTTGTAACGATGGAAGGCTTCGGCCGTGATGGCCGAGACGCGATCAACGAGTCGACAGTGCCGGGAGTCCTTCGGGGCTACCGGCACTTTCGCTTGTCCAGCGCGCCTCCAGACGGTACACTCCTGAGCCTGAACGACATGCGTCCGTACGCGCCTGGCTTCCACCCTGCGGAGTGCACTCGGCGCACTCCCAGCTGGTCGGCAACCAACGATCTGCTCCGTACGCACGACGCGCCGCAGCGAGACTGCACCTGCGGGATCTACGGCTGGTACAATCCCAAGGCCATCGACCAGGCTTTCAAGCCGGGTTACGATCGCTGCACGGCCGTCATCGAGGTTAAGGGCCGGGTGGTGCTCGGCACCAAGGGCTTCCGGGCGCAGGCAGCACGCGTTGTTGCGATCGCCCTGCCAGAAATTCTGCCGACCATCCGCAGCTGGCGGGTGCAGTGCGATATGCTGAAGTCGTACGACACCGCCGTTGAGCGTTACGATGCGAAGCCGTACCGCTCTCTGGGCGAGATGGTCGAGGACTACCCGCCGGAGGACGTTTCCGCGCTCCTGCCTGCAACTGAACCGCAGGTGTCTGCCGACTACGCAGCGCTCGAAGCTGCGATGCAGCAGACGAGTCGCGGGATGCAGCAGTTCCGGGAGCAGTTGATGCGTGCGGCTGCGCAGTGGGGGTCACTTAGCACCCATCTCGCAGGCGCTACGTCACCAGCGCCAGGCTGCCACGCAGCAGTGGGATCGCTGCAGGAGTTTGAGCACGTCGTTGCCTCCGGAGCGCTGCCGTTCGAGTACCAGGCAGTCGCACCGAAGGTCATCTCGTGGGACGTCCAGCAGCTCGACGTCTCCGTACCATCCTTCGACATAGTCACCGCGATCACCGGAAAGGTCGACATCAGTCGCCTGCACCCGAAGGAGGCGCAGGTGCTGCTGGACAAGTCCGAGGACGGCCGCTACCGCGGCGTGACGGTCGTCGTCCAGGCTGGTCTGTGGGACGCGGGCGACATGATGCACTTCGGCCAGTACGCAGAGCGCAGGCACCTGGCCCCGAAGGGCATCACACTGGAGCACCCCTTCGATGCTGCGCTGCAAATGGAGGTCAAGCTGCGATGAGCATCACCCTGGACGAGAACGACCCCTTCGAGCGCGCCCTGATCGACATGGTGGCCACCCACCGAGCCAAGGGCGCTGACTACGCCCTGGACGGTGACAAGTGGTCCAACTTCAGGACCACGGCGTCCATCATGGACCTGGAGCTGGCGGAGGTGGCGGACGTCTTCATCCTCACCAAGTACGCCCGGCTCCAGGCCCTGCGGAACAACGGGCGAGAGCCCAGCAACGAGTCGGTGCTGGACAGCCGGCTCGACATCGCCGTCTACGCGATCATGGCATACGCCATGGCCTGCCAGGACACGCCCGGAGTCCACGAGACGCCGGTACCGTTCCTGAAGGTCGTGGACGACCGTCCGGACAACCACGTCCGCATCTGCACCTGTGGATGCGACGAGGGGCAGCACATGGGCAAGCCCAAGGGCTGCAACCGGCACGGCTTCCACGAGTTCGAGTACGACCACCACGAAATGCGGGAGAGTCAGTGAGTCTACGCCTGATGGGACCGCTGGTTCCGGGCAAGGGTAACCGCGATGCGAAGATCGTCATCGTGGGAGAGGCGCCTGGCAAGCGCGAGGTGCTTGCCAACTCGCCCTTGGCCGGATCCGCGGGCAAGCTCCTGGACGCCACGCTGGCGGAACTGGGTGTTCCGCGACGGGACGTCTACGTGACGAACGTCGTCAAGCAGCGTATCAGCGATGACCGCGGCAATGACGTACCACCCAACCGCGAGATGGTCGCGCAGTTCCTGCCGGAGCTCCTGGACGAACTGCGGGAGCTGAACCCGGACGTCATCGTTGCTCTGGGTGGCACAGCAGCCCAGGCCCTGTGCAACCGGTCAGAGGGCATCACGAAGTTCGTGGGAGCGATGACGTGGAACGCAGACCTTGACCGCTTCGTCATCCCGACGTTCCACCCCTCGTACATCCTTCGGGACAACTACGGAGCCTTCGACGACCTGTACAACTGCCTCGCGAGAGCGGTGCGGATCTCGCAGGGAAAGGTACAGCTACCGCCACCCGGAGGCCACAAGATCGACTGGGAGCTGATCGGGCACCGCGGCGAGAAGGTCGCGCGGCCGGACAACCCCAAGCACTGGACGTGGACCGGGCACTTCGAGGCCACGAAGGTGGAGACAGAGCGTGCCAAGCACATCGTGAGTGGCTGGGTTCGCCGGATGGACCACGGGCAGGACTTTCACTGCGGGCTCGACACGGAGTCGCGGAACACCAACTTTTTCGACCCCATGACCATGCTCCAGGTGTACGACCCCGCCGAGGACAAGGCGTACGCCTTCACCTGGGGCGTCATCGA
>Ga0079224_100006820_pt1 | contig 15220 bp, 7 predicted proteins | sample Stecom2015_FD_80414 | JGI IMG/M metagenome (GOLD analysis project Ga0079224, IMG submission 80414) | Agricultural soil microbial communities from Utah to study Nitrogen management - Steer compost 2015 | ecosystem: Environmental > Terrestrial > Soil > Agricultural land | place: USA: Utah...
AATTAATATCATTGGCGAACATACAGATTATAATGAAGGCTTTGTTCTACCCACGGCCATCGATAAAGCGATTTACGTAGGAATAGGTAAACGAGATGACGATTTAATCCGCTTATATGCCGAAGATTTTGCAGCATATTTTGAAATTACGTTAGCCGAAATACAACCTGTAGAACAGGGATGGCCAAACTACGTACTTGGTGTGGTGGATCAGCTTCAGTTGAGAGGGGCAAGTCTGGGAGGATTTGATATGTACATTGATGGCGATGTACCCTTAGGAGCCGGCCTGTCATCTTCTGCGGCACTGGAATGCGCTGTTGGATTTGCATTAAATGTACTCTTTGATTTGGAAATAGAACGCGTGGATATCGCGAAAATCGGGCAACAGGCAGAACATACGTATGCTGGCGTAAAATGCGGCATCATGGATCAGTTTGCCTCGGTAATGAGCAAAGCCGACCATGTGGTGAAGCTGGATTGTCGTGACCTTTCATTTTCATACAAGCCTTTGGAACTGCGCGATTATGCTATCTTATTGTTGAATACCAATGTAAAGCATTCTCTCGCATCGTCAGCTTATAATGACCGCCGGGCTTCCTGTGAAGAAGGTGTACGTTTGATACAGCAACAATTTCCCGAAGTGAAGAGCCTGCGCGATGTAACCTTGGACATGTTGGAAACCCATGTAAAGCTGGTGGATATGGATGTGTATACGAAATGTCGGTTTGTGGTGGAAGAGAACGAGCGATTGAATAACGCATGTGAAGCATTGGAAAAGGGCGATTTGGAAACGGTGGGCCGACAGATGTTTCGGGCACACGAGGGGTTGAGTAAAGAATATGAAGTAAGCTGTCCCGAATTAGACTTCTTGGTAGATTATGTGAAATCTTTTCCGGAGGTGATTGGTGCGCGAATGATGGGAGGTGGTTTTGGCGGCTGTACTATCAACTTGGTGAAAAAATCTTTTCAGGATTTATTGGTTGAACGATTGGCACCGATTTATCAGAAACAGTTTGATCTGGAATTAACCGCTATCAAGGTAATTCCTTCTAACGGCACGGAATTGTTATAGATAGTGGATGGATGATCCTTTTTACTGGTGGATTGTTCGCTGCCATATATCTTCAAATGTGTAAGTGTAATCTTCTCCCATCAAACGTCGATAGTTCTCCGCGAAACGCTTATAAAAAAGTGCTGCACGGGATTCAAGTTTTCCTTTATACAATGCATAAAGCCCTTGTTCCAGGGCCGGCTCATTAACAGTGTCGATCGTAAGTAAGACATCCGCTGCACGAAATAACGAAGACCAGTCTTTATCCTCAAGACTTTCAATCATACACTTTTGAAATCTTTCGATCAACATACTTTCGATCTCATATTTGGATTTATCGAAAATAGGGTCGTCCATGCCCAATAGGAACTCTCCACGTTCTATAATACTTAAAATCTTTGGGGAAAGAGCATCGGCACCTTGCGTAAGATGCTCCTTCAAATGCCAATAATCACAATAACAGGTAGATTCGAATACCACACGATAATGCCCCTCTTCATAGATGATTTCTACACCATCCAATTCACTCAATACCTTCCGAAGATTGTTTATGGCTACACCTCTAGAGGTCTTGGCCTTATCTTTCGGTTTATCCGGCCATAATAAGTGGGTAAGCAGGTTGGAACTAATGCCGGTGGTGTAACTATGGAACAGGATTAAACAGAAAACCTGCTGTAAACGTGCACTGAACAAATGGGAAATATCCATCCCGCGTCTGTCTACGACCGTGAAGTCTCCGAAAAGGTAGATACGATTGTTCGGTGCTTGTTCAGGTTCTATCGACTCGACTAACGATACTGGAGTGGTATTTCTGCTCTTCTTTTTACGACGATAATAGATAATAATGTAAGCAAAAATACCCACACACACCGAGACGATAATCATTGCATAAGGTAATATGCTTCTTTGCCGACTCTGTGCAGGAAAAGCGTGAAGTTGGGCTTCGCTAATAGCGGGGAAATCCAGACTATATATTGTCAGTGTAGACCGGATATCATCGTCCGACTCCTGCACCAAAGTGATCAGCTTCTTCAGATGATGGTCAAAATATAGATTTGCATGAGTACTGATCTTATCGGAATAAATCGGAATGGAGTCACCTAATTCTTCATATTGGCCGTCATGGATGGCAAACCGACGTAGTTTAATAAACGAGTGTGTTAAATGCTCAGGGTATCCGAGCATGTAAATCCAGTTTGAATCGGGGATGACCAGTCCGCGGGCTGGTACGAAAAGGCTTTCCTTTCGGTCTATGTCCCAGAGTTTTGTCGTTTTTCGGGTCGTCGGATCTAACATATAGAGGTCGTAGAAGTATTTTCGTCCTACTACATGCTGTCCAGACTCGTTGCCCATACCCCCAAAAATATAGATGTTCTGGTTCACTTCAGATCTACCTGTGGACGTAAAATACCGAGGTAAAATAGAATCCCCTTGCATGTTTTCCACTTTAGACCAACTTTTCTCCGTTAAATCATAAAATAGCAAATCGTTACTATAGACCGTGTTCCCATATCCGCCAAATAGCAGTAATTTGCGGCTATCCGCTAGAAAATATGAAGCATGGTGATTCAATTCCCGCTGTAAGTAGTCGCTGCTTTCTATTCTCCAGCTAAAAGCATTTAAATCCAGACTGGCGACCGTGGGGCCAGTATAGGGTTCTTCATAATAGGTTTCATAGACATACAGCCTGTTTTCTTCATGATCGATAAAGCTGTTTCCGAGTTTAAGTTTCATCGGACAAGGGGTAAGAAAACGGATACTCCTTTTTACACCGGTTTGTATTTCATAAATCTCTAAAGAATCTTGATTGAAGTAGTATATAGATTTTCTTTTTGGATCATAAGTGGCTCCTGAAGGACTTGATGAATGCATAGCGGTGTGCTTATGCCAATGAAAAGCATCGTTCAATAACCAAGTACCGTTTATAACTTTTCCCATCACCTCGCCAGAAGCATTGTGCAGTTTATCTCCCGAACTTTCCCGTAGGGGGAAGACGATCTCTTTCTCCTTGTTACCGATACGGAAATTTCGAAGGGAGAACGATGGGACATCAATCATGTAATCGCTACGTCCAAACGTTACGTTGGGGGAATAAGGGGGCTCGATGGGCACTTCCACAAACTGTGGTGCTTCGTTGGCAATCTGCAGCTTAATCTGTCCCTTCTGTAGATCATACTCCATCCGCACTGGAAACCAATGCCGTTCAATAAGATGCTCAAGCGCAATTCGTATAGTAATCAAACTGGTTTTTCCTTCTTCATTTAGACGAAATATGGCCTGTCCTCCTTCTTTATCATAATGTAAATTGAAAATAGAACCCTGATTTTTCTCTTTAATCCGGACTATATAACCGCTGGTATTATTGTTGGGCAGCTGAAGATCAAAATCGATAGCAAACGCTTGATGGAAAGTAGGTACTGCGTCCGAAAAGAAAGCTACAGAGGTACGCCCCTCAATAGGTTCGTCGCTCCCTGTAAACCGGATGCCCTGTGCGAGAGCATAATTTGAAAAAATGGACAAGGTCATCAAAATGAAAAGGCAACATAGGAGAGATGGTATTCGGTAAATGCACATGTCTTGGTTTATCACTGTCATAAATGTGATGTACAATTTATAACTTTTGATACAAATGTAACTAATATAACACAAAAAATTTAATGAAGGACAGAAGAAAAAAGATAGCCGGACGGCTTCCTAAAACATGAATTATGAAAAATAAAAGAGGGGTTAATGTTTTTGTTAGCGGTTAAATCTTGTTTTTAACCCCAGTTTTAATCCTTGTCTTCCTATTTTGGGCATGAAATATGTCGCAAGACTATTCCGCCAATTTTAAATTTTTTATTATAAACTTATACTAATCTCAACATGAAGGTTTTCATTATGTCCATTTATTGTACGATGCTATTGAGCTTGACGTCGGTAGCTGTCGTACTAGCAGAGGAAATCAGAAACCCATTACTATCTAATATGGAGGAAGAACCGGACATGGACGCGCACCGGGGTATAGCGATGCAGAACCTGCAGCGCTCTATAGATTTAATCGATGTAACGATTAAGCATTATTTTGACCCGGAGACCTTCGAGATGCGACGCTTTTATAATCCGTTTACCAAAGTGAAATCTAAGGAACGAGCTTCTGTTTGGATGTATACCGCCGGAATTGAAGCCGTCAATGCTGCTCTATCAGCACTTAAGCATGCCAAACAGGTCGATGGGAACAGTTTGTACAATGATCATTATGAACGCTATCTAACATTATTAGACAACCTGTATGCAAATGCAGATTATTACCTGGGCACTTTTGAACTTATTTCCTATACACAAACGAAGGAATGGTCTGTGTATGCTGTTGATAGAGCCAACCAAAAAGGGAAAGCAAACGTTACCGGCATTCTCAATGTGTATGACGACCAAATGTGGTTGATCCGTGAATTATTGGACTCCTATAAACTAACAGGTAGAAGTGAATATCTGGAAAAAGCCGAGTATTTAACTGCTTATGTATTGGATGGATGGGATGTGACCCGTGATAGCAATGGGAGGGAAAATGGAGGGATACCCTGGGGACCTGGCTATACGACGAAGCATGCCTGTAGTAACGGGCCGTTAATCAGTCCGCTGGTTTGGTTACATGAAATTTACAACGATAAATCCGACAAGATTGCGCATCGTTATATAGATAAAGACGGGAAAACCCGTCGAACCGAACAACTGGAAAAACGACAATACTATCTTGATTATGCACGATCTATTTATGCCTGGCAGAAAAGAAACCTACTTAATGCGCATGGTGTATACACGGATATGATGGGCGGTTGTGTGCCAAACTGTGACGTACGTTACGAAGAAGTGGATGGTGTGCGGTACCGTGCGAACACACCGTTGACGGTGGCGGTAGGAAAAGCCTATACCTATAATAGCGGAACGATGTTGTCTGGTGCTGTGGATCTTTATCGCGTAACGGGAGAAGAGGGGTATGCAACGGATGGACGAGAGCTGGGTAGGAACAGTTTCCAGCGGTTTGCTTCTTTGGGAAAGGATATCCCACAGTATTACAGCTTTGAAACCGACGGTTTTAATAATTGGTTTAATGGCATCTTAATGCGCGGTTACGAAGAAGCAAGTGTGCTTGATACGCAAGTAGAAGCCTATCTAACAGCCTTTCAGCGAAATCTGGATTATGGTTATGAACGCTTTAACCAAGATGGTTTCCTTCCAACAAACTTATTGAAAGGGTGGGCAAAAGAAAAGGATGGAAATGGAGCAGAAGGGATGTTCATGTTTACGTATGCTGCTCAGTACGCCATTTTAAGTAAACATCAATGGAAGGGGGGACTGTAAAATCTGACTCAAAAAAATAAAGAACCTATTTGAAAATGAATGAAATATTGTTTAATTGAAACCTAAAATCCAAATGAAAAACCTAAAAAAAGTATTCCATGTGGCGTTGATCGCGTTGATGCTCATGTTACATTTTGGCTGTAAAAAAAGTCATGATCCTACGGACAATCGACAGGGGCAAGTTGTTGGTACAGTGACCGATGCCAATGGTGAACCCATTTCAGGGATGAAAGTCACCCTTTCTGGCATTAATGAAGAAGATCAGGTTACCACAAGTGGAAATGATGGAAAGTATTCTTTTGACAATATGACCTACAGAACACATGCAGTCACGTTTGAGAAAGATGGTTGGTTAGCAGTTAGTTTAACGGTAACGGCCAACGATTTTGATGACAATGGTATTGCTAAAGTTAATGTGGACATGGTGAGTGCTTCCGCAAGAATTGTAGGGACGGTATCGGATGCACTCCAGGCGGGCGAACCACTTTCTGGTGTTACTGTGTCTATTGGTGTGGCTGGCGGAACGACAACTACAGATAACGATGGAGCCTTTGTGATTCCCAACTTGATTGAAAAGAATTATAGCGTCACTTTTACGAAAGGTGGATATGTCGACATTGTGAGAACGATCTCGGCCGCTGATTTTGTGGATGGTATTGCTACCCTCCATATCCAAATGGGGAGCGAAGAGCTTCTTCCTGGATTAACGGCCGTTGATTTGCAAGCTGCCGAAAAATGGTATTATAACGAATATCGCGGAGGAAGGAATGCGGATGCTTATCCACATTGGGATTGGGCATGTAACTATATGAGTACATTAGACTTCCGAGGCGCATGGCAAGAACAGAATGAAGGAACGACATTGCAGATTCGCAATAACGGGGATGATCAAAACAACCCTGCTGATATGGATATGTTCGATTCGTTTGTGTATGGTAGCAAATTAATTACCGAAGACAACAAGATTCTTTCTCTGAGAGCCCAAACCCACAACGCAGATGCATCTGCACCAGCCTATTTTGGCGTACAGGTTATTGATCTTGGCGCCGCACAGCCGAAAGCAGAGAAAGTAGGTGAAACCCGTACTTACGGCTCCGGAAGTTACGCAGATTTTGATTTTGACCTTAGTGCTTATGTAGATAAGGAGGTTATCATTGCCATAGGAATATATAGGCAGTCGACGGGGGATTACTGGAAGCAACTCGTTTTGCGAGCGATCCGGTTTGCCGACAGAAAAGTAGAGAACTGGGATTGGCTTCCTGGAGCCGACGTCATTGAAGGATGGAAACTCTCTCACGAAACCGTTAGGTCCACTATGCCGCATACAAAAAAATCATTTACCGGAATCAGTCCAATAAGTGGTAACCGCGACAATTATGTTGATGCATATCGTTCCTGGAGAAATGTAGCTCATGTTGCTGCAGAATGGATGTTTATGCCGCTGAAAAAAGACCCAGAAGTATTCCCTTCGGAAGGGTATATCATCAAAACACGGAATACACCAGAAGTAGACACTAAGGTGCCCGAGGCCTATATGTATGCCAAATTCTCTATCGGGTCTGGAAGCAACCGGCTTACACTCAGTACCCGTAATTTCGGAAGCAACTTTACCTATTTTAAATTGACGGCGATTGAGAACAATGGCACGATAACGCATCTTTCACCGACAGCCAATACTGCGCAAGAAGCATCGTCCGCAAACGATGGCTGTTGGAGATTTAAGCATGATGATGGAGGAGCAGGTAATCCGGAGGGATACGCGTTGTTTACCTATGACTTATCTTCATTCAATGGATCCGATGTCACGTTAGTGCTTGGTGTATACAATGGAGAGGCGAATACCGGAGAGAACAAATTGGTATTGCACAATATTAAAATGGATTAATCAAATAAGCTTAACATGATGAAACTGAAAAAAAGTATGATTATCGTGATGGGAAGTCTTTTATGCTTCTTTATCTATGCCTGTGATAAGGCCAACAGCGATGATGGGACAACGCCTCCAGAGGAGACAGATCTTGCCACGCGATCGCTGACCCGCGCCATGGAGATTACAGATAACGCTCTTGAAGCCTATTTTACGGGAAGCGGAATGACAATGGCAAGATATTACAATCCCTATACCGATCAACGATCGAATGAAATCGGGAGTGTATGGATGTATACGAGTGCCATTGAGGCTGTGACGGCAATTCTTCACGCCTTGGAGACCGAAAAGGAACAGGGAGATGCTTCACGTTATAACGCCCATTTCAATCGATACGAGCAAGAACTTATGAAGCTCTGTGATGCCGCCGATTATTATTTGGGAACTTTTACGCTTACCTCGTATACCGGTACCAACGAATGGACGGTGTACGGCGTAAATCGTGGAAATTCTAAAGGTGGAGCCTTGGTAGAGGGGATTGAAAACGTTTATGACGACCAAATGTGGCTGATCCGGGAATTTTTGGAAGCGTATAAGGTTACCGGCAATGAAATGTTTCTGGAAAAAGCGGAATACCTTACGGAATATGTACTTGATGGCTGGGACTGCACGTTTGATGCGAACGGAAACGAGATAGGGGGTATTCCTTGGGGTCCCGGTTATGTGACCAAGCATGCTTGTAGTAATGGCCCGATGATAAGTCCGCTGGTTTGGCTGCACGAACTCTACAAAGGGAAAAGCGATGAGATAACGCATCGCTATATCGATGAGACCGACCGAAGAACCAGAAGAACGATACAAATGAACAAAAGCGATTACTACCTCACTTTTGCAGAAAAGATCTATGACTGGCAGAAACGTTCCCTTCTTCGATCTGACGGTGTGTATGATGATATGATGGGGGGCTGTACGCCGGGAAGTCCTCAATTAGAGCAAATCAATGGTGTTAGTTATCGTAGGGGCATTATCTGTAACGATAAAGCGGGACCCGCCATTACCTATAATAGTGGTACGATGTTGTCTGGCGCAGCCGATCTATACCGGGTTACGGGAGATGATAAATACCGTACTGATGGTGCGGCATTGGCAAACGCGAGCTTTTCTTTCTTTGCACGGATGGGCGTAGATGTCGCGGGTCATTACACCTTTGATATCAGTGGCTTTAGAAACTGGTTCAACGGCGTGTTGATGAGAGGATATGTCGATTTTTATCCTTCGTACAAAGAGACGAGTGAATATATCGATGCGTTTCAGAAAAATCTGGATTACGCGTATGAACATTTTTTCTACAATGGCTTTTTGCCTACAAACTTGTTGGTGGGATGGAACCGTGATCGTGGTAAAAATAATACGGAGGGGATGTTCACCTTCGCTTTTGCAGCCGAATACGCGGTTTTGTCAAGATATGAACAAACAAAATAGCTAATCAATAGTGTTAAAAAGAACCTGTATGATCAAGAATTTAATTATGGAAATGAGAATATTTATGCAGACGATATGGATTGCATTTCTCCTGATTCCTGCAGTGTCGGCGGCACAAAATGTCGATGTGTCGGGGAGCGTAACCAACGCGGAGGGTCAACCGATCACTGGCGTATCCGTACTCGTAAAAAGCTCCTCACCACAAATTGCAACCAGTACCGATGCCAAAGGGCAATATACCATTCAAGCGCCGCAAGGGGCTGTATTACACTATTCCTTTGTGGGCTTCTTAAGTGCAGAAGAAACCGTCGGTACGCGAAGCCGCATAGACGTCGTCTTACAAACAGATGAGGCAGCGTTGGAAGAGGTCGTCGTCGTAGGATACGGTACGCAGCGAAAAGTAACACTGACCGGTGCGGTATCGGGAATAAAGGGTTCCGAAATGACGAAAACTAAAAACGAAAATCCGCAGAATATGCTCACTGGCCGTGTTCCCGGAGTAAGGGTTTGGCAACGCAGTGCCGAGCCAGGAAATTTCGCTGCTAACTTTGATATTAGAGGTTTAGGCAGCCCGTTAATAGTTATTGATGGGGTACCGCGGACTACAGCAGATTTTCAACGGCTTAATCCGAATGATATTGATGATATATCCGTATTGAAAGATGCCTCTGCTGCAATCTACGGAGTACGAGCTGCTAATGGTGTGGTCCTTGTGACGACCAAAAAAGGAACAAAAACAGGACGTACAAGCGTCTCGTTGAATAGCACCTATACCTTTCAGCGGCCCTCGGGATTGCCTGTGCTTGCCGATCCCTTCCAAACGATGACGATTGAAAATGAAAGAGCTCGGAATAATATTGGATCGCCTTTTGAGCTTATTTACCCAGAAAGCTGGTTTGAAGATTTTAGGACAGGGAAGAGACGTACAACAGACTGGACGTCCCTAATCTTTTCTGACTACGCACCTCAAACTCAGCAGGACTTGAGCATCACCGGCGGAGGAGACAAATCGCAATATTATGTCGGAGTAGGACACCTTTATCAAGAAGGCTTCTTCAAATCGGGCGATCTGAACTACCGCAAAGTGAATCTCCGTTCGAATATCAGCGCTGAAGTGACGAAGGGGTTGACCTTCGACCTGAATTTGAGTGGAATCGTGGATCAACGTAATAGTCCTTATTCGAGCTCGGCAGATATAATCAGAAACTACTGGCGGCAGGGCGTACTCGTTCCGGCGTATGCAGATCCGGAGAATACCATGCTCAACTATGAAGGATTGGATCTTGAAGAAAATACTGTGGCGAAGATGACCTCCGATATCTCGGGTTATCGTAAGACTGGTCAGAAACAGATTCAATCGTCTGCGAGCCTGAATTACGATTTCGGTGCGGTCAGTGATGTGCTGAATGGCCTTTCGGCAAAGGCATTGGTAAGTTACGATTACCGTATGGATAATAACGATATAAATCGGAGAGAGTATTATCAATATGCTTTCGACCAGATAACCGAAACGTATGTGCCTAAATTGTATAATCTCAGTACGCCTAACCAAATACGTCGGGAAATGTTTGATAAACAACAAGTGCTAGGGCAGTTCATTGCAAATTATAACAGGGAATTTAACAGCCTACATCAAGTAACTGGTATGTTGGGAGGGGAAGTGCAAAAGCAAACTGGCGATAATTTCTTTGCACAACGTAATCTCGCTTTCGCTATGGATTATCTTTTTGGTGGTGTTGCGCAGGATCAGGTAGGTGGAATGAACAACTCCTTGAACGATATTTATGAAACAGCCAATGCCGCAGTTTTCGGGAGGGCGAACTATACCTTTGCCAATCGGTATATAGCGGAGGCACAATTCCGCTATGACGGTTCTTCGAAATTTCTCTCAGGCCGTCAATGGGGATTTTTTCCGTCCGCCTCAGTCGCCTGGCGTATATCCGAGGAACCATTTTTCAAGAATTGGGATAAGTTACAGTTCGTAAACCAGTTAAAGTTGCGTGCAAGTTACGGTGTATTGGGAGACGATGGTGCCCTTCAATATGACTGGGCTACCGGATATAATTATCCTGCAACATCTGATAATGCAGAAAAAGGATATTATGCACAGTACGCTCCCGGATATATGTTTGGAAACCAGTTTATCTATGGCGTTTCGACGCTTGCGCTTCCTAACCAATTGATTACATGGTACACGGCCAATACCTTAAATCTTGGTGTCGATTTTGAAGGATGGAACGGTCTTTTTGGCTTTGCGGTGGATTATTTTGAAAGGGAGCGAAAAGGGCTTTTTGCACGTCGGACAGGGGATCTTCCAACCGTTGTAGGAGCGACTGCTCCTCGGGAGAATCTCGATAGTGATAAGCATTTTGGGATGGATGTTGAAATTTCGCACAGAAATAAAATCGGTGATCTATCCTACCGGATAAAGGCAATCGGAACAATTACCCGTCAGAAACATCTGGTAGGCTCCGAGAAAGGGCCTTGGGGAAATTCATACGATAGATGGCGTAACGACAATCTCAATAACCGTTTTCAAGGAATGCAGTTTGGGTATCAGGGAATAGGACGTTATTCAGACTGGGATGATATCCGGAACTTTCCGATATATAAAGGTAATCAGACCCTGCCGGGTGATTATAAATACGAGGATTGGAATGGTGATGGCGAGATCAATGGATTAGACATGCGTCCACTCTTTTTTGACAACACACCATGGTTGAACTTCAGTTTTAATTTTGACGCCAGTTACAAGAGCTTTGATTTGAGTTTCCTATTCCAAGGAACGGCCCTTGGCTCCATGCAGTATCTGGAACCACTTCGCGCAATTTGGGGAACCAATGGTGGAGGGGTACTTGAACAGTATTTAGACAGATGGCATACGGTTGATCCCCAGGCCGATCCTTGGGATCCTTCCCAAGAATGGATTAGTGGTTATTACGGTTTCACGGGTAACTATCCGTTGGAAACATCGACATTTAATCGTGTGAGCACGGCGTATCTGCGACTGAAAAGTATAGAGCTGGGATATACGTTGCCGAAATTCCGGCCTTCCTCAACGATGAACCTGCGGGTGTTTGCTAATGCTTATAACTTGTTTACAATAACAGGTGTAAAATTTGTAGATCCGGAGCATCCGGAGGACGAATTGGGACGGCTCTATCCGTTGAACAAAACAATTACCGCGGGTCTTTCCCTCGCCTTTTAATCCTTTTGTGTTATGGACCATATTAAGATAAAAAACAATCGCATGAAAAAAATATATCAGTTCACGCTGGCCATTTGTGTTTTATTTACCTCGTGTTCGAAATTTTTAGATATCCCGCCTAAAAGTATAGTCGGTGATGAAGACTTGTTTACCAGTGAATCGGGGATGGATGTTTACCTAGCAAGAATGTACAGTAATATGCCCTTCGAAGATTTCAAATACATGGCGCAATGGGGAGTTGAATTTAATGGATGGTTAGCAGCTATGGGTATTGAGGGAACCGGAGAGGCACTGAACCGTGATGGAATCAGTTCGGCCTTTACCAGTGAGCGAACGCCGTATTGGGGTAGGGCTATGACGCTTTTACGGGATGCTAACTATCTAATCGAAAATCTTCCGCTTCATAAAGATGCATTTCCCGAGATTACCTATAATCACTATTTAGGCGAAGCCTATTTCGTACGGGCATTCGTATTCAATGCGATGGCTAGAAGGTTTGGTGGGGTTCCTTTGGTGACCAAAGTAATGCAGTATCCAGCAGAGATTGCAGCGCTAGAAGTACCACGCGCCAGCGAGGAAGAGACCTGGAATCAGGTGCTTGCTGATTTTAATCAGGCTGCTGAATTACTATCTCCTGAAAGTCCAAAGCGCGGCTATGCCAACAAGTATGTTGCTTTGGCATTTAAATCAGAAGCGATGCTTTACGCAGGAAGTGTAGCCAAGTATAATGAAACGGTACCCGGTCGTCTCACGGGATTGGGGGAGAAAACCGGCGTCCGGGTTATTGGTTTTGCAGAGAATGCGTGGCAATCCGCATCGAAGAAATATTTCAAGGAGGCCTATCTTGCAGCCAGGGAGATTATGAACGATGGAAAGTATGCGCTTTATAAGAAGAAATGGGCAGCAAATGATCCGGAAGCCCAATATCAGAATATGGTCGACATGTTCAGTGATTCGGAAAGTCCGGAAAACATCTATGTAAAGGAATACACTTTTCCTATCGCCACACACGGATATGATGCTTACAGTGCACCTTTTATTTTTAAAGCACCGTTAGCGTCAGGAACCTGTCCTACACTCGACTTTATGGAACTTTTCGAAGGCTTCGACCGCTACCCGGATGGTACAATCAAGGTGACGACTGGTAATTCCAACACACAGGGAGAGTATCTAATGTATGACTCGCCTATGGAATTTTTTGAGAATGCTGAACCACGACTGCGTGCATATGTCATTTTCCCGGGAGACCGATTCAAAGGTACAGACATTGAAATTCGGGCAGGTGTTTATACCGGTCCCGCTCCTATACAGCCGTTTTTTAATGATTATTCCTATCAAGCGGCTGAAACCCGGTATCAGAACCTGAATGCTTATCGAGCTAACCCTAAAATGCTGTACCTGAGCCCTCGGGAAGGAAACGCGCAAGAATTGGTTGATTACAACGGGACACAAATAACGGCTGCGGGTGCGAACGGTCCATTCTACGACAACGGCGAAGGGAACCTGACCGGTCTTTATGGAAGAAAATGGTTAAACCCCGATCCATCTTTCGTAGCAGCAGAAGGTAGATCTGATCAGCACTTTGTGTTAATGCGTTACGCCGAAGTACTTTTGAATGCGGCGGAAGCTGCCGTTGAGCTATCACTCGCAGGGGAGGGGTCTCCTGACGGTTCGGACTTGATGCAGGTGGCCACGCAAGCGGTTAATGAAATCAGGGAGAGAGCCGGGGCGTCACTGCTTGCCAGTACAATTACAGCGACGGAAAATGGCCGTAATATTGTACGAAAAGAACGGCGTAAAGAACTTGCTTTAGAGCACAAATCCAAATGGGATATTCGGAGATGGAGAGTGCAGCATTACGAAGGAAGGAATGGCTTCTGGGGTGAAAACCGGAATAGAGATGCCTTCAGTAACAATACACGTTATCGTTTCCGCGGGCTTTACCCTTTCTTTTCTACCAGTAGTGGAAAGTATTTTTTCGATGCACGATTCCAATGGGTTAGTTTAAAAACATTTGAATACAATATCATCGACTACTATTTTGCTATTCCTGGAGGAGAAGTCGCAAAGAGCGCCGTGATAGACCAGCAACCGAATAGGTAATGATTAGGGAACAGTAGGTAGAAGTAAATTAATTGAGTAAGGAAAATATAAAAATAAACAGATGAAAAAGACAAGCATTTTTATATCGTTGGCGTCTCTTTTCTTTTTGGCATCTTGCAGTATGTTTGAGCTAGATAATTATCCAGCTCCAGCCGAAACACTGCAAGGCGAAGTGGTTGATGTGGCTACTGGGAATCCGGTGCTGACAGATCAGGGAAGTGAAGGGATCCGGGTGCGTCTCATAGAGACCAGTTGGGGCGATAATGTTACGCCTAATCCAGATTTTTTCTGTAAACCCGATGGGACGTTCCAAAATACAAAAGTTTTTAAAGGAAGGTATAACGTCCAGGTCGACGGCCCGTTCATTCCTTTATTGCGAGAGGATGAGCGTGGTGTCCCAATCGCTGATGAAACAAAAGACATCGATATCGAGGGCGTGACACAGGTTCGGTTCGAAGTGCAACCATTCCTTAAAGTAGAATGGGTGGATGAACCTCGGGTAATCAACGGCAAGGTTCAAGCAAAAGTGCGAGTCACTAGAGCGGTTTCGGAAGAAGAATTTCGCGCAAAGATAGAGCCCATGGGCGGGTATAACAATAGCTTTCAAAACGTAACGGACATTCAATTGTTTGTAAGCTATTCTTCTACGGTAGGCTACCGTGCCCGGGATGAACGGTGGTCGAATGAGATTTTATACACAGGATCATCGTTTAACAGCCTGTTCGGCGAGACCATTACGATTGAGTCAAACGGCACGATCCCTTCTGGGCGTATCGTTTTTATTCGTGCAGCAGCCCGGATTAATTACGATACACCGGCTGGGAGTGGGACAAGACGCTGGAATTATACAGATGCAAAAGAGATATTCGTCAACTAGCAACGAATGATTAGTTAAACAATTTATATTATAAATGACAGATTGGAAAGTACGCATAGGCGCGTGTTGTCTGCTTGCATTCAGCACGCCAGTCATTGCCCAAAATACAGCAGAACAGATCAAAACGACCTTTCAGACTTCTCGAGAATGGCGCCCCACAATCGATAATCGGGCAGATGCGGTCATGATCTACGGTGTAGGTGGGAATCCATCGGATAAACACAAGCGGGTGCCGTTCCCTGAACGGGTGAAATCCTGGAAAGATAGAGGATATACCATCCATTTCATGAC
>Ga0079224_100006821_pt1 | contig 15219 bp, 12 predicted proteins | sample Stecom2015_FD_80414 | JGI IMG/M metagenome (GOLD analysis project Ga0079224, IMG submission 80414) | Agricultural soil microbial communities from Utah to study Nitrogen management - Steer compost 2015 | ecosystem: Environmental > Terrestrial > Soil > Agricultural land | place: USA: Utah...
CCGAAGCGGATTTCCTGACGCATTCGCGTTCGGCGCGCGCAGCGATAGCAGCGCTATCGCGAGCACGACGGGCGCGAAGGCGGCGGAAAGACGCGAGGAATCGGCCTTCCCCGACTAGGAAGCCCGAAATCGAGGCCTATGCCTTGAGGATGCCGTCGATGGTGCTCGTGCCGATACCCATCTCGGATTCGGTGCTGCCGAAGCCGCGCGCGAGCGTGAGCAGATAGTCGCCGTGGTTGCGATCGACGGAGAGGAACTCGCCAGTTCGGAACGGGGTGTTGGCCCCGGCGATGAGCACGTAGGGCAGGTTCTTCGGCGAGTGTTGAGCGGCGGTGCTGTTCGCGTTCGGCCCGCCGAACTCGGACACACAGAGCACGGTCGTGTTGTCGAGCACCGACCCCGAGCCGTCCGGGACGTCGCTCAGCCGGTCGAGAAGCTCCGCGAGCTGCCCGAAGAACCAGCGGTAGATGCGGATCCGATCGCGGGTGGCGACATCCACGGTGATGCGGTGTCCCGCGTTCTGGAAGGCCCCGTCTTCCGGATGGGCGAGCCCGTGATCCCCCGCGCCCGGATACTCGAGATCCGGGAGCAGGAAGTCGTAGCGGTAGTCCGTGAGCTTGCCGTTCTGGATGTTGTTCGTGCCCGAGGCGCCCCACTGGATGGTCACCGCCGGGGAATAGTCGAGCGCGAGCGCGGTGACCGTGAGATCGCGAATCAACGGCGCGATCACCGGGAGGCCCGCGATGTCGGACTGCGCGTCCTCGTAGGCCGGGTTGCTCGGATCGACGAGGGGGCCGCCGCCCCCCGAGCTCGGGCGCATCTCCCCTTCGAGCCGCTCGAGGCGCGCCACCTCTTCCACATAGGCTTCCAGACGCCTGGCCGCCGGAGTTCCCGCTGCGCAGCGCAGCGCCTCGACGCGCTCGCGCACGGAGCCGAGCACCGCGAGGCGGCTCGCCGACTTGAGCGTCGTGTCGGGCGCCTCTTCCCCCTCCTCCGTCGCGGAGCCGCCGACCGCGTCGAGCACCCGCCGCGCGTCCGAGACCGGCTGCCACGAGGGCTCGACGTAGCCCCGTCCTCGCGGACGGCTCAAGTCGCGCGTGCCCTTGTACGAGACCCGGCTTCCATACACGCCGGTGCGCAGCACGGGCTCGGCATGCTGCGCGGTCGCGTGCACCTCCGACATCAGGATGTCGAGGGAGGGCGAGGAGCCCGTGTTGCCGCTCCTCGCCGCTTCACCCGTGAGGCAGCTCTGGACGCACGGAGCGTGATCGTTCTCGCCCGGGTTGCTGATGCCCTTCACGAGCAGCATCCGCTCCGCGTAGCTCGCGAGCGGCTGCAGGAGGAAGGTCGGGCGATCCCCGGAGGGAAGCTCGCGGTTGAAGTCTCGACCGCTGAGATCGTTGGTGCGATCCGAGCGGATCGTGAGCGGCCCGGGGCTGGACGGCCAAAACCACTCCGGAACGGTTCCATCGGCCGTGTACCAGACGATGAGACGCTGCCGGCTCACTTCCTGCGCCACCGCGCGCCCGATGAGGCGCGACCAGAAGGGCGACACCAGCGCGAGCCCCGCCAGGCTCGCCGGGAGCCCCCGGATGAAGCTGCGGCGGGACACCAGGCGCCGCGTGGAGGTGGAACGCATTTTCGAGCTCGGATTCGTCATGGTCCCTCACACCACGGAGTGACATCGGCGGAGCGTGCCTCGAGCGTCGTGATGGTGCGCTCGATCAGCTCCGGAAGGCTCGCTCCGGCTTGCACGAGGTCCGCCACTTCGGCGACCCACGCGGCGTCGGCCTGCTCCGGGGCGTGCTCGAGGAAGAATCCGAGCCACTGACGCGCAAAGCACTCAGCGAAGGCGCGACTCCCGGCGACGGCGGTGAGCAGCTCGCCGAGATCCGCGTAAGTGCCGCCGAGCTCCGGGTGCTCGAGGAGCTCGGCCGTGAGCGGACCGTCCTCGGCGTCCGCATCGAGCACCGCGAACGCTCGCCCCACCGGATCGATGCGCGTGTGGCACGAGGAGCAGCGCGCGTCGGCGAGCCGGTCCGTGACCTCGCCGACGGACTCCAAGAGCCCGGCGGGCGGCGGTGGGATCGACTCGCAGAGCAGCGAGCGCCGGACGAGCAAGCCGCGGAAGATGGGCCGTCGCGTGGCGTCCGGATGCCGCGTCGCGTCCGCGAACAGCTCTTGGGCGAGGATGCCGCGCCGGCCGGAGTCGGCGGGCCACGTGATGACCGCCACCTCGGAGCTGCCCGGGATGGAATCGAGGCCGTAGAGCGACGCGTTGTCCTCGTGCACGAAGCCTCGCTCACCGGAAATCAGCGACGAGACCGGCACGGCGTTCGTCAGCGCGTCCTCGGCGAGCGCGAGCAGCTCGAGGAACTGTGGGGACGAAGCGAACGCCCGATCCTCGAGCCGGAGATCGACGTCGACGCGAAGCCACTGCGCGAGGAAGCGAGCGATCACGGGCACGGCGCGCGCATCGCGGCTCATGCGCGCCGCCTCTTCAGCGAGGCGCTCTCCGAGCGGTCCTGCGTCGTCGTCCACGGCCGCGACGAGGTCCGCGTCCGGCGGCGCGTCCCAGAGCGCGTAGCTCAGGTGCTCGGCGAGCCGCCGCGCGCGCGCGGTGTCACCCGGGAGGGACGCGGAGCGATAGAGAAAATCGGGGCTCACGAGCGCGCTCGCCAGCATCGCGCGGGTCGCATCCACCTCGCTCGCCCCCGCCTCGACGAGGTTCGTGAACAGGTCCGAAAGCGCCGTCATCTCGGCGCGCGTGAGCGACCGGCGATAGAGGCGCTCGATCGGTGCGCGGTACTCATCCTCGAGACAACTCTCGACCTCGTCGCTGTCGCACGCAGGCAGCTCATCCGGAATGACCTCGGACGCGAGCTCCTCGGCAGCGAGCAGGTAGGGATGCACCGGGTCCAGCGCCTCGGCGGCGTTCGAGGTGAACGGCCCGACGCGCCCGTCGACTGGAACGAGCGAGTCGTTGACCCGGATGCCGAGGGCGCTCCGCACGGTCGCTCCGTACTCGGCGCGCGTGAGGCGACTGAAGCCGCCGTCGATCGGCGCGGCGCTCCCACCCGAGCCGGGAGGGTCTTCACTGCCGCCCTGGCCCGAGCCGCCGGCCGCCGGAGCGCCGGCCTCGCCCGGGTCGTCTCCGCCGGCGCTCGGCCCACCGCCACCGGGCGTGCTGCCCGACCCACCCGAACCGGGCTTGCCAGCATTCGGCCCAGGCTCCGAAGCTCCCTTTCCCCCCGTAGCCATCTCTCCACCACTTCCGTCCGCGGGGAGATTGGGGCTCGCGCTCATCCCGTCGTCGTCGCCGAGGATCTGCCCCGTGCATCCCATTTGAAAAATGGCAGCGAGCACGGAGACACCGACAATTCGCCGAGGCAAGCGACAGTTCATTCGCGAGGAACTCCCATCCCGCGTACGTACCGCGAGTCTTGGGGAACGGCTCAGCAGCAAGAAACGAAAGAGCCCCGCCAAAATCGGGGCTCGAGTTTCTCCTACAGCGACCCAGAAGTCACTCGAAACGAGCCTCGGGTGCTCTCTCGGACGATGTCACGGTGCCGTTGCCGGAATCTTCCATTCGCAGTGCCAACTCGCCGTCCACAGTTCGCGCTCCGCTCGAGCCCACGACAGACGCGAGGGGCCAGCAGAATCACGCCTTGGTGCCCGAGATCCGATGTCGTAACTCGATATGATCTCGGATTGTGGCGCTTCCTCGTGGGGAAGGGGGGATCCCCATGCGCGGCCCTCGACCCAAGATCGCGAGCGTCCGCCGGTCGGGGAAGGCCGAAGTCTGCGACGGCGCTTCGGCGCCCCGCGACGCAAGCGGCCCCGCGAACGGTGCACCGCCCCGGTCGACCTTCGCTGCCCCCCGTACCGGAAAGCGTCCCGGCTCGAGCGGGCCGGGTGCCCGAGTGCCGCCGCCGGTCCGCGCGCGCGATGCTGAAGTTCTCGGCATTTCGGGCACTTGCGAGCGGGCGCGTGACGCGTTGAGCCTTGGCGACGGCGCGGGGCTCGAGTGGGAGCTCCCCGCCTTCGAGCGGTCGGCCTTCGCTCGGGGTGGGCGGCGCGGCGCGGACGCGGTAAGGGGCGGCGTAGCCGCGTTCGACGGCATGCAACCAAGCCATGGCATTTTCACCGTTTTCCGACGTTCCGCTCGCCCCGCCCGATCCCATTCTCGGCCTCACCGAGGCCTTCCTCGCCGACAAGAACCCGAACAAGGTCAACCTCGGTGTCGGCGTGTATCAGGACGCGACGGGCAAGGTCCCCGTGCTGCGTGTGGTCCGAGAAGCGGAGCGGCTCTGGTACGAGAAGGAGGACTCGAAGAGCTATCTGCCGATCGACGGACTCCCCGCGTACCGCGAGCAGGTGCAGCGCCTCTTGTTCGGCAGCGACGCCGAGGTCGTCACCGCCGGCCGCGTCGTCACGGCGCAAGCGCCCGGCGGCACGGGTGGGCTGAAGCTCGGCGCGGACTTCCTCAAGCGCTTCTTGCCGAGCGCCGAGCTCTGGCTGTCGCGCCCGAGCTGGGAAAACCACCGAGCGCTGTTCGAGACCGCGGGCTTCACCGTCCGCGAGTACCCCTACTACGACCCCGCGACGCACGGCCTCGACTTCGAGGGCATGCGGAACGCGCTCGCGGAGATGCCGCGCGGCGCGGTCGTGCTGCTGCACGCCTCCTGCCACAACCCGACGGGCGTCGATCTCGATCCCGAGCAGTGGCGCGAGGTCGCGCGCCTCGTGAAAGAGCGCGAGCTCGTGCCGTTCGTGGATTTCGCCTATCAAGGCTTCGCCGTTTCCGTCGACGAGGACGCCGTGGGCCTCCGGACGCTCGTGGGCGCGGGCATCCCGTGCGTGGTCTCGAGCTCGTTCTCGAAGTCGTTCTCGCTCTATCGCGAGCGCGTCGGCGCGGTCAGCATCGTGACGGCGAGCGCGGAAGAGTCGAAGCGCGTGACCTCGCAGCTCAAGCGCGTGATCCGCACCAACTACTCGAACCCGAGCTCGCACGGGGCGCAGGCGGTGGCGCTGATCCTCTCCGACGCGCGGCTGCGGGCGGACTGGGAAGCGGAGCTCGCCGAGATGCGCGAGCGGATCCGGCACATGCGGACGCGGTTCGTCGAGCTGCTCGGGAAGAAGGGCGTCGCGCGCGACTTCTCGTTCATCGAGCGGCAGCGGGGCATGTTCTCCTACTCGGGGATCGACACCGAGCGCGTCCGGAAGCTAAGATCCGAGTTCGGGCTCTACATCGTCGACAGCGGGCGCGTTTGCGTGGCCGCGTTGAACGACAAGAACATCGAATACGTGACCGACTGTATCGCCAAAGTGGTTTGATATCCCGCCCCGCCCAGGCCCGCGGTCGTCCTCCTCGGCTCACCGGCCCTCGAGCACCCCGCCGCGGGGGCACTTCGCTCGCCGCATCCCGCGGCGAGCGAACCGGGGCGGCCAACCGAGCTGAAATCACCGTGACGAATCTCGAAGCAGGGTCGGAAGCCGCGCTCGTCGAGCTTGGCCGTCGTTTTCTCTATCCGAACTACCGCCAGCCGGATCTCGTGCTGGTGCGCGGCCAGGGCGCCGTCGTCTGGGACGCGAGTGACCGGCGCTACCTCGACTTTTACGCCGGGATCGCGGTGAGCGCGCTCGGGCATGGCCACCCGGCGCTCGTGCGGGCCGTCTCGGAGCAGGCGGCGCGCCTCGTCCACGTCTCGAACTACTTCTTCAACGAGCCGAACGTGCGGCTCGCCGCGCGCCTGTGCGCGCTCACGGGGCTCGATCGCGCCTTCTTCGCGAACTCGGGCGCCGAGGCCGTCGAAGCGGCGCTCAAGCTCGTCAGGCGCCACTTCTTCGCCGGGGGCGAGCGCGAGCGCCTGCGCGTGATCGCCTTCCACAACTCCTTCCACGGCCGAACGCTGGGCGCGCTCGCCGCGACCGGTCAGGACAAATACCGCGAGGGCTTCGGTCCGCTGCCGAACGTGACGCACGTTCCCTACGGCGATCTCGAGGCGGTGCGGGCCGCGCTCGGGCCGGACGTCGCGGCGATCCTCGTCGAGCCGGTGCAGGGGGAAGGCGGCGTGCTGCCTCCGCCGCCTGGCTTCTTGCCGGGCCTCTCCGCGATCGCGAACGAGCACGGTTGTTTCTTGATCGCCGACGAGATTCAGACGGGCGTCGGGCGCACGGGGACGTTCCTCGCCGTCGAGCACGAGAAGGTTCGCCCGGACGTCGTGGTGCTCGCGAAGGGCCTCGGCGGCGGCGTGCCGATCGGCGCGATGCTCTGCACGCGGCGCCTCGAGGGCGCGCTGCCTCCGGGCAGCCACGGCTCGACCTTCGGCGGCAATCCGCTGGCTTCCGCCGCGGCCCTCGCCGTGCTCGACACGCTCGAGTCCGAGGACCTGCTCGCCACCGTGCGCGCTCGCGCGGCGACGCTCGCCGCCGGCCTCGAGCGGCTGACGAAGCAGTTCCCGAGCATCGTGCGGGGGCACCGCGGCGTCGGCCTGCTCCAGGCTCTCGTTCTCGCGCCCGAGCTCGACGCGCGAGCGCTCGTCGCGGAGCTCCAGAAGGCGGGCGTGCTGGTCACGGTTGCCGGGGGGTGTGCCCTCCGCTTCTCGCCTCCGCTCGTCGTCACCGACGCGGAGCTCGAGGAAGGCCTCTCCATCGTCGAGCGGGTGCTCGCGACGCGTTCGTGACGCAAGCGGAAGAAACCACGACCGTTCGGCGCGGCCGGAGCGCCCCCGGCACGGTGCCGTGCGCCACCTGCGCGACCCCGACCGATCCGCTGCGCGCCGCGCGGGTCGCGATTTTCGGCGAGCGCTTTCGCTACTTTTGCAGCGAGGCGTGCCGCACGCGTTTCGACCCGGAGAAGCTCGCGACGCCGCTGCCGCGGAGCCTTCCCCCGCCTCCACGCCCGACGCCGCCTCCTCCCCCGCCCTCCACGCCGCCCCCCGACCGCGCCACGCCCTTCGCGGAGGTCGCAGACGAGGAGGAGGCTCCCGAGGCCGCCGTGGAAAGCGTCGAGGCGGTCGGCGCGCGCCTCTCGCCGCCCCCCGCGCTGGCCGAGGGCGTCGGCTCCCGCATCGGCACGGTGCTGCTCGTGCTTTCCGCCGTGGGCGGCTCGCTCGCGATCGCGCTCGCGCTCGCCGGGGGCTCGCGCGCCGCGCTGACGGCCCGGCTCGTCCTCTGCGCCGTCTCCGCCGCGGCGCTCGTCACGGAGTCGTGGATGGGCGCGCGCGACGAGACGGAGCCGCGTCTCCCCACGCTGCTCGCCGCACCGCTCGGTGCCCTGCTCGTCGCCAGCGTCGCCTACGCGACCAGTCACGACCACGTGGGCGTCGCGATCACGCTCGCGGCGTTGATCGTCGCCACGACGGCGGCGGCGCTCGTGTTCGTCCGCCGCGGGCGCAGGCCGAGCGATCTCGAGCGCGCCGCGATGTACGCCGAGCTCGATCAACCGACGCATCGGATTCACGGCGAGGACGTGCTCGAGGCGCGCGCGAGCGATCTCCGTCCCGGTGAAGAGATCGTGCTCGAGGCGGGCGAAACGCTCCCCGTCGATGCGACGATCACCGCCGGCGCCGGGCTCGTGCTGCCCTGGCTCGGCGCGACGGCGCGCGTCGAACGCCGCGAGGGCGACGTGCTCGTCGCGGGAGCGCGCCTGCTCGAAGGGCGGTTGCGCCTGGTCGTGAACTGGGCCGGGCACGATCGCGCGTGGGCGCGGCTTTCGCTCGATCCCCTGCGACGCGCCGATCTGCACACGGCGCTCGCGCGCTCGGGGCGCTTGATCGCGGAGCGCGTCGCGCCGTTCGGCAGCGCCGCCGCGTTGCTCTCCGGGCTCGCCGCCGAGCTCGAGCCGCTCGACCTCTCGCTGCTCGTCGTCGCGGTGCACGCGGCGCTGACCCATCCCGCGCTCGTGATGCTGCCGGGGCTCTCCGTGGCGCGGGCGATTCACGACGGGCTCCGCCGCGGGGTCGCCTTCCAGAGCGCCGAAGCGTTCGATCGCGCAGGAAAGGTCACGATGCTGACCTTCTGCGCCCGCGGCACCCTCCTCTTGGGCGAGCCCGAGGTCGCCACGATCGAGACGTTCGCGGGGCAGACTCCGGAGCAGGTGCTGGCGCTCGTGGCGGGCGTCGAGAGCGGGGCGCAGCACGCGCTGGCAACGTCCGTCCTTCGCGCTGCGCGAGCCCGCAATATCCGTCCGGACGGCGTGCGGAGCCCGACCGTGTTGCCGGGCCTCGGCACCACCGCGGTCGCCTCGAACGGGCAAACGCTCATCGTGGGCAGCCGCGGCCTCATGCTCCGTGAGCACGTGAGCGTGGCCGCCGCCGAGCGGCGCATCACCGAGCTCGAGGCGATGGGCCGCACCGTCCTGCTCGTCGCGCTCGGCGGGCGCCTGATCGGCATCCTGGGCTTCCAGGACGGGCTCCGGCCTGGCGCGCGCGCTGCGGTGCAGCACGTGCTGGACGTTGGGGTCGAGCCCGTGTTGCTCTCCGGAGACGCGCGCGAAACCTGCGAGGCGCTCGGACGCGCGCTGGCCGTCGAGCACGTGCGCCCCGAGGTCCCCCCACCCGAGCGCGGCGACGAAATTCGGAGGCTTTCCGACGGCGGGGCCGTCACGGCCGTGGTCGGACACAGCCCCGCCGACGACAGCGCACTCTCGGCGGCCGATGTCTCCATCGCGCTCTCCTCGGCCGGGAGCACCTCGTCCGAATGGAGCGTCCAGCTCGCCTCCGACGACGTGCGCGACGCCGCCTATGCGATCCGCCTCGCGCACGACACGCGGCGCGAAGCCCGGGTGAGCCTCTGGCTCTGTCTCGTCCCCGGAGCCATCGCCAGCCTGCTCGCGACGTTGGGGCTCGCCTCGCCCGTGCTCGGCCCCATCGCCGCCGCTTTCGGTGGCGCGTTCGCGGTCTTGCGTTTGCGCGGACAGCAGCAATGACCGCGCGCGGCGCGGACGGGTGGCAAAGTCCGACTTGACGCAGGCGTCCGCTCAGAAAACAACTGTCTGGTGAAGCTCGGGGCCAGCACAGGACGAGGCATTCGCAGTCCGGACACGGAGCGGCTGCGGCGCGATTTGCACTCCTACATGGCGAAGCGGGGCCTCCGTTCGACGGAACAGCGGCGGCTCATCATCGATACGTTCTTCGACGCCGGGGAGCACATCACGATCGATGGCCTGTTGAAGCAGGTGCGGGCCGTCGATTCGCGGGTCGGTTACGCGACGGTCTACCGGACCATGAAGCTTCTGACCGAGAGCGGGGTGGTCCAAGAGCACAAGTTCGGCGACGGCTTCACGCGCTACGAGCTCGCCGACGACGAGTCGCATCACGATCACCTGATCTGCCTCGAGTGCGGCAAGATCACCGAGTTCGAAGAGCCTCTGATCGAGGAGCTGCAGGACCGCGTCGCGAACCGCTACGGCTTTCAGGTGAAGCAGCACAAGCACGAGCTCTACGGTGTCTGCGCCGAGTGCCAGAAGCGCCAAGCGACGAAGCGTCGGTCTCGCTAGACTCGCGGCGCGTTCCTATCCATTCGTCGCGTCGTCGCGCTCGCCGGGTGCGAGGAGGGCGCTCAACCGCCGGCAGCCGTCCGGCGGAGGAAGCGATCGAGCAGAGCCTTGCGGGCGAGAGTGGTCGGGAAGAAGCCGATGAGGACGGAGGAGACGACGTCGAGAGCGAGGCCGAAGAACGCGCCGAGGAACAGCGCGGCCGCGAGCACGAGCGCCCCGACGTCGACGGCCCGGCGCAAGCGCGCGTCGAGCACGTTCCAACGCTCCGGACCGGGATAGGCGGCCTCGTCCGCGCCCGTCGCGAGGGTCTGCCGGCGATCGGGCAGCACGTGGACGGCCGCGAAGCTCACGAGGTAAGCGAGCGCGTTGATCAAGATCAACATCTTGACCGAGAGCTCGCCGCCCCGGGCAGCGGGCTCCGCGAACAGCTCCTCCTGCACAGCGCGGAGGAAGCCGAACTCGAGCCCGTGCTCGTAGAGCCACGCGCCGCTCGCGTACGACATCGAGTACGCGAGGTTGTTCACCGACATGAACCCCGCGAACAGGCTGCCCGCCGCCGCGACGGGTACCACGGCGCCCACCAGGCTGAACGTTCCCATCCGGATCAGCGAAAGGCCCACGGCGAGCACGGCGTTGTACGTGCAGAGGTGCGCCATGCGGAGCGTCTCGACCGAAACGAACGGGAAGAGGCGCGCGAGCGTTCCCGTGATGCGGCTGAACCACGGTTCGACGAGCAGGTACTGCGTCAGGCCGATGGCGATGCTCGCCACGATGTAGATCCGGAACATCGTGCGCAGGCCGAGGCGCTCTTGCCAACGCACGCCCTTCCACGCGAACAAGAGCACGCCGAGAAAGAGCCCGGCGTAGCCTGCGCCGTCCGAGACGCCAATCTGCGTCTGACTGAAGCGCAGCGTCTCGATGAGATAGTTGTTCCAGAGCGCGCCCATCGCAGGCTGGAAGTGGAAAATGAAGAAGAACGCCATCACCGACAGGATCGGGCCGGAGTTCAAGCCAGCCCAGAACCCGCGGATCGACCGCGAGAGCGGGATCGGCACGGCGCGATCGCGCGGCAGCATCAGGGCCACGACCAGGACCGTGGCCGGCACGAGCGCGAGCCCCAAAAGCAAGAGGTGAAGCGAGACGTTGTCCGCGAAGTAGCCGCCGAGGACGGCCGCGACGATGCTGGTGCCGTAAATCGACGCCCAGCAGATGGCCTGATTGAGGCCCACGGTCGTCGATTTCGAGCGCCCTGTCTCGTTCGCCTCTTCCTCTCCCGCGATGACCGTCGCTCGATCGACGGACACGTCGGTGGCCGCGAGCACGATCGACAACGCGAACATGAAGCCGAAGAAGAGGAGCGGCCCTCGATCGACGATCGGCGCGAGCAGATACCCGAGCGCGGCCGCCCCGAGCAGCGCGACGAGGAGCGTCCGCGTGCGCCCGTACGCGTCGATGAAGAACCCGAGCACGGGCTTGAAGCTCCACGCGAGGTACGACTTCGCGAACAGCCCCTGGGTCGCCGCCTCGGAGAGGCCGTAGTCGAAGCGGAAATGCCGAAAGAAGGGCTGATAGGTGAGCCCTTGGAACGGGTTCGCCAGGCCCTGGAGCACGTACTCGAGGGCGAAAACGATCTTGAGCGGGTGGACGCCGAACAGCGTCCGCGCGGGGGCCGCCGGGATCGGCCTCGATTCCTCGATCGTCATGCGGGTGGACCCCACCCAAGCGCCGGAGCCCGCGCGCGTCAATCGCGCGCGATCATGCGTGCGGGACGCGCACCGTTCGGAGGTCGGTCACGACCAGCGCACACGCCACGTCGTGCTCGAGGGCGGGGAGCTCGGCGAGGAGCTGAAACTCGTAGGCCACCGCGACGCTCACGGCCGGAGGCACGAAATCCGGCAGCACGGAGTCGTAGAATCCACTCCCGTAGCCCAGCCGGTAGCCGCTCGCGCTCACGGCCAGCGCGGGCACGAGGATGAGCTCGATGTCGCCGCGTTCCGCGCGCGGAGCTTCCGGACGGGGCTCGGCGAACCCGCGACCGCGCTCTTCGAGCTCTTCGGCAGATTCGGTGAGCGCGAAGCCGGTGCGGAACACGTTGCCGGCCGGATCCATCACGGGGTAGTAGACGCGCTTCTTCTCGGCGCGGGCGCGCTCGTCGAGCGCCCGAAGGTCCACCTCGTGCTCGAGCGGCCAGAAGAGGGCGATGCTCGAAGCCCGCTGGTACTCCTCGAGCTCCGTGATGCGGTTCACGATGCGCGCGCTCCGGTCGGCGCGCGCGCGTTCCGGAATGGCCGCGCGTAGGGAACGCATCCGGGCTCGGAGCTGGCGGCGCGCCCGCGCCTTGAGCTCGGCCACGACTTCGGAGTTCTCGTCCACGGTCGGAACGTAATCCCTCGGCTCGGAAATGCATTCCCGATCCGCGGCGCGCTCCAGGCGCTCCCCGCTCCCGCCCCGCACGGGGAGGCGCCTCGCGCGCGCGGGCAACGGGGAAATCGGCCTCGAAGCGCCCGGCCCGCGGCTCTCGTGACACACCCTGCCCTGTCGGACGCCGCCTCGGTGATAGCATCGGCCGCCATGCGTTCGGCGTTCGTGATCCCGGCCCTCGACGCCGAGCGAACGATCGGGGCGCTCGCCAGCGAGCTCGCCGTCCGCACCCAGGGGCGTGACGCGTGGCTCGAGCCGAGCGTCATCGTCGTCGACGACGGCTCTTCGGATCGCACGGCGGAGGTGGCGCGCGCCGCGGGCGCCGAGGTGGTCCGGCACGACGAAAACCGCGGCAAGGGGGCGGCGTTGCTCACCGGGCTCCGGCGCGCCCACGAGCGCGGCGCGCGCACCGCGGTGACGCTCGACGCGGATGGACAGCACCCGGCGGAGCAAGCCTACGCGCTCGCGCTCTCGAGCGCCCCGGACGAAGCGCTGGTGCTCGCCGTGCGAGACCTCCGCGGGGCGGGAGCGCCGCGCAAGAACCGCTTCTCGAACGCGTTCTCCAACGTGTGGATGTCGCTGTTCACCCGGCAGCTCCTCCGGGATACGCAGTGCGGCTTGCGGCGCTATCCGCTCCCCGAAACGCTCGAGCTCGGGGCGCGCGGGACGGGGTTCGACTTCGAAGCCGAGGTGATCCTGCGAGCGGTTCGTCGTGGCATCCCGTTGGTCCACGTGCCGGCGCGCGTCGTGTATCCGCCCGAGGGCGAGCGCACGACGCATTTCGACGCCGTCCGCGATCCGGCGCGCATCGTCTATCGCATTTTGCATACGGTGCTCACCACGCCATCTCGCTCGCGGAGCGCGCGATGACGGCGCGCCGTCGAAGCCTGTTTCGCTTCCTTCTTCCGCTGTTCGCGCTCGCCTGCCTGGTCGTCGCCGCGGCGCTCGCGGCGCACCTCGCGATCGGTCGCGTCTGCCGTCCCCGCCCTCCCCCGGTGAAGGTGCCCGCCTCCCTGGAGGTCTCGCGCTCGCCGAAGCTGCGGCGGCTCGGCACCTCGTTCGTCGTCGAGCGCGAGCGGCTCCTCGAGGTGCACCTCGGCGGCCCTCCCGAGAGCATCGGTTCCGCCCACGCGCGGCTCCTCTATCCGGAGATGGTCGAAAACGAAGGCGTGTTGCTCGACCGCTTCCGCACCGCGATCCCGAGTGGCTTCCTCCAAGCCCTCGTGCTCGACCTCGCCCAGCTCCGCTACCGCGAGCTCTCTCTGGGGCTCCCGCTCGCCCGGCAGCGTGAGCTCGCGGCGGGCGCGCTCGCCTTCGAGCCCGATCCGTACGCGACGTTTTTCCCCGCCTACCAGCGCTTCGTCTATCTGAACGCGCTTTACGACATCGCGCTGTCGTTCGAGCAGTCGCCGCTCATCGGGTGCACCACGTTCGTGTTCTCGGGCGAGGAGGCCGTCCACGGCGGCTCGCTGCTCGCGCGGGCCTTCGACTTCGAGATCGACATCCTCGACGAGAAGAAGGCGGCGTTCTTCGTGCGCGAGACCGGTCGCATCCCGTTCGCTTCGGTGGCGTGGCCCGGGCTAGTCGGCGTGGTGAGCGGCATGAACGCCGAGGGCGTGGCCGTGGTCGTCCACGGCGGGCGCGCCGGCGAGACACGGACCCGCGGCGTCCCGGTCGTGCACGCGCTGCGCGACGTGCTCGGGCGCGCGCGCACGAGTCGAGAAGCCCTCGCGGTCCTCGCCGACAACCCGCCCCTCGTCAGCCACATCGTCGTGATCACCGACGCGCGGGGGCACGCCCTCGTCGTCGAGCGCGTGCCCGAGAGCGCGGACCACGTCCGCGAGCTCGGCCCGGCGGGCGCCGTGACGAACCACCTCGAAGGCCCGGCCGCGCGCGATCCGAAGAACCTGCGCGTCCGCGAGAAGACCTCCACGCTGGCCCGTCGGGCTCGCGCCGACGAGCTCGTCCACGAGGTCGCGCGACCCGTCGATGCGAAAGCGGCCATCGGCCTGCTCCGCGATCGGCGCGCGGAGGGCGGCAGAGAGCTTCCGCTCGGCGATCGGCGCGCCATCGACGCTCTCATCGCCACTCATGGCGTGGTGATGGACACCGCCGCCCGCGTGCTCTGGGTGAGCGAAGCCCCGCACCTGCTCGGTCGCTTCGTCGCCTTCGACCTCCGTCGCTTCCTCGACCCGGCGTACTCCCCCAATCCCGACGAAGCGCTGCCCACCCTGCCCCCCGATCCGCTGCTGACCGAGCTCGACACCAAGCTCCGGAACGCGACGTCGGCTCAGTCGAAATAGCGCGGTGTCTCTCGTCTCGAGTGGGCTGCTCGCCAGTGGCGCTCGCTTCGACTACGCCGCCGTGAAAGCGCTCGCTGCGCCCGAGGAACGCGCCGCCCCGACGTGCACATCCCCGCGCCCAACCCAGCCGCCTACGGCAGCCTGCTCGTCGCCGGAGGGGATCGATGAGCGCCGGCCCGGCAAGGCCTTCGAGACACTCGACGAAAAACGGCTTCCCAAAGGCGTCACGCCGCGGCCGCGTGAGCTGGCCTCCGGCGAGTTCCTCGAGCGTGCGGCCAACGTGAGCGCGAGCGGAAAGTTGGATGTGACCGTCCATGCCGGAAACGAGTTCCACCCCATGTCCACGGAACCACCCCCGTCCGAAGGTTCCGCCGAACAGAGATACTAGAACTCCTCCTCGCTCGTCCAAAGGGTCAGGTGGATGTGTTTGCCATCGACCATCAAGTTGACGAGCGGCTGCTCCGGAATGGCGACCCGGAGCCACATGGTCTTCCCCTCCGCCTGTCGGAGCGCTTCGAGCACTGCCTCTAGTGCACCGCAAGTCAGATGCGAGCAACCATCCCGGAAGTCGATTGCAGCACGATTGATGCTGAGCCAGGCCTCGCGAAATTGACCACATTTCATATGCGGTGCACTAGCGATTGGTTCGAACGGTACTCCGTGTTCAGCTTTCCGTCTTCCTTGGGCGATGTAATTCTCGACTCGTACGTCCGGCTCATGGCGCGCTCCCGGTGATGGTACTACTTCGACTGCCGCTGCCGCTCGAGCTCCGCTTTGGCAGATACCAGGAGCTTGCGTCCGCTCTTGGTTGCGACAGCCTTCTCGTCCAAGGCGAGAACGAAGCGGGCCCCGCCGGCATCCAGGCATCCGCGTGTTGCCGCTCCACCTGGTCGAGGCGTCTGAGGACGATCTCGCGCCGGCTATATGAGGGAAGTGGGGTCGGGCTCGCCAGGGCGTCCCTCATGGACGAGGATTGGGCCGTTTCACCGAGGA
>Ga0079224_100006823_pt1 | contig 15218 bp, 14 predicted proteins | sample Stecom2015_FD_80414 | JGI IMG/M metagenome (GOLD analysis project Ga0079224, IMG submission 80414) | Agricultural soil microbial communities from Utah to study Nitrogen management - Steer compost 2015 | ecosystem: Environmental > Terrestrial > Soil > Agricultural land | place: USA: Utah...
CCGTTCCGCTGCTCCGGTCCCGCTAATGAGGAGCGTCGCAGCATTGCACGGATTCTCGCAGGAGGGCGTCATTGAGGACGGCGGTGAGCGTGCGCCTTCGATGCGCTCTCTTGGCGGCCGTTCGGCGGCCAGGGACGGCCGCCGTCGAGCGACAGGATGTTCTTCCCGCGTGCCGCCAAGAGAGCGCATCGAAGGCACACCCTCCACCACCGCACCGTAACGAAACGGCGCGAAACTCACTACCGAACGCAACGTAGGACCCCGCGGTGGAACCGCGGCGTCACCGCAGCACGACCCGCGACGCGCGCCATGCATCCGCGCTGAATACCGCAACCGCAATCCAGATCAGCGTGAAGCACACGACATGCGCCGCGGTCAGCGGCTCGCCGTATGCCAGGCCGACGACGAACTGCATTGTCGGCGCGAGAAACTGCATCACGCCGATCGTCGAGAGCGGCAGCCGACGCGCCGCGAGCGCGAAGCAAAGGAGCGGCAGCACCGTGAACGGGCCGGCGAGCACGAGCCACGCGGACATCGCTGGATCCTCCGCTCCGAAGACGGCCGCGTCCGCGGCGATGAGGCGTGCGATGTAGGCCGTCGCGAACGGGAACAGAATCAGCGTCTCGATGAAGAGGCCCGGCATGCCGCCTACGGCGACGCGGGCGCGGATCACGCCGTAGATCGTGAACGACGTCGCGAGCGTCAGTGCGATCGCGGGAAACGTGCCGCCGCTCGAAGTCAGCACGGCGACGCCGGCGCCGGCAAGCACGACTGCCGCGATCTGCGGCCTCCGCAACCGCTCGTGGAAAAACACGACGCCGACGAGCACGTACATCAGCGGATTGATGTAGTAGCCGAGGCTCGCCTGGAAGATCTGCTCGTGCTGCACGGCCCAGATGTAGACGAGCCAGTTGACGGCGATCAGCACCGCCGACAGGGTGAGCAGCGAGAGCTTCCGCCGATCTGCGAGCGCGGCACGCACGTCGGGCCACTGCCGTCCCGCGAGGATGATCGGAAGCCCGAACGGCACGGCCCACAGAATGCGGTGAGCCAGCACCTCTAGCGGCGGCACCGTCTCGACGATCTTGAAGTAAATCGGCAGAAAGCCCCAGAGCACGTACGCGACGAGCCCGGCGAGCAGACCTTCGCGCGTCCTGTTCGCACCGAGCTCCGAGCCCGCGTCGCGCAAATCCGCCGCCGTCGAGCTATCTCCAGCGATCCGAGATGGATCGTGCGCCGATTCTCGCTGCATGCGCCGCCCCGGCCGAGACGTCCCGCGCGAGCGGGGACGCTCAGCTCTCCGGCTTCAGATGCGGGAACAGCAGCACGTCGCGGATCGACGCGCTGTCGGTCAACAGCATCACCAATCGATCGATCCCGATGCCGAGGCCTCCGGCGGGCGGCATGCCGTACTCGAGCGCGCGGATGTAGTCCTCGTCGTAGACCATCGCCTCCTCGTCTCCCCGCGCCTTCGCCTCGGCCTGGGCGCGAAAGCGTGCAGCCTGATCCTCGGGGTCGTTCAACTCCGAGAAGCCGTTGGCGATCTCGCGGCCGCCGATGAAGAGCTCGAAGCGGTCGGTCAAGAACGGATCGCCGTCCGTGCGCCGTGCGAGCGGCGAGACCTCGGCGGGATAGTGCGTGACGAAGACCGGCCCGCGCAGCTTCGCCTCGACGAGCTTCTCGAAGAGCTCGAGCTGCATCTTGCCCGCGCCGTCCTCCGGGTGAAGCTCGATGCCGTGGCGCTCGCAGAGCGGAGCAAGCGTGCCGCGGTCGCGAAGCTCCTCCTTCGTCAGCGCGTCGCCGAAGCCGCCGAGCTCGAGCAGCGCGTCCTCGAGCCTGATGCGCGGAAACGGCCGGCCGAGGTCGAAGCGCTCGCCCTGGTACTCGATCTCGGTCGTATGGAGCAACGTCCGCGCCGTCTCACGCACGAGCTTTTCCGTGAGCGCCATGACGTCCTCGTAGTCCGCGTACGCTTGGTAGAGCTCGAGGATCGTGAACTCGGGATTGTGGCGCGTCGACAGGCCCTCGTTGCGGAACGCGCGGCCGATCTCGTAGACGCGCTCGAAGCCGCCGACCAGGAGGCGCTTCAGGTAAAGCTCGGGCGCGATGCGAAGATAGAGCGTCATGTCGAGCGCGCGGTGGTGCGTCACGAACGGACGCGCCGCGGCTCCGCCCGGCAGCGGCTGCATGATCGGCGTCTCGACCTCGAGAAAGTCGAGCGCATCCAGGTACTGACGGATGATCGACACGATCCGCGAGCGCTGCCGGAACACCTGCCGCGCCCGTTCGTTCACGATCAGGTCGACGTAGCGGAGCCGCACCCTGAGCTCCGGATCCGTGATGCCGTGCCACTTCTCCGGCAGCGGACGGAGCGACTTCACGATCAGCACGAGCGTATCGACGGCCACCGAGACCTCGCCCGTGTTCGTCTTGATCACCCGTCCCTCGGCGCCGACGATGTCGCCGAGATCCCACTTCTTGAACTCCGCGTACAGGTCTTCGCCGACGACGTCCCGCTGCACGAAGAGCTGGATCTGCCCCGAACGATCCTGGATCTTCACGAAGCTGTTCCGGCCCATCACGCGTTTGGCGAGCATGCGGCCCGCGACCTTGACGCGCACGTTCTCGCGCTCGAGTGTCTCGGCCGAATGCGCCGAGTACGCGGAGACGATCTGATCGGCGAGCGCGTCGCGCCGCCACGTGTTCGGGAACGCCTCGCCCTGCTCGCGCAGGCGCTTGAGCTTCGCGCGCCGCTCCGCGATCAGGCGGTTCTCGTCTCCGGGGGCATGTTCAGTCATCGGCGTCTCTGCTCCTTCCGTTACGGCTGCCCGCGCGAGCATGCTCACGCGAGAGGGGCACGTTCAGTCGTCGGCCGCTCGTACCCCTCCGTTACAGCCCCTGTCTCAGGCTCTCGCGCAGGAACGGATCGAGGTCGCCGTTCAGCACGGCAGTCGGCTGCCCGCTCTCGTAACCGGTCCGCAGATCCTTCACGCGCGACTGGTCGAGCACGTACGAGCGGATCTGGTTACCCCAGCCGATGTCCGCCTTGCTTTCCTCGATCACCTGCGCCTGCTCGCGACGCTTCTGCTGCTCGAGCTCGTAGAGCTTCGCGCGCAGCTGGTTCATCGCCGTCGCCTTGTTCTTGTGCTGCGAGCGATCGTTCTGGCACTGCACGACGATCCCGGTCGGCAGGTGCGTGATGCGCACCGCGGACTCGGTATTGTTCACGTGCTGCCCGCCAGCGCCGCTCGAACGATAAACGTCGATGCGAAGATCGCTCGGATCGATCTCGATTTCGATATCGTCCTCGATCTCGGGCGAGACGAACACCGCGGCGAACGACGTATGCCGCCTGTGCCCGGAGTCGAACGGCGATTTGCGCACGAGCCGGTGCACGCCGGTCTCGGTTCTGAGCCAGCCGTACGCGTACTCGCCGCGGACGTGCACGGTCGCGCTCTTGATGCCGGCCACCTCGCCGGGCGAGATTTCGAGGATCTCGGTTTCGAAGCCGCGCTGCTCCGCCCAGCGCAGATACATCCTGAGCAGCATCTCGGCCCAGTCCTGTGCCTCGGTGCCGCCCGACCCCGCCTGGATGTCGAGGAACGCGTTACGCGAATCCATCTCGTTCGAGAACATCCGGCGGAACTCGAGGCGCTCCACGTCCTCGGCGATGCGCTGCACCTCCTTCTCGATGTCCGCGAGCGCGGCCTCGTCATCCTCCTCGCGGGCGAGCGCGTAGAGCTCGTCCGCATCGCGCAGCGCGGTCTTGATCCGGTCGAGCGTGTGGACGACCGCCTCGAGCGACGCGCGCTCGCGCCCTAGCGCCTGTGCGCGCTCCGGATTCGACCAGACGTTTGGATCCTCGAGCTCGCGGTCGACCTCCTCGAGCCGTTCGCGCTTCTCGCGATAGTCAAAGATACCTCCAGAGGGCTTCCGTTCGCTCCTTGAGGTCGGTGATCAACGCGCCGATCTGTCCCGGTTCCATCGATGACCTCTACTCCGTCGAAAAAAGAGAAAGCGTCCGAAGCGAATTCTCGAAGGAAAGGCTTCCGACACCGTTCAGCGGGGCGGCAATACTAGCACGGCCGTTTACGGATGAACGCCTGCGGCGGCCATGTGCTCGACGATCAGCTGCAGCTTCGGCGGCGACCAGTAGTCGTTGATGCCGAGCCGGTACGCAAGCAGGAGCTCGCGAGCCGGCGGCGGCTCCGTGCGGTGAAACGCGACCGCCTCGACCGGGCGGCCGCCCCCTTCGGGCCGAACGGTCATTCTAAGGTGCGCGTCCCGCAGCAGGCGGTATCCGAGCACCTCGAAACGCCCGTCGAAGCAGGGCTCGGGGAAGCCCTGCCCCCACGGCCCTGCGTCCTTGAGCAGCGCCGCGACCTCGACGGTCAGGTCCTCCGCCGCGAGCTCGCCGTCGGTCAGGATCCGCTCGGCGAGACACTCGGGCGTCAGGCACTGCCGCCCGACGTGCTCGATCGCCGCCTTGAACGCGTCGAACGCGGACGCGGCGAGCGTCAGGCCGGCGGCCATCGCGTGCCCCCCGAAGCGCTCCAGCATCCCCGGATGGCGCGCCGCGATCTCGGTGAGCGCATCGCGCAGATGGAAGCCCGCGATCGAGCGGCCGGAGCCCTTGAGCCTGTCGCTTCCGGCCGGTGCGAACGCAAACGTCGGCCTGTAGTAGCGCTCCTTGAGCCGCGACGCGACGAGCCCGACGAGCCCCTCGTGCCAGTCGCGGTGCGCGACGCAGACGACCGGCGGCAGCGACGCGCGATCGAGGTCCGCCGCCGCGACGAGCTCGATCGCCTCCTCCTTCATCCGCGCCTCGAGCTCGCGGCGTTCACGGTTCAGCTCGTCGAGGCGCGCGGCGAGCGCGGCCGCCTCGTCCGGGTCGTCCGTCACGAGGCAGCGGACGCCGACGGACATGTCGTCGAGGCGACCCGCCGCGTTGAGCCGCGGTCCGATCTGGAAACCGAGCGTCGCGGACGTCACGTCGCGGAGCGGCGTTCCCGCGGCGGCGGCGAGCGCTGCGATGCCCGGCCGGCAGCGGCCCGCACGGATGCGTCGGAGCCCTTCATTGACGAGGATCCGGTTCGTCCGGTCGAGCGCGACGAGATCGGCGACCGTGCCGAGCGCGACCAGGTCGATGAACTCGAGCACGGCGTTCGGCCGCCCGAGCGCCTTGCCGAGCGCGGCGAGCAGATAGAACACGACGCCGACGCCCGCGAGGTGCTTCTCGGAAAAGGGATCGCCCGGAAGGTTCGGATTCACGATCACATTCGCCGGCGGGACGACGTCGGGCGGCAAATGGTGGTCGGTGATCAGCACGTCGATCCCGCGCGCGCGGGCGGCCTCGACGCCGGCATGACTCGTGATGCCGTTGTCGACGGTCATGATCAGCCGGGGCGCGAGCGCGTCGACGCGGTCGACGACCTCGGGCGTCAGCCCGTAGCCGAGCTCGAAGCGGTCCGGGATGAAATAGTGCACGTCCGGGAAGCCGAGACGACGCAGCGTCAGCGTGGCGAGGGCCGCGCTCGTCGCGCCGTCCGCGTCGAAATCGCCGACGATCACGATGCCGTGCGTGCGATGCGCCAGCAGGAGCTCGACCGCGGCACCGAGCGCCTCGAAGCGGCCGACCGGCGTCATCGCGGAGAGCGAGAGCACGAGCTCGTCTATGCTGCGGAGCGGCCGCCGCGCGAGCACCTGCTTCAGCACGCGGTGCATCCCGGCCGGCCACGGCCAGCGGTCCGCGCCGTCGGTCAGCGGGCGCCGTACGATTTTCGGCATCGCCGCAAAGCTGTTAACGTGTACACGGGTCCTTCACGCCGCGAACGGAACGACACACCGCGATGGAAATAGCGAGGGAACAGGCCGAACCGAACGTCGTACGCGCGTGGGAGCCGGGACGCGTGCGGATCGGCGCGAGATGGATCGAGGGCCACGTGATCGTCTCGGCGGACCGCGTCATCACCGACTGGGCAGTGACCTCCGTGGACGCGATCGGCCTCGACGCGCTGCGCCCCGCGCTCGAGCTCGACCCCGAGATCATCCTCGTCGGCACCGGGCGCGACGTGCTGCTGCCGAACGTCGGCCTGATGCGCTCGCTCGCGGAGCGAGCGATCGGGCTCGAGACGATGACGACGCCGGCCGCGTGCCGCACGTTCAACGTGCTCCTGAACGAGCATCGGCGCGTCGTCGTCGCGCTGTTCAACCCGCGCTAGCATCGCCGCGCGGACGGCAGGCGCGGCCGAGGCGAGCAGAGCTTGCGCCGTCATCTCGGCGGCAGAAACTGCAGCGGGTCGATCGGCACGCCGTTGCGGCGAATCTCGAAGTGCAGTCGCGGTTGGCGCCCCGGCCCCAAGCCCATCTCGGCGATCTTCTGCCCGCGCGCGACGCTCTGGCCCTGCTCGACGAGCAGGCGGCTGTTGTAGCCGTACGCGCTCAAATACGTGTCGTTGTGCCGGATGATCACGAGCTGGCCGTAACCGATCAGCCCGCTGCCGGCGTAGACGACGCGCCCGCTCGCTGCGGCCTCGATCGCCTGCCCCTCGCGGCCGCCGATCCCGATGCCCGTCGCCGGGCCGCCGGCCTCGGAGCCGAAGCGGCTGACGATCGGGCCCGACGTCGGCCATCGCCATGCCGGCGGCGGGGACGACGGCATCGGAACGGGTGCGGCCTGACGGGAAGCCGTCGAAGACCTGGAAGCAGGCGCCGGGTTCGGCCTCGCCGCAGAGGACGCGGCGTTCGACGCTCCGCCGCTCGCCGCGGCGATTTGTCCCGCGTTCGCCTCGGGATCGGGCGTCAGCCGCAGCCGCTGCCCGGCGCGAATGAAATCGGGGTTGTCGAGCCCGTTCCAGCGGGCGAGATCCCGATAATCGAGACCGTAACGCCACGCGATGCCGAACAGCGTCTCGCCGGGCTGCACGATGTGCACGCGAGGCGTGTGCTCCATCAGGGAGCTCGAGGAGCCGGCGCAGCCGGCGATCATCAGCAGCAACGTGACCGGCGCCGCTCTCATTGCCACCCGTAGATCACGAGCCCGACGACGACGCAGGCGACGGTGATCCACCCGAGCGTATCGATGTGCTGCTTGAGCCGTCGCTCCATCGTTTCGCCGCCCCACATCAAGAGCCCGGCGACGAGGAAGAAGCGGCCGCCGCGGCCGATGAACGACGCGACGGCGAACACCGGCAGCGTGAAGTGGAGCGCGCCCGCGGCGATCGTGAACACCTTGTACGGAATCGGCGAGAAGCCGGCGATGAGGACGGCCCAGAACCCCCATTTCTGGAACATCTCGGTCGCGGCGAGGTAGCTCTCCCAATAGCCTCGCGCCTTGATCAGCGGCTCGACCGCGTCGAGCGCGAGCCAGCCGATCGCGTAGCCCGCGACGCCGCCGATCACGGACGCGAGCGTGCACCAAAACGCGTAATGCCACCCGCGCTCGGGGCGCGCGAGCGTCATCGGCGCGAGCATGACGTCCGGCGGGACCGGGAAGAACGACGACTCGGCGAAACTCAATGCGACCAGGTAGCGTAGCGCGTGCGGGTGCCGGGACCAGCGGATCACGCGGTCGTAGAGCGCCGAGAAGAGCCTCAATGTTCGGTTCCTTCGACGAGCGGCACGAAGCTGACCGGCACGATGTTCCGGCTCCGGTACTCGCTGCCTTCGCGCGTCACCGCGATCAGCGTCTGCCGCCCGCGCTCGCCGATCGGAATCACGAGCCGCCCGCCGTCATCGAGCTGCTCGAGCAGCTCCGGCGGGATCTTCTCCGGCGCCGCCGCGCACAGGATCCCCTGGAACGGGGCCTGGCTCTTCCACCCGTGCCAGCCGTCCGAGTGACGCAGGCTCACGTTGTTGATGCCCAGCCTCTTCAGATTCTCCTGCGCCCGCCTGTAGAGCGCATGAATCCGCTCGACGCTGTAGATGTGCTGCACGAACGGCGCGAGCACCGCCGTCTGGTATCCGCAGCCCGTGCCGATCTCGAGCACCTTCTGCAGCCGGTTGCCGGGCGGCAGGTCCGTGATCAGCGCGACTGTCATCAGAGCGACGATGTAAGGCTGCGAGATCGTCTGGCCGTAACCGATTGGCAGCGCCGTGTCCTCGTACGCGCGGCTCGCGAGCGCCTCGTCGACGAAGAGATGGCGCGGAACCGTGCGGATGCGCTCGAGCACACCCTCGTGGCGGATGCCTTCCGCGCGCAGGCGCTCGACGAGCCGCTCGCGCGTGCGCGCGCTCGTCATGCCGATGCCGTTCAGGTCGCGACCGGTCATGACAGCTTCTCGATCCATTCTCTGAGCGGCGGCAGCGCCTTGTGATCGGTCAAGTCGAGCTTGAGCGGCGTAACCGAGACGAAGCCGTTCGCGACCGCGTGAAAATCGGTGCCGGGCCCCGCGTCGTGGCCCGGACCCGATGGGCCGATCCAGTAGATCGGCCGCTTCTTCGGATCCAGCTGCTTGATCACCGGCTCCGACTTGTGACGGAAGCCGAGCCGCGTGATCTCGAACCCGCGGATCTCTTCGAGCGGCAGATCCGGAACGTTCACGTTGAAGATCGTGTCGGCCGGCAGCGGATGCTCTCGCATGTGCAGGACCAGCCGCCGCGCAACCTCGGCCGCGGTCGCGAAATGATGGCCCTCCTCGAGCACGAGCGAGACGGCGACCGCGGGGTACCCGAGAAAGCGGCCTTCCATCGCCGCCGCGACCGTCCCGGAGTAGAGGACATCGTCGCCGAGATTGGCGCCGTGATTGATGCCGGAGACGACCATGTCCGGATCGCGCTCCAGGAGCCCGGTGATCGCGATGTGAACGGAATCCGACGGCGTGCCGTTCACGTAGTACATGCCGGGCCGGACCTCCTCGACTCTGAGCGGCGTATCGAGCGTCAACGAGTTGCTGACGCCGCTCTGATTGCGCTCCGGCGCGACGATGGTGATCTCGGCGATGTCCTCGAGTTTCTCGGCGAGAGCCTTAAGGCCTTGGGCTCGATACCCGTCGTCGTTTGACAATAGGATGCGCACGCCCCGTTCCCTGGAAGAGCGAAGAACGGTGCAACTATACTTGAACCGTCAGGGCACAGGGACTAGGCGGCACGGTGATGGACGGCGGCAACGACGACCGCACGGTGTTCCGCGAGGCGATGCTCGGCGTCACGCCTCTGAAACGGCAGAATCGCGTGCCGCCGTCGCGACCGCGGCCGGCCGCTCGTGCCCGCTTCAGCCGTGCAGCGCATCTGACCGTGCTCGAGGAAAGCCTCTGCGGCGAGCTCGTCGAGCAGGCGAGCGGAGAGATCGAGTTCCGCCGCGACGGGGTCGGCGCCGAGATCCTGCGCGGCCTGCGCAACGGCCGCTTCGCCGTCGAGGACGAGCTCGACTTGCACGGCATGACGCGCCTCGAGGCCGAGAACGCGCTGAAGGACTTCGTCGCCGCGAGCGTCGCCCGCGGCCACGGTTGCGTCCGCGTCGTGCACGGCAAGGGCAGCCGCTCGGGGCCGGGCGGCCCGGTTCTCAAGTTCGCGGTCCAGGAATGGCTCGCCCGCTGCGGCAACGTGCTCGCGTTCGCGTCAGCGGACCGCCGACACGGCGGTAGCGGCGCCGTCTACGTGCTGCTCGGGAAGCGCTGACGTCGGATCGTTCGCCGCGGCACGCGTCGCATCGTCGGGCGCGGCACGCGCTCGAGCCGCAGCCTCGTACGGCACGATCTGGTAGAAGCTCTCGTTCGGCAGGACCATGCCGAGCTCGCTGCGCGCGCGTTCTTCTGCCGCCGCGAGCCCGTTCTTGAGATCGAGCACCTCGGCCGCGAGCGCGGCATTGCGCTCGGCGAGGAGACGATTCTCGTTCGTGCGTTCCTCGACCCGCGCTCTCAAGCGCCAGACTTCGCGGAAGCCGCCGTCCGCGACCCACAGCCTGAACTGCAGCACGGCGAGCGCGACGGCAAGTGCGACGATCAGCGGCCGCATGCGTTCAGTCGCCCGCGCAACGCAAAAGGTGCCAGACACCCTTTCTGCCGAAAAACGCGTCTGACACCTTTTCTCGTCAGGAAACCGTTACAGGCGGATCGGAAAGGCCGCGGCACCGGCATATTTCGCGCTCCCCCCGAGCAGCCGCTCGATGCGTAGCAGCTGATTATACTTGGCGAGCCGATCCGATCGACACAGAGAGCCGGTCTTGATCTGCGTCGCGCGCGTCGCGACCGCGATGTCCGCGATCGTCGCGTCCTCGGTCTCGCCGGAGCGATGCGAGACGACGGCGGAGTAGCCCGCGTCGACGGCCATGTCGATCGCGGCGAGCGTCTCCGTCAGCGTGCCGATCTGGTTCGGCTTGATCAGGATGCTGTTCGCGATCTTCTCGGAGATGCCCTGCGCGAGGATCTTCGTGTTCGTGACGAAGAGATCGTCGCCGACGAGCTGGACCCGGTTGCGCAGACGGCCGCTCAGCCGGCGCCAGCCGTCCCAGTCGTTCTCGGCCATGCCGTCCTCGATCGACACGATCGGATAGCGGGCGACGAGGTCCTCGAGGAACTCCGCGAACTCGTCGGCACGGAACCGCCGCCCTTCGGACTCGAGCACGTACAAGCCGTCGGAGAAGAACTCCGAGCTCGCGACGTCGAGCCCGAGGTAGACGTCGCGGCCGAGGCCGTAGCCTGCCGCCTCGACGGCCCGCACGATCGTCTCGAGCGCCTCCTCGTTCGAGCGAAGATCCGGCGCGAAGCCGCCTTCGTCGCCGACCGCGGTGCTCAGGCCGCGCGACTTCAACACTTGCTTCAGCGCATGGAACACCTCCGTGCCGCAGCGAAGCGCCTCGGCGAACGTCGGCGCGCCGACCGGCAGGATCATGAACTCCTGGATGTCGACGTTGTTGTCGGCGTGCGCGCCGCCGTTCAGGATGTTCATCATCGGCACCGGCATCGTGTACTCGCTGCCGTCGCGGAGGTGCCGGAAGAGCGGCACGCCCTTCTCCGCCGCGGCCGCCTTCGCGCTCGCGAGCGACACCGCGAGGATCGCGTTCGCGCCGAGCCGCTCTTTGTTCTCGGTGCCGTCGAGCTCGATCATCCGCTGGTCGATCGCCGCCTGGTCTTGCGCGTCCAGGCCGACCAGCGCGGACGCGATCTCCCCTTCGACGTTTGCGACGGCCTTCGTCACGCCCTTGCCGAGGTAGCGCTTCGGGTCGCCGTCGCGAAGCTCCACGGCTTCGCGCGTGCCCGTCGACGCGCCGGACGGCACGGCCGCCCGTCCCACGGCGCCGCTCTCGAGCTCGACCTCGGCCTCGACGGTCGGATTGCCGCGCGAGTCGAGGATCTCGAGGCCGCGAATCGTCCTGATCTTGCTCATCCGATCACTCCTTCCCGGAAAACGTGTCTGACACGATTTTCGTCGCAAAAGGTGTCTGACACGATTTTTCGGGGAAAAGGGTGTCAGACGCCATGTTCTTCGGTGAGGCCGCCGCTCTTCACGACCTCGTCGATGCGCTTGAGCTGCGCGAGGAGGCTCTCCATGCGATCGAGCGGCCACTGCGTCGCGGCGTCGCAGAGCGCCTCCTCCGGTCTCGGATGGGTTTCGAGGAACACGCCGGCGACGCCGGCCGCGACCGCGGCCCGTGCGAGCAGCGGCACGTGCCGCCGCTCGCCGCCCGACGCGCGCCCGAGCTCACCGGGCCGCTGCACGGCGTGCGTCGCGTCGAACACGACCGGCGCGCCGCTGTCACGGAGGACGGCGAGCGCGCGCATGTCCACGACGAGGTCGCGATAGCCGAATCCAACCCCACGCTCGCAGACGAGGAGCCTATCGTTGCCCGTCGAGCGCGCCTTCGCGACGACGCTCTTCATCTCCTCGGGTGACAGGAACTGTCCCTTCTTCAGATTGACGGGCTTCCCCTGGCGTGCGACCGCGAGGATGAAATTCGTCTGCCGGCAGAGGAGCGCCGGCGTCTGCAGCACGTCGACGACCTCGGCGACCTCCGCGAGCGGCGTGTCCTCGTGCACGTCCGTGAGCACGGGCAGGCCCACGTCACGCTTCACGCGCTCGAGGATCCGAAGGCCCTCGGCGAGGCCGAGCCCGCGGAAGCTCTCGTGCGACGTGCGGTTCGCCTTGTCGAACGACGCCTTGAAGACGAGCGGCATCCCGAGCCGTTCCGCGATTGACTTGAGCCGCTCTGCCGTGTGCAGCACGAGCGGCTCGCTCTCGATCACGCACGGGCCGGCGATGACGAAGAGCGGAGCGTTATGGCCGGTCTCGAAGCCGGCGAGATTCATGCGTGGGCAGCCGCCGCCCTCGGCAGGCGCAGGCCCTGGCACGCCCGCGCCGCGGAGACGAAGCTCGAGAAGAGCGGATGCCCGTCCCGCGGCGTCGACGTGAACTCCGGATGGAACTGCGACGCGAGGAACCACGGGTGGTCCGGAAGCTCGATCACCTCGACGAGCCCGTCGACGGAGAATCCGGAGAAGACGAGGCCCGCCTGCTCGAAGCGCTCGAGGTAACGGTTGTTGAACTCGTAGCGGTGCCGGTGACGCTCGTAGATCACGTCGCGGCCGTAGATCGACCGCACGAGGCTGCCTTCCTTGAGCGTGCAGCGCTGTGCGCCGAGGCGCATCGTGCCGCCGAGATCGGAGTCGGCGCTCCGCTCCACTGTCCGCCCGCTCTCGTCCTGCCACTCGGTGATCAGCGCGATGACCGGATCGGGCGTCGCGCTGTTGATCTCCGTCGACTGCGCGTGCACGAGGCCGAGGACGTTGCGCGCGTACTCGATGATCGCGACCTGCATGCCGAGACAAATGCCGAGGTACGGCACGCGCTTCTCCCGCGCGAAGCGCACCGCCTGGATCTTCCCTTCGATGCCGCGCTCGCCGAAACCGCCCGGAACGAGGATCGCGTCGGCGTCCGTGAGGCACTCCGTGCCCAGCCGCTCGACGTCCTCGGATTCGACGTACTTGATGTTGACGCGCGTCCGCGTGTGGATGCCGGCGTGCGCGAGCGCCTCGTTCAGCGACAAGTACGAATCCTTGAGGTTCACGTACTTGCCAACCATCGCGATCGTGACCTCCGCCTCCGGATGCGCCTTCGCGTCGACGACGGCCTGCCACTCGGACAGGTCGGCCGGCGGCGCGTCGAGCTTCAGCTTCTCGACGACGATCTCGTCGAGCTGCTGCTCGTTCAGCAGCATCGGAATCTTGTAGAGATCGTCGACGTCGACGGCCGAGATCACGGCGCGGGCCTCGACGTTCGTGAAAAGCGCGATCTTGTTCCGCTGATCGGGCGGCAACGGCACCTCCGACCGGCAGACCAGAATGTCCGGCTGGATACCGATCGAACGCAGCTCCTTGACCGAGTGCTGCGTCGGCTTCGTCTTGATTTCCTTCGACGCCGCGAGGAACGGCACGAGCGTCAGGTGGATATAGAGCGCGCGGTCGCGGCCGAGCTCGACGCCCATCTGCCTGATCGCCTCGAGAAACGGCAGCGACTCGATGTCGCCGACGGTGCCGCCGATCTCGACCATGCAGACGTCCGCATCCTCGGCGCCCTTGAAGATCGATTGCTTGATCTCGTCCGTGATATGCGGGATCACCTGCACGGTTGCGCCGAGATACTCGCCGCGCCGCTCCTTCGCGATCACGTTCGAATAGATGCGGCCTGTCGTGAAATTGCTGTTGCGGCCGGTCTTCGTGCGCACGAAGCGCTCGTAGTGCCCGAGATCGAGATCCGTTTCGGTGCCGTCCTCCGTCACGAACACCTCGCCGTGCTGGAACGGACTCATCGTTCCGGGATCGACGTTGATGTACGGATCGAGCTTGATCAGGCGAACCTTGAGCCCGCGCGCCTCGAGAATCGCGCCGAGACAAGCGGACGTGATCCCTTTGCCGAGAGACGACACGACGCCGCCGGTGATGAAAATGAATCGGGTCATACTCCGCCTGTCCGGAACGCTAAAAAAAACGCGCCTGCCTTGCGGCGGCACTCCCACACGCGCAAGAACGATTGGTGCTTCGGAGACGGTATTACAACGTACCAGAACGGTCCCGGTGCGGCCAGCCCGCGGCACGAGCCCCGTCAGTCGATGCGCGGATGATCGAGCCAACGCACGCGCCAGCGCGGCTCGTCCGGCCGTGCGCGGCACGCCGCATCGTCGATCGCAAGATCCGCGACCGCGACGAGCTGCTCGCCGCGATAGAGAAGCGGAATCCGCGCGCGCATCCACGGCACGATGCCTTGCTCGCGCAGCCACGCCTTCAGCGTTCGATGATGCGCGGCGCCGGCCGGCTTGAAGCGCTCGCCGCCGCGACGGAAACGCACGTCGAATCCTTCGGCGGCCCACGACTCGGGCACACCGGGCGCGGCCGGCGCGGCCCGCTCGAGCACGATGCGTCCTTCCGGTCCGTGCCACGGCTCGGTCGCGCTGACGCGCATCGGCGCCGCCGCCGGAGCGGCGCCGACCGACTCGGCGCGCGCGGCGTCGCCGCACGGGGCGCGCCGCGGCACCGCGTCCGCCGTCGAACCCGTCTCCGGCACTCGCGCCGCGTCGGACGCCGCGCGCTCGCCCCGATCCGCCGCGCGCGCGAGCAGATACAGCCGATCGCGATGGATACGCGCCTCGGCCCCACCCCATTCGACGCGTCGCGCGACGTCGTCCGGCCCGCGGCCGATCGCGCGGCGAAGCGCCTCGAGCCTCCGCGCGTTCGGCATCGGCAGGCCCGCGTCGCGGATCGCGCGCCTCAGCGCGTTGCGCTGGCGGGCTTCGCCGAGGGCGCGCAGCGGCGCGAGCGGCACGCGGCCGCGCTCGGCGCCCGCGTCCGCGAGGTCCCGGCGCGCGACGTCGTCGAGGATGCTTTCGGCATCGCGCATCGCATCCGCGAGCCGGCTGGCACGAAGGGCGGCGGCATCGCCCCAGCGCTCGCGGATCACGGGCGCGAGCCGCGACCGCACGAGGTTACGGTCGAACTCGAGCGAGCGATTGGAGGGATCCTCGAGCCACTCGAGGCCCCAGCGCTCGGCGATCGCGGCAAGCTCGGCTCGCGTGAAGCCGAGCAGCGGCCGCGCGACCCGCGCGCCGCCGAGCCGCGCGACGGGCAGGATGCCGCGCATGCCGCGGACGCCGGCGCCGCGCAGGAGGCGCAGCAGCAGCGTCTCGAGCTGATCGTCCGCGTGATGCGCGGTCAGCAGAATCTCGTCCGGCGCGAGCGCGGCGGCGAGCGCGGCATACCGGGCGCGGCGCGCCGCGGCCTCGATGCCGA
>Ga0079224_100006824_pt1 | contig 15218 bp, 11 predicted proteins | sample Stecom2015_FD_80414 | JGI IMG/M metagenome (GOLD analysis project Ga0079224, IMG submission 80414) | Agricultural soil microbial communities from Utah to study Nitrogen management - Steer compost 2015 | ecosystem: Environmental > Terrestrial > Soil > Agricultural land | place: USA: Utah...
AACATCGTTGTATTCATAGATAACATTACCCCATCTATTTACAATGATACAGTTGAATTCAGTAACTCCATCTGAAGTCACAAACCACAAGTTGTTTCCAGCTTGAGAAGACAATGAAATAATGTTTGGCGCTTCAATATCACAGAATTTATATGCAATATTCGCCGTATCTGAATATGTGTGACATTCATTAGATACAGTCAACACATACATTCCCGGAGAATCCACTTGAATTGATGGCGTCGTTGCCCCTGTACTCCATAAGTAATTCACTGGATAAGGTGAATCCCATGAATTAAGTTCATAAACAACATTTTGACACAAAATCGTATCATCAATTACTGTCCAAACATAAGGAGGGAAGTTCAATTCAATTGACGTATCTGGACAAACATCATTCGTATGGAATGTCAAACGATAAGTTCCTTCATGCGATACAAAAACACCTACACCTTCAGTACCTCCAACTAATGTATCACCATAGTCAAATGTCAATGTAGTATCTTCAAGATAAGGTGTTGATGGATTTTCATAAATCGTCCAGTACCCGCCGAATAAAGATTGAACTTGAATAGTGTACTCTGCCATATTACAAGAAACATCTGGTGCTGTTACCTGTGGAGCAGGAACTAATCTCAAATATGTTGTATCTGTCAATCCACATTCATCTGTAAAAACTAATCGATAATCTGTAACTCCAGGATCAGCTGTAAAAATTGGATCAATAATATTTGGATTACTAAATGTTCCTCCAGGAGCACTTGTCCAAGTCACATTTCCATTTGCTACAATTTCGTTTGCAGGAATTTGGAATGATGTTGCACACAATTCTCTCTGTGCAAAAATTTCTGTCGCAACTGGCAAAATCTCATTCACCGTAACAGAAGCTGAATTAACACATTGATTGTCCGCATTAACAACCGTAATTGTATATGTTCCTGCAGCATTTACTGTTGGAGTGAATGTGTTATCACCAGCCACTACACTAGGACCAGCCCATGACACTACTGGAGTAGTAGCATTTGAGGAACCAGTTAGCGTAATTTCTGTATTAACACAATCTAAAATCTGAGGCGTATTGATTGTTACAGTTGGTGCTATTGTGTCTCCAATTACAGTGTATGAAGCTGTACTAGTACAATTATTTGTATTGTCCGTAACCGTTACAGTATAAGTTCCTGCCTGACCTGCTGTAATAACATCTGTTCCTTGTCCAGAAATAATATTCGGTCCTGTCCATGAATACGATACGTTTGGAGTCGAAGAAGTTCCTGCTATAATTACAGTTGGATTTGGACAATTAATTTCCAATGGATAAGGAATTGTGCTCACATTCGGCATATCTGTATCTCCTGTTACAACTACAGCAGCAGAGTTCGTACATCCATTAGGACCAGTTACATCAATTTGATAAGTCCCCGCTTGACCAACAACTGGATTCAACGTTGTTTGACCTGAAACAAATCCAGGGTTGTTCAACCATACAAACGTTGCTCCTGGAGTAGATGACACTGCATTCAATGTTAAAGTTGGGTTATCACACGAAATCGGGATAACAGGATCTATTGAGATTTGCGGTTCATTTCCATCACCAATTACTTCAATAGAATCAGCATTAAAACATCCGGTTGTAACATCAGTAACAGTCAATGTATACCATCCTGTTGCATTTACAACTGCAGTATTGGTATTTTGTCCACTCAAAAAGCTATTACCTGTCCACTCAAAACTTGGATTCGCAATAGAAGTTGAACCATTCAAATTAACTGTAGGTGAAGTGAGACACTCGTATAATACTTCTGTTGCAGGCATAACCACATCAGGTAAAGCATTTACAGTCAACTGGAACGGAGAGTTTCCTGCACATTGACCTGAATCTGGTGTGAAAATATAAACATGTTGCCCAGGAGTTGCTGTGCTTGTAACACTAGGAACCCAAGTACCACTCAAACCTTCAGTAGATGTAGTTGGTAAAATCGGCGGAGTGTCTCCTTGACAAACTGCAATCGGGTCAAAATAAGGAGTAATAAATGTAGGTCCTACTACATTCGTTACAATTTGACAATCTGGTAAATCAGAGAAAACAGCTTTAATTGTACAAATAGATCCATCTGCTGATACACCTGCAATTGAATAGTTTAATGGAGATGTAAAAGGAGCAGTAAAAATCTGACTTCCTCCACAGGTATTCGTAATTTCAAGTGTACCAGTAGCTGGAGCATTTGAGAAACTTACAGAACCTGTTATATCATATGTACCATTTCCTTGACATGCACCTACATTAGCAGTAATATCTGTGATACTACATCCAGCACATTGAGGGGCTGAATAATTAATCAATGCGGAACAATCTAAATCTTCAGTAAAATAAGCTCGTATATCACATGCTGCCCCATTCGCTGTCAACCCAGCTAAAGTATATGAATAAGAACCGACGTTAAATGGTGCAGTTGCCACAATTGTCTGATTCCCTTCGCAGTTCTCAACAATCAATTGACCTGTAGCTGGAGGGTTAACAATGTCAATTGAACCATTAATATTGTAAACTCCTGTATTTGGAGAACAAGAACCAACATTTGCTGTGAAATTCGTCACTGCGCATGGGTCAATGATATTACAATCTGCCGAACCTGTACCTCCTACTTGGTTAAACGAAATATAACCAGAAGAACCGTTGTAGTTTGTTAGCAAAACAATATAAACCTCACCAACTTGTGCCGCAGGAGGAGTTGACTGTCCACTACCTGTACCTCCCTGAAGTCCTAAACCAATTGTTTCAGAATATGATGGTGAATAACTACACTGAAGTGGATAAACATTACCACTCATAATTTGCTGACAACCTGCATTCAAATCTGAAAATGGTCCCCAAATAGCAAAATCGACATCAATTTGATTTCCTGCACCACCTGGCTGAGTTGTTTGCTGCAAAGCAATATGAATTGTTCCCGATTGGTCGATCTCCATGTAGTACCAAATTGGCCTTGGACGAGTTGACAAACATCCATAGCTTGGTCCTGAAGGTGCGGTACCACTAGTTGCGTTTGGAAACTCATATTGATTTGAAGTACAAAATGGATTTGCTGTGAAACAGTCGTTTGTCTGAGCAAATGTTGTAAGAGTTGCACTAACTATAAACAGTAGTACAATCAACGTATTAAACATTTTCATAAAGTAGTAATTTTATTTCAAAGTCTTAATTTTAGCTTCGTATGATTCAATCATCTCACGAGCTTCTTTCTTGCGATCTTCCATGTTCTGATACCATCCATTAGACAACGCGATACTATTGGACTCAGGATCATTCTTCACATACTGAACCTTCTCGTCTATAGCTTGAATTAACGTTTTTAAATCTTCAATTTGAGCTAAATAATAATTTTTATCAAGGGTAATTTGTTGTTGACCACTTGTTATTGAATAAGATTGGATAATCTCCGGTTGCTCATTATTGTTTGTTACTTGACCAAACGAACAAACTGTGGTCATGAATAAAATTGTGAACGTAGCAAATTGACTTTTTTTCATATTTTAGAATATAGTTTTACTTAATAAGTAGACACTAAAAGTATAAATTTAGTTGCACATGACCATGACACAATTCTTTTTTCTTCTTTTTTAACTTGCACATCAAGATGTTTGCAGTAAGTTTTCTTAATTTAGCGATATGGAATTAGCAACTTTTGGAGCTGGATGCTTTTGGTGCATCGAAGCGTGTTTTTTAGGAATAAATGGCATCACCTCGGTTAAACCAGGATATGCAGGTGGACATACACAGAACCCTACATACGAACAAGTTTGTACAGGAACAACAGGGCACGCTGAAGTCGCTCAAATAACATACGACCCTGCTGTGATTTCATATGAAAAACTACTTGAAATGTTCTGGTTCGCGCATGATCCAACACAATTAAACCGTCAAGGGAATGATATTGGAACTCAATATCGTTCAGTAGTTTTTTATCACAATGAAGAACAACGAATGCTAGCTGAAAAATATAAGCAACGCTTGGAAGAATCGAAGTTGTATCCAAATTCAATCGTTACTTTAATAGAACCAATCAACAACTATTTTGAAGCGGAGGCTTATCACCACAATTATTTTGAATTAAATCCTCAAAATCAATATTGCCAAATGGTTGTAAAGCCTAAAGTTGAAAAATTCAAAAAAGTTTTTGCCCAATAATAAAACAAAACCTGAATCATGAACGAAATTATTTGTCCCAATTGTAATAAAGCTTTTCAAGTTGACGAAGCTAGTTTTGCACAAATATTAAAACAAGTACGCGATCACCAATTTGAAGAAGAATTACAAAGCAGACTAGAATTACTTGAAAAAGAAAAGGCTAGTGCAATTCAACTTACTGAAGCTGCATTGAAAAACAAATTTCAAGAGATATTAGCTCAAAAGGACAAAGAGTTAATCGAACTAAAAGCGAAAAAAGAACAAGAACTTGCTGAACTTTTAGCAAAAAAAGAAGCTGAATTAATTGCTACTCAATCAAAATTGGCGAATGCAGAAACAGAAAAACAACTAAGCATCAACCAAGCAATAAAAGCTTTGGAAGATGAAAAAAATAAGTTGATTCACGAATTATCCAAAAGCAAACTCGAACAAGAATTGCACGAAAAAGCGTTAAAAGAAAAATTTCTAGCTGAAATTCGCACAAAAGAAGACATCATTCGTTTGAAGGATGAAGAAATTGCTTTAAGAAAAGAAATGAAGCTCAAGCTATCCACCAAAATGATTGGAGAAACACTCGAGCAACATTGTGAGTATGAATTCAACAGACTGAGAGCAACTGCTTTCCCTCGTGCTTATTTTGAAAAAGATAACGACGCTAGATCTGGTAGCAAAGGTGACTTTATCTATCGTGAGCATGACGAACATGGGAATGAAATCATCTCCATCATGTTCGAAATGAAAAACGAAGGAGACGAGACTGCATCTAAGAAAAAAAATGAAGACGTCTTCAAAGAATTAGATAAAGACAGAAATGAGAAGAAATGTGAATACGCTGTTCTTGTAACGCTTTTAGAATCTGAAAGTGAATTGTACAACAATGGAATTGTCGATGTCTCTCACCGCTACCCTAAAATGTATGTTGTACGACCGCAATTTTTCATTCCAATCATTACACTTTTGAGAAATGCCGCCATGAACTCCATGCAATATAAAGCTGAACTTAACATGATGCGCAATCAAAACATTGATATCACCAATTTTGAAGAAAGTATTCAAAGTTTCAAAGAAAGCTTCGGTCGAAACTACGAATTGGCAAGTCGTAAGTTTAAAACTGCAATTGATGAAATTGACAAAACAATCATTCACCTTCAAAAGACCAAGGACGCTTTACTTTCTTCTGAAAATAATTTGAGAATTGCAAACGATAAAGCAAATGATTTAACGATTAAAAAACTGACAAAAGGAAATCCAACAATGATTGCCAAATTCGAAGCTCTCAAGAAATCGAAAGAAGATCAGAATAATTTAGAATAATTAGAGTAAAAAGGGTCGCAAAAATGCGACCCTTTCTTATTATGCAATAGCTAATTTCGCCATTTTAGAACCATCAAACTTCGATTTTGCATATTCGACAGTTACTTTAAATTCTTTTTCTGTACTTGTTGGCAACTCAAACATCGCTTCATTTAAAATCGCCTCACAAATAGAACGCAATCCTCGAGCTCCCAATTTAAACTCAATTGCTTTGTCAACAATGAAATCTAGCGTTTTTGAATCAAAACTCAATTTGATGCCATCTAATTCAAACAATTTGACATACTGCTTGACTAACGCATTTTTTGGTTCAACCAAAATTCTTCTAAGTGCAGGTGCATCTAATGGCTCCAAATAAGTCAACACAGGAAAACGTCCAATTAACTCTGGAATCAATCCAAATGTCTTGATATCTGTAGGATTTACATAACGCAAAAGACTTTCTCCAGAAACACGCTCTTCGTCGTTTGAAGAGAAACCAATTGTTTGACGATTCACACGACTTGCAATCATTTTTTCGATTCCGTCAAAAGCTCCCCCACAGATGAATAAGATGTTTTTAGTATCAACTTGAATCATTTTTTGCTCAGGATGTTTACGTCCTCCTTGCGGTGGCACGTTAACAATACTTCCTTCCAACAATTTCAATAATGCTTGTTGAACTCCTTCTCCAGAAACATCTCGTGTAATAGATGGATTATCGCTCTTACGTGCAATTTTATCAATCTCATCAATGAAAACGATTCCTCTTTCAGCAGAAGGTACGTCATAATCTGCTGCTTGTAACAAGCGAGATAAAATTGATTCGACATCTTCACCAACATAACCCGCTTCAGTCAAAATCGTAGCATCTGCAATGCAAAATGGTACATTCAACATCTTTGCAATTGTTTTTGCCAATAAAGTTTTTCCTGTACCTGTGCGACCTACCAAGATCACATTCGACTTTTCAATCTCTACTTCATCAGCAGTTTCAGGTTGAGACAAACGCTTGTAGTGATTATAGACAGCAACTGACAATACTTTTTTAGCATCGTCTTGTCCAATGACATATTCATCAAGACGATTTTTAATTTCAATTGGTTTCAAAATGTTCAACTCAGCCAATTCTGACTGTTGTTGATATTTATTACCAAATTCATTTTTAACTATAAGATGCGCCTGTTCTACACAGCTCGGACAAATATGTCCTGATACCCCTGACAACAACTCCCCCACTTCTTTTCTTGATCGTCCACAAAACGAACAAGTAATGTCATTCTTCGCCATTTTTTTAATTTACCACATTTTTTAATTTCTTCATTCTTCACAAAACCGAGAAGAAATAAAAATTAAAAGCAGCTACCAGTTATAGCAGCTGCATTTTTATTATTTTCTATTTTGGATTTCTAACCAACACTTCGTCAACCATTCCATAAGCTTTCGCTTCCTCTGCAGTCATCCAATAGTCTCTGTCAGAATCCTCCCAAACCTTTTCATAAGGTTGTTTAGAATGATGAGCAATAATCTCATACAATTCTTTTTTCAACTTTTGGATTTCACGAGCAGTAATCTCGATATCTGAAGCTTGACCTTGTGCACCTCCTAATGGTTGATGAATCATCACACGCGCATGCTTCAATGCAGAACGTTTACCTTCAGCTCCTGCACACATCAACACAGCCCCCATAGAAGCAGCCATTCCTGTACATATTGTAGCCACGTCAGGACGTATGTACTGCATTGTGTCGTAAATTCCCAAACCTGCATAAACTGATCCACCAGGTGAATTCAAATAAATTTGAATATCTTTCTTAGGATCCACAGATTCCAAGAACAACAATTGCGCATTGATGATATTCGCAACTTGATCATTAATTCCTGTTCCTAAGAAAATGATGCGATCCATCATCAAACGTGAGAAAACATCCATTTGAGTCATATTCAAAGGACGCTCTTCAATGATATAGGGAGTCAATGATGACTCAATATAATTCGCAACGTGCATTGAGTTTAATCCCATATGCTTTGTTGCGTACTTCTTAAATTCGTTTCCGTCAAACATAGTTTTTGTTATTTTGTTGATATGTTGTTATCTACTTTTTGGAACTATTAAAACTCCAAAAAATTACTGCCAAAATTAAGAAAAATACGAGGCTAATTTCACCTAATTTTTCAGCTTTGGAAATATCTGCTGAAAAATCAAATTCTTCATATTTCTCACTCACCTTCAAATTGATTATCAAAAACTTGGAAACTATCCATGCCACAAGCGACAGGAAAGCCAATCCTAAATTCGTTATGTGATTACAAAACGAAGGTTTTTCATCCTTAGTGTTCTAACGAAGCAAGGTAACGTTCTGCATCCAATGCAGCCATACAACCTGTACCTGCCGCAGTAATTGCTTGACGATAATTTCTATCAGCCGCATCTCCTGCTACAAATACTCCTGGAACATTTGTCAATGTTGTACCTGGCTTTTCATAAATAACGTAACCTGTCTCATCAAGGTTGATGTAATCCTTAAAAATTTCTGTATTGGGTTGGTGACCAATTGCAACGAAGAAACCTGTACATGGAATTTCTTTTACCTCACCCGTAACGTTGTTTCTTACTCGAACACCTGTTACACCTTGCCCATCACCCAAAACTTCTTCTGTTTCTGTGTTGAACAAAATTTCAATATTCGGCGTGTTTTTAACACGATCAGCCATGATTTTTGAAGCACGGAATTCATCTCGTCGCACCAACATTGTTACTTTTGAACATAATTTCGAAAGATAATGTGCTTCTTCACAAGCTGAATCACCTGCTCCAACGATAACTGTTTCTTGCCCACGATAGAAAAAACCATCACAAACAGCACAAGCAGATACACCTCCACCCATTTGCAAATATTTTTGTTCGCTTTCCAAACCTAAATATTTAGCTGAAGCTCCAGTTGAAATAATCACTGTTCTTGCATGAATTTCATGACCTGATTCCGTCCACGCTTTGTGAATTGGACCTGAGAAATCAACTTTTGTGATATATCCAAAACGAATATCTGCTTTAAAACGCTTCGCTTGCGCTTCTAATTGCAGCATCATCTCTGGCCCAGTAATTCCATCTGGATAACCTGGGAAATTTTCAACTTCGTTTGTTGTTGTCAACTGCCCTCCTGGTTGCATACCTTGGTACAAAACAGGCTTCATATCTGCACGTGCAGCATAAATTGCAGCTGTATATCCTGCTGGTCCTGAACCGATAATTAAGCAGTCTATTTGTTCTATTTCTTGACTCATTTGTTTACTTTCTTGATTTTGATGAAAGCAACAAATTTAATTAAAATAAGTTCATTCTGAAAGTAAAAAGTGAAGTGTGTTTTCGAATTTTATTTCCCAAAAAAAGAAATGTAATTCTAGCTAAGTTTTCAAAATTCGCAAATCAAGAAACTGTTACTATATTTGCAGACTTAAACGAATTAGTATGAACAGGAAACAAATAATTGAACAAATCAAATCAAAAAGATCTTTTTTGTGTGTTGGATTGGACACCGACTTATCAAAAATTCCTGCTCATTTATTAGATACTGAAGATCCAATTTTCGAGTTCAACAAAGCAATCATCGACGCAACAAAGGATTATTGCGTGGCGTACAAACCAAACAATGCATTCTATGAATGTTATGGCGTAAAAGGATGGGAATCATTACAAAAAACGATTGAATACATTCCTGAAAATTGTTTCATTATCGCTGATGCAAAACGAGGAGATATTGGAAATACTTCTAATTATTACGCAAAAACGTTTTTCGAAACAATGAATTGCGACGCAGTAACTGTTGCTCCATACATGGGCGAAGATAGCGTTAAGCCATTTTTGCAGTTCGAAAACAAATGGGTAATCGTTTTAGCATTGACGTCAAATGCTGGTGCACTCGACTTTCAATTTACAACGGATACAAAAGGTGAAGAACTTTACAAAAAAGTATTGCGTAAAACTGCTCAGTGGGGAACTCCCGACAATATGATGTATGTTGTTGGTGCAACAAGAGCTGAGGGAATTGGTGAAGTTCGCAAAATCGTTCCAGATCACTTCTTTTTAGTACCAGGAGTTGGTGCTCAAGGAGGATCTTTGGAAGATGTTGCCAATTATGGTTGGAACCAAGACTGTGGTTTATTGGTTAATTCTTCAAGAGGAATCATTTATGCTTCAAACGGAACTGATTTTGCAGAGAAAGCAGGAATTGAAGCGAAAAAAATTCAAGAAGAAATGGCTAAAATCCTGGATCAAAAAGGATTTTAATAGACTAAAAAATAATCGTAAAGGAGGTCATTGGCCTCCTTTTTAGTTTATCCCCCTCCTCTTTTAATCGCATTTTGACCAAAACGCTTTTTAATTGCATCAATGGCTTGATAGAGGTTGGTTTGTTCGGCAGAATCCTCAAATAAATTGATTTGATAATTCCCTTTGACTAGCCCTGTCAAACCTATACCAACAAGGCGAATTGGCAAACCTTTTGTATACAATTTTTCAAACAATTCTCTTGCCATATCAATGATGACACGGTCATTGGAGGTGTAATAAATCTTTTGTTGCTTCGTTTCTGTTTCAAAATTACTGTAACGAATTTTCACAACCACACACGAAGCCAACCAATTTCCTTGACGCAACTGAAAGCCCAATTTTTCAACCATTCGACCAATCAATACTTTAATTTGATTGACATCGTAGGTATCTTGCTCAAAGGTTCGTTCTGTTGAAATACTTTTTCGCTCTGAATATGGTTCTACTGGAGAATTACAAATACCATTCGCCTTATTCCATAAATCAACACCATTTTTACCAAGCAACGATTGAACGTGTTCCACTGGTGTTTGTGCTAAATCGCGAATCGTGTGAATACCAATTCCCGTAAGAGCTTCAAAAGATGCTTTACCCAAAAATGGAATCTTGCGAATGGAAAGTGGATTCAGAAAAGTCCGAACTTGCTGCTGTTCAATATGCATTTTGCCATTGGGTTTTCCCTCTCCTGTAGCAATTTTTGCAACAGTTTTATTCACTGAAAATCCAAAACTGATTGGCAACCCCGTTTCTTTTGTGATGAGTTCAGTGAGTTCATTAGTCCACTTGTAATTGCCAAAAAACTTATCCATTCCAGTAATATCGAGATAAAATTCATCGATACTTGCTTTCTCAAATAGGGGTGCCCGTTCAGCAATGATTTGTGTTACAGATTTGGATAATTTAGAATACAATTCCATATTCACATTAACGACAGTCGCTTGTGGACAAAGTCTCAATGCTGCTTTCACAGGCATGGCACTTCTCACACCAAATTTGCGAGCCTCATAGGAGCAGGACGACACCACACTTCTTTCTGAATTGCCACCAATAATCAACGGAATTCCATTCAAACGCGAATCTACCAATCGCTCACAAGAAACGAAAAAGCTATCCAAATCCATATGTACGATTGCGCGATCCATCTCAACAAAGTTAAATTGAATTTGATTAAATTAAAACTCTTTATATGCTTATTTTTTAATCAAACCAAAACAAGCCTGTTTTCAAATAAAATTGTACATTTATCAACAGATAATGATTTGAATGATTGATACTACGTTTCCAATAGAACTAACTTTTGTCTATGCCGAATTAAATCTGATTGCATTTATCGCACTTCTAGCTTTTGTTCTATATAGTGCTCGAGATTTCAAATGGACTCGAGGCAAGTTCCCTCAGAATTTAAGTTTCACCAAAGACAATTTGACACTTGCATACATGGCAATGACTACAGGATTCATTTTCCTTGATCGACGTTATGAAGCGGTGAAGAAAAAGATGTTACGACAATTCATTGCGCGCAAGTACAAAGCAATGCCCAAGCGTTTTGATCACTATCTGGAGTTGTTTTTAGATCGTCCGATGCACCCTGTATCAGTAGCAACATGGATAAGCAAACATGCCAAGCAAGGAACAAAAGATGAACTCGTTGAATTTTTAGTTCGTTTATGCATGGTAGACGGAACATTCAACAAACGAGAATATGATGCTTTGCGAATCATTGCCCGCCAATTCAGCATTGATCCAAATAAGCTAGATCGATGGATAGAAATGAATCGAACACACAAACAAACATCAGGACGTTCATCTCAGCAGCAACATGCACAACAAAGAGCAACAGTAACTACTTCGCTTCGTGCACAACATGCACGTGTATTAGGAGTAAGCGAAAATGCTAGTCCACAAGAAATCAAAGCGCGGTACAGAGCATTAGCAAAAATGTATCATCCAGATCGTTTTTCGCGTGAATCAAAAGAAACGCAAGAAGAAGCACATACACGTTTTCTTGAAATCCAAAAGGCGTATGAGTTTTTCCAAAATTAGTCCGCTTTAATTGTAGCTTGCCAGTATGCAAAAGTTTTTACCGAGCCACCATCTAGATTAATTGTATATAAAAAGAGTTTAAATCAAATGTACTCATTATTTAGCACTCTTTTATATAAAAAACAAAAAGCGACTCATTGCTGAATCGCTTTACCCTCAGTGTCAATTAGGGTTAGTAATCAAAACTCAAACACAATTCCTAATGAAGGAACAATTGTTGCTGCTCTTTGATTAATAATATATGGAATTGCATTGCTTCCATCCGTTGCTATTGGATTGCCATCTGTTGTAGCAAAACCTGAATTATCTTCATTTCGTTGGAATGTAAATCTTGGTGCGTAAGGTGTTTTATACAAGAATACATTCTGGAAGTCTAAATACAATCCTAAACTTGTTTTCTTGAAATTGAATTTTTTATCAATTCTTAAATCCAACTGGTGAAAGAAAGGTAAACGTTCACTGTTCAACTTGTCATAATCCAAAACGCCTGAACCTGTTGTCATGTAGTACGCTTGAGACAATGCCAAATCAAACGGCGTATATGGCTGACCTCCGGCAATGCGGTACTTCGCCCCGATCTCCCATCCTTTCTTGAATTTGTATCCCAACGTAGTTGAAATGACATACCCATAGTCCCAAGAAGATGAACGAAACAGGCCATCCATTCCTGTAAATTCTGATTTGTACAACGTTGCACTAACTACATAAAATAAATTCTTAACCAATTTCTGTTGAACATAGGCTTCGACCCCATACACGCGACCTTTCCCAATGGATTGATATACTTCATTACCAATTGCATTGTAGTCAGAACCGATGTTCGCCATTGAAATTCCAGTAACTGCCGACACTGGGTAATCACGATAATCTTTGTAAAATGCTTCAAAAGTCACACGGAAATCGTTTCGCGGCAAGAACTGTGTTCCTATCGTGTAGTGAATGGATTGAATATAATCTAAATCTTTATTTTTCAAATCATTGCTTATATCTCTATATCCCAAAGCTGTGTAAGGAGCCATTTTGTAATAACTTCCTACAGAACCTGAGATATTCCATTTCTGATTGAACGCATATGACATGGAAAAACGTGGCGACAATGTTTTCAATGGGTTCAGTCCAGTTGTTGTAAATGTATTCATATCCGTGCGCAAACCAGCTGAAATCAATAACGACTCTTTAAAGAGGTATTTACTAACGTGTCCATAAGCCCCCATTTTGAAGAAGTCAATTGCAGTTGCTGTACTAAATGAAATTGCTGGAATTGTATTTCCCAACGAGTCTTTTGCTTCGGCTTGAACAGTATTGAAAATCGAAGCATCATACTTCACATATTGACCACTTGCTCCATAAGAAATTTTCCATCCTTTCTTGAAGTGATTGAAATCAACACGCAACTTATTTTCCGTTTCGTGACTTCCAGATTCAAACAATTTCGGACCTTCTTTCGTTGAATTATCTCCGTAACGGGTTGCTCCATTATAAAACATATTTCGACTCAGCGCAACAGTAAAGAAACCATCTTTGTACAATCTTTTTAACGAACCGCCAACAGTATAATTCCACTGATTCAATAATGGATTTGACCGCAAAATGTATTCATTTTCAGGTGATGTCTCTTTCGTTGAAGTCAATCGAAATTTGTCTATTGCCCCTAAACCGATGAAATTCAATTCTGTTTTATTGTCAATTTTATGATCGATTTTGTATTGAAAATCCCAATAATCTGGTCGAATTGGTAAATCCAACAAATTAAACAAAAAAGCCAAATAAGACCTTCTTGCTGATGCCATGTAAGTAGTCTTTTTACCCATTGGTCCCTCAATCATAGCTGCAACTTCACTTCCTGACAAACGGAAGTTTCCACCAAACTTGTCTGGATTCCCATTGCGCTGTTTAATTACAATTGTAGAAGCCAATGCATTGTCGTATCGACTATCAAATGCAGAAGAAGTCAACTGTACGTCACTAATAAATGAAACGTTCAACAAACCTGTTGCTCCCCCACTCGCTCCTTGTGTTTGAAAGTGATTCAAAACCGGAATTTCAATCCCATCCAAATAATACACATTTTCGCTTGGTCCACCACCTCGAACAATGATATCATTTCGATTCGGAGTTGTTCCCCCTGCTACTCCTGGCAATATCTGCAATACTTTCGATACATCATAATTCCCACCTGGATTCACCTTAATTTCATCTGCAGTCAACTTTTGTGTTGCTAGAGGTGTTACCATATCCGTTGCTCGAGCAGTTTTAGCCATTGAAACAACCACCTCATCCAAATCTTCTGATGTAACTTCCAAATTTACTTCAATCATCTGTGCATTTCCAGAAACAACATTCACATTGAATTGAACAAAATCTTTGTAACCAAAATAATTCGCCTTCAATGTATAGCGACCTACGGGAACTTGCATTTGAAAATTACCATCCAAATCAGTTTGAGCCACAATACTATCTATACCCAAAAGATATACTTTAGCTCCAATCAATTGCTCTTGTGTATTGGCATCCTTAACAACACCATAAACCCTTCCTTGATTTTGTGAAAACGATAAAAGTGGTACAATTACAAACAAAATAAGTGACAAATAATTCATGAAATGAAGTTTTTGGTACAAATGTACACCATTTTATTTAACTTTGACAAAATAAAGTAATTTTATTCCGTAATGGATCGATTTGAACTGACACAACTTTTAATTCAGAAAGTAGATGAGTACGCTAAAGGCAAAGAAGATGGCTCCAATTTGTCTTTAGAGGACTTCATTTTACATCTAAAAAGTGAGCGCCCACTCGATTCGTACAAAAACACACTTTTGGTTGAGCATGCATATCCAGAGGAACAAAGAGTGCATCACAGGCCAAACAACATCGAGCGCATTATTTCACAACACCTTCTTATTCTTTACCGTTACATTAAGTTTTATTCGAAGCACGTATTTGTTGACAGTAAAATCAGATCTGTAGAAGATTTTGGAATCATCATGACGGTTTTGCAACACAATCAAATTTCAAAATCAGATCTCATCAAGAGAAACATAATCGAAAAAAGTAGCGGAATTGAAATCATCAATAGATTGATTAAACAAGGGCTATTATTCCAGAAAGACAACCCGAACGACAACAGAAGTCAACTCATCTTTTTATCAGATGCAGGTCGAATGGAAGTTTTTAAACTCTTCGAAAAAATGGAAACACTAGGTTACATTGCAACGGGTGAACTTTCAGAAGCACAAAAATATCAGCTTGCAGATATATTAAAGCAATTAGACACCTTTCATTTTGCCAATTACACCAACAAAAAACTAAAGGATCTGAAAGATTATTTACCGAAGAAATAAATCAAAAATTCAAATCCAAAAC
>Ga0079224_100006825_pt1 | contig 15217 bp, 13 predicted proteins | sample Stecom2015_FD_80414 | JGI IMG/M metagenome (GOLD analysis project Ga0079224, IMG submission 80414) | Agricultural soil microbial communities from Utah to study Nitrogen management - Steer compost 2015 | ecosystem: Environmental > Terrestrial > Soil > Agricultural land | place: USA: Utah...
ACGATGTCCTTGCCGATGACGTGGACGTCGGCGGGCCAGAACTTCCGGAACTTGGGACTGTCGACATCGGGGAATCCGGCGCCGGTGATGTAGTTGGTCAGCGCGTCAACCCACACATACATCACGTGGCGCTCGTTGCCGGGGACCGGCACGCCCCAGTCGAACGTCGTGCGCGAGACCGACAGGTCGCGGAGGCCGCGCTTGACGAAGCTCACCACCTCGTTGCGCCGCGCGTCCGGGCCGATGAAGTCGGGATTGGCCTCGTAGTGGGCAAGAAGCCGATCCTGATAGGCGGACAGACGGAAGAAGTAGCTCTCCTCCTCCACCCACTCGACCGGGGTCCCCTGCGGCGACAACTTGCGACCGGTCTCGTCGGTCGTGATCTCGCCTTCCTCGTAGTAGGCTTCGTCGCGAACCGAGTACCAGCCGGCATAGGTGTCGAGGTAGATGTCGCCGTTCGCCTCCATGCGACGCCAGATCTCGGCGCTTGCCCGGTAATGCCGTTCCTCGCTGGTGCGAATGAAGTCGTCGTTGGAGCAGCCGAGCATCTTCACCATTTCCTGAAACCGCGGCGTGTTGCGGTTGGCAAGCTCGCGGCCGCTGATGCCGAGGGCGCGTGCCGTCTGCAGCATCTTGATGCCGTGCTCGTCTGTCCCGGTCAGGAACAGGACGTCATAGCCGTCGAGCCGCTTGAAGCGGGCGATTGCATCCGTCGCCATGGCTTCGTAGGCATGGCCGATGTGCGGCGCACCATTGGGGTAGGAGATGGCGGTCGTGATGTAGAACGATTTTGCTTCGGCCATTAGGTCCAACCAGACAACAGGGTTTGGATCACGTGTGGAGGTTCAGCGAACAGCTGTGACACGCGCGGTACGTTCCAGCATGAAAATGGCGTTCAGAACAAGCTGTTTGCGATCGAGGTTGAGGGCATTCGCCTGACGTACCGTTTGCACCAGACGATCCCAGGCATCGACCCAGGCATGCGGCGGATCGGGGATCAGCCGGCGGGCGATTTCCCGGTCGCCAGGTTCCAGCAATTCCTCCTGCCCGGCCGACCGGGACCGGATCAGCAATGCCATCCAGTCGGTCAGCAGGTCGGTGAACTGCCTGAGGTCGTCTTCGCGTCCTCTGGCCGCGAGGGTCGAGGCCAGGGCGTGCACGCGCGGCACGTCGAGCTCCGGCAACGACAAGACGATTTCCCTCACCTCCTTGAACAGCGACCAGGCCGATCCCCGGACGTGCGCCAGCGCGCGACCGATGCTGCCGTCAGCCAGGCTAATGAGTTCGCTGTCGCTGGCCGCCTCGGCGCCGGCCAGTTCACCGACGACGCTGACAACGTGACGCGGGTCCAGTGGCTGCAGATTGAGCCGCGAGCACCGCGAACGAATGGTTCCGAGAATGCGTTCGGGGTGGTGAGCGACGAGCAGCAACAGCGATCGCCGCGGCGGTTCCTCGAGCACCTTCAGGATGGCATTGGCGGCGTTCCTGTTCAATTCGTCAACTGCATCGATAATGCAGACGCGCCAGCCGCCCTCGGCCGCCGAACGGGAGAAGAAGTGGGGGATCCGGCGAACGGTGTCGATGGTTATCTCAGTCGGCAGGTGTCCCGACTTTGAGTGGGGTTCGCGCCGCACGACCAGAAGGTCGGGATGTGCCTGTGCCTGAACCCAGCGGAACACGCGATCCGTAGAGGGAACATGCAGGCCGTGTTCACTGCCCTCCCCCGGCGGTCCGTCCGGGAAGCGGAGCACGTAGCGTGCGAAGCGGTAGGCGAGCGTCGCCTTGCCGATCCCGCGTTGACCGGCAATCAGCCATGCGTGATGGAGCCGCCCTGAGCGGTAGGCTTCGAGGAGCTGTGCTTCCGCGGCCTCGTGTCCGAGCAGGCTGGTCCGCTCGCGCGGATGCGGGTAGTCCAGCAGACGGTCGGCTTCGGCGGTGGTTTCCATTCCCGATGGGTTATCAGCCCCCCAGCCTGGATACAACGCCCTGCCAGATCGACGCCGCAACCTCTTCAACGGACCGGGTCGTATCGATGACGATGCAGCGCTCGGGATCGGATCGAGCGATATGCAGGAACGCCTCGCGCAGCCGCCTGTGAAAATCCTCACCCTTTCGTTCGAACCGGTCTTCCGGATCCCCCGGCGCGCCAATGCGCCCCGCCGCGCGAGAAAGCCCTTCCCTCGAACCCACATCCAGCACGAACGTGAGATCGGGCACCGTCTCCCCAAGGACGCATGTCTCCAGCGTGTCGATGAGTCTCATGTCGGCGCCACCGGTGATACCCTGGTAGGCGCGTGTCGAGTCATGGAAGCGATCGGATATCACCCAGGCGCCGCGAGCCAGCGCCGGCGCAATGACCCGGCGGATGTGATCGTCGCGCGCTGCATAGTTGAGCAGTGCCTCTGCGGTCGGTGACCAGCGTGACACGTCACCGGTCACAAGAAGCGCCCTCACCTTCTCGGCTTCCGGCGTCCCGCCCGGTTCGCGCGTGAGAACGACCTCGCGACCGCGGTCCTCGAGGGCTGCGGCGAGAAGGCGCGTATGCGTCGATTTGCCGGTGCCTTCGCCGCCTTCAAACGTGATGAACCTGCCGCGCGGCATCCGGCATTTCCAGGTTGCTGATGGCGCTATTCTATCCGCCCATGATCATAAACGAAATCGTGTCGAGCACGCGTTCGTACATCCCGCCTTCGCCAATGCTTTCCGCCGCGTAGAGCGGTTGTTCATTGATCATCAGATCGCCAACCCGGAAACGCAGCCTGGCAAGCTCGCTTCCCTGCCTGACCGGTGCGACGACCGGGCCGTCGTAGACGATCTCGGCCTGCAGGTTCTTGCGTTCGTCTTCCGACAATGCAAGCCGTACGGCACTCTGCGCCTTCAGGGGCATCCACGACTTGGTCCCACCCCACATGCGGGCGTAACCGATTTCCGTATCGGCCTCGAACAGGACATAGGTCCGGTACTGGCGGAACCCCCAATCCATTAGCTTGGTGGCTTCGGACGCCCGGTCCCTGGCCGATGCGAGCCCGTTGACCACGAGGATCAGGCGCCGGCCCGATCTCTCGGCGGACGCGATCAGCCCGTACCCTGACTCGCGGGTATATCCGGTCTTAAGCCCGTCAGCCCCGCCTTGGTAAAGCAGCGGATTGCGGTTGTTCTGCTTGATATCGTTCCAGGTGAATTCCGTCTGGCTGTAGAGATCGTAGAACTCAGCCAGATTGTAGATGATGTGCCGAGCCAAGATGGTGAGCTCGCGCGCAGTGACCTTCTGTTCGGGATCCGGCAGGCCCGTCGAATTCCTGAACGTGGACTGTTCGAGACCGAGCTCCCGCGCGCGCTGCGTCATCTGGTCGGCGAACGCCTCTTCCGATCCCGCCATCCCTTCGGCCACCGCGATGCAGGCGTCATTTGCCGATACGACGATGATCCCCTTGATCAGGTCCCTGAGCTTCACCCGTGACCCGAGCTCGGCGTACATGGTAGAGCCGCCGGATACGGCACCGCCGTTGCGCCAGGCGTTCTCCGAGATGACGAATTCGTCATCGAGGCTGAGTCGACCCTGCTGCACGGCTTCGAAGACCATGATCGCCGTCATGAGCTTGCTCATGCTTGCTGGCGGCATGAGCTCGTCGGCATTCTTCTCGAACAGGGTGGCGCCCGAGACGGCGTCGATCAGAATGGCCTGCTTCGCCTTGGTGTCGAACGCCTCCTGCGCCTGTGCAGGAGGCGTTGCGCACACCAGAAGCGCAAGCACCTGCACCACGACAATACCGGCGGCACAGACTGCAACCACGCGTCGAAGCAGTTTGCCGGTAGTGTAGCCGCTACTCTTCTGCATGGGCCTCACAACGGCCAGAAGCTTATTGGGTTGCAGACAAAATTCAACCGCCGCGATACCTCAGTTGGTGACGATCCTGGCGTCGGCATGCCCTGCCGCCATGACCCGCGCGAGCGTACGGTTGGCGGCGTCGTCATCCGGCAGCGGCCCGACCCGTACACGGTACAACGTCCGTGCACCAACGGTCACCGGCGTCACTTCTACCCTCCCGAACGCGCTAAGGCGAGCCTCCGCCTTGCGGGCGTTGCCGAAGTCCGAGAAGGCGGCCGCCTGAATGTAGACGCCACCGTCAGCCCAGGTTCCGATGGTATCGGACTGCGTTCCGGTTGGCACGTTCCTACCTGACTCGGGAAGCGGAGCGGCAGCTGCCATGGTGGCTTGGGCCTGCTGCACCGGCGCCTGCCCCGTCGGCTGCTTCATTCGGGCCTGCGTCGCGGAAGTGGAGGCTGGCCGCCGGTTCGCGTCCGCGCGTCCCTTCTCCATCGACGCCATCATCACCCTCGGGCTTCCTCCATCATGAAGCTGGCGGTTCATCGCCATGAGGTGACGACCGTCGTCATTGATGGGAGCCTTCCCGACATACTGGACCCGTACCCGTGCGGTCCCCTTGTTCTTGAACCCGAGGACTTCGGCCGACCGTTTGGAGAGATCGATGATGCGATCATGAGCATACGGCCCACGGTCGTTCACGCGGACGATGATCTGACGCCCGTTCTCGAGGTTCGTGACGCGAGCATAGGTCGGAAGCGGCAGCGTGGGATGCGCAGCGGTGAGGTGGTCCTGATCAAACCACTCACCGTTCGCTGTCATGTGGCGATGGAAGTTGGGACCGTACCACGAAGCCGTTCCGGTCCGGTCGTAACTGGGGTCTTCCTTCGGGTGATACCAGCGGCCGCCGATCTTGTAGGGCTTGCCAACCTTGTATTGCCCTCCCCCCTTAGGGATCGGATCGGGTCCGGTGTACTTGGGACTGCGTCGCACCGCATCCCCGCTGCTGCAGCCGACCAGAACCATGCCGAATGCCAGCAGCCCGCAAAACACGGCCAGCCGCGAAACGACCCCCCGCTTGTTACGAGTTGCGGCCAATCCCGATACGCCACTCACCGTTTGCCTCCCCCGTCGATCCTGCGCCCGTCCCTCGAAAATTTGCGCGAACCTGCCGGGTCGTTCGAGGGAGCGGGCGCCCCGTCCCACTCCGCCGATCACTCTTCATTCATTCAAGTTTGAGTAAAAGGCGATTTGTCGAACAAGCTTAAGGAATGGTTGATGTTATTGTAACGGTGAGCCCTTGGGCTTTCGCCGTCGCTCCCTTCGCCCTATGCTCGCTGACGGTTCAGGCGGGTCTGCAAAGCAGGGAGGACCGGCATTTGGAAGGCGCGGCTTCAAAGGCGTTGCCACTACATGAATGTCGTGGTGACGACTGCCCCTCTATCACGGCAGCGCTGGTCGACCTAATGCGGGCGAAGCCGATCTCCCGGCGTGACCTGGACATTGCAGCGGGCCTTGTTCTCGATGCCGTTGGCTCCGTCATCGCCGGTCGCAACAGCATACCCGGCCGCAAGCTGCTTGCGTGGTCGAGGGATCAGGCGCTAGGCAGCGGTCCGCGGATCCCGGATGCAGGCCGGCTTGCCTTTCTTCTGGGCGGGCTATGTCACATCCTCGAGCTTGACGACCTGCACCGCGCTTCCGTGGTCCATCCGGGGTGTGTTGTCGTCCCCGCCGTGATGGCGCTGGGAATCGGCACCGATGGCCGTACCGCGCTTGCGGCTGTGCTGCATGGATACGAGGCTGCGTGCCGCGTCGGTCAGGCGGTCGGAGCGGAGCATTACCGTATCTGGCACAACACCGCGACGTGCGGACCTTTCGGATCGGCGCTTGCTGCGGCCCGGCTCCTCGATCTGGATCGTGACCAGACGGTTCACGCCCTCGGCAATGCGGGATCGCAGTCGGCCGGTCTCTGGGAGTTCATCGACACCGGTGCGGAGACGAAGCACCTGCACGCCGCACGCGCGGCGGAGGCCGGTGTCGTCGCCGCACAGCTTGCCCTGCATGGCTTTACCGGTGCGCCGCGCATACTCGACGGTGAACGGGGATTCTTCCGGGCCATGTGCCCCGATGGCGATCCTGGTGTTGTACTTGCGGACCCGGACGCCCCCTGGCAGGTGCACCTGACATCGATCAAACCGTGGCCGTCGTGCCGGCACACGCACCCGGCCATTGACGCGGCGCGTAGATCACGGGCGGAACTCGACCGGCGAGGCGTGTCGATCGCCAACGTCAGCGGGATAAAGGTGGCGACCTATCGCGCGGCACTGGCTCTTTGCGACCGTCCGCAACCGGATACTGCCTATCAGGCCAAGTTCTCGCTCCAGCACTGTGTTGCCGCGGCACTTGTGGACGGCAATCTCGATCTCTCGAGCTTCGATGATGCGGCACGGCAGCGTGTGCGGGAGATCTCCGCGCGGGTAATCGTTCGTGAAGACGGTGAGTTTGAAAGGGCCTACCCTCAGAACTGGGGATCCCGCATCATCCTTCAGCTGCCCGACGGCAGCGAGGTATCCGTCACCACCACGGATGCCAGGGGCGACCCGGAGTTGCCGTTGAGCAGGGACGAACTCGCGCGGAAAGCGGATGCCCTCCTCCGCCACGGTGGGGTAAGCGATCCCGCGCCCCTCATCGAAGCCGTGCTGGCCATGCCTGACGGCGATTCGGTGCCTGACCTTACGCGCTACGTCTTTTCCGCCGCCGCGTGAACATGCCCAAGCGACAACCGAACACCGAGCAACACGGCCAGCAGTCCGTCGCGACCGCCTTTGCGTGGCTTGCACACTATCCGCCGGATGTCGACTGGCACGCCGAACTCCAGCCGCGAGCGTTGTGCGAAATCTTTGACGAGGCGGTTGAGCGGTTCGCCGACAATGTCTGCACCGACTACTTTGGTCGCCGAATGACCTATGCAGAGATCGGCGCCCTCACCGCCCGTGTCGCAGCCGGCCTGCACGACATCGGCGTCGAGCGTGGAACCCGCGTCGGCCTCCTCCTGCCAAACTGTCCCGACTTCATCATCTTCTACTTCGCCGTCCTGAAGCGTGGCGGCGTCATAGTGAACTACAACCCTCTCTACACGGTCGAGGAGATCGAGCATCAGGTCCGCGACAGCGGAACCGAACTGATGATCACCCTCGATCTCCGGATGCTGTTCGACAAGGCCACCGCCGTTCTCGATTCGGGGAGCATCCGGCGACTGGTCGTGTGCCCCTTCGTCGACCGGCTGCCGACCTTCAAGAGGCTTCTGTTCAGGATCTTCCGGCGACGTGAGCTCGCCCGGCCCATGCCGGATGACACGACACGACCGATCGTTCGGCTTGCAGATCTGATCCAGCGATCCGCATCGCATCCGCCACCGGCCGTGGAGCCAGGCGACCTTGCGGTCCTGCAGTACACCGGCGGCACGACCGGTACGCCGAAGGGGGCCATGCTGACGCACGCCAACCTGACCGTGAACCTGCAGCAGGTCTCGCTATGGTTTGCCGATGCAAGGGAGGGCGAGGAGCGTGCGCTGGCGATCCTCCCGTTCTTTCACGTGTTTGCCATGACCGGTGTCATGAACTACGGCATCGCGCACGGCTTCGAACTCATCTTGATCCCCCGGTTCGACCTCGATGAGGTGATCAGGCTCATCCGGCGTACCCGCCCTACCGTGCTGGCCGGCGTGCCGACGCTGTTCAACGCCCTCATCAGCCATCGGTCGGCGACCACCGAGACGCTGAAGTCCCTGCGGTACTGCATCTCTGGGGGAGCGCCCCTGCCCGGTGACGTCAGGCGCAATTTCGAAAGGGTCGCCTCGTGCTCCCTCGTCGAAGGCTACGGGTTGAGCGAAACTTCGCCGGTCGTGACCTGCAATCCGGTTCACGGCGAAAGCAAGGACGGATCGATAGGCCTGCCGCTGCCCGGCACCATCGTTTCGATCCGTTCGCTCGACGATCCCGCCATCGAGATGCCGATTGGCGAGAATGGCGAGATCTGCATCAGTGGTCCCCAGGTCATGGCCGGGTACTGGAACAAGGACGACGAGACGGCCGACGCGTTCGTAGACAGCTTCTTCCGCACCGGCGATGTCGGGTACATGGACGAGCAGGGCTACGTCTTCATCGTCGATCGCATCAAGGACCTGATCATTGCGTCGGGCTTCAACGTCTACCCGCGCCGGATCGAGGAGGCGATCCAGGACCACCCCGATGTCGTCGAGGTGACCGTCATCGGCATACCGGACGACTATCGCGGAGAAGCGCCCAAGGCATTCGTACGGCTGAAGGAAGGAGCGCATCTCAGCGTGGATGAACTGCTTGCGTTTCTGGCACCCAAGCTGTCGAAGATCGAGATGCCGGCTTCGATCGAGTTCCGCGACGAACTGCCCAGAACCCTGATAGGCAAGCTGTCCAAGAAGGAACTTCGCAAGGAAACGATCCAGGAGTCATAGGAGGAAATCGCCATGTCTCAACCCGCCCTGAAGATCGCCGGAGCCGAAAATCCGGATGAGCGGGCTTTACGCGTCGATCTTGCAGCGGCGTTTCGCCTTGCCGCGCGTTTCAACTGGCACGAGGGCGTTGCCAACCATTTCAGCGTCGCCACTTCTGCGGACGGGCGAACCTTTCTGATGAACCCGCGGTGGGTGCATTTCTCACGCATATGCGCGAGTGATCTCCTGCTGCTTGACGCCAACGACGAGTCCACCATGGATCGGCCGGATGCCCCCGACCCCTCTGCGTGGTGCATTCACGGCCGACTGCACGCATTGCTGCCCAAGCGCGCTGTGTCCTGCATACCCACATGCCCTATGCGACGGCGATCGCCTGCCTGGAAGATCCGGAGATCAAGCCGATCGACCAGAACGCAGCGCGCTTCTTCCGCCGCTGCGCGTATGACGGCGACTACGGTGGAATCGCCGACAATCTGAAGGAAGGCGAGCGGATTGCCCGTGCGCTCGGCAACCGGTCGGTCATGATGATGGGCAACCACGGCGTGCTGGTTACCGGAAGAACCGTCGCCGAAGCGTTCGATGCTCTGTACTACCTCGAGCGGGCCTGCCAGACGCTGGTGCTCGCATATTCGACGGGCCGGCCGTTGAAGCTGCTGCCCGACGCGATTGCCGAACAGGTGGCCTGCGAATGGGAGGACTACGGTCCCATGGCAGACGCCCACTTCATGCAGCTCAAGCGGATTCTTGACGAGGAAGAGCCGTCATATGCCTCGTAAGACGGGTTCGCGACGGTGCGGAGGCCCAGGCGAGACCTACCCGCGCGCCTGCGATCCCGACACGTGCAGCTTCAGGGCCAGCGCCACGGCCCGATGCGCGGGCGTGTCGAAACCGTGGCGTTCTCCCAGCGCCATGACGTGGCCCGACAGCCACGGAAGTTCGAGGCGGTTGCCCTGCTCGAGGTCGTGCGCCATCGAGGCGCGCATGTCTTCCGGCAGGCTGGCCATGAACGCCATGGTCCGATCGACCTGATCGGGCGGGAGGTCTATTCCTTCCGCCCGACCCGCCATGACCGCTTCCTCCACCAGCCGGACGACGAAGTCGCGCGTTTCATCGTCAGCGAGGATCGGACCGATCGGCGCCCGGAACAGCGACGTCGCTCCGCTGAGGGCCACGATGAACACGAACTTGTCCCACAGATCGACAGTGATGGCTTCGCTGGCCCGCGCCTCGATCCCTGCCGCGTTGCAGGCTGCCACGAATTCGTCAACCCGCCGGCTCGGCCCGCCTGAAGGTTCGCCGGCGATGATGCGGGCAAAGGGGCTGCGGTGGACAACGCGGCCGGGTCTCTCGATGACCGCCGAGATCTGCGCCACGCCGCCGATCAGCCGATCGGCGCCGAGGATGGGCCCGAGGCGGGCGATGCCGTCGACACCGTTCTGCAGGATCACGACCATGGTGTCGGGCCCGACGAGGGGGCGGCTGGCAGTTCCCGCGTCCTCGGTGCTCCACAGCTTGACCGTGAACAGGACGACGTCGGCCACTCCGAGATCGGCTGCGTTGTCGCTCGCGCCCAGACGAAGTACCGTTTCCCTGCCCGCCCGCGCCACGGTCAACCCGTTGGAGCGAATCGCCTCCAGATGCGGGCCGCGAGCCAGCAGCACGACTTCATTGCCGGCTTCGGCAAGGAGCGCTCCGAACGACGCGCCGACTCCGCCGGCGCCGACTACGGCGATCTTCATGGCAGTTCTCCGACCGGATTGGCAGGCTGCGGATTGCAAAACGGACGGGCGGCATATGCCCTAGCCCACAGCCTAGTAAATGATTTCGGCTGCGTCGACCGTGCAGACGGTCCGGACCGTTGCCGCAGCAAGGCAATTCGACGAAGAGCCGGCCCCGATGATCAGTACAGGCCGAACTGTTGCGGCAGGAAGAACACGACCTGCGGCACAAAGATGGAGACGAGCAGCACGAAGACGAGCGTCATGACGAATGGAATGTTTGCACAGGAGACCGCAAAGATGTCGCGCTGAGCGATTGCGCTCACCACGAACAGGGTGCTGCCCACCGGAGGCGTCTGTTGGCCGATCGCCACGCACATGATCATCACGATTCCGAACTGAAGCGGGTCGATCCCGAGTGTCATCACGGCCGGAAACAGGATCGGCACCATGATGAGCAACAGCGGGTCGCCATGCAGGACGGCACCCAGAAGCATCAGGATGGCGCTCGTGACCACCAGGAAGGCGAGCGGGCCGAGGTCAAGGCTGCCGACCCATGCGGCAATCGTCTGGGGGACCTCCTCGTGTGCCATCACCCAGCCGAGGGCGTAAGACATCGATATGATGATCATCACGACGGCAGTCAGCACGCCGGCGTTGACGAAGGCGCGGTAAATGGCGAGCCAGCGGATGGGACGGTAGAAGATGGCTGCCGCCAGCAGACCGCAGACGACCGCCACGCCGCCGGCCTCGGTAGGGGTGAAGATGCCGGTGAGAATGCCGCCGATGATGACAACCGGCAAAGACAAGCCCGGCAGCGCCTGAACTGCGGTCGTGAACAGGCGCGCCCAGGAAAAGCGCTCGATAGCGCCCCATGAATAGCGTCGTGCCAGAATTGCGATCACCAGGATCTGCGTGACGCCGATCAGGATCCCCGGAAGGATGCCGGCTATGAACAGCGTCCCGACGGAGACACTGGTGATCGCGCCGTAGAGGATCATCGGAATGCTTGGCGGGATGACGATCCCGATGCTTGCGGAACTCGAGGTGATCGCGGCACTCACTTCGGGCGTATAGCCCTTGCGGCTCATGCCGGGTATGAGGACTGATCCGAGTGCAGCGGTATCGGCAACCGACGATCCCGAAATGCCGCCGAACAGCATGCTGGCCAGAACGTTGACCATGGCAAGGCCGCCGCGCAAATGACCGATCATCGCCTCGGCGAGACGTACCAGGCGGTCGGAGATGCCGGTGTCGTTCATCAACAGCCCGGCAAGCACGAACGATGGCATGGCGAGCAGCACCCAGCTGTCCGGCCCGGAGACGACGCGCTGGGCGAAGATCACCAGAGGCACGTCGCTCACCAGCATGTATCCAAGTGCCGAGGCGCCGATGGCAAAGGCGATCGGCATGCCGGCGACAATCAGCACCAGCAACAGTCCGACGACGACAAGAGCCATCAGCCGGGATCTCCGTCGCCGGCAGTGCGATCGATCAGGGATCGGATCTCGCGCGCCGTCGAAAGGGCCAGATCGACCATCAGCATTGCCATGCTGACCGGCATGGCGGCGTAAACCACGCCAAGTGGTATGCCAAGGAGCGGCGTCCGGCTGTTCATGAAATGAACGGCGAAGCGCGAACCGAACCACACGAGGCAGCCCATCAGCGCCAGGGTCAGCAGGGCGATCGCGAGCCGCAGGGTAATCCTCCAGGCGAACGGCAGACGATCGGCAATAGCCTCGACGGCGATGTGCTGGCCCCTGCGATAGGCGACATAGACGCCGAGAAAGCTGACCCAGACGAGGCAGAGACGGGCAAGTTCCTCGCCCCACGCAATGGGAGCCAGCAGCACGTACCGAAACCCGACAGATGCGGAGATCAGCGCGACAATCGCCGCCATCAGGAAGGCAAGGATCGCCTCGCAGATGCGATCAACGCTCTGTGGCACCGCCCTGCCCTCGTCCCTGCTGGCGCGTGCGCCCGTCTACCGAACCTGCTCGACAGCTTCTATCAGCTCGCTGCCGTGCGCCTCCTCGAACGTCGTCCAAAGCGGCCGGGTTTTCTCCTTGAACGCATCGAGGTTTGGGCGATTGATGCTCATGCCATTGGATTCCGCCTTGGCAACCAGCTCCTGAAGCTGGGCATCGAGCTTCGGCGCTGCCGGTCCGCCGCCTGCCGGCCCGCTTCCTCGAGGACCTGGCGATCGTCGTCGCCCAAGCCCTGCCACCAGGTTTCGTTCACAAGGAGAAACGCCGGCGTGAAGACGTGGTAGGTCATGGAAACGAACTTCTGCACCTCCCACAGCGACTTCTCGTCGATCGTGATCAGCGGGTTTTCCTGGCCGTCTACGACACCGACCTGAAGTGCCGAGTAAAGCTCCGAATAGGGGATCGGCGTCGGCGCAGCACCGAGTGCCTGGAAGGCGGCAATGCGCAACTCGTTGGAGGGTGTGCGGATCTTCAGCCCCGCGAGGTCGTCGGGCGTCTCGATGGGGCGCTTGCTGTTGGTGATGTGCCGGAAGCCAAGCTCCCCGTAAGCGAGCACACGAACGCCGCGTCGCTCGATCAGGACGTCGTTCAGCTTGCGCCCGAGGTCGCCATCCATGGCACGATAGGCATGCTCGTTGTCGGTGAACAGGAACGGCAGGTCGAAGATGCTGAACTCGCCGGCCATCTCGACGATATCGGACGCGGTGCCGATGGCCTCGATGGTGCCGAGCTCGATCTGCTCCTGCAATTGACGCTGGGTGCCGAGCGAGCCACCGGTGAACACCTTCACGTCCGCGTCTGGCTGACGTTCCTCGATTGCAGCCCGGAACTCGTCAAGCAGGACGGCCACGTCGCCGCCGGCGGCGACCTCCGTCGCCATACGCATCTTCACCGCCGCGTCTGCCCCGGTGCCCGCTGCGAGGACCGTGCCGGCCACGAGCAGTGTCTGGCAGATCCGGCCGAGATTCCCGATCGTCATCGCTGATGTCCTCCCACAAGACTCCTGTTTGACCTGCGTCGGCAGGCCTGCTCGTCCAGCCTTCTAGAGCGTCAGCAGACGCCCGAAGCCTTCGACAGCGACCCTGGTCCCGGTCAGCCGCAGGGCACCCCAGAACGAGGCCTGGATGGCGGAGACCACGGGAATGCCGAGGTCTTCCTCCAGCGCCGAAATGGCCCCAAGGGTGCGAAGGTTCGTGCAGCTGATGAAGACCGCCTCGCTGTCCGCCGCGACGATGTCGCGCACGAACCGGTAGACGGTTTCCGTCTGGACGTCGCCAATGGCGTGATCTTCGTCGATCCCCATGCCCGCGGCGCGGAGCACGGTCAGGCCGTTGGCCTCGAAGAACGCCCGCCCGCGTTCTGTTACCTCGTCGATGTAGGGCGTGGCGAGCGTGATCGCGCCAGCACCGAGTGCACGCAGCGCCTCCAGGCTTGCGGTCGACGTGGTCGTCGCCGGAATTCCGCCGCTCACGGCCTCCATGCGCGTGATGATCTTGCGGTCCCAGCCAAGGCCTTCGAGGAAGGTCGCGCTGGTGCCGCCGAACACGATCGCGTGCAGCGGCGCCTGCGCCAGCTCGGTGGTGCAGCGTTCGACTGCGTCGTCGGCCATCATCGCGCTGAGGCCTTCGACGGTGGGTGCCGGCAGGCGGATCCGCGAGGTGTGGAAGGATACGCCGGGCGGACACATGGCAGCGAATTCCGGCTCCATGACGGTGCTCGACGCCATGTAGATGAGGCCGAGCCTCGCCCGCCAGCCGTAGAAGTCGTGCATTCCCGCGCTTTCCCTCATGCGACCCGGGCCTCGCCTCGGGGTGACCGAAATCGCACGGTAGGGTCTCGGTTCACGCGGCAAAATACCGATTCACACATTCATGGTTCGTGAAATACCAAACTCGGACTGCTTCAGTCGATGCAATTTCGAAGTGAACTGCAGCGGCTCTGCCATCGACTGGCGAGATCACCTAGCTTTTGGGCGGAGATGAACGTCTTGCCAAGACCAGCACTCGGGCTTTGACTCCGGCCGCCAAATCGCCAGATTAGCGGTATGCGGATGGGTGGCCGAGCGGTTTAAGGCACCGGTCTTGAAAACCGGCAGGCGGGCAACCGTCTCGTGGGTTCGAATCCCACCCCATCCGCCACTTCAGTCCCTGAGTGGGCACTGAGTTTACGCCATTTTTTCCGGTGAGCGCCTGTAGCAGCCGGGTCTTCGATCCCATTATACGAACCTCACCGTCTGCGACCTCGACACGCTGCGCCAGTGCGCGCAGGTGATCGCGGCGATAGCCTCCGCCGTCGAGGCGGATGCGCTGACGGGCGGTTCATCCCGACTGAGCTGCCAAAGGACCTCGGCGACAGCGTTAAACCGCCATGGAATGACGAGCCGCACCGCGTCCAAGGTAGCTATCGAAGGCTGCGGCAACCGAACGGATTTGCGGGCGCATTTCAGGGCGCACGATAAAGCTCTCCCCTTCCTTGCATAACACGTCCGGGAACCGGGCTTGTATATCCGACGCCTTAGCCAGAACCTTCTGTGCAGCCTCGCCGAAGCGTCCTGAAATTTCGTCGGCCGAGAAGCCGAATTCGCACATCAGCCGCTCGATAACCCAGGCGCGCACCCTATCCTCGTCAGAGAGCTCGAAGCCGCGCGAGACCGGTAGCTTGCCCGCTTCGATCGCCCGCCTGTAAACTCCCATGGCGGTGGTGTTCTGTGAATAGCCTTCGTTGAACCTGCTGATCGAAGACGGCCCGAGGCCGATGAGTGTCTCGAAGGGATCGTCGGTGTAGCCTTGGAAATTCCGCCGCAATGCACCACGTGCCGCCGCCAGCGCCAGGCTGTCTCCAGGCAGCGCGAAATGGTCGAGCCCAATCGCCTCATAACCCGCGGCGCGGATAAGGGCGGCGGCCCGTGCAGACTGCGCCATTCGTCCTTCCCGGTCCGGCAACGCTGCTTCGTCTATCAGCTTCTGATGCTTCTTGAACCAGGGCACATGGGCATAGCCGAAAAGCGCCAGGCGATCGGGCTTCAGGGATAGCGACATCGCAACCGTCTCGGCTATGGATTCCACCGTCTGATGAGGCAGGCCATAGACAAGATCGAGGTTGATGGCCCGAACGCCACGCGCCCGCAGCCCCTCTACCACGGCGCGCGTATCCTCGAAGCTTTGCTCGCGATTGATCGCCTTCTGCACCTTCA
>Ga0079224_100006827_pt1 | contig 15214 bp, 30 predicted proteins | sample Stecom2015_FD_80414 | JGI IMG/M metagenome (GOLD analysis project Ga0079224, IMG submission 80414) | Agricultural soil microbial communities from Utah to study Nitrogen management - Steer compost 2015 | ecosystem: Environmental > Terrestrial > Soil > Agricultural land | place: USA: Utah...
ATCGAACCAATGCATAAGTCTAGCATACGTTACAACGCCATTAATTTGACCGCTACCAGTATTTTACCGTTAGCGCTTATTGACGAACATATGCCGGTTAGAAAAAGCAGCGTAGCGCAAATTAAGGCAAGGATGGGGCAATTATGAAAACAGTAACAGAAACATATAATGTATATTCTTTTGATGAGTTAAGCGACAAGGCCAAAAACAAGGCAATGGAAGATTATGCAGCAAATTTGGGTTTTAGTTTTTATGCCGAATGCATTATTGAAGATGCCAAAACAATTGGCGAGTTAATGGGCATTGACATCGACAATGTGTACTATTCAGGATTTTATAGTCAAGGTGACGGGGCAATGTTTACAGGTGGATATGGTTATAAGCGTTGAAGTGTAACTGCCGTTATGACCTGTGCGCCAGTGGATACAGAATTACATAGCATCGTTAAAACGCTTGCTAATATCCAGAGACGAAATTTTTATCAACTATATGCCAATGTTAAACACTACGGCCATTATTATCACAGTCTGTCTAATATTATTGATGTTGAGCGTGATAGTTACCAGGATGTTAGCAAAAGTGACGAGGATGACCTTGTCGAATGTTTGCGCGATTTTATGGACTGGATTTATAGCAACCTGCAAAAAGAGTATGATTATGTTACTTCACTAGATTATTTCAAGGAAGTTTGTGAAGCTAACGATTATCAATTTTTGGCAAGTGGTGAACTGTATTAAACGTTTAGAATATTTTGAAAGTTTAGTTTGTTCGGTTTATTCTGAACAAACTAAACTATTATCAATGAGGTGAAATTATGAATTGTGATGTAATTAAGTACAAAAATCTAAGACAGTTCAAGCGGGATCATAAGCTATTTTTTGAGAATAAGCCCGCAGGTGAATGCCATAATGTTTATAAAGGATTTCTGCTAACGTCGGCTAATTATCCATATGTGGGCTGGCAGGTAAAAGTTTGGCAGGAAAATGAAGTTGGTACACTTATTGTTTTTTTCAAGGCGAACAGCTTGGACGAGGCGAAAAAATATATTGACGATTATTTTGTTTAGTTTACTATAGACTAGTAGGTCTAATTTGAAGTAGGGGCGAGATCACTCCCCTATATAGACATTTTTTCAAAATCCACAATCCCACAACAAACAAGCCATAACATTATGTAAAGCTATGGTTATACGAAAGGATGGCAAAATGAGTAAGACAGAATTTATTAAATGGTTACTAGCTCAGAAAGAAATGATCGCAATCGAATTAGTGCGTCTAGAGCAATACGATAATCACCGCTCCCTGACTGTATATCGTTCACTAACAGATCAAAACGCACTATTGGCGGATATTATCAACATTGCCCAGGATATTAGCAGCTTAGAATAAACGGCCGTATGTCCTGATAATATCTATATACTTTATCTAGGCGCTATTGGGACAAATTAGAACAAAGTTGCTAGTAAAAATAGTACCTTTTGCTATTGCGTTATTTATATAAGTCGTTTATACTTAAGTCATCTTAGCAAGGAAACAAACAAACGAGGTGACAAGATGGCAACTTTACCAGAAAGCTTTACTTTAATAATTTCTACTCGCGCAAGCCGCAACTACACAGGCGGAGCTATGCATATGCAAGATGTAAGCATATCAAAAGAGACCGAAAAAGCGGTTTGCGTCAAGACTGCCAACGATCATGAGGTGTGGTTGCCTAAAAAGGCAATTATGGTAGACAATAGCGAAAAGCGGCCGGTTTATCACCTGGCACATTGGTTCGCGTTAAACGACTGGCAAAATTTCGCACTATACAAAAATTGTGAGACTATCGCACTATAAAGAATCAAAGAAAATAAAACGAGGTGAAAAATGATTATCGTAGCTTTGCTAACAGTATCTTTTATTAGCAGTATTTTGGTAGTAGCAGCTTGTATGATGAGCGCAAAATGCGAGGTGACAGAATGACAATTGAACGCGTTTTCCCAAGCGGTGCGTATCATATTTACAGTATTGTAAACGGCCGTTTATTTTCCATGACATATTACGGATATACGCGGCGCGAAGCGATTGCACAATACCGGTATGATCGTAAAGTCGAAAAAAGCAAGTCAATTAATGAGGTGAAATAATGGGATACTATTGTAAGATTCACAGAACGGCCGTTCTGCAACCAACGGCAACGGGATACGATTATGTTATCAGTCTATACGGCGAGGATGGTCTACATACGTCTCATAAAACCATCGTTTACGAAAATGTTTCTGCATCTAGTATGCGTCGGTTTTATCGGGTATCTGATAGCTATCAGGCAGTATGGGATACCCGAGAGGTGAGCTATCATAGATTCTATAACATTTTCAAACGATAGCAGGAACAAACAATAGAATAATCTAATTAATGCCCTGGGTAGCACTAGGGCATTTTTTTTGTCTCTGTTAGTTGACTACACGAAATCACTTTTTGTAGCAGTTTGTGCATTGACCGGCTATTCTTAGGAAGTTGTATTCACTCATTACTTTTTCTTCTTCACAGTGTACGCACTTAACCAAGACTTGCGGTGATCTCCCTTTGTTGGCCCTGCGCTCTATAAATTCATAAGCACCAACTTTTTTCCCAGGGAGGTAGACTGATTTACCTGTGCGATAACGCTCTGCCGATTCTTTTGCTGTTTTCTGTCTATGACAATTCGGGCATAGGTATTGCAAGTTACCTATGCTATCGCTACCACCAAAAGAAATTGGGACTATGTGGTCTATGTCCAGGGATATTGGGCTATTCATCCATTCCTTTATGCCGCATTTATTGCATTTGTACTCTACTGTCTCTTTGAATAACACACTAGGAGATACACCAACATTCTCTTCTGCTCCGCAAGCTGTACATTTCCCCTTGCTTCTCAGAAAGTCGTATTTTCTCACTTCTCTTTGCTCACCGCACACCACACATTCTATTAGTACATAAGACGAATTTCCCCTAGAACCAACTGCCTTCACTAACTTCATTACTCCAATTATTTTATCCATACAATTATTGTATACCACTATACGAAATATGTCAACATATCAGTTCGTGTAGTAATAGCATTCTATTGCGTTTTAAGCCACGTAAACAGCTTACAGGTAGGGTGATACCCATATCGCATATAAACGTGCCGGAGCGTGACACAGTAAGCTCAAACAAGCGATCTGTTAGTGTTTCTAATCAGTATTATTATTTATTTTTATTATTGCCCTGTTTATGTTGAGTTATAGGCCAGTGTGGTCACTATACGCAATTAGATAACTGTCTAATTAGTTCGCATAGTCACATATATACTGTTATCTATATGTTGCGTATAGTCATTCAGTGGATTTATTTCGTGTAGTGGTATAGCGTGGGTGAAATTATTTCGTGTAGTGATAGGCAGCGGCAAGGTTAGTTAGTGTATGTATGACACTATGCCCCCTGGCCTTGAGGTTAGTGTTTCGTGTAACGATAGGGGTACTCGGCTCACGTACCAACTTTTCCATTCCCTAGAAAATCGAAAATTTGACAAGTGCGATAATAGAATGTATAATACCCCCCATGAGCAAAAGAACGAATAAAATAAAGATATTAAACAAAACTGAAATAATTGAACTTCACGAAAATGTTGTGGACAACGAAAAGATTGGAGCATTATTTGGAGTGACTGGAGTTACAATCAAGAATTGGTTAACAGAGTGGGGAGTCTATGTTTCGGTAAATGATAGACTAAAAAGCGAGGTAATTAGTCTTTTCGACGATATGACAGTATCTGAGATATGTGCCGAGACCGGGCTTTCTAATTCTGGGGTGAGGGGGATACTAAAAAAAGCTGGTGTTTACAAGCAGCAAAAAAGCGTAAACCATAATTCATTCGATGTGTTAAACGAAGAAACTTTGTATTGGATGGGGTATATAGCTGGGGATGGGTATATATCAAAAACAAGCACAAAATCACCAGTTGTTGGAATATCAAGCAAAGACAGGCAAATATTAGAAGATTTTAGGGGATTCGTTAAATCAAACCATGTAATAACAAAGCACAAAAGTAGGGAGTACGGAACAATATACTATACTATAAAGTTCTCTTCAACAAGAATATGCGAGAAGCTTGAAGAGATCGGTATAACGGAAAGAAAGAGTCTAAATCTAAAGGTGGTTCCAAGTGTTTTGTGTTCATTCGACTTCCTGAGGGGTGTTGTTGATTCAGACGGGCATATAAATAAAAGAACAATAGAGATATATACCTCAAGCGAGGATTTCGCATATCAAATAAGTGATGGATTCGATAAACTTGGGTTTGATATGAATGTTAGAAAAAGAATGGGAAAAAATAGAAATCCCACTTTTTCTGTTAGGCTTAGGGGAGGAAGGGAAAAGGTAAAAGAATTACTTTTCTTGATGAAGTACAACAACGATGTTTATTCCTTAAAAAGGAAAAAAGAAATTGCTGTAAACATCATTAACTCCAACGATTAACCAATTCAAAAAACACATAGAATTCCCTCGCTACTGTCTTCCCATTCTATTTTAATTTTAGGCTCACTCACAGTAACAAAACTTTTGTTATCACATTTTACACAAACGACAATTAAATAATCATTCTTGCTATAAATATAGTGCTCTGGTTCGCCGCAGTTCCCGCACACCATCCGTCTCGCATCAGTCCAGTCTGCTCGCATTATCTATCCCCAAAATCGAACGGATGACCATCCTGCCAATCACTATCAGAATCGTCAGCGTACCTAAACCATCCGGCATTTTCGGCAATAAAATCTAGCTTCAAACTTAAATCGTTATAAGATTTATCACGCATATTAGCCAACGCATCACTGATAAGAATATATTCTTTCCTTGTTAACCCTACATGTATGTGGCTTTTCATATACAATCAACCCTTTGCTCGCATAACGCACTCAACGCACTGATCATCGGTTCTGGGTCTGCTGTGTCTAACCAGTATCCGTACGGAGAATCCGGTTCACCGTCACAAGTCTTACCAAGATAGACAAGAAGAGGGCACTCTTTACAATGGTTTTGAGCAACAACATGATGAACATGATGAACACAAAGGGCACATGATTCACCATCTATATCAAGTATATTGGAATCATCTCCGATCACATTGTTAGCCAAGAAAGAAACCTCATGCTTGTTCAAATTCTCAGGCCGCAAACCAATCCACTTTTGCAAACTGTGAGCGACAGCGTTTTCTTCTGATACATTCTTTGCGTCAATTGTATAAAACTCAGCTTTCCATGATTTTAATGACATTATTTTCCTCACTTAAAATTCTAGTCTCAGGCAGTTCAATCGGAACACCACGTTCGCGCAAAACCCGTACCTCGGTTAATTCAATCGGTTTCATACCACTGGCAGAAACCAGATAATAATGTGTCGCTCGACCTTCTGTGAATGTAATAATTTTCTCAGTTTCGTTCATCTTGCTCCTTCACAGCAAGTTCAACGCACTCTCGCAAGCTGTCTGCAACGACAACATCGGTATCAAAAAAATCACTGTTGTAATATTCAAGTTCATATTTACCGCAGGAACCGAAATGGAATCTAATCAAGTGTTCCTCAATCCAATCAACAATCTGTGTATCTGTCATTCTAGTATCTGTCATTCTAGCACCTCATCAATATACATATCCCATTCCCAGCCAACAGTATGAAACGAATGGCGCTTCCCAATAATTACTTGATCATACAGTTCTGGGTCAATTAAATACTTACTGTCGTTATCATATACTCTATGGTGGGTGTACGGCACACAGGAAACAGTTTTCCCGTTGCTAACGCACGTTGTCCCAGAATCTATGTCCTTGTTCGTGACAACAAATGTAACAACGTTTTCCTGTGTCGCTCTCCCGTAAGTGGAGTAAGCTACTAGACCGATAAGCGCGACGCACAGGATTATAAAGAATCCTATAATAAATCGCTCTGTATCAAACTTCATCGCACCCACCGTAACTTATTTAATTCGCCATAGATTTGTCTGTAACAGCATTTTATTAAAACTATGTAGTACCAGATTTTAATACTATTCATACTGTTCCATCACTCCTGGTTCAGCAATTGCACTGGCATCAGCTTCCGATGCGAACGGAAAAACACTGATGTTGTACAGATATTTACCTGCCTCGGCGTGATAAACCTGTTCCAGATAGCCGTACCGATCTAACTCGCGTCTGTCGAACTCAATTTCAGTGCCAATAAGAACATTGTGGCGAAATGCGCCTTGTTTTGTAATATATGCTTTCATTAATTACCTCCAGGCATCCGCCCAATTAGTTGTGTCGTATTTTGCCACAACACTTTTTGCCAACTTAACAATATCACTGTCGTAATCCAGATCGTCATGGTCAAAAACAAGCACGTATTCATCAATCACACCACTGTCGTCTGGAACAATACTGACCCCGTTTGGTAATTCTAGGTTAATCAAATTATACGGGATGCTCATTTCGCCATCTTTATCGCGGATCACACCAGCGCAGACATCACAGCCGTAAACGCTGCCGTTGTATCCCATAACGAAACTTTCACCACAGATTTCACATACTACTCGCTTCATAACCTAACCTCCGTGTTTTCACATATTATATAACGATGGGCACAGAAAGGGAATAGTCCTTTAGTATAAGTTTAAGAACATAAGAAAAATCCCCTTCGTGAAGACAGGGGATTGGGGGGGGGCGAGGCTAACAGGAGTGAGGTACATAACAAATTTCCTTGACTAGCCTCACTTGATTTATACACCATCACTGAGTTAGAATCAAGTAATTGGTACGCAATTACTATACTATATTATATTATAATTAAAAGGGACAGTAATAGTACTCATGATGAGGATTAGCGGGACATCTAGTCAGGGAAATTGCTGTGACATTCGTACTAAATGGTTGATTTTCGTGTAGTAATGAAGTAAAATGGTAGTACATAACAAATTTTTAATCAGGAGAATATTTTTCAGTGGGAAAAGACAATAAATATAATTTAACGCCACAAACTTGTGGGTCAGTAAAAAAAATTACTGGAAAAGGCGGCAATCTTCAAACAAAGAAGGTTATTTATCGTTGCCAGGACAGGGTAAACTGCCGTGTGTGTAGATACAATTTTTACAAGACAGATGGAAGGGGGGCTGCGATAAAACACGCGCTATCATCTGGCGCAAAGGTAATGACCTTTGGCGAATCTGATTGGAGCACGGTTCGGAAAAAGGCTTACCGTGACGGCGTTCATGATTACATAAAAATCAGAAAGGATAGCGACATCTATTTTATAGCGGTAACTGAGCCGCACGAAAGGGCCACTGTACTTGACCCGCTTCTGGTAGATTTTGAATCGCTGGTTGTTAATGCCGACGGAAGATCGGCATTTAAGGGAAGTTACCACCACAGTAATTTTGCTGAAAACAAAAACAGAAAATACAACTATGACATAGAGGCGGTTAATTACCTGCCAGTCTTTTGTGTTTCTAGCGGGAAGAGAATCCCTGTTGATGCTTGGGGAGCGATTCTTGATTTGTTTTTGTATATCAACGCTCTTTATCCAGAAATAAACAAGGACACAGTACAAGATTACCTGAAATATCGAGCAGAGGTAGTTGCCAGTATTGGCGTTCTGGCGAACAGGAATTGGAAGTTAGAAACATTTTACGCAGAGAATGTCTCCCTAGATAGCACTAGATTGCACGAAGTAACCAACGTGTACATTCCATCCGTTGAGTTCAGGGGCGAGGAAATAGAAAGTGGAAATGCGCTGTTGATTGCAGAGATATTATTCGGGAAAAGAAAGCCACTGTTTAACATTGACGATTACATGGACAAACTCGCTCTTGGCTCTTGGATTAACAGTGATGGGGAAACAAAATTGGATCAGGTTGAGATAGTAAACGCAGAAACAGAGCGGGCTGAGTGGTCAAAAACTGTAGATGGACAGGCGAAGCTACGCCTCTTTTATGGAGACGGCGACGCTAAGAAAATAGTGGAAGATCATGGCGTAGATTGGTTGCTAGGAGAAAAATCATGATTATAAGTAAAGAGTTGGAAATAAGAAAAACAATAGAGGCGGTGCTGGAACCAACGAGGCCATACGACGACTTGATATTGGTAATCATTCCTCACGGAAATGGGCTGTACGAGTGTATGGGCGAGACGGTTAAATGCGAGGACTGCTTTAATACCTTGTACGCTGGGCTGATTCGCATGATCGTAAAGTGGCTGCACGATATTGGTTACGACGAGAGCGCGGAGGAAGTTATTTCTTATATAGAAGGAACGCTCGGTTTTTCCAGTAATGAAGATTGGGTTATGGATACATTTGGCGGCTATGGCAGAAGATTTTCGTTTGATGTGAGAGTGGCTTAACCGAGTTCCACCCCAACCTCACGCTGTAGAGAACAGAATGCTCTAATATCCCAAATGAAACAAACTGAGGATATACCATGATTAAAACAACAATAGCAACAACAGACGTAGATTTATTTGGAAATAGTTTTACACCAGAAGCACTAGAAGAAATAGCCAAACAAATAATTGGCAAGAAAGTAACTTGGGAGTTCCAGCATAACATCCCGGATTCAAATATTGTCAATGCGACGGTGGATGAAATTGGCGAAAACTATTGTCTACATGCTTTTATAGATTCTAAGACAGTAGAAGGAATGATAAGCGGATTCAAGAAAAATATATTTTATTTTGTCCCTGGTTATCAATTACAAGATGGAGAACTTAAACAGGCCGAACTATCTATTACTGTGTCACCATCTGATCCGTCATTATTAGATCACGACACGACAATTGACTAACCTTCCAAATGGAATTCACCGCATCGAGAGCATATAAACCAACTACGGTTTGTCGCTCTCGATGCTTGCTCTACAGCCTGTAGTGTTCTGTGAGGTTTTCGACACTGCCTACGACTACCTTTCAGATACAGTTTTATATCAGGTTTATCAGAAGTAAGATGCCAACCGTCGCAGTAATCGCATTTATAAGCACGAAACACTGGCTTATGTACTTTCATCGACATCATTTGCGATCTAGCACTAGATTTAGCCTCAGCCTCAGTTCTGTACCAATACTTATTCCAGTGCATTCGTTTATAATGCTCTGTGTAAGTGCCATCTGATGCAAATATTGATTTCATAATCATCCTAATCTAGTTCTTCGTCTGCGGTTCTAAAACAATCACAGTCCTTGCAATAATCCTTGCTTACTGGCTTTCTCAAGGTAAGCGACCAGCACCCAACTGCGCCTTCTAAAGCGTTTGGATACCCACACCAGTCTGGTTGGCGGTAATCACGTAGTACATCACCCCATGTTGCACCGGATTCTTTTAGCTTTTCGTATTGATCGTCGGTTAGTTCGTGGAAATACGGTTTCATGCCGCTACCTCTCTTTTTCTATTTATTATATAACACATTGCCATCCAGTAATATAATACTTATTGCCTATTTATCTCACTGTGAAAGTATGTTAAAAATATCTATACGAAATTATGAACTACGAACAGATTGCGTACACGATTGAAGACACACTTGAACTGTTTGATGCACCAGCAGTTTGTACTGAATGCTGTATTGGCGCAACTGTTACAACATTTAAGCTAGACCCGCGATTTCGGATTGTAGACAACGAGCAAATTCTCAATCCAAGACCGACTAAACTTGGTAAAATTCAAGCACTTGCACCTGATTTGCAACTTGCGTTAAAAGCAAAGTCTATTCGTATTGAACCGTTGAACGGCAGCGGATTGATTGGTATTGAGTTACCGAATGAGAACAGAAAGCCAGTGCTGTTGAAAACCCTGATTAAACGCGCTAAACCAACTGGGCTGGAACTTGTGCTTGGGATTGAGAACAGTGGTCGTGTTGTTAAGGTTGATTTAGGAAATTTACCGCACGTTTTGGTTGCGGGAGCCACCGGGAGTGGAAAATCTGTGTGTCTAAACAGTATTATTAGTACACTTCTTTTGAATAATACACCTGACGATCTACGGCTGATACTGATTGACCCTAAGCGAGTAGAACTTGCGGCGTACAACAGTGTTCCTCATCTGTTTATTCCTGTGGTGACTGATCCGGTTGAAGCAGTGAGTGCGCTGGACGTTGCGGTAAAGGAAATGGATCGTCGGTACAAACTACTTGCTGAACACGGTTGTAGAAACATAGCCGCTTATAACAAAAAGGTTGAGAAAATGCCTTGGGTCGTGGTGTGCGTAGATGAAATGTCCGATCTGATGATCCAGAGCAACAAAAAGGTCGAGGAAAGCTGCAAAAGAATAGCGCAACTAGGCCGCGCTGCTGGTCTCCACATGATAATTTGTACCCAGCGGCCTTCTGTAGATGTTCTGAGCGGAACAATTAAAGCCAATTTCCCAGAGCGCGTTGCGTTTGCCACGTCAAGCAGCGTGGACAGTAGAGTTATCATAGACAATTCCGGTGCGGAGCAGCTACTTGGGGACGGAGACGGAATTTATTCAAGCGGGGGGAGATTAACGAGATTCCAAGGAGCGTTTATTAGTGATAGAGAAATTGATGACATTGTTAAATACAGAATAAGGGCAGGTGGTAATCGGTGACGTACAGGACAATGCTTGAAACAAGAAGGAGCATTTTGGTTCTCGATGAATATGTTAGTGTGTGCTGGTCGGGGACGGCAATATCATATTACAAGAATCTTGGGTATGAATCGGTTGGCTTTAGACAGAGATTCCTGGTAAAGATTGATGATTTGCACACCGGAAGTAACGAGAAAGTGAGATGCAAGTGCCCTTTGTGTGGTCATGAATTTTACAGACATTACTATAGGGTGATTAATGGAGGCCACACTCTATGCCACAGGTGCGTGAATATCATAGACCTCCTTGGCGAGGAGTTTGGCAGATATACTGTTATCGCTATAGACGTAGATAATATAGGTTCTGGGAGGGAAGTGGCGTACTGGTTTTGTGAGTGTGAGTGTGGGGAAAAAAGCCGAGTATCGTCCAACGCACTTATTCGAGGAGAGGCTAAATCTTGCGGTTGTTATCATAATGATTTGATGGCTTCAATGACGGGAGAGAGTAACCGGGCATGGAAGGGCGGGAAGATTACTGTAGAGTGTGAATGGTGCGGAGATAAATATGAGATTGTCCCGGCTCGCAAACATGAGTCTAGATTCTGCTCTAGGGGTTGTTTAGCCAAGTGGCAGTCTGAAAACATGTCTGGGGAAAATAGTCCGTTGTGGGACAACGATACCACAGAAGAAGAGCGCGTAGTCGGTCGTCGCTATCCAGAGTATCGCCAGTATATCAAAGACGTTCTAAGGCGTGACCAATACACTTGTCAGATTTGTGGTTCAACTGATGACATAGAAGTCCATCACATGTATTCTTACAAGCACCACCAAAAATACCGTATTGACACAGAGTTTGGATTATCTATGTGTAAGTGTTGTCATGCGGATTTCCATTCGTGGAACGGAGGGAAGAGGAATCCATGTATCCCATCCGATCTAGACAGATGGCTTTATGAAACTTCATGCACGGTAGGATATTAACGTGATACCTCAAAAAACAAGACATAATTTACGATCCGTTAGCCGAACACTGAAAGGCTATTATATGTTCGATGAAGTTCACTTAGTTTGCGAATGCGGGTACTCTCGTGCAATACCGTTGACAATAAAGCGAGAACATGACGGAGACGGAACACGATTAACCGTTGGCGACATTCACGCTGCACATGTGTTCAGAAATAAGGTTTACGAATAAAAAACCCCCGCAAAAGCGCATGTTCTTTACATGTAGTAACGCATGTAGTAGAATCATGTCATGGCTGCACGGAACGAAAAAAACCACAACAACACAACCCCCCTTGTATACAAAATAGGAGATGGCACACACGTCAGTCTGTTCAGGCAATACCTTGACGCTGGGTACGATTACGAACGCGACGGATTTGGTCGCCTTAGAGTGTCAGAGCCAACGACGCTTTTCGATAGTAATTTCCTAGATAGCGGCGGTAGTGCGAAAAGCCCTCTTGTTTGGGACGAGCTTATTGTGAACACGAGTGGTGATGCGGCTGCTAATCATAACGCAAGTGCGGCTATGATTACGCTTAGAACTGGGCAAAACGATAGTGTGATAAGACAGACGTTTAATCGCATACAGTATCAACCAGGAAAGGCGCAACTTATTCAAATGACTGGCGTTCTTGGCACTGGTGGCACTGGTGTTGTCACACAGATCGGTGCATACGATGGCACTAACGGCGTGTTTTGGGAAAACAACAACGGGGTGGTCAACCTTTGCATAGCAAGCTCTGGTTCGGTAACTCGGATTCCTCAAGGAAGCTGGAACATAGACAATCTTGATGGCACTGGCTACAGTGGGTTAACCGCAAGCTGGAACAAGAATCAAATATTTTCGATTGAATTCGAGTGGCTTGGTGTTGGCGGTGTGTGGTACGGGTTGTTTATAGACAGAACATTTCGTCCCGTTCATTTTGAAAACAAGGCGAATAATAGTACAAACGGCGCGTACATGAGCACACCGAATTTGCCATTGCGCTATGCGATATTTAACACAAGCAGCGCGATCAGAAGTATAAATCAAATATGCAGCACGGTTATAAGCGAAGGCGGCGTGTCAAAAACAGGACAGCTTCGGTATAACGACATCGGTGTTCTTAGCGCAAACGAAATCCAGGCGAACACACCAGGGACATGGTATGCGGTGTGTGGTATATCATTAAAGCCAGAAAATCACAGCCGAACCGCTCGTCCAGTTTCAATTACTATTGCAAATACCACAAACGGGGATGTTGCGTGGAGACTGCTTTATCAACCAACGTTGTCTGCACCATTAACCTACACTGACCAGTATGATAGTGCGGTTAGATTCGGGGTAGCTGCTGCTGGTCAAACCGTGTCTGACTTCGGGGCTATCGTTGCTGGCGGATATGTTAGTAACGATCTCCAAGCACAACAGCAGCAGATTGAATCAAACTTTTCTCTTGGGGTTGGGATAGCGGGAAGTAGCACACAGTTTGTTTTGGCAGTCACACCGCTGGCTGCAAATCAAGATGTACTAGGAGGCATGACATGGAGAGAGCAATAGAAATAGCGCAATTAATGGCATTGATCTTGGTCTATGTTTCCCTGAACCGCAATCAGATACGAATATTCTGGAAGCAGTTCAAAAGAAGGCGCTAGGCTATTCCAGCAGCGTATTTATGCGATGTTGTTGAAACAATGCGAACAGAACAGATACTTCCTTTTTTATTAGCCGTAGGTCTAAACCCCACAGAAGCCACCGCACCCCATACGTTTAATTCGAGTTTGCCAGTTGCAACTACAGGCACAAACTTATCCCGAACATAACCACCATTGTAAGTAAACGCAGTTAAGAAAGGCAGTACCAAAACTAGCAGCCAAGGTGTTTTCGCCACTATCGTTAAGAACGGCCATGCAGCCGCCATTAATCTACCAATTCTCTGCTGTTCTTCTCTGCTCATGTCCACATGTATTCCCGTACAGAAACAACACGTTTCATCATCTCCGTGTCTTCCCGATACCATTCAGATTCAAGACGCGCACCAGCTAAAATGATTTCCGTTTCTTCTGGTGTATTGTTTAACACAGCAGGAATATTCCCGTTCTCGTCTGGTTCACCAAATGTTATCCAGTCATCTCGGAACTCAAGATCGTCAACTGGGTTGTGCCGTTGCTTTCTGCGGTTAGTCCACCAGTCATATACATCTGTTAGAGTTGCCCATGCCTGACGATGCCCATCATCGGAATCCCAGTCAATATGTTCATCGGGACGTTCTTTCTCAATGTAATCAACGACAAGCTGCATAATCGCATGAAGCATCAGTTCATCCTTGTCGCACCAGCCCTTTTCTAGCGTTTTTATTTTAAGTGTTTTCATCTTCCCCACCTTATTGCTGTCTGCAAAAACTCCTGTTCATTGAGTTCAATCATTGTTTTCTGAGCCAACATGTTATCCTCTATCGGCATATCTTCGTTTAACTCAGGGTTGGCAACCGTACAGAGTCGGTACATCACACGATCTCCGTCCATTACATCAACATTGATTTGATAAGCGTGACGAACGCGATATTTATTACCAGTAATACCGCCATACACAGTTATGCTCTTGTTATTCTTGTATTCTTGTGCCTGCGATTCCGTGCATTGGGATAATAACAGTTCTCTCGCCCTAGTGTTGCCTCTAGCGATTTCATCCACATAGAAGTCAGCACCAAAGCCCCAAGAAGTACGCCTGTCGCCCCGAATTATTAGTGGATCGTCTCTGCCTGTGATGTGCAGAACAAAATTAGCCTTAACAATATCAATGAATCTCTTTAACTCATACGGACTATGAAATATATCTATCGTGGGCATTCCGAACCGAAACGAAAAAGATTGATGATTCGATCTGAATATCACATCGCCTGTCCTGAAATAATCAAGGTATAGCGGGTCATCAATGGCAATTGTATATGGAGTTTCTGGGTTAAAACCCTCGGTTCTAACGACAATATCGTAATCGTAACGAACGTGTTCTGGAAACACAATATCCGCATAATAACGCAATACATGCGTCAGGTACTCGTCAAAATTATTTCGAGCGTACAAACGCAGGTCTTCCCACAAATCGTACCGAGTGTCGTCAGGATAAGCGGATTGGTCTAGAATGACATCCAGAACCCTAGCGACATAAACACCTCCGATTGTTGTCATTAGCCACCGACTTGCTGAGGCAACATAATCACCTCGTCGTAATCAAGGGTATCAAAATCGGTTCCAGCGGGGACAAAATAGCTCTCACCGTTTTTGATACCCTTGCCCCACATTTGTCGCTGAGTCGCTTTTTTGAACAACTCCACAGCCAAACCGTATTCGACTTCTGTGTCTACTACTGTGTCACCAGTTTTATCAGTTACTCGCAAAATCATGTCTTACTCCTTGTGTAAGCAGTACAGCAGGAAGCTGTAGTTTATTAAATCGAGAATACTATCCTCGACGGGTTCGTTTTTTACTTCGCCAGATTCAAGCAAAACGCCCAATCTGGCAATTTTAGTCGCAATCAAGCTCAGGCATTGCTGCTCTGCTGTGATACCGCATATTGCCCCAGCTAACTTAAAGTTACTTAGCGTGTCAACATTGGCGTAATCATTCGATTTAGCTTCCAACACTGACTTCATTTTGTCGTGAACTTCA
>Ga0079224_100006828_pt1 | contig 15214 bp, 13 predicted proteins | sample Stecom2015_FD_80414 | JGI IMG/M metagenome (GOLD analysis project Ga0079224, IMG submission 80414) | Agricultural soil microbial communities from Utah to study Nitrogen management - Steer compost 2015 | ecosystem: Environmental > Terrestrial > Soil > Agricultural land | place: USA: Utah...
CCTTGGCCACGTCCGGGCTCTGGATGAGCGGCGACATATCGGCATCGCGGCCGGTGACGACGTTGAGCACCCCCGCCGGGAGCTGCTCGGCCACCCGCTGGACCACTCGGGTCGTGGCCAGCGGCGTCGTCGGCGGTGGTTTGACGATCACGGTGTTGCCGGCCATCAGGGCGTGCGGCAGCGACGCCCCGAGGATGGCGACGGGCCAGTTGAACGGCACGATGATCGTCACCACGCCGAGCGGCTGGTAGCCCACGGTGGTCGTCACCGGCGGTCCGGGCAGCTCGTGGGTGGCGTCGACCTCGTCGGCAAGGGCCGTCGCCAGTTCGGTGCGAATGTTGAACACCAGCAGGTCGACACTGGCCTCGGGGAGAATCTTGCCGTTCTCCCGAGCGAGGATGCGGGCGTCGGCGTCGCGGTGGGCCTCCAGGCCGGAGATGGCCGCGTTGATCTGCTCGGCCCGCTGCTGCGGCGTCAGCGCCGACCACGCCGGGAACGCCTCCTTCGCGGCGGCGACCGCGTCCTCGGCGTCCTGCCGGCTCGCGGCGGCTGCCCGCCCGATCACGACCGACGGGTCGGCCGGCTCCCGGACCTCCAGGTGGTCGGTGCCCTCGCGGGCACCGCCACCGATGTAGATGCCGGTGGTGACCGGCTCGTCGTGCGCTTGCTGGGGCTGGGTGTCTGACTGCACTGCCATGACATGCTCTCCCTTCGCCGGCGTGAGGGCCGCCGGCTCGGCGGGCGGGGAAGGCGGTCTGCTCGGGACCGGGCGGCTCAGTAGCCGTCCGTGATCTCGTACTTCTCGCCGTTGAACTCAGTGACCTCGACGTCGCTGATCGGTGGGACACCGGGCTCGGTGGTGTTGATGGTGACTCCGTCGAGCAGCATCGGCGCGTCGAGATCCTCGATGCTGCGAACGGCCTCCATGAAGCTCTCGCGGGTGGGCTGCTCCATCCGGGTGAACGCGTCCTCGAGGGCGGCTCCGGCGGCGTAGCTCCACGCGCAGTGCGGCACGAAGGTCGTGGTGATGTTGGAAGCGTACTGCTCCATGTCCTCCTGGAACTGCACGACCTCCTCGTCGTCGGCGAACTCCGGATCGTTCGGGTCCTTGGCGGACTGGGTGGTGTACACGCCGGGGAAGGCGTCCGCGCTGCCGGGCTCGAGGACGTCGGAGACGCTCGAGGTGTTCGAGGGCAGGAAGACCCGCGGCGTCCAGCCGAGCTGCTGGGCCTGCAGGAGGGACTGCACGGCCAGGTTGTGCTGGGAGTTGGCGTTGAAGAAGACGTCGGCGTCGGAGTCCGCGAGGTCGGTGACCTGCGCATCGATGGAGGTGTCCGCCGGCTCGTAGGTGGCGCGGGCGACGATCTCGACGTCGCTGCCGTCGATCCCCGCTTCCAGGCCCTCGACGTAGTCCTCGCCGAAGTCGTCGTTCTGGGCGAGCACGGCGACCGTGATCGGCTCACCGGCCTCGGCGAGCAGGGCGCCGAACGCCTCACCCTCCCCCTTGTAGGTGGGGACCAGCCCCATCGTGTACGGGTTGGCCTCGGGGTCCTCGCTGAACTGGCTGGCGCCGGTGGTGAGGAAGACCTGCGGGACCTCCTGCTCGTTGGCCAGCGGCATGACCGCGAGGTTGGTGGGGGTGCCGAGGCTGAGGATGTCGCCGAAGACGCCGTCGTTGATCATCTGGCGGAAGTTGCTTACCGCCCGAGAGGGGTCGTAGGCGTCGTCATAGGAGCGGATCTGCACGGTACGGGTCTGCCCGTCACCGAACTCGATGCCACCCTCCTCGTTGCGGCGCTCCATGTACGCCGTTACGCCGGCGACCGTGCAGGTACCGGGTCCGGCGGTGGGACCGGACAGCGGCGTCGTGATGCCGAAGGTGATCTCCTCGTCGGTGATACCCGGCGAGGCCTCGACCTCACCGCCGTCACCGTCGCCCCCACCGCCGCCGGAGTCGCGCCCGCAGGCGCTCAGGGCGAGGGTGGCCGCTCCGGCGATCGCGAGGATCCTGACTGCGTGCTGCCTCATCGTTGTTGCCTCTCTGTCTGTGACGATGCCTCGGCCTGGGTTCCGCCGTCGTCGGCGGGACCGGCCGCGGCCGTGGATCTCGTGCCCGGTCCGTCATCGCGCCGTCGCCTCAGGCGACGCAAGGCCCGTGGGAGGGACGTCAGGCCGCCGGGGAGCACGAAGAGGATGACGAGCAGGATGATCCCCGAGTACATCGCAGCCCTGCTGGGGTTGACCTGGCCTGCGACGAAGGGGACGAGGACGTAGTAGACGCCGCCGAGGAGCGAGCCGAGGATGCTGGCGCTGCCCCCGATGACCATGGCGGCGAGGATGTTGATCGAGGTGGCGAAGCTCAGCGTCTCGGGCGAGACGTATTGGACTCCGACGAGATAGAGGAAGCCGGCGCACCCGCCGTAGAGTGCTGAGACGGTGAACGCGAGCACCTTGTACCGGTAGGGGCTCACCCCCATCGCGAGCGCCACGGACTCGTTGTCACGCACGATCGCGAGCGCGCGCCCCATCCGGCCCCGGAGGAAGTTCCGCGCGAGCAGGAAGAAGGCGACGGTCACCGCGAGGACCACGTAGTAGCGCCACTGGTCGGTGGCCAGGCCGGTCCACTCGGGCGCCTGCATGAACGAGACGGTCAACCCGCCGGAGCCGCCGGTGACCTCGTCGAACCGGCGCGCCAGGGGGATGCCGACGATGGGCAAGGTGATGGTGACCATGGCGATCGCCAGACCACGCAACCGTGCGGCCGCCAGCGCGATCAGCCAGCCGACGACGGCGGGGACGAGGCAGGCCGCCACGAAGACGAGCACGATGTTCCAGCCGTGGGTGACCCCGTACGCGCTCACGTAGGCCCCGAGGCCCAGGAACGCGGCCTGTCCCAGGGAGACCTGCCCGCCGTACCCCATGATGATGTTGAGCCCGAGGACGGCCACGGCGAACGCCGCCATCATCGTGACCTGGTAGACGGCGTACTGGGTGAGGTTGAGCGGAGCGCCGAGGGCGATCAGTGCCACGAGCACGACCGCCGCGATGCGCACCCAGCGGCGCTGCCACCACTCGCTCAGCCGGGCCCGAGCCGGCGCGGGAGAGGTCTGCGTCGTCGTCATACCCGGACCACCTGCTTCCGGCCGAACAGCCCCTGCGGTCGAATCACCAGGATGAGGAACATCAGCGCCATCGGAACGGCGATCTTGAGATCGTCACCGATGAATGGGATGTAGCCGCCCGCGAGGTTCTCGGCCACCCCGATGAACCAGGCGGCGACGACGGCACCGACCGGTGAGTCGAGACCGCCGAGAATCGCTGCCGCCAAGGCGTAGACGAGGACGAAGTCGAGCATCGACGGCGTCAGGAAGAGCTTGGGTGCCACGAGCGCGCCGCCGACGGCACCGAGCGCGGCTGCCAGCCCCCACCCGATCATGAGCATCCGGCCGACTGGGATCCCGGACAGTGCGGCCGACGTCGGGGCGCCGGAGACCGCACGCAGGGCGAGTCCGAGCTTGGTCTTGAGGAACAGCAGCTGCAGCAGGCCCATGACGAGGATCGTCACCACGATGGTGCCGAGGTTGCGCAGCCCGACGTGCGCACCGCCGACGCTGACCGACTCCAGCGGGAAGAGCGAGGGGAACTCCCGGTGGTTGTAGCTCCAGATAGTCCCGGACAGGCCAGCGAGCAGGACGAACAGACCGACGGTGACCACGACCGCGACGTCGTGCGAACCACCCTCGAAGCGGCGGATCACCACCCGTTCGACGAACGCACCGAAGACGAACGAGCCGACGACGGCGCACACAATCGCCAGCCAGACCGGCAGGCCCGACTGGACGAAGGCGAAGGCCACGTACGTGGAGAAGACGGCCATCGAGCCCTGGGCGAAGTTGATCAGCCCCGTGGCACGGTGCACCAGCACGATGGCGAGCGCCAGCAGGGCGTAGATGGAGCCGGTGGCGAGCCCGTCGACGGCGAGCTGGACGAAACGTTCCATGTCAGCTCCCCAGGTACGCGCGGCGGATCTCGTCCCGGCCCATGAGCTCGTCCCGGGGGCCGGACAGGACGCTGCGCCCCGTCTCCAGGACGGTCGCCGAATCGACGAGGGTGAAGGCGAGGTTGGCGTTCTGCTCGACCACGAGCATCGAGACCGCCGTCTCCTTCCGCAGCCGCCCGATGGACTCGTAGACGGTCGCGGCGGTCGTCGGGGCGAGCCCGAGCGACGGTTCGTCGAGCAGTAGCAACCGGGGTTTGGCCATCATTCCGCGGGCGACGGCGAGCATCTGCTGCTCGCCGCCGGAGAGGCCGGCCGCCGGGGCGGAGACGCGGTCGGCGAGGTTCGGGAAGAGGTCGAGGCACCGGTCGATGTCCTCGGCGACCCCGGACCTGTCCTTGCGCTGGTACGCGCCGACGAGCAGGTTCTCCCGTACGGACAGGTGACCCAGGGTCCCGCGCCCCTCGGGCACGTGGGCTATCCCGAGGCGAGCGACCTGGTCCGGGCGCAGGCCACGCAGGCTCCGGCCGTCGAAGGTGAGCGAGCCACCGGTGCGGACCATGCCACTGATGGCGCGCAACGTCGTCGTCTTCCCGGCGCCGTTCGCCCCGAGGATCCCGACGGCGCCACCGTCCTCGAGGCTCAGGGAGACGCCGTCGAGGACCTGGATGCGGCCGTAGGAGGCGGTGACGTCGGTCAGTTCCAGCAGAGGGCTCCGCGCGGTCATGCCGAGACCCCCAGGTACGCCTCGATGACGCGCGGGTCGTTGCGCGCCTCCTCCGCCGTGCCCGCCATGAGTTCGCGTCCGTTGTCGAGCACGACGACCTTGTCCGTCACGGCCGAGATGACGCCCATGTGGTGCTCGACCACGACCACGGTCACCTCGCCCTCGTCGCGCAACCGCCGCACGGAGTCGATGAACTGCTCGACCTCGCCGTGCGAGAGCCCGGCGGCGGGCTCGTCGAGCAGCAGCAGGCTGGGGCGGGAGAGCATCGCGCGGCAGAGTTCGATGCCCTTGTGCAGACCGTGCGAGAGCTCCTCGGGCCGGCGATGCGTGGCCCAGGCGAGCCCGAACCGCTCGAGCAGCTCCTCGGCCTCCTCGCGTGCCTCCCGCTCCGCACGGCGCGTACCCGGCAGGCGCAGCGCCCAGGCGATCGGGCCTCCCGGCAGGCGCGAGTGGGCGCCGAGCAGCACGTTCTCCAGCACCGTCGCGCTCAGCTGCAGTGCGGGATGCTGGAAGGTGCGCGCCAATCCGGCCTCTGCCAGGCGCGAAGGGGGCAGTGCGAGCGCGTCGACGTCGTCGAGCCGGATCGCGCCCGACGTCGGCCGGTAGTGGCCGCTGATGCAGTTGAACAGCGACGTCTTGCCCGCACCGTTGGGACCGACGAGGCCGAGTACCGTTCCGGGCTCGACCTCGAGGCTGACGTCCTGCAGAACCTGGATCCCGCCGAACTGCAGGCTGACGTCCTCGAGCACCAATCTCGTCGCCATCAGCGGACCGTCGCCCGTCGTCGTGCCGTGTGCGTCATCGCATCTCCCAGGCGCCCCGTAGCGCGTTACCGAACAACCGTGCGGCGAGCGTACGGCCGCCTCGGAGAAATCGTCAACATTCGTGTCAACACTGTGACCCGCAGGCCGGAAGAGCAATCTCGGCCGTGTGGGCGCTCGACATGCCGCGCTCCACACCCGACGTCACGCCACCACGACGACGCCGCTGCGAGACTGTCGAAAGAATCGTTGACAGAAATGTCTGGGATTGCCAGCATGACGGATGACCGCCCGGCAGGCAGCATGGCCGTGCACGCCACCACCGCAGCCTTCGAGGACGAAGAAGGGACTCTTCCGTGACCACAGTGAGGCCGACCGAAGCCAGCGCCGCCCACCAGCCGGCAGACCGAGGTCGCCTCATGGTCCACGGAGCGGACCGACCGGGGATCGTCTCCGCCGTCTCCGGGCTGCTGACCGAGCAGGGCGCCAACATCATCTCCCTCGACCAGCACTCCACGGACCACGAGGGCGGCCGCTTCTTCCAGCGCACCGAGTTCCACCTGCCGGACCTGACGGTGCGCCGGCGCGACCTCGAGCAGGCGCTGGACGAGACCCTGCAACCGCTCGGCATGACCTGGACGCTGACCGAGGCACAGCAGCGCAAGCGCGTGGCGATCTTCGCGTCCAAGATGGACCACTGCCTGCTGGACCTGCTCTGGCGCGAGCGGCGCGGTGAGCTCGCGATGACCACCACGATGGTCGTCGACAACCATCCCGACCTCGCCGAGGAGGTCCGCGGCTTCGGCGTGCCGTACTTCCACGTGCCCGTGCCCAAGGGCGACAAGTCAGACGCCGAGCAGCGCCAGATCGACCTGGTCAAGGACAACGTCGACTTCGTCATCCTGGCCCGCTACATGCAGATCCTCTCCGGTGACTTCCTGGAGAAGGTCGGCGTGCCGGTCATCAACATCCACCACTCGTTCCTGCCGGCCTTCATGGGGGCCGGCCCCTACTTCAAGGCGAAGGAACGCGGCGTCAAGCTCATCGGGGCCACCGCGCACTACGTCACCGAAGACCTCGACGAGGGACCGATCATCGAGCAGGACGTCGCCCGGGTGACCCACGCCGACACGGTCGACGACCTCACCCGCACCGGCGCCGACGTCGAGCGCCGGGTGCTGGCCCGCGCGGTCGCCTGGCATTGCGAGGACCGGGTCTTCCGGGACGGGAACAGCACCGTCGTCTTCGCCTGAGCTGGCGGGACCGGGCGTCGGAGGCCGCGTCGCACACCGGCGGCTCCGGCGACCTCGACGTGCCAGCACGCGCAGACCAAATCAATGACGTTCTCAATCATTGACGAACCTAAGCGCATGCGTGCTACGTTGCCGCCACCTCACCGATGAGGACTGCTGGGCCCCTCTCCTGGAAGGACCTGATCGATGCGCACGAAGACGTGTCTGCTCGCAGCTGCGACCGCCCTGGCCCTGGCCGCCTGCGGCGCGGAAGGCGAACCGTCCGGAAACGGCGGCGCCGGCGGCGACGGCGGCGACCTGACCCCCATCACCGTCGGGATCCTGCCGGTCTCGGCGATCGCGGGCCTCGAGCTCGGCGTGGAGAACGGCATCTTCGAGGAACACGGTCTCGACGTCACGCTCGAGGTCGGCCAGGGTGGCGCGGCGCTGCTCCCGGCGGTCGTCGCCGGCGACTACGACTTCGCCATCTCGAACCCGCTCTCCCTGCTCCAGGCGGAGGCGCAGGGCCTCGACGTCGACGTCGTCACCGGCTACTCGCACTCGCTCGCCGAGGGCGACGACATCAACGGCACCTATGCCGGGGCACAGACGGACATCGACGAGATCTCCGACCTCGAAGGCGCCACGGTCGCCGTCAACACCATCGGCGGTCTCGGCGACCTGACGATCAAGGAGATGGTCCGCCAGGACGGCGGCGACCCGGACAGCCTGTCCTTCGTGGAGATCGGCTTCCCTGACATGCCCGCGGCCCTGGCCGGCGGCGACGTCGACGCCGCGTGGCTGCCCGAGCCGTTCATCACCATCTCCGGCGACGACGTCCGGCTGGTCGAGTACCAGAACCAGCTCGTGGCACCCGGGCTGTCCACCACGGTGCTGTTCACCTCCGGTGCGTACGCGCAGCAGAACCCGGACGTCGTCGAGGCGTTCACCGCGGCCGCCGACGAGGCCACCACCTACGCCGACGAGCACCCGGACGAGCAGCGCGACGTCCTCACCCGCTCACAGTTCCTCGAGATCGACGAGGAGCTCGCCCAGGCGATCCGCCTCGAAGGGCTGGGCCCGGAGATCGACCGGGCGGCGATGGACGCCGTCAACGAGATGGCCGTCGCGGACGGCATCTACGACGAGCCCGTGAACCTCGACGAGTTCCTCCCCTGACGAGGACGGGCGAGCCCGGACGTCGTCGCGGGCGGCCGGCGCCCTGCCCCTCCTGCGGTTGACGTGGCGGCGACGGGGCAGGTCAGCGCCGGTCGCCGTGCTCGCGGCCGAGCAACGACTCCTTGATCGGCAGCCCGTAACGGAAGCCGCCGAGCGCGCCGTCGCTGCGCAGCACGCGGTGGCAGGGCACGAACAGGGCGGCGGCATTCATCGCGCATGCACCTGCCGCGGCCCGCACCGCACCGGGCCGACCGGTGCGGGCCGCGAGCTCGGTGTAGGTCACCCGCTCACCCGGGGCCACCTGGCGCAACGTCTCCCAGGCTGACTCCCGGTACGGGCCGGACCGTTGGCGGACGGCGAGGCGGGCCGGCGCCTGGAGGTCGCCGTCGTAATAGGCCCGGACGGCGTCGACCGCGGGCGTCGCGCCCACCACCGGTTCGACCGCTCCTGGCCGCAGAGCGGGATGGATCAACGCGAGCAGGGAGCCGACGTCGTCGGTCCAGCCGGAGGCCAGGACGGAGCCGTCCGCGGTGATCACGGTGAACGGCCCGTCCGGCGTGGTGATGGTGTTCGTGGTCGCGGTGGTGACGGCAGTGCCGGCGGTCCCGGCGGCGACGGTCATGGCGTAGCTCCTGTCGGGGACGAGGCATGCGACCCTGTGCGCGTGCCGGGATGTGGGGTGCGGCTCGTGACGGCGGCGCGCCAGAGATGGATGACGGCGGAGGAGCGCCACGGCGCCCACTCGGCCGCGCGGGTGGTGAGCAGCCGTGTCGCGGCCGCGCGGGGCCGGTCGTCGATGATTCCGACGGCGCGTGCCCCCGCTTCCAGGGCGACGTCGCCGTCGAGCCAGGCGTCCGGATCGCCGAGGACCCGCATGCTGACGTAGCCGGCGGTCCAGGGGCCGACGCCGGGCAGCGCGAGCAGGGCCGCGCGGAGCTCGGCCGGATCCTGTCCGACGTCGAGGGCCAGGGCCCCGTCGGCCATCGCACGGGCGGCGGTGGCGACCGCGCCCACGTTGCGTGCGGGCAGCCGCAAGCGGTCGGTGGCGGCGCCGGCGACCTGCGCCGGCGTGGGGAAGAGCCGGGTCAGCCCGGGGATGCCCGAGCGGTACGGATCGCCCACAGCCGCCAGACGGCTGAGGTGGGTACGGGCGGCGGCGACGGAGATCTGCTGTCCCACGATCGCCCGCACGAGCGTCTCGTGCGGGTCGACGCTGCCCGGGACGCGTACGCCGGGCCGGCGGGCGACCAGTCCGGCGAGTGCCGGGTCGGCGGCGAGCGCGGCGTCCACGCCGGCCGGGTCCGCGTCCAGATCGAGCAGCCGGCGCACGCGTGCCACGGCGACGGCGACGTCAGCCGGAGAGGTCAGCTCGAGGCGCAGACCGATCCGCCAGGCACCGCTCCGGGTGCCCGGCGTGCACGTGAGCTCGACGGCGCCCGGTCCGTGTGGCAGGGCCAGCGTGCGGGCGTAGGTCAGGTTCGGACCGTCGCTCGAGGCGGTCTCGACGCCGTCGACGGCGCGGGCGGCCAGGAACGTCAGCACGCCGGCAGCGTCGAAGGGCTCACGGACGGGCAGCGTGAGGTGGACGGTCGCCGGGGCCGGGAGGTACGCGTCGGTTCCGGCCTCACCGGGTACCCGGCGGGACCGGCGGCGCAGGTCGCCCGGTGTGGTGCCGAAGACCTCGGCGACGGTGTCGTTGAACTGCCGGATGCTGCCGAACCCGGCGGCGAAGGCGACGTCCGCGAGCCGGAGCCGGGTGCCGACGACGAGGGCGCGAGCGGTCTGCGCCCGTTGCGCACGGGCGAGGGCGAGTGGTCCGGCACCGAGCTCGGCGACGAGGATGCGGTGCAGGTGCCGGGCGCTGTAGCCGAGCCGGTCCGCCAGGCCGTCAACCCCCTCGCGGTCGACGACGCCGTCGCCGATGAGCCGCATGGCGCGCCCGGCGACGTCCCGCCGCAGATTCCACTCCGGCGTCCCGGGCGCCGCCTCGGGCAGGCAGCGACGGCAGGCGCGGAAGCCGGCCTCGTGCGCGGCGGCCGGGGTGAGGTAGAAGACCACGTTCTCCGGTTTGGGCGTGCGCGCCGGGCACGACGGGCGGCAGTAGATGCCGGTGCTGCGCACCGCGGTGATGAACTGCCCGTCGAAGCGGCGGTCCCGCGCGGCGATCGCCCGGTAGCGCTCGGCGAAGACCGGGTCGCCGGGGCCGGCGAGCGGTTCGGCGGCGGGGGCGGTTGCGGGGGCGGCCATGCCGTCCATCCTCGCGTCTGCCAGGGACGCCGGCTAGCGGGTTTCGGACACGACGCCGACGGCGGCGCGGTCGGCCGGCGCCCGCCGTCAGGTGTACTGCCGCCGCAGGTCCGTCTTACGGATCTTCCCGGAGGCGGTGCGCGGCATGTCGTCGGTGAAGATCACGTCCTTGGGGATCTTGTACCGCGCCAGCCGGCCGTCGAGGTGGCCGAGGACGTCGTCGGCGGCGAGCGTGTAGCCCGGGCGGATCGCGACGACGGCCACCGGCACCTCACCCCACCGTTCGTCCGGGCGGCCGATCACGGCGACACTACCCACGGCCTCCAGCTCCGTGACGAGCTGCTCGACCTCTGCCGGATAGATGTTCTCCCCACCGGAGATGATCATGTCCTTGAGCCGGTCGGAGACGTAGAGGAACCCGTCCTCGTCGAGATGACCGAGGTCGCCGGAACGGAACCAGCCGTCCGCGGTCCAGGACTCCGCCGCGGCCTCGGGCCGGCCCCAGTACTCCGGTACGACGTTCGGCCCGGCGATCTGGATCTCGCCGACCTCGCCGGCCGGGAGCTCGGTTCCGTCCGGTCCCGCCACGCGCACCGAGGTGAAGAAGTGTGGCAGGCCGACCGATCCCATCTTCGCCCGCGAGTACGAGGCCATCAGCGCGGTCGCCCCCGGCGCCGTCTCGGTCATCCCGTACCCCTGGGTGAACGCGAGACCGCGCTCCTCGTACGCCTCGAGGATCCGCAGCGGGACGGTCGAGCCGCCGCAGGTGAGCCGGCGCAGCGTGCCGAGGTCCGTCGTCGGCCAGTCCGGGTGCTCGGCGAGCATCTGGTACGTGGTGGGCACGCCGGAGAGGTAGGTGACGCCGTGGCGCTGGATCAGCTCGAGCGCCCGGCCGGGATCGAACTTGGCCTCGAGCACGATGGTCCCGCCCTTGAGGATCGTCGGCAGCACACCCATCCCGAGCGAGGCCACGTGGAACATCGGCGAGATCATCAGGGCTGTCTCGTCGGCGTGGATGTCGTAGTCGACGACGGCGTTGAACGCGTTCCAGGTGAGGTTGCCGTGGGTGAGGACCGCACCCTTCGGCCGCCCGGTCGTCCCGGAGGTGTAGAGGATGATCGCCGGGTCGTCCAGGGTCACGGGCTCCTCACGGTGCACCGGACGGCCGGCGGCCAGGAGTTCCTCGTAGGGCAGGGCACCGTCGGGATCGCCGGACTGGCCGTCGGCCCGCCCGACCACGATCCGGTCGGTGACGGCGGAATCAGCGCTCCCGCGGTGGGCCAGGTCCGCGAGCGCTTCGGCGAAGACGAGCGTCCTGCTGCCCGAGTCGCGCAGCCCGTAGGCGATCTCGGGTGCGGCCCACCGGGTGTTCAGCGGCACGAACACGGCGCCGAGCAGACCGCAGGCGAACAACGTCTCGAGGAACGCCGGGTCGTTCTCGCCGAGGTAGGCCACGCGGTCGCCGCGCGCGATCCCACGGGCGGCCAGCGCGTCGGACAGGCGGTCCACGCGGTCGGCCAGCTCGTCGTAGGTCTCGCGCCGGTTTCCGCTGACGAGCACGTCGACGCCGGCCGACTTCAGCCGGCGCCTGTGCGGCCACGAACCGATTCCCTGCATCCCGCGGTCCTCCACCTCGAGGTCGTGCCGTGGTCGGCGCCCGGAGCCGACGCCGGGAGCATGGTGTCGAGTATTCGTTCGGAAAGTCAATAGTTGTGATCGTCAGCGACATCCCGGGGTTCCTGTGCTGGTGGACGTCGCCCGGTCGCATCGCCCCGGCGCGAGGCCGTCGGTACGGTCGCCGGTATGCGCGCCGTCGTCATTCCCCGTCCCGGTCCGCCCGAGGTCCTCGAGATCCAGGACCTGCCCGAACCCGTCGCCGAATCCGGCCAGGTGCGGGTCCGCGTCACCGCCGCCACGGTCAACCCTACGGACGTGGCGTTGCGGGCCGGACTCCATCCCGGCCGCGACGCTGCGGGCCCGGTCGTGCCGGGGATGGAGGCGGCCGGCACGGTCGATCAGGTCGGCGACGGTGTCGCCTTCGCGCCGGGCGATCGGGTCATGGCCATCACGACGCCGGATCGCGGCGGCGCCTACCGCGATCAGGTGGTGCTCGGAGCCGACCAGGTGGCACGCGTCCCCGAGGGCGTCAGCCTGGTCGAGGCCGCGACGCTGCCCATGAACGGGCTGACAGCGGTGCGGGCACTGGACATGCTCGCCCTCCCGCCGGGCGGCTCGCTGGTGATCTCGGGGGCCGCCGGCGCGCTCGGCGGGTACGTCCTCCAGCTCGCCGTGCACCGCGGCCTGCGCGTCGTGGCGATCGCCGGGGAGTCCGACCGTGACCTGCTCGCCGCGCTGGCACCGCACGAGTTCGTCCCGCGCGGTGAGCGCGTGGCCGAGCGGGTCCGGGAGGTGCTGCCGGACGGTGCCGACGGGGCGCTGGACGCGGCGCTGCTGCACGAGGAGTTGGTCCCGGCGGTCCGTGACGACGGCGGCTTCGCCGTGGTACGCGGGTGGGACGGCAGCCCGGGCCGCGGGATCACCGTGCACAAGGTCATGGTCGGTGACTACCTACGCCGGGCCGATCTGCTGGACGAGCTCGGCGGCCTCGTCGCCGACGGTGTGTTGACATTGCGCGTCGCGCAGACCTACCCGGCCGAGGAGGCCGCCGAGGCGCACCGCCGGATGGAGTCCGGGGGCGTCCGGGGCCGGCTCGTCGTGACGTTCTGACCTCGGGCGCCCGACCCGCAGGCCCACCCGCCGTCGCACGCCGAAAGCGGACACCTGAGTCAAGAGCGGACGTTCGAACGTCCGCTCTTGACTCAGGTGTCCGCTTTCGGCGGGAGGCGCTTCGGCCGGGCCCGCAGGTGCGCCCGTTCCCCCTGGGAGCCGAACAGGCTCAAGACCTCCACCGGCTGCGCGTCGACGGGTCCGAACCAGTGTGGCACGCGGGTGTCGAACTCGGCCGCCTCTCCCGGGCTGAGCACGAGATCGCGGTCGGCGAGCAGCAGGCGTAGGCGCCCGTCGAGGACGTAGAGCCACTCGTAGCCCTCGTGGACCTGGGGCTGGGCCGGCTCCTCCCGAGGCGGGATGATGAGCTTGTAGGCCTGGATGCCGTCGGACCGGCGACTCAGTGCCACATGGGTCACGCCGTGCGCCCGCACCGCACGCATCCGCACCCGCGGATCGCCGGTCGGCGGCGCGTCGACGAGGTCGTCGAGGGCGACCCGGTGCGCGCGGGCGATAGGCAGCAACAGTTCCAACGTGGGGCGCCGGGCACCCGATTCCAGGCGGGAGAGCGTGCTCACCGAGATCCCGGTTTGCCCGGAGAGTGCCGCCAAGGTCATGCCCTGCTCCTGGCGGAGCGAACGTAGCCGCGGGCCGACGGCGGTCAGGGCCTGCTCGAGATCGTCCACGAGGCCAGTTTGCCACTTCGGCAAGCAGTGTTGCATGCCCCCGTCCTGGGAAGCATTCTCATCGTGAGAGAGCCCGAGGAACACGGGTCCGCGGAACGAGAGATGGAACGAGATGACCGACGAACTTCGCGACAGATACGACGCCGTGGTGGTCGGGGGCGGCGCGGCCGGCTTGAACGGCGCGCTCGTACTTGCCCGGAGCCGCCGGAGCGTCGCCGTGATCGACGGCGGCGAGCCGCGCAACGCCCCAGCCGCCGCGGTGCACAGTCTGCTCGGGCACGACGGCCGGTCGCCGGCCGAGCTGCTCGCGATCGGCCGGGAGGAGGTGCGCCAGTACGGCGGGCACGTCGTCGCCGGGACGGTGACCACGGCCACCCGCGAGGCCGACGGCTTCGCCGTCACCGTGGCGGACATGCGCACCGTCCGGGCACGCCGTCTGCTGATCGCCACCGGCGTGCTCGACGAGCTCCCTGCGATCGACGGGCTGCGGGAGCGGTGGGGCCGCGACGTCGTCCACTGCCCGTACTGCCACGGCTGGGAGGTGCGCGACCGGGCTATCGGCGTCATCGCGACGGGCCCGATGGCGATGCACCAGGTGATGCTGTTCCGTCAGCTCAGTGACGACGTCGTGCTCTTCCGGCACCTCGCCCCGCAGCCGGGGACTGAGGAGCTCGAGCAGCTCGCCGCGCTCGGCGTGCCGGTGGTGACCGGGCGGGTCACCGGGCTCGAGATCGCGGACGACCGCATCACCGGCCTCCGGCTCGCCGACGGTGAGCTGGTCCCCCGCGACGTCGTCGCCACGGCCTCGCGCCCGGTGGCGCGGTCCGGCGTGCTCTCCGCGCTGGGGCTCACCCCGGCCGAGCACCCCTCCGGGCTCGGCGAGCACGTGGCGGCCGAGCCGACCGGCAGGACCGCGGTCCCGGGTGTGTGGGTGGCCGGCAACGTGACCGACGTGATGGCGCAGGTCGGCGCCTCGGCGGCGGCAGGCGCGATGGCGGGAGCCCAGATCAACGCCGACCTGTGCGCCGAGGAGCTGCAGGCGGCGGTGGAACGCGCTCGCACCGGGCGGCTCAGGCCAGCCGGATCGTCTGCTTGATCGACCCCCGGCCGCCCGAACGGGCGAGCTCGAGGGCGGCCGGGACCTCCTCGAGGCGATGGTCGCTGCCCAGGCAGTGCGCCACCTCGACGGTGCCGTCGGCGATCTCGCGCACGGCGTCCCGGAAGGCGACGAGACCGGGCTCGGACTGGGTGCCGCCGGCCCACTGGATCCGCAGCACCTTACGGAACGCGTCGTACATCGGGAAACCGGCGTGGCCGCGGCGCTCGGGAAAGCCGAAGAGCCCGACCGTGCCTTGCCGCGCGGCTGCGGCCACGCACTCGGCGCGGGCGGCGTCGTAACCCGCCGCTTCGATGACCAGGTCCGCGCCGGTGCCGCCGGTGACGTCGAGCACCGCCTCGACGAGGCTCTCCCGGCCAGGCCGCACGGTCGTGGTCGCGCCGAGCTCCCGTGCGACGCCGAGACGGTAGGGGTCCGGGTCGGCGACGAGCACCTGGGCGAACCCGGCCCGGCGGGCGAGTTGGACGAAGAACAGTCCGGCCGAACCGGCACCGAGGATCGCCGCCGTGCCGGCCGGCCGCGTGGCGCCGCCGTCGGGCCA
>Ga0079224_100006829_pt1 | contig 15214 bp, 11 predicted proteins | sample Stecom2015_FD_80414 | JGI IMG/M metagenome (GOLD analysis project Ga0079224, IMG submission 80414) | Agricultural soil microbial communities from Utah to study Nitrogen management - Steer compost 2015 | ecosystem: Environmental > Terrestrial > Soil > Agricultural land | place: USA: Utah...
GGAAATAGTGGAGAATGTACCTATCGAAATCCCAGCGAACCCCTATAATGAAGATTATCTACGGGCTAAGCGCGACAGGATGGGGCATACCATCATGAAACAGCCCCGCTCATAACCTGGCGGAAAACATATCGGAGTGAAAGAATAAGGCACGCTAGGAAGCCGCCTATCAGGCCGCCTATCAGGAAAGCCGTAATTTTTCCGATACTGTCGTTCTCTAACGGCAATATGGGCCTATCTAACACTTGGATAACCGGTTTCTCATTCCGCAGCATGATTTTTGCAATTTCCTGATTTTTGACCAGTTCTGTCAATATCGCGGTGTTAGCTTCCACATCAACCGTGCGTTGCTGTGCCCCTACCCTGAGCCGCTGCAGGGCGCGATTCGGATTGGGGTTTGCATCGGAAGCCGCAGCCATTCCACGGATAGCATTATCCAATTCTTGCCTTACAGAATCAACTTGCCTTGTCAAGACTGCCAAGTTCTCTTCAGCCTTCCGTACCTTCGTCCGGACGTAAAATTCCGTCGCTTTCTTTATCAATGTTTCGACAAATACTTTCGAGAACACTTGGTCAGGTGTCTCCATTTCTACCGTGAAAATATTATACTTCTTATCCAACTTCCCCACGGTAAGGTGATCCTCCAAAATAGTCTTGTAAAATTCAGCCATCAAACTATCCTGATGGAAAACGCCAATGGTATCTACAAATTGGATATCCGCCAAGTGCGGGTTATCTGCCCATTTGCTCCTCAAGTTATTGAATTCAACGTAACGATTCACCAACAGCATTTTCTTCCCATCAATCACCACTTCACTGAGTAGGGTTTGATCGATCATCGAGCGCGACTTCAAAAACTCGATGATATTGTCCCCTTGGAAAAAGCCCCCCGAGCCGGTTAGGCCACCGATATTCAAGCCAAATTGGGCAGCAATATTCGCTGCAGACCCCAAACTGCCACTGGCTCCACTCTGTTCCTCCAATACAAAAGTCAATCTACCGATGTAATTGGTTTTCTTCACTATTGAATAGACAACTCCGAGCGCCCCTCCCAAAGCCACCAACATTATCACGAACAACCATTTACTAACCAGAAAACGGACAAGGCCACCAATTTTTAAAATGAGGTCACGTAAACTAATCTGGTCTGTCTGCCGCTGTGAAAAGTCTTGTCTTTCGGTCATCGTCGATATGCTTATAATTTAATTGGCTGGCGTACCTTCAAGAGGGTAATGATCCAAGAAGTTTTTAGCTAATACAAACATGGCTAATTAACGAAATATCGTCACAATAATAGCTGCCAACGATGCAATACCTGTACCAAAGCCCAGCCATTGCTGAACACCCACCGCGGGCCTTGCTTCTTTTTGCGGAACAAAGATTTCTGCACCCGGCTTGATGGGCGGGTAATTATTAAAAAACAGGAAACGATTAGTACTTTTTACAGATCCGTTTGCGTACAATACATACACGCTTTTGCGTAGCGCACGCGAAGAAAAGCCTCCCGCCTGGGAAATATACTGTTTGAACCCTTTTGATGGCGCGTATATCGCAGTAGAAGGGGCCAACACCTCACCCGATATTCTTACAGTCTGCAGTTCTTTCGGCACATAAATGACGTCACCATCTTCTAGTATAAGGTCGCCTCGATAGCCTGGATTTTTGATTATTTGTTCGAGGTTAATCCCTACTAGATCGTTATTTATGTTTTTTTCGATATTAAGCTCATTATACGCGGATGCATCACTTTGTAGCTGTTCAAGTGCCCGTAATCTGTTGTACTCGGCTTGCACTTTCCGCTCGCGCTCGGCGGCCTCGACGCCCGCTTCAGCTGCAACCGAGCCTGTATCAACCCCTAATCCACCTCTTTTTAAAGACGCTCCACCAACATATGCTAACGGTGTAAGGCCACCGGCACGTTTTATCAAGTCTGAAATTCGTTCGTCTTTGCGGTTTATAGTGTAAAGTCCCGGATAAGGAACCTCACCTACAATTCGAACCATCTTTTGTGTCTCGTAGCCTGTGGACGTACGAACTACCACCCGATCAAAAGGCATAAGCTGGAAATCTCCCTCTTGCTTACTCAACCCTCTGTCTGCATCGACCTGAAAAATTTCGGCAATATGTGCTGATTGAGACATCACATCCGCATTACTTACCCTTCGGGAAATTTCTATCCGGGTAGCTGATGCACTCTCCCTGAAGCCTCCCGCTTGTATAATTAAATCCTCCAAGGTCATTCCTTCAGCAAAAGGGAAATGGCCGGGCGATCGAACTTCACCGTCGATATCTACAGTATAGGATTCACGCAAGTCAAAAATTGACGAAATACTGACCACATCCTCACGTTGCAGGGCTATATCAGGCGTTGTTCCGGCCATAATGTCCGCAACATCAAACGAGAGATGCTCATACTGTAAATCGTCCTTCAGTCGCAAGATACTCCCCCTATTCAAAAACGCATCGTCTTTCAATCCTTCCGCCTTCTTTATCAACATCGAAATGGTTAAGCCCGGACTCAACTCATACTCACCAGGACGAAACACAGCGCCTTCAATGGTCACCCTGTTCTCAAACCGGTCCAAAATGCGGCCCACGGTATATTGATCCCCTGCTTGGGGCACATAGTTGGAATATTGGCTACTCAACAAATCCTCGATGCGCTGTTCCTTATCCGTTCGCTTGTTGACTTTAATGCGGCTTCGGTAGGCATTTTCGGTAAAACCACCTGCATAATTCAAAAGATCTTCGAATGTCTCACCGTCCTTTAATTCGAAAATTGCAGGGCGTTTTACCTCTCCGCTCACCTCAACACGTTTTTGGTAAGGGGGAATCATCAGCACGTCTTGGTCTTCCAATCGGATGTTTTCCGAAAAATGACCATTTATCAAAACGTCATAGATATCAAGCAGGGCAATTTCCTCACCATTCCTGATTAACCTTATATCACGGAAAGAGCCGTTATGCGAAGGGCCGCCTGAATAATACAGTGCATTGAATACGCTTGCAACAGAAGGTAAGGTATAAGTTCCCGGCATCATCACTTCGCCGGTTACCGTAATATGGATACTTCGAATATTCCCTAAAGTCACACTAACCTTTGTTTCGCCGGTCCGGATAGCAGAGTAGAGCGTGGTTAATTCAGACTCGATATGAGCGGTGGCTTGCTCGATCGTCATCCCTGCTACAGATACCACACCCACATAGGGAATGGTAATCGTCCCTTCCGGACTTACTGTCAGCGCATGATACTCTTCCGATGCCCCGTAAATATCGATAAGAATCTGATCCGTAGGTCCAACTACGTAATTACGAGGCGTTGCAAGGCGCAAGTTGGGTTCAAAAATTGGCGTAACCCCCCGGAATAACGAAGCCCCGAATAGTTCCAACTGCTGGCTGCCTGCCGAGTCCAGCGCGAGGGTATCATCTACCAGCGGTACGGATGCCAATGAATCGATAACCTCACGTTCGGTATTTCGGTTTTGCACAGGAGCGGTCCTTCTTTCCGACGCTCCGTCCAACCGTTCAATCCGTTGCCTCAGTTTTTCGACTTCGGCAAGCGGCATGCCGCGTTCCATCGCCAACCGCTCCATCTCTACCTCACTCAGGCCCGCAGAGGTGGCTTGGGTCAAGTAAGCACGTATTTGCTCATCCGACAATTCATCGACGCGGACAGCCGAAAGGTCGGATGAATTTATACTCTGGGCCACACTACCACCAGCAAACGTCCCAACGATCACCATTAACAAGACACCGAAAATATAAGACAGCCGATATTTCATCAATCTAATTTTACTTACACACATTAACATCTCCTCCGCTTCAACCAATATAAGGTAAATCCATGCCCCAACCTCATCAAAAACGGTACATCATCCCGAGCCGAAATTGCAGATTGTCCTTATCCTGAGGCAAAAAGTGCCAAAACCCTTCCCAATCCTTCTCTGGTATTTTTAACTCGTACTGATAATTGTAGGCATAAATATAATTAAACCTACCGGAAAGCAATAACGGACCTAGATCCCATTCGCCTTCAAGGCCAAATCCAAGATCTACCCACCGCCTTCTAAAGTCAGGAGGCAACTCATAATAAAAGTCATTGTTCTGAACTAACCGCTCTACCTGCATCCCAATACGTTTCAAACCACGCACCCATGAAATATCGATCGACTGCACATTGCTCCCCGGCCCAACACCTGCGCCCAGTACTTGGCCCATATGGGTATAGCCATGTCTTACAATATTGTTGGTGTACCACGATGGACTTGTACGGATATCCGCTGTTCTCGTTGCGTCCATTTGGGTAACCTCTATCCCAACCTGAATCAATTCTGTTTTCTGGTTGTTCAATGGAATCAGCTTCCTAAACCCCGCAACGTATGCCCGTGAATGATCGAGTTCTACCCGTAGGTCTCGCGTATTCCAAGGCGGATCATTCCGGCCATATTCCACATAGATCTCCGCATTCCCCTTATTCATCACCCACCGGGCAAATACTGACCCGTATAAGTCGCGATTCATGCGGCTCTCCCGGTTTTCGAGCTCATCCGGGTCACTACTGTTTTTAGATACAGGTCCCAGCAGCGGAAGATACGCACTTAGCCCTCCACCTAAATCGCCGCTGTAGGTAACGAAGCTGCGTGCCATGCCAACGAACAAGCCAGGGAGCCACTTGGGCTGATAGGTGAATACCAAGCCCGACAAGTAGCGCCAATCGTCTCGCTTTGGGACGTAGTATTGGTCGAAATGCTCGGGGTTCCCCAGCGGGGTCGGCGTAAACCCTGACCCTGTTAACCTACCGGCAATAAGTTGCCCCTCAAATGAACCGACTCCGGTACGGATTGGCCTACGGGTATTCAATGTCAAATGCGGGAAACCAGGGGCCGTATTGCTCATCAACAATGCGTTCCGTCGCCCAGGCCCCCACCAAAGGCTCTCAGTCGAGATACCAATGGACCCTACGCCATAGTTAAAACGAATACTACTCTGGCCGGGCAACACTTTCGTATAGCTACCCGATCCAAAACGTTCGGGCATATCGATGTTATTCATAAAAGAATACCATATACGCCATGATAAGGCATCTTCCCCCCGGTAGCCCGTGTAGTCTAAGTTCCGTGCATATACAAATTCGGGCCGCAATTGCACGCTAAACCATTTATATTGAGCATATACTCCGGCACTCACCGCGGTCTGATAACCCACGGCCGGAATCATGCCACCGTCGTTCCAACCATAAGGGTAGGTCGTTACGTATTGTTGATCCCAAACGACAGGCATTAGCTGTAAAAAATTGCCACTATCCGTCGGCGACTTCAATAACATGCCTCCGTTACGGAAATTACTACCGTAAAGGTCGGCCTGGGAGAAAGCTTGGCTATTCAACGGGCGGATAGAAAAAGAAATGGTGGAATCCAACCGACCGAGCAGCTGGTCACGTCGCAGTGCGTCTTCCCAAACAGGCATCCCTACCGGAAGGACTTGGGCTGTCGTCATTTGAAGTGACAGCACTACAACACCTATCGAACTCCACAAACCAGTTGTAATATATTTCATCAAATTATCTTTTTTACAGCAAAATCGACTAAACATTTTTAAAAGGTACCGACCAAATTGCCGCTCTTCATTATAGTAAATATGAAACAATCAAAACCTAAAAACGGTACATCAAGTCGACCTTAAACTGAAAACCCACCCTGTCTTGATTACGGAACCGCCAATAATTTGCAGAGCTGGAATTCTCTTCCAATTCGTACTGATAGTTAAAAGCCTTGATAATATTTAAATGGCTTCTAGCGATAAACCGTTGGTAATTCCATTCACCATTTAATGCAAAGCTGAAATCAACCCAATTCCGCCGCATATCAGCATTATGTAAATAGAAGAAGTCATTGTTGTGTACATAACGTTCAAATTGAACCCCTAGTCGTTTCATTCCCCTAATCCAGTTCACGTTAAGTGTTTGCGAGTTGCTTCCCGAGCCGATGCCGGCACCGATCATCTGCCCCAGGTGTGTGTAACCGTGTCTTACCGAGGCATGCCTATACCAAGGCCCTCCCGGCCTGATAGGTTCATCGCGGGGACCTTCTCCCTGAGTGATTTCCAAATGAAACTCAAGCAGGTCTTCCTGATTGAACCAACGTATGGGTGTCAGCTTCCTAAAGCCTACATTATATGCCCGCGAATGCTCCAGCTGGGTAATCAGATCGCGCGTATTCCAAGCATGGTCGTTTCTTCCGTATTCGAAATACACTTCAGCATTTGCTTCCGCAATCAGCCAACGCGCAAACACGCTGATCAGCTGATCCCGTGAGACCGCCTCATCGGCCGAAGCGCTGTCACTTCCGCTTCCGTAGTCACCTTTATTTACTGGCTCGAAAAAGGGCAGATAATTTTTTATATTATTACCTAACGTGTTGTGATATCCTACAAATACCCGCTGCATCCCCAACGAAAGCCCCTTCACCCAACGGGGCTGGTAAGTCAACGCAATACCTGATAGGTAACGCCAATCGTCACTTTTCGGCCGATAATACTTGTCATAATGGTCAGGATTGCCCAGTGGCGTCGGGGGATAACCCGAGCCCTCCAATCTTGCTCCTATAACTTGTCCTTCGAAGGAGCCAATATAGGTACGGATCGGCCGCGTTGTATTCAATGTCAAGTGCGGAAAACCAGGGGCTGTATTCGTCATCAGCAACGAATTATGGATACCTGGACCCCACCAGAGGTTTTCGGTAGATACTCCCACCGAAACGGGATTGAACGTTAGACGAATACTGCTTTGCCCTGGCAAGATCCTTGTGTACCATCCGTCACCAAACCGTTCGGGTTGGTCAATGGTATTCCCGATACGGCTATACCAAAGTCGCCACGACCGCTCCACCAACCCGTTGTAGCCATCATATGGCGCATTTTGTGCTAAAACGACCTCCGGGTTAAGCTGTACGCTTAAAAATCGATACCGCAAATGCACCCCTGCGCTCAGCATGGTTTGGTAACCAACATTCGGAATCATAGCACCGTCGTTTCGGCTGTAAGGAAACGTCGAAGTAACATCGTTCCGCCATTGCAAGGGCATAACCCGTATCTCCCCATGTCCATCTTTGGTCGTTATGGGCTCCCTTCCGCCGCCATCGGGGGAGAAAATATCAGACCTCCGTAAGGCGTCGCGCGTAAGCGGACGTATCATAAACGAAATCGTTGAATCCACTCGCCCCATCAGCTGCTCCCTTCTGTACCAGTCTTCAAGTCCAATACTTCCCACCGGCAGTGTCTGGCTATGCGCTGTATCAGCACATAGACCAAAGGCACCCAACACCAACAATATTTTGAAAAACTTGCCAATCATTTTTTTTGTTATCTGAAAGATAATTAACACCAAATATATCATTTAATCAAAGAAAACTGTTCGATTATTATCTTTTCGCCACAGTGCGCCCCCTTTCGATAATCCGTTCGATATGATTTAGATAAATTTGGTGTACCCTTACATCAATATACTCGTCGAGCATTTTATTGCGCCCCTCTGCTCCCATCTTTTCTTGTTCAGTTTTTGACAGCAAAACAAATCGCTCCATCTGCTGGGCTAAATCAACAGGGTCTTTCGGCCGACACAAGTACCCGTTACGGCCATCGTCCACAAGCTCCCTGCAGCCCGCAACATCACTCGCAATCAACGCCCGGCCCAAAGCTGCCGCCTCCATTAACGTTGTAGACATCCCCTCGCGATATGACGGTAACACTACACAATGCTGGGTAAGTAAAATCGGCCTTACGTCATCGACATGCCCGAGATATTGAATAGCGCCTTGGCGCAGCCAGTCACCAAGCTGCGCTTCGCTCACGGCACTTGGATTTTGAACATTCAGGTAACCCAGCACATTAAATTCAACGTCATTATACTTCTCTTTCAGCATACGTGCAGCAGCAACGTATTCTGCAATCCCCTTGTCATACAGCAATCGGGCTACAAAAATAAAACGTGTTTTACTACCATGTTGAGCGGGTGTTGAATGTGCCTTTACCAACGTAGGATTGAAACGATCGAGTGCATCGATACCTTCTCCAGGTAATACATCCGTTTTCAATGGTTTTACCAAACCGCGCGACACAAATAAATCGCGGTCATCGTTATTTAAAAACCAAACACGATCTGCCGATTTAAATGCCAAACGGTACATCCACGAAACCAAGCTGGTCATCCAACCTCCTTTGATATACGTATAGCCCAAACCCGTCACCACGGCGATATGTGGAATTTTTAGTCTCCGAGCGGCAAATGACCCATAAACATTGGGCTTTATGGTATATTGCACAATCAAATCCGGCTTTTCAACACGGAAGATGCTGATCATTTCCCTTGTAAAAAGGAAATCAGAAATAGGGTTTATCCCTTTTGCCTGCAACCGTCGCAATGCAATAAATCTTGCACCCGAAGCCTTCAACTTTGGGGTCTCCTCGTCTTCAGGTGCCAACAGAACCACTTCATAGCCATTTCCCAACAACGCTGTTATCAACGTCATCCTGAATTTCACAAAACTCCACGATGTATTTGAAACAAGGACAACCTTTGTTTTACCCATAGCTAAGCAACACGTTTCAGATCAATCATATATTGGCGATGACTAAATTTTCTTATCATGCAAAAATCAGGCTAAACCGCAATAAGCAGTGAACTAAATAAAACCGCCATCCTCTAAAAGAAAACCGAACCAGGTCAAAGCCACCCGATATCCACGTAACGGCAAAACTTTTTATCATATCAATGCGATAACGGACGCCAAGCTCTGTCCGGTATTTCCGATGAAAGTAAACCCGCGAGTGGTATTGCTTCTTAAGCCACATACCGGCACTTATCCGGCGCCACGGATGGATTATCAATGCTTCGGGCAGAAAGTGTATCGAAGTAGATTTAGACACCCGATACCAAAAATCCACATCTTCCATAGCAGCATAAGGGAACCCCTCATCAAAACCACCGGTCTGTTCAAAAAAAGTCCGCCTAATGGCAAAATTACACGACCACAGGTGACCACCTTTCAAGTTAATGGGCGATTCTTCATCATACCTCCGTTGGGGCCGGTCTGCTGTCGTACTTCCCTCATATACGTTGTAGCGAGCTCCCGTTTTTAAAATTCCATTTTTATAAGCTTCCAACCAGCCAGCCGCAGGAATACAGTCGTCGTCAGTAAATACAATCCATTCTCCTTTAGCTAACCGTGCGCCATGATTACGGTTTGAAGCAGGCCCCTTCCCCGGCCCTTTAACCCACCGCACCCAGGGAAAAGAGGATTCGATCATTGCTTTGGCCTCCGATTCGCGGCTATCGTCCGTAACGATGACCTCGTAGTCTCCCGCCCCTAAATGGCGGGTCGAAATCATCAAACTGTCGAGGCATACGGCCAACAAGTCTAACCGCTTATATGTAGGAATAACAACCGAAAATAACATAGAGCAACCTTATTGCAGCTTAATAGGTAACGTTGTTTGATAAATCTTAGCGATAAGCTTACTGACATCTTTCGCCTCTAATGGGTCCAGCTCCTGCCCCCTCCGGGAAACCAAAACATGTTGCATATTTAACCATCCAAAAGCAGTATAAATTACAGATTTTAAATAGGTTTTGGCTACCTCTACGTGCATACTCACGGCAGGTAAACACGTTGGTCCGTAGTTCAATATAATCCGTCTCACGGTAGCCATACTACGTCGGTAGTTTTTTATATTGATGTCTCCGCCCCGAATAATATACAATGGCTCCTGGATACGGTCAAACCGACTCCGCCCATGCGTTCGGCACCATAATTCATAGTCTTCCGCACGTATATAGGCAGGGTCGTAAAGATTGGTCACAAACCAGGATTTCTTCCCCATCACCGAGGCATGAATCAGCATAGCTTTTTTGATGGCATCGCCAGCCTTATGACTGATGGGCTCCATTCCGATCTTTGAAACCGGATACGCACTGGAATCAATAAGATAAGCTGCAGTATCCACCAAATCAACATCGGGTCTGGATTCCAAATAATCGACCTGCTTCGCAATACGTGCCGGGTGCATCATATCATCACCATCCATACGGGCTATATATTTTCCCTTTGCCAATTCCGGAATCTGATTAAGCCGAAATACCAATCCTTTATTTTGGCAATCACTCACAATACGTATACGGGAGTCATTTAACTTAGAGACCAGCGCCAAGGAACCATCTGTAGAACCGTCATTCAACAAGATTAACTCCCAGTTCGTATAGGTCTGCGCAAAGACGGATTGAATCGCCGCGCTAAGCGTGCGTTCATTATTATAAAAAGGGATTGCAATGGTTACCAGCGGCTGTCCCATGATGCTTTAATTCAAAAACCCATGTAATTGGGATGAAAAATCAACCTGGATCTGACCAAAGTCAAACTTACTTTTCAACAATCGCATGCCCGTTTTCATCTGCTCATAATTATATTCATCTGTTGTGATCAATTTCCTCACTACTTCACAAAAGCCATTGAAGTCGTCGCACAGTATCCCGGGCGGAATTTGACATTGTTCAAAAAGATGGGTGAAATATGGGTTGCGCAATCCGATAATAGGAATCCCAAACGATATCGCATCCATAATCGCTCCGCTACTGATCAATTCATACCCCTTATCATCATAAAAAAAGACCGCATACTGCATCCCTTTGCAACGTGCCAGATAAGCGTCGTTAGTTAACAATTCACCTGCTTCGCTGTATTCCACCCATTGGTTCGTAAATGGCAACATTTCATCCAAGACCTGACCTGCGACCACAAATGATGCCAATCCTTTACTTACTTCCGACTGAAACCGGCGGGCCAAATCGAAAAAGAGCGGCGAGTGTTTATCTACTTTGGCAACCCCCAAATGTCCAAACACCACCTTCTTTTCAGGAATAGGTTCATTCGAACTAAGCTGCTTATGGGTCAAGGGATGCCTAATCGCCATCACACGTTCTGAAGGTATCAATCCATACGCCAGCAATCGGTCGCAAATATACTTATCCAAGATCAAATAACGTTGATTGGTTACCTTCATAGAAAAAGCTTTACGTAGGCACAACGCATAAACACGGTCAACCGCTTTACCACCCCGACTCCGCAAAAGTTGTAGCTCGCCATGCAAGGTAATGACGACTTTGCATTTTTTAAATACAAACCGACTCAATAGGGAGATAAACAGGTTCCCCAATGGCGAACTCGAGGCAAAAAATACCAGTTTTACTTTCTTATTTTGAGCTGCACGCAAGATAGCGAAGGCGCGTTTACATTCATTCAACAATTTCGAAATCCAACGCCATTTATTACCTGTTTCGGGCGCAATCACTTCTTCAAACAATGGCTCAATATCAGTAGTATCCACACCATCCGATATAGCCTGCCAATGTGATTGACTGATGCGCGCCTGGATGACCGATCCCGGAAAGGTACGCGCAAGCAATGCCAACAACTGCTTATTAGCGGTGGCATGTTCAAACCCTGTTTTATTGATTTCGCAGAAAAATATCATGCCATCAATACCTATTTAGTAACGGGTTTTTATCAAATATGGTCTGAAATGGTATGTACAGGTCCCAATAAGGAGCCATAAACATATACAACCTTATCGCGCCAAAAGCAATAACGAGTAAAAGGACGACAACCCGGAATTTAACGTCCTTAATCGCGGAAACGAGACTGGCCAAAAGGAAAATTTCCATATACAGAAATGGAAGTGCTAGTCGTGTAATAACAGGGACATTTAGGATAAATACAAAATAAATAATATTCCCCAGCACCAATAAATTAAGTTGTCCTCTATACCACCATTCATCACGTGGAGGCACGATTCTCCTCCCCGCGATCAGAACCGGTAAAATAAATGCCCGCTTTAAAAAGCCCAATGCATAGGATATGTAAGGATTGGCGTGACTTGTTTCAAGGCCTTCATCGCCATACCTCAGCACCTTATCGGCTACCGATGCGTCTACCCCCACCAGGCTAACAACCAAATTGACCAGCCAGGAAGTTATATCAACCAGCCCTATCAAAAAACCTGCTAGCAACCCGATATACAGTAGTTGATCGGATAACCGGAACCAAAAAAGCCAGTAGGCAACCAGGAAGAAAAGCGATGATACGTGGATGGTGGTTGCCAATACTACTATGACCGCAAATGGCCAAAAGCGCCTTTGTTCAATAAATTTCAAACTAAATAAACAAAGTGCTACAGCAGTAAACTGTCTGACAGCTATAATATCGGCCAAATAATATGTGTAGTATAAAAATAGCAGTAGGAAGAGTAGCCGGGGGTAACGTAAAATCACCAGGCCCTTCATACCTATCGTTACAATAGCAAGAAAAGCCAGCATTGCCGTATAAGGAAGGTTATTGGCTGCGAAAAACCAATTAAGTGCCGTATAACCAGGCTCAAACAGGTTGATAGATTTTCCGTTTATAAACTCATCAATCTGTTCGTAAAAGTTGACGTAAGAATCCCAGTCGGGCCCTGTCTCCCATCGTATTGAACTCACCAGAATCAACAACAGAATCAGACCGATGAAGACTCCCCTTTTCAACCCGTACCGGTCATGGTCAACCAAGTCGAAAAGCGTAAAACCGGCTAATATCACAAATAAAGCGATGTATATCATTTCTTAGCTACTACGATCCGACATCATCTGATGAGCTTCCGTTCAACCAATTTCGGACAAGTTGTCGCAAGCCAAAGATATATACATAAAGCATAACCCTCACCCTCCCAAACACAAACATCCCCAACTGTCTACTTATAAACTGTGCGTAACCTAATTTTTCTTTCCACGACAGCGCCGTAGAACTCAACGGCACACCCATTAGGTAGGTTGCCTTTTCAACCGATGAGGTGCTATCTACCAATCCATACTGTTCAAAATAATTTTGTACCCACGCCATAAAGTCCAGCCCCGATTGCACTTTCCGATCGACCACATCGCGCGACGCATGTAGGGAGGATATGTTCTGTCCACTATAGCGCCAATATACCCGAGGCCCGGGTATAGTATGGATGCCACCGTGGCGCGACAGTTTTGTCCAGGTTGCGTCATCGGTGAACCACGCGAGATCGAACCGCTCAAATCCCCCTTCATGCTGCCATTTACTCCGCCTGAAAATAAATTCAACGACCGTACTATGGATTTCGCTGCGGACACGCGCAGCAAAAAAAGCTGCACTTTTCAAGTGTAATGGAAACTTCCTAACTGGCCATATCCGTTGCCCGCTTCCATCGACAACCTCCAGGTCAAAGTGGAGAAGATCAACCCCCGATGCCACTCCCCGCTCAATAAAATCATAAAAAGCAGCCACGCAACCTGTATCCATCGTATCATCATCAGAAAATAGCCAAACCCACTCTTCATCCGCTGTTAAGCCAATACACCTTTCCCAATGTGCAACGAGGTCACGCCCCCCAACGTTTTCACCGAACCGATGATATACAATAGAAATTTCCGACCGGAAGCGTGCAACGATACCCGCTAAGTCGTCGTTACTGGCGTCGTCACCGATATACAAAACAAACCGTTTGTCCGTCTGCGCCGCAATACTGATTAGCGTTGCTTCGAAAAAGTCGGCTTTATAGGCCGGAATGACGATGGCTAGTTGATGATCCATACACGAACGACTGTATTATACAGCACCTATTCTCCGTAATAACTGCAGCTTCACCTCATCAATCAATTGGTTCTTAAACACCCACTGCTGAATACTGAAGTAGCTTACGATAGATACGCCAATTGCCAAGAAAAAACCTAGAACCGGTTGGATTTCCAGTTGGCCAATCAACATTCGGATTGGGATAAAAGGGACGCAGGAAAATAGTGCTTCACCGATTCCCAACCACCTCGGTTGGAAGTCAATTATGCGTCTCGCATAAATAATAAGAAAAACCAACACTGTCAACTCCGTTACCACATTGGTAACGGCAGTCCCATATAGCCCAAAATACGGAATCAAACTGAGATTGCACGTCAAACTCACCAACATACCCACCAGGGCGGCTCTAAAAAACAACCGCTCATTGTTTGATGGATTGAGTATCTGCATGCCGAATACATTACTCAGGCCCACAATCAGGACGGCTAACGCCATCGTCCGTAACGCATTCACCGCGGGTAAAAAATCGGTGCCTGCAAACAGTGAAATCACGTCTTCTGCATAAATCACCAGACCGGCAGCCGCAGGAACACCCATCAGTGCAATATAACCGAATGACTTACTTAGCACACTTTTAATCGTCGACAAATCACCCTTCGCGAAACTTACGGAAAGCGTAGGGATAGCTACTAACACGAAAGCAGTTAAAACCGCCACTACCAATTTGACAACGCGAGTAACTGCATTGTAATACCCCACTTCCTTTGTATCACGCATCAACCCCAGCAGCGACGTATCCAATACCGTATAGAAACTAACGACTATCCCGAAGGAAAAGATATAGAGCAAGGGCTTCAAATGCCTTTTTAAATGTAAGTTGCGAAACCGCAAGCCTACGTACCGACGTGCATATATCACATTAACAATCATATTCGACACACCGGTCAAGAAAATAATCAGAAAATAAACTACCGTATCATCAGCCGCCTTCACTAACCAAAAAATGAGGACAACCGAAAGAAGCCGAAAAACCAACGCTCGTTTTGTGATGAATGCAAACGCTTCCAATCCTTGGAACAGCCATTCAATCATAAAAACCTGCATATACAGCATGCCCATACTGATAACAAACAGGTGATGATGAACGGCAAGTTTAGGGTGCAACGTAAACAGGGCCCAATAAACCACCGAAACCAGCAATGTCGAAAGGAAATGCAACAGCAAAAGTTCGCTAAACAGCACAGAACGTCCCAACCGGTCGTGTCGGGTTTTAGCTATTTCCCGTACCCCGTAAATGGGTATGCCCAGAGCCGAAAGCAAAACAACAAATTGCAGAAAGCTATCCACAAACCCAATGTCACCAACGCCCTTTGGCCCCAACACCCTTGATACATACGGGAAAACTATTACAGGAACCAATACCTGGCTTAATGACAGAAAGGTATTGTATACCGCATTTTTCTTAATACTACTCACCGTACACGTTTACTATTGGGCATCCTTTGACCATTATGCAAGCAAATATGGTTAATTTCGCTGTGAATGTCGGCAATTGGGCGAAACTATTGTACCCACTCAATGGTTAACCC
>Ga0079224_100006830_pt1 | contig 15209 bp, 12 predicted proteins | sample Stecom2015_FD_80414 | JGI IMG/M metagenome (GOLD analysis project Ga0079224, IMG submission 80414) | Agricultural soil microbial communities from Utah to study Nitrogen management - Steer compost 2015 | ecosystem: Environmental > Terrestrial > Soil > Agricultural land | place: USA: Utah...
CGTCGAGCATCACGAGCGTGGCGCCGTCGCCGACGGCGATTCCCGCATCCCGCTCCTCGTTGGCCAGCTCGGCCGCCCGCCGACCGAGATCGCGATCGAGGTCCGCCGCCAGCCCGAGCGCCTTCACCAGATGGCGCGCCGCGCCGCGCTTGACGGCGGGCAGCGTGGAATCGAAGCAGACGATCCCGAACGGCGCGAGAAGATCCGCGAGCGCCGCGCCCGACGCAGCGGCGAGCATCGTGTCAGGCGTAAAATGCGCGCCCAGCCACTGCAGGACGTGCTCGCGATGCGGCGTGCCGGCCAGCGTTTCGTTCAGCAGCTCCAGCGCGGCCCCGACTTCGGCGCCGAGCGGCTCCCGGGAGAGCGGGGCCATCGGGTCGCTCGCGGGCCGGTTTCGAAGGCTGGCAGTGACGAGCGTGTCGTCGGCGCCGAGCCAGGAGGCCGACCTCGCTTCCTCCCAGTCATGGTCGTCACCGGCAATCCAGAAGACCGGGACCACGGGCCGCTCCCAGCGCTCCTCGAGCACGGCGGCGAGCGCGGCGGCGGAGAGGGCCTTGAAGACGGTGTACACCGGGCCGGTGAAAAGTGCCGGCTGCTGACCCGTGGTCACCACCAGCACGCCGGGATCGCGCAGTCGCTCCAGCGGCGCTTCGAGACCCGGGCGGATGAGGAAGCCCCCGAGTGCCGAGGGATCGATGCCGCCATCCCGCTGCGCCGGCTCGCGCGGGCTCACCGGCAGCGGTGTCGTGAGAACGCGGAAGGTCACGTCGATCGTCCCATGAGGATCACGCGAGGTGCCCCGTCGGACACGGGCCCGCCTTCGTAGTCTCCGAAGCGCGCCACGACCGACACGCCGGATTCCGCGAGCATCGACTCGAGCTCATCCGGGCGAAACAGCCGGACCCGCTCGGTCCATTCCCGCCCGTCGGGCGCCTCCATCCGCTTCCACACGAACCGGTTGCCCTCGAGAAGCCCGCGCGAAATCCGAACGTCCATCCCGCCAAGCTGTGCCGTCTCCGACGCCACCAGGGTGGCCTCCACCCGTAGGGAATTAAGAAAATCGATGACGAACCACCCACCGGGACGCACCGTGGACGCCATCTCCTCCAGTGCCAGGCGGTGCTCCGCGTCGTTGTCGAAGTAGCCGAAGCTGGTGAAGAGGTTGAGCGTGAGGTCCATCGATGCGGGCCGGACGGGAATCCGCCGCATGTCCGCGCGGATGAGCGGGGTGGAGGACTCCGACTGGGCAATGCGCAGCAGCGTCATGGAAAGATCGAGGCCGATACATCGCGCACCGGCCGCTTCAATTGCGCGCGCGTGCCGCCCCGGCCCGCAGGCCACGTCCAGCACCCGCCACCCCTCGGTCCAGCCCACCTCCCGGCGCATGAGCTCCACCAGCCGGGCCGCATCGGCCTGATCCCGGTGCGGGTAGAGCGCCAGGTACTCCTCGTTGAACCAGGACTCGAACCAGTCAGCCACGGGGATGCGGCTTTCCGCCGGGCGCGCCCTTGTGGTACGGCTCACCCCGCAGGATCGTGAAGGCGCGGTAGATCTGCTCGGCAACGACGACCCGCGCGAGCTCGTGCGGCAGGGTGGCCGGCCCGAGGCTCCAGCGCTCCGCCGCCGTGCCCAGCAGGGAGGCATCGAGGCCGTGAGAGCCGCCGATCATGAATGCGAGGGGCCGGGCCGCCACCTGCCAGTCCCGAAGCCGGGCCGCCAGCGCCTCACTGGTCCACCCCTGCCCTTCGCGGGCCAGCGCTACCACCACGGCTCCCGCGGGGAGGCGGGCGCGCAAGCGGACGGCTTCCTGCTCCCGCTGGAGCGCCGGTGACGGGGCGCGAGCCGCCTCCCGCACTTCGATCTCGGTGAAGCGCGCATGGCGCGAGATCCGGCGGGTATAATCGTCACACGCCTCGCGAAGGGCCGGCCGCAGCCGGCCCACGGCGAGCAGCGTGATTTCCATCAGGCATAGAGCCCGCGAAGGCGATGCACTTCCGAGACGCGCTCGATGGCGGACATATAGGCGCCGATGCGGTTGCTGACGCTGTGCTTCTCCGCCATGGTCACCACCTCGTCGAACGACTGCACCATGATGCGCTCCAGCCGCTGGTTCACGGTTTCCTCGTCCCAGAAGTAGCCGCCGCGGTCCTGCACCCACTCGAAATAGCTGACCGTCACGCCACCGGCATTGGCCAGGATGTCCGGCACCACGAAGACCCCCTTCTCCTCGAGGATGCGGTCGGCGTTGGCGGTGGTCGGACCGTTGGCGCCTTCGCAGATGATCTTCGCCTGGATGTCCTTGGCGTTCTTGCTGGTGATCACGTTCTCGAGCGCGGCGGGTATCAGCACGTCACACGGGAGCGTGAGCAGCTGGGCATTGGTGATGGTCTCGGCCTTGGAATAGCCGCTCAGGAAGCGCTTCTCGCGGATCCAGGCCATCACGTCGTCCAGATCGAGGCCGTTCTCGTTGTAGATCCCCGCCGACTTGTCGCTCACGGCCACGATGGTAGCGCCCTGCTCGGCCAGCAGCCGCGCCGCGACGGAGCCCACGTTTCCGAATCCCTGCACCGCAACCCGGGCGCCTTCCATGGGCAGCCCCACCCGGCGCAGTGCCTCCCGGGTGGAGAACATGCAGCCGCGACCGGTGGCTTCCCGCCGCCCGAGCGACCCGCCCATCGAGACCGGCTTGCCGGTGACCACCGCCGTGACCGTGTGGCGCTTGTGCATGGAATAGGTGTCCATGATCCACGCCATCACCCGCTCATTGGTGTTGACGTCAGGCGCCGGCACGTCGGAGTCGGGCCCAAGCGTATCGATGATGGCGGAGGTGTACCGCCGCGTCATCCGCTCGAGCTCACCCGGCGACATGGTCGAGGGATCACAGATCACGCCGCCCTTGGCGCCCCCGAAGGGGATATTGACCACCGCGCATTTCCAGGTCATCCAGGCGGCGAGTGCCGTCACTTCGTCCAGCGAGACGTTGAGGTCGAAGCGGATGCCCCCCTTGGCCGGCCCCCGGGACGTATTGTACAGCACCCGGTAGCCGGTGTAGACGTCCACCTCCCCGTTGTCCCGCGCCACCGGCACGGAGACGATGATCTGCTTCTCGGGATGGCGGAGGATCTTGTAGAGCCCCGCATCGAGGTTCAGCTTGTCGGCGGCAAAATCGAACCGCGACATCATCGCCTCGAAGGGATTCTCCTCGGAGAGGAAGGTGTCCTTTTCGGGCCGGATGATCCTGGCTGCGGGCGGCGTGATCGGGGTGGTCATGGATGGATACGTCGGTGCGTCGATGAAAGGTCAGGTCGGGTTGACGGACGCAAACAGCTCGTCGAGTCCGGCGGCGACGACGTCGCCATTGGTTTCCCACGTCAGGTCCAGCTTGGCGACCAGCGGCTCCGCCACGCGGGCGGGCCAGCGGTCCCGTAACTTCACGGCGTCCTGCTCCGTGATGACTACGTAATCGGCCCGGCGCGTCGCGTGCGCGAGCCAGGCCACGTCTTCGTCCCGGAGCTCGCCGTCCGCGCTCCAGGTGTGCACCTGGACGGCGGCCCCCGTGGCCTTCACCTGCGAGACGAACGCATCGGGGTCCGCGCTCCCGGAGGCCGCCACGACACGCCGTCCGGCGAGCGCCGAGGCCCCGTGTTCCGCCCCGGATACCAGTCCTGCCAGGTACCGCATCCCCAGCTGCGCCACCGCGACCGCACCCGGCGTATGGGATCCGAGCTCCGCGGCGAGCGCCTCGGCGGCCTCGCTGCTGGCCCGCTTCCGGGTCACCACGACGATGTCGGCATGCTCCAGCGCCTGCCATCCCTCGCGCCATGGGCCTGCCGGCAGCGGCCAGCGGACGGCGCGGGACGTCTCCGCCCCGACGACGGCGATGGTGAGTCCGGCCCGGATCGGGCCGGGCGGGAGGCCACCCTCCAGCACGATCACCTGCGCACCCGCCTCCGCAGCGCGGCGCACCGCGCCCGGACCGTCAGCCGCGCTGCCCATGAGGGCATCGGGCACCCCATGCCCGACCTCCCGTACCCGGTATGCCGTTGCCCCACGCAGCAGGACGGCCGGGCGCAGGCCCTGTGCCGCGCAGTGCCGCGCCACCCACAGCAGCACGGCGGTCTTGCCCGAATCCCCCGCCGTCAGGTTGCCGACGGCCACGGTGGGGAGCAGCGCCGGTGCAGCTGCGGCCGCGCGCCGCGACCCTGCTGCACCTCGCGCCAGCGTGACCAGACGCCACATCCCCGAGGCCGGAAGCAGCGCCAGCCGCGCGACTCTGGCATCGAGTCGCCGGCTGGTCCAGAGCCATCGGAGCAGGCGGTGGGCATCACCTCTGCGGGCCATCCACAGACCTCGATTCAGGGCGCCGAAATGTAACAGAACGCGCGGGAACTTACCGATCGACGATCCGCGCCATCATGTCCGCCTCGGCCGCAAGCGTCCCATCCACGAACGCCTCGCCCCGGAGCCGCACCGTGCGGCCCCGGTTCTGGGTCACCTGGACCTCCATCCTGAGCTGGTCGCCCGGCACCACCGGCCGGCGGAACTTGACCCCGTCGAGCGACATGAAGTAGACGACCTTCTCCTCGGGGTTGTCGAGCTGGCTCAGGAGGAGCACTCCGCCGGTCTGCGCCATTGCCTCCACGATCAGCACGCCCGGCATGATCGGATGGCCGGGAAAGTGACCCTGGAAGAACGGCTCGTTGATCGTGACGTTCTTGAGGCCCACTACCCGTGTATCGCCTTCCGTCTCGAGGATGCGGTCCACGAGCAGAAAGGGATATCGGTGCGGCAGGCATTCGAGAATCCTGGCGATGTCCATCATCGGGCCGCTCCGGCAGGAGTCAGGATCAGGGGCGACCGCGCGAACAGGCGGCCACCGGACATTCCGATGACCGCCTGCCGCGCCACGCCGGGCACGTTCACCGTGCTAGGGATTCGACGACTTCAGCTCGGCGATGACCCGGTCGCTCATGTCGAGCGATTGATCCGCCGTCACGATGGTGTTGGTCTGCGCGCTCACGTCGAAGACCATCGAATACCCGGCCGCCGCCCGCAGCCGCTCGATCACGCCGACGACCCGGGTCTGGATCGGATCGAGCAGCTCGCGCTCGCGGTCGGTGGCGCGCTGCTGCAGCTCCTGGCCCCGCTGCTCCAGCTGCTGCTGCTGGGTCTGGAGCTCCTGGCGGCGGGTGGTGCGAGCCGAGGGGCTGAGGAGAGTGGCCTGCTGCTCGAAGGCCTGCGCGGCAGAATCCAGGGACGCCTGCAGGCGCTGGAATTCGGTGCGGTAACCGGCCATCTCGCGGACGAAGGTCGATTCCGCCTGGGCATAGCCCGGCGTTTCGGACAGGATCCGGCGCATGTTGACGAACGCGACCCGATTCGCCGCGGCCCCGGAAGGCGCCTGCTGGGCCATGAGGGGAACTGCACTCAGGACCAGCCCGAGGATCAGGGCGACGGCACGCCCGACAGCGACAGACTTCATGCTTCACTCCGGAGAAAGGTACGTACGCACGCTCAGAAGAAATTGCCCACCTTGAAGTGGAGCTGCCACCCCGGATCGGGGTTGCCCTGGGCATCCACCCGATCGAAGCCGTAGCCGAAGTCCACCCCGATCGGCCCGAGGGGCGAGACCAGGGCCACCCCGGCGCCCGCACCCCGATAGAGCCGGGTCGGGTCCCACTGGCGCGCGGTCCGGTACACATTGCCGGCGTCCAGGAAGAGACTCGCGTAGAGCGACTGGCTGATCCGCGCCCCGGCCTCGACGGTGAATGTAGCAAAAGACTTGCCGAACGCTTCCGGATTGGCGCTCGAGCCGCCGGCCTGGGGGTCGAATCCGTTGGGCGTGATGGCGAACTCGTCGTACCCCCTCAGAGGCACCCCAAACTGAACGCCGCCAAGGGAATAGAGCTCGGTGAAGAAGTTGTCGGCATCCCCGAAAATGAAGCCCGACTTGGCGGTGAATCCGAGCACGAACTGCACCCCCCCGCCGAACTGGTCGCCGCCCCCGCCAAGTGTCCCCAAAGGCGCATACCAGCGTCCTTCCACGTCCACCTTTCGATAGTCTCCGGTGCCGCCCAGGAAGCCGCCGTTGAGCTCGCCGGTGAGGCTCGTCTGGGCGCCGCCGGTGGCAAACGGGAGGCCCACCCTGGTGTCCCGGACCAGCGTGGCCGCCAGCGTGGAGCGGACGCAATTGTTGCAGATGAACCGCTCCTGGATGTCCGCCGACCCTTCGGAGTAACGGATCCGTTGGAGCCCGTAGGAGCCGAACAGCCGGGTATACCGGGCGCCCAGGAAGGGAAAGCCGAGCCGGAGGCTTCCGCCGGTCTGACGACGGCGGCCCAGGTCCCGGACGGTGAAGCGCTGGCGCGAGTCGTAGATCGATACGGTGCCGGAGATCCGGCTGGCCCGGATGGCCGGGTCGGTGTAGGAAAGCGTGAAGTCGTTGATGTTGGTGCCGAACTGCCACTGGAGCATGCCCCGCTTGCCGCGGCCGAAGAGGTTCGGCTCTTCGAGGCCGAGGAAGCCTCCGACGCCGGTACCCTGCCCCAGGGACGCGCCGAAATTGATGTTGCCCGTACGGCGCTCCTCGACCCGGAAGGTGATGTCCACGTCGACGCCGTTTTCGGCCGGCTCGACGGTCGGCGGCGCCATCGGCTGCTGGAAGAAGCCGATGTTGCCCACGTTCTGGTAGGAGCGGAGCAGCGCATCCCGGTTGAACACCTGCCCCGGCAGGAGCACGATGGCCTCGCGGATCACGCGCTCGTGGGTCACGTCGTTCCCAACGACGTTGACCTTGTTGATCGTGGCGACCCGGCCTTCCTGGATGTTCCAGGAGAGATCGATCACGCGGGTGCTGTCCGGGAGGGTGCGGCGGATTTCCTGGGGCACCACCTGGGCATAGATGTAGCCGCTGTTGGCGTAGAGGTCCGCCACGCGCCCGGTGGCGGCCTCCCAGGCGCTGCGGTTGAAGGGCCCGCCCGCCGTGGCCGCAAAGGGGTACATGGCCGTGAGCTCATCGGTCGAGTAACGGCGATTGCCGCGGATCTCGAAGGTGCCGATCTCGTACTGCGGGCCTTCATCCACCGTCAGCTGCAGCATCGCCTTCCCGGCGATGCTGTCGGCAATCAGCGTGTCTCCAGTCACCTGAAAATCGATGTGGCCCCGGCTCGCGTACCAGCGCGGGAGGCGCTCGCGCTTGTCCTCCTCCACGCGGCGTTCGTCATATTCGCCGTTCCGGAACCACCAGAACGATTCCGGCTTGCTCGCCATCTGTGCCACGACCTGGTCGTCGGGAAACTGCTCGTTCCCCTCGATGGCGACCTGGCTGATCGCGACCCGGGCGCCTTCGGTCACATCGAAGTAGACCCGCACGCCCCCGGCGGTATCGGCCGGGACCTCGAGGGCGGTCACGTCCGCCGTGTAGTACCCCCGGTCATGATAGAGCGAATCGATGGCGGCCCGGGCGCGGGCCACGGCGGCGCGGTCGATCGGGCGACCTTCCAGGAGCCGCACCCGGTCCCGCACGTCGGCGGTCGAGAGTTTCTCGACGCCCCGGACCGACCAGCCCGCCAGCACCGGCCGCTCGTTCACCACGAACACGAGCACGCTCCGGCCGTCGACGATCCGCTGGGCCACGGTGACGTCATCGAACTGCCCCGTCCGGTAGAGCGAGGACACGGCGCGCTGGATGTCGCGGTAGTTGATGGTGGAGCCGGGAACGATGGCGGCGGTGGTGAGGACCTGCTGGGCACTGATGCGGGCGTTGCCCTCCACCGCCACGCTGTCCACGCGCGGGGCCGGGGCATCCTGGGCGCGCAGGAGCGGCGCACCCGCAAGAGTGGCGACGATGAACAACGGAACAGCAAGGCGCATGCGCATGGAAACGGGTCGAAGGGGCCGACGCCGGCCGGTGGGCCGGCGTCGCGGGGCCATCAGGCCTGCTGGCGAGTGAGCGCGCGGAATACCAGCCGCTCGCGATCCTCGGACACGTCCACTTCGATCTCGTCGCCGCGGCCGAACTCGCCCAGCAGGATCTTCTCGCTGAGCGGGTCCTCGATATAGCGCTGGATGGCGCGCTTGAGGGGACGGGCCCCGTAGCTCTGGTCGTAGCCCTTCTCCACCAGGAAATCGACCGCCGCCGGGGTGAGCCGCACTTCGTCGCCGATGCGCCGCTGCACTTCCTTGAGGAGGATGGAGACGATCTGCGAAATGTGCTCCTTCGTGAGCGGGTGGAACACGATGGTGTCGTCGAGCCGGTTGAGGAACTCCGGATTGAAGACCTTGTTCATCTCGTCCTTGATGCGCGTCTGCATCCGCTCGAAGTCGTCGGCCGCATCGCCGCCGTGGAAGCCGAGCGACTTGCCGGACATGATGTCCCGGGCGCCGACGTTGGACGTCATGATCACCACGGTATTCTTGAAGTCGATCACCCGCCCGTAGTTGTCGGTCAGGTGACCCTCGTCGAGCACCTGGAGCAGGATGTTGAAGACGTCGGGATGGGCCTTCTCGATTTCGTCGAGCAGCACCACCGAGTACGGCTTCCGGCGGACCGCCTTGGTGAGGGTCCCGGAATCCTCGTAGCCGACGTATCCCGGCGGGGCGCCGATGAGGCGGCTCACCGAGAACTTCTCCATGTACTCCGACATGTCCACCCGGATCAGGGCCGACGCATCGGCAAAGAGGAAGCGCGCGAGCGCCCGCGCGAGCTCGGTCTTGCCGACGCCCGTGGGGCCGCTGAAGATGAACGACCCGATGGGACGGTTGGGGTCCTTGAGGCCCGCCCGCGAGCGCCGGATGGCGCGCGACACGGCGTGGATGGCCTCATCCTGGCCCACCACCGAGGCGTGGAGCTCGTCTTCCATGCGGAGGAGCCGCGCGGTCTCGGCTTCCTGCAGCCGGGTCACCGGAATCCCGGTCCAGCGGGAGACGATGAACGCAATGGCCTCTTCGTCGATCACCGGGCGGCGGGTCTGCCGCTCCTTCTCCCATTCCTCGTTCTTCTGGCGGATCTTGCCCTGGAGCTCCCGCTCCTGGTCCCTGAGGGCGGCGGCGCGCTCGAAGTTCTGGTCGCGGACCGCGTCCTCCTTCTGCACGTTCACCTGCTCCAGCTCCGCCTTGAGGTCGGAGACCTCGGCCGGCGGCACCTGTGAGGCCAAACGGGCCCGGGCGCCGGCCTCGTCGATGACGTCGATGGCCTTGTCCGGCAGGAACCGGTCGGTGATGTAGCGCTCCGAGAGCTCCGCCGCCGCCGCGAGGGTGGGATCGGGAAGGCTGATCCGGTGGTGCTCCTCGTACTTCTTGCGCAGCCCCTTGAGGATCTCCACCGTCTCCTCGACCGATGGCGGCTCCACCATGACGGTCTGGAACCGGCGCTCGAGCGCGCCGTCCTTCTCGATGTACTTGCGATACTCGTTCAGCGTGGATGCACCGACGCACTGCAGCTCGCCACGCGCGAGCGCGGGCTTCAGCATGTTGCTGGCGTCGATGGCGCCCTCGGCGGCCCCGGCACCGACCAGGGTATGCAGCTCGTCGATGAACAGGATGATGTTCTTGTTCTGGGCGATCTCGTTCATGACCGCCTTGAGCCGCTCCTCGAACTGGCCCCGGTACTTGGTGCCGGCGATGACCGCGGCCATGTCCAGCGAGAGCACGCGGTGATCCCGCAGCACGTCCGGGCATTGCCCGCTGGAGATGAGCAGCGCCAGGCCTTCGACGATGGCGGTCTTCCCCACGCCGGGCTCGCCGATCAGGACCGGGTTGTTCTTCTTCCGGCGCGCCAGGATCTCCATGACCCGCTCGATCTCCTTGGCGCGGCCGATGGTCGGGTCGAGCTGGCCTTCCGCCGCGAGGACGGTGAGATCGCGGCAGAAGTGATCGAGCGCGGGGGTCTTGCTCTTCTTTTCCGACTTGGCCGCGGAGGCCTGCTGCGGCACGCCGCCGCCTCCCTGACCGGCCGAGGCCTGGGGCATGTCGCTGCCGAGCAGCCGCAGCGTCTCGGCCCGGCTCTGCTCGAGGTTGACGCCCGCATCGGTCAGCACCTGCGCGGCAATGCCCTTCTCCTCCCGGAGAAGACCGAGCAGGAGGTGCTCGGTGCCGACGTAGGAGGGATTGAGCTCCCGCGCCTCGGTCATGGCGAGCTCGAGCACCTTCTTGGCGCGCGAGGTGTACGGAAGGTCGGGCCCGGCCGCCGCGGCGGCTTTGCCCTTCTTGACCGTCTCCTCGATCTTCTGCTGGATATCGTCCAGGTCGACGCTCAGGTTGGTGAGCACGGCGGCCGCCACCCCCTCACCCTCGCGAATGAGGCCGAGCAGGATGTGCTCCGTGCCGACGTATTCGTGGTGGAGGCGGGCGGCTTCCTCCCGGGCCATCTGGAGGACCTTGCGAACGCGATCCGTGAAGTTGTAGCCGTTCATCGATTCACCCTGCGGTTCCGGAAGTGCGCCCTCAGGCGCTGCGTCCCGATTCGTCTTCGAGCACGCGACGCACGTGCGTTGCGCGGCGGATGGCCAGTGCGGGGTCTCCCAGGGGGAGTCCTTCCGCGATGGCCAGATGGGCCGGCTGCGTATGCACCAGCAGCTTGTTGAGCGTGTACATGCTGACGCCCGGTACGAGTCCGGTGCCGACGCCCAATCGCACCCCGCTCAGGAGATTCATGGCCTCGTCGAACGAGAGCGACCGCGCGTACCGCAGCAACCCGAACGCCCGCCAGACCTTGTCCTCGATGATCGTCGGGGCGCTGCGAAGCAGAACCTGCCGCGCCTGCTCTTCGTAATCCATGACCTGCCGGACCATCTTGCCGAGATGGTCCAGGAGCTCGGGTTCGGTCTTGCCGAGGGTGGTCTGGTTCGACAGCTGGAAGAAATTGCCGACGACCTCGCTTCCCTCGCCATACAGTCCGCGGAAGGTGAGTCCCACCTGCGTGAGGCCCTGCAGCACCCGCGAGACTTCCTTGGTCAGCACGAGGCCCGGCAGGTGGATGAGCACCGAGGCGCGGAGGCCCGTGCCGACGTTCGTCGGACAGGCCGTAAGATAACCGAACTCCGGATGGAAGGCGAAGCCAAGTCGCCGCCCCAGCTCGGTATCCAGCCGGTCCGCCTCGGCGTAGGCCGCATCGAGCGCAAAGCCGGAATGGAGGCACTGCAGGCGCAGGTGATCCTCCTCGTTGAGCATGAGCGCCAGCCGGTCCTGTGCCAGGAGCGCCGCGCCGTAGCGGACCCGGCCGTTCGGGTCCAGCCCGGCGAGCTCGCGGCTCACCAGGTGCCGCTCGTGCAGCACCAGCCGGTCCGCCTGGTCCAGCCGGTCGAGGCGGAAAGACGCCGCGTGGCGGAGGAGCACGGTGTCCCGGGCGGCGGCGTCGATGTCGCGCAGGATCGTCTCCCGCTCGCGGTCGCTGTTGCGGCCGATGAAGGGATGGGCCGCCAGGTTTCGCGCCAGCCGCACGCGGGTGGACAGCACCAGGTGGCTGCCGGGGCCGCTCGCATCCAGCCAGCCCATCCCTCCGTCGGTCAGCAGGCTCAGGTCGATCATTCCGCTACCCTCAGCCGGTCCCGCAGCTCCGCGGCCAGCTCGAAGTTCTCGGTCTCGATGGCAACCCGCAGCTGTTCCCGGAGGGCGCCGAGTTCCGATTCCGGATCCGGGCGCGCCACGCCAGGCGCCGCATACCGCTCACCGACATGAAATGTGGAGCCGTGCAGGCGCCGCACCAGCTCCCTCAGCTGGGTTTCGAAGACCCGCCAGCAATCGGGGCAGCCCAGGCGGCCGGTCTCCCGGAAGTCACGGAGGGTTGCCCCGCAGCGCGTGCAGGATTCATCGGTGGGCGTCCCGGGCAGGGCCGCGCCTTCCAGCTCCTTCCCCATGGCCGCGAGGAAGCTCCCCAGCGGCGACTTTCCCACCGTCGGCGGCTCGACCCCCCGCTCCGCGGCACAGCGCTCGCAGAGGTGCAGGGTGGTGACGTCGGCATCCACGATCTGGGTCAGGTGGACCACCGCTTCGCGCTCGTGGCACTGGTCGCAGGTCATGAGGGCAGCGCCTCCAGACCCGGGTGCGGCACGAGGCGCCCCTCTTCCATGGCGAGCACCCGGTCGGCCCGGCCCGCGAGCAGGCGATTGTGCGTCACCACCACGAGCGCCGTCTCGAAACTCCGCGCCAGCGTGGCGAAGAGCTCGTGCAGGCGTTCGCTGTTGTGGTAATCCAGATTCCCGCTCGGCTCGTCCGCCAGCACCACCAGTGGATCGGTGGCCAGGGCGCGGGCCACCGCCACCCGTTGCTGCTCGCCGCCGGAGAGCGCGTTCGGGCGGTGCGTCATCCGGCCCGCGAGGCCGACCGCAGCCAGCAGCTCCTCCGCCTTCCCTCGTGCCGCGGCGTCCGGCGTGCCGGCGATGAGCAGCGGCATCATGACGTTCTCCAGCGCGCTGAACTCGCGGAGCAGGTGATGGAACTGGAACACGAACCCGATCTGCCGGTTGCGGATCCCGGCGAGCCGCTCGGGCGACTGCTCCGCATACGCGGCACCGTCGAGCAGGACCCGGCCGCCCGTGGGCTCGTCGAGCGCGCCGAGCAGGTGGAGCAGCGTGCTCTTCCCGGCGCCGCTCGCCCCGACGATGGCCACGAACTCCCCGCGATTGAGCGACAGGTCCACACCGGAAAGGACCTCGATCTGGCTGCCGTCGCCGCCGACATAGACCTTGCGCAGTCCCTGCGCTTCGAGGACGGGAATCATTCGTGCCGGATCGCTTCGACCGGGGCGAGCCGCGCCGCCGAGCGGGAGGGATAGAGTGTCGCCGCCAGCGCCACCAGCACGCTCGCCACGATGACGATGACCACGTCCCGCACTTCGGTGTGCACCGGAAGCCGGTCGATGAAGTACACGGCGGGATCGATCCGGATGAGGCCGGAGCCGTCGACCAGATAGGCCACCGCGAGCCCGAGCACCAGCCCGATGGTGGTCCCCACCAGCCCGATGATCCCGCCCTGCAGGAGGAAGATCCGCGCCACGGCGGGAGAGGTGAGCCCCATGGCCCGGAGGATCCCGATCTCCCGGGTCTTGTCCGCGACGGTCATGGTCAGCGTGCCGACGATGTTGAACGCCGCCACCACCATGATGAAGAAGATGATGAGTCCCATGGCGATCTTCTCCAGCTTGAGCGCGCTGAAGAGGCTGGCATTCTGGGTCTGCCAGTCGAGAGCACGGTAGGGATACTTGAGCTGCTCCTCGATCCGGGCGCCCACGGCGGGTGCCTGGTCGGGATCGCTCACCCGAACCTGGATGCCCGAGACCGCTGCTCCCAGCCCGGCGAAGGCCTGCGCCACCTCCCGCGGCATCACCACGAACTGGTTGTCGTACTGGTACATCCCGGTGTTGAACGTGCCGGTGATCTCGAACCGCCAGAACGACACCGTCGGCGCGCCGAGGGCGCGGTTGTAGCGGGCGGCGGTCGGCGGCACCAGGAGCACCACGTCTCCGGGCCAGGCATTGATCCGGTTGGCGAGCCGCTCGCCGATGATGAGCCCGCCCTGCACCGTGTCGGAGGACGTTCGGAAGGAGAGGTCGCCCTTGGTGATCGACTGGGGAAAGGTCGTCACCGACATGTGGCCGGTATCGGGCTCGATTCCGAGGACATTCACTGCCGTCGCGTAGTCGGCGCCGGTGGTGATGATCGATTCGGTGAGCACCTCGGGAGCGGCGGCGACGACCTCCGGGACTTCCCGAATAACGTCGAGCGCGTCCTGCCAGTCGTCGATCCGGAGGCCGGCGCCATAGGTGAGCACCCGGAGGTGGGGCGCGCCGACCAGGATCCGCTCCCGGAGGTCGTCCCGCAATCCGTTCATCACGCCCAGCACCACGATCAGTGCCATGACCCCGACGGCCACGCCCCCGATCGAGATGATCGTATTGAGCGACGCCACCCCGGACGAGCGGCTGCGCAGATAGCGCAGTGCGATGCGGCGCTCGAGCCGGCGGCTGCTCACGGCGCCTGCCCCTCCGGCCGCATTGCCGGGAAGAGAATCACGTCACGGATGGAGGGGAGGCCGGTCAGGACCATGAGCAGCCGGTCCACTCCCAGGCCCAGGCCCCCGGCGGGCGGCATGCCGTACTCGAGGGCGCGGATGTAATCGGCATCGAAGAGCTGGGTCTCGTCGTTCCCCTGGGCCCGCTGCCGGGCCTGGTCCTCGAAGCGGCGCCGCTGGTCGTCGGGATCGTTGAGCTCACTGAAGGCATTGGCGAGCTCCTTTCCGCCCACGAACAGCTCGAACCGTTCGGTGAGCGCCGGATTCTCCCGGTGGAGCTTGGCCAGCGGTGAGAGCGCGAGGGGATAGTCCCTCACGAACGTCGGTTGCACCAGGGTGGGCTCCAGAAAGGTCTTGAACATCTCGTCCTGCAGCTTGCCGCCGCTGAAGCTCTGCGCGTCCTCGGAGGCAACGCCCGCCTCGATGAGGCGCTGGCGCATGGCGTCCTCGGAGGCCGACAGCACGTCCACCCCGGAGTGCTCCCGAATGCCCCCGACGAACGAGACCCGCGCCCAGGGCACCGAAAAGTCGAGGGTGACACCGTCCCGCTCGAGAATCCGGGATCCGCAGCAGGCCTCGACCACACCGCCGACCATCGCCTCGCAGAGCGCCATCATCCCTTCGTAGTCGCTGTAGGCCTCGTACAGTTCCAGCATGGTGAACTCGGGGTTGTGCGTCCGGTCCATCCCCTCGTTGCGAAAATCGTGGCCGATCTCGTAGACCCGCTCGAGCCCCCCGACCAGCAGCCGCTTGAGATAGAGCTCATCCGCGATGCGGAGGTAGAGCGGCATGTCGAGGGCGTTGTGATGGGTGACGAATGGGCGGGCCAGTGCCCCACCGTAGATGGGCTGGAGGATCGGCGTCTCCACCTCGAGGAAGCCGCGAGCGTCGAGAAAGCTCCGGAGCCAGCTCACGACCCGCGCCCGGAGCCGGAAAACGTCCCGCACTTCCGGATGCACGGCCAGGTCCGCATAGCGCTGACGATAGCGGACCTCCGGATCCGTAAGCCCGCCGAAGGTCTGCGTGCCGTCGTCCCCCACCTGGGTCTTGCCCCGGGGCAGCGGACGCAGCGACTTGGAGAGGAGCGCCAGGTCGGCGGCCCGGACGGTGACTTCGCCGGTGCGGGTCCGGAAGAGCGTGCCGCGCACGCCGACGTGGTCATCGAGGTCGAGGTGCTGGAGCAGCGGCCAGGCGTCCGGCAG
>Ga0079224_100006831_pt1 | contig 15207 bp, 12 predicted proteins | sample Stecom2015_FD_80414 | JGI IMG/M metagenome (GOLD analysis project Ga0079224, IMG submission 80414) | Agricultural soil microbial communities from Utah to study Nitrogen management - Steer compost 2015 | ecosystem: Environmental > Terrestrial > Soil > Agricultural land | place: USA: Utah...
GACCAGCGGCAAAAACGCCTTACTGCGGCCCTTCTTCTTGGCTTCAACGGGTCTAAAGCGGCGCGACATGGCTTTTCATCCCCCTGCGCGAACGCTGAAACGCCGACGTTACTTGGCCTCCGATGCACGCGCATCCTCAGGTGAGGTAGCACGCTCAGCGGCTTTTTCAAACGCCTCAATGATCTTGTAGTATCCGGTGCAGCGGCAGAGGTTGCCGGTGATACTCTGCACGATCTGGTCGTGCGTCGGGTGCGGGCGCTCCTCAAGCAACTTCGCGCCAGACATCAAGAAGCCCGGCGTGCAATAGCCACATTGCACCGCGCCCGTCTCAATGAAGGCTTCCTGCAATGGATGTAGCGCGCCATCCTGCGCTAACCCCTCGACGGTTACGATCTGGGCGCCGTGTGCGCGCGGCGCCGGAACCAGGCACGCCATCACTGCCACGCCATCGAGGTATACGGTGCACGCGCCGCACTCACCTTCGGCGCAGCCCTCTTTCGTGCCGGGCAGCCCAATGTCCTCACGCAAGAAGCGCAGCAGCGTCTTGTTCACGCCGCCGGTTCGCGTGTACGTCTTGCCGTTCACCGTCGTCACGATGGTATCCGCGGCATCGTCTTCGTGGCGAACCATCTCGGGAAGCGGGTCGCGCACTCGCCCGCGATTCTCGCCCCATAGCATAGGCGGGTCTTGCGGCCATCCGGCGCGCTCAGCCCCCGCGGCCAGCGCGCGTAGCGCCCGTCCCACCAGGATGCGCACCATCTCAGTCCGGTAGGCTGCCGAACCGCGCACATCGTCGATCGGCTTCGGCATGCTGGCGGCCATCCGCGCCGCCTCGCGAATCACCGACTCATCGAGCGCCTGCCCCGTCAGGAACTCCTCGCACGCGGGCACGCGGATGATCGTCGGCGCAACGCTGCCCAGCGTCACTTTTGCCGAGGTGATTGCATCGCCGTCAAAGCCGAGGATTACCGTCGCGTTAACCACCGCAATGGCCTGCGATTGGCGCAGTCCCAGCTTGAGGAAGATGCCGCGCTCGTTCGCCGCGAGCGTCGGGAAGGTGATCGCGGTCAGCAGTTCATCCGGCTCCATCGCAGTGCGACGTACGCCTTGGTAGAAATCTGGGAAGGTCAGCGTCCGCTCGCCGCGCACCGAGGTGAGCGTCACCTCAGCGCCGAGCGCCCACAAGGGTGTGATGGTATCGTTCGCCGGGCTAGCGGTGATGACATTGCCCGCGACGGTGCCGCGATTACGGATCTGCGGCGCGCCCACTTGCCACGAAGCCTGCGCCAGCGGCAGCGCGCGTTCCTGAATCACGCGGCTATCGACGACGTGATTGTGCGTCACCAGAGCACCCAACCGGATGGTATCGCCAAACGCCGCGATCTGGTCGAGGCCTGGCACGCGGCTTAAGTCGATCAAAGTATCCACGCCGGGGCGCAGGCTGCGCTCCAGCTCGATCACCAGATCAGTTCCGCCCGCCACCACGCGTGCGGCAGCGCCGTGTTGGGCCAACAGGTCCAGCGCTTCTTCAACCGAAGTGACACTGTAGTAATTTCGCCACATAGTCCTTATCGCCATTCAAGGCACGGATAAACAAGTGTTCCGATTTCCGCTGAAATAGTAGCACACCCGCCCGGCCTGCGCGAACGCGCCGCACTATTCGACGGGCGTCTCCGAGGGCGGCTCAAGGGTCAGCGTGCGCGACGGATTGATATTGATCACGCGGGTCTGGCAGAACACGGTTTCGACCTCTTTGCGGTTGTCCCACGTGTCAACATGACCGTGTATCAGATAGCGCGGGCGCCCCCAGTCCATGAGCGTCCGAAACGCTCGAAACCCGCGATGCGCGTAGTCGTCCGCGATGTCATGAATACCGAGCGGGGGCGAATGCGCCACCACCACATCGACGCTATAGCCCCGCACCGAGCGCAGCACCAACAAGCGCGGCAGCAACCGCAGCACCGAGGTGAGCATCTCCCCCTGGGTGTATTGCACGCGCCCCCGGTTGTAGCGGATTGAGCCTTCCAGCCCAAGAAACGAAAACCCATTAAACTGAAGAATGCGCCGGTGCAGGTTATCCCCGCCAGGACGGCGCTCGATCTCGTAGCTCTCGTCGTGGTTGCCCCGCACGTAGAAGAGTGCGACGTTCAGCACGGAGCTGACGAAATCCAGATAGCTCACGGGCATATCGCCGCAGCTCACCAGAAGCTTGACATCGCCGTACGTGCGTTTCAGGTGTGTCGCATCTTGGAGCTGGGGCAGCGTCACATCGCTGACCGCGAGCAGTTTGAGAGTCACCTGTCCTCAACTTCCTGGTACATGGACGAGACGGTCATCCCGGCAATTACGGTCGAGGGCTCGGCGTGGTCAAGCCTGCGCCGGAGTCCCATGCCACTGCATCGGCTCGCCAGTTCCCTGCCGTAGCACCATGACAATCTCCGCCATGATGCTGAGCGCGATTTCCTTCGGCGTCTCGGCGCGCAGTTCCAGCCCGATCGGCGCGTGGATGCGGCGCAATTCATCACGGCTGACGCCCTGCTCCACGAGCGACTCGATCGTCAGCGCCCAGCGGCGGCGACTGCCGATCAAGCCAATGTAAGGCGCATCGGTCTGGAGCAGCACCGGGATCAGCTTCTCGTCCACCGGCAAGCCGCGCGTCAGGGCAGCGACCACCGTTCGCGAAGTGATCGACACATGATCGAGCAGTTCCGACGCGGGGATGGTGTGATACGCATCCATCCCGGGGATCGCTTCAGGTGAGGCGTAGCCGGGCCGATCATCGACTACCACAACACGGTATTCCATCCATTTCGCCAGCTCAGCGACCGCCTTGCCGACATGCCCACAGCCGATCACCACCACTGTCAGCGGGGTGAGCAGTGGCTCGACGAAAACGCGCGCCGTTCCGCCACACACGCCGGGATCGCCCGCCTCAAGATCGCTGAGATTGTACGTCAGCACTCGCGTCTGACCGTCGCGCAACGCGGCAAGGGCTTCGTCAATGACGTACGCTTCCATCTGTCCGCCGCCGACCGTCCCGACGATCTCGCCATCCGGCCAGACGAGCATTTTACTGCCTGCCTGGCGCGGCACAGAGCCTTGCGTCTCGATCACAGTTGCCAGCGCGGCAGGCTTGCTCTCCTGCTGCGCGCTCAGCACCGCTTCGAACACCGCGCGATCGTCGTTCATCGAGCCACCCTCGCATCTTCAGCGCCGGGCATCTGCGTCCGCAACGCCCGCCAGACCTTCTCCGGCAGCAGAGGCGCGTCCACAATCCGCACGCCCGCCGCGTCATAGAGCGCGTTCGCCAGCGCGGGACCCGCCCCATCAAGCGGGATCTCCGCGACCGCTTTCGCGCCAAACGGACCGGTCGGCTCGTATGTCTCGACGAAGATAACGCCCATCTCCGGCATTTCGTCCGCCCGGTAGATTTTGTACGGGCCGAAGCGCGGGTTGAGCATCCGCCCCTGCCCGTCGATGACCATCTCCTCGCAATGGCCGTAACCCAGCGCCTGCACCATGCCACCCTCCACCTGCCCACTAGCCGTGACAGGATTGATGATCACCCCTCCATCGACCGCCATGACCATCTCATCAACGGTGATCTGGCCGGTTTCGGTATCGAGCGTGATGGTCATGAACTGCGCGGCGAACGGGGGTGGCGAGTCCGGGCTGACCCAACTGCCCGTCGCCATAATCTGGTGCTGATCTTCGGTGTGCAGGCTGTAGAGCGCAATCTCGCGGTGCGTGATGCTGCGACCATCCGGCGCGTGCGCCGCACGGTCCCGCAGAGTGATATCTTCCGGCTCGACTGGCGCAAACGACTCGTCCTTGTTAAGCATCTTAGCCGCCACCGCGCGCATCTGCTCGGCAACGCGCTCCGCAGCGACAACCGCTGCCCGGCCGGAAATATACGTCGTGCTGGACGCGTACGCGCCCTTATCGAACGGTGTGAAATCGGTGTCCGACGAATACGTGATGAAATCATCCGGCGTGCAGCCGAGCACCTCTGCTGCCATCTGGGTCAGGACCGTATCCGAGCCGGTGCCGAGGTCCGTCGCGCCAACCAGCAGGTTAAACGAGCCATCGTCGTTGATCTTGATGCTGGCCGCGCCCATGTCCAGCCGGGGGATCGCCGTCCCTTGCATCACCGCGGCGACGCCGATCCCGCGCCGCAGATGCGGCTTCCCGGGGACACGATGCCAGTCCGGATTGCCGAACTTCTCCGCCCAGCCGATTGCCGTCGCGCCCTGCTCGATGCACTCCGCCAGCCCGCAGGAAATGATATACTCGGGCGCGCCTTCGCGGCCCTCGCTCCACGCCTTGCTGACCGGATGCTCATCGCCCGACTTGATCGCATTCTTCAGGCGGAACTCCAGCGGATCGAAGCCCATTTCGCGCGCGATCCACTCGATATGGGGCTCCAGCGCCCAAAAACCTTGCGGCACCCCATAGCCACGATACGCGCCGCTCGGCGGGGTGTTGGTGTAGACGATATCGGCGTGGAACTTGATGTTCGGCGCGTTGTAGAGCGCCATCGCCTTGTGTCCAGTGTTCCCGGCGACAGTCATCGCATGGCTTCCCGTCGCACCGGTGTCGCTGATCGTGTAAAGCTCGTTGGCGACAATCCGCCCATCGTTCGTGACGCCGGTCTTGATCGTCAGGTACATCGGATGGCGTGAACGGCTGGCAAAGAACTCTTCCGCGCGCGAGTACTCCATGCGGACCGGTCGCCCGGTCACAATCGACAGGTGCGCGCAGATGTCCTCAAGCAACACTTCCTGCTTCACGCCAAACCCGCCGCCAATGCGCGGCTTGATCACGCGGATGCGCTTCTCCGGCAGGCCAAGCACTGGCGCGAGGATGCGCCGCGCGTGAAACGGGACCTGCGTGCTTGTGCGGATCACCAGACGATCATCCTCGTCCCACCATGTGACAACCACATGCGGCTCGATCGGCGTCTGTTGAACCTTCGGGCTGTAATACGTCGCCTCGAAAACGCGATCCGCCTCGGCGAAACCGTCGTTGATGTGGCCCACTTCCCAATCGACCACTGCGGCGAGGTTGCGCTGCGGGTCCTCAATGAGCCAGCTTTCCGGCTCGTCGTGCAAGATCGGCGCGCCCGGCTTCATGCTATCGCGTGGGTCGAAGATCGCAGGCAAGTCCTCGTATTCGACCTCGATCAGTTCCAACGCTTTCTGCGCGATCGCTTCCGTCTCCGCCGCGACTGCCGCGACGCGATCGCCCACGAAGCGCACCTTGTAATCGAGACTATAGTTATCGTGCGGTCCCGGCTCCGGGTGGCTCTGTCCGGCGGTTGTATAGGCGACGCGCGGGATATCCTGGTGTGTCAGCACAGCGTGCACGCCCGGCAAGGCGCGCGCCCGGCTGGCGTCGATCCGCTTGATCAGCGCGTGCGCTCGCGGGCTAAGCAGCAGCTTGCCAACCAGCATTCCACGATGCTCGATGTCGTCGGTAAACGCAGGATTGCCCTGTACCAGCTTGCGCGCGTCGACCTTCGGCGCGGGCTTGCCAACCTGTTGCAGCGTATCGACCTCTGGCGCGACGATCATCACCGGCAGCGCACGCGTTCGAACGCCGATCCCGCCACCGTCTTCGCCCCGATCAGACGGGAGCGGTTCACCCTTGTCGCCAAGCTCCGGCAGAGGCTCAGGCGGCGGAACAGTCTGCGCCGGATGAATCGGCGGCACGCTCTCGCCACGCAAAACGGCAGCCGCACGCAGCACCGCCTCGACCGGCTTGACATAGCCTGTGCAGCGACATAGCACCCCTGCCAATGCCTCGCGGACCTGCGCCTCGGTCGGGTGAGCGGTCTTTTCGAGCAGCGCCTTCGCCGCCAGAATCATCCCCGGCGTGCAATAACCGCACTGAATGGCGCCCGTCTCAATAAACGCCACTTGCAGCGCGTGCAGCGGCTCCGACCCGCGCCAACCGCGCTCTTGCCTGCCGCCAACGCCTTCAACCGTGGTTACGTTTCGGCCAGCGGCCTGGCTGGCGAGCATGACGCATGAGGTCATCGGCGTGCCATCCACCAGCACCAGACACGCGCCGCACTCGCCCGTTTCGCAGCCGTGTTTGACGCCAAAGACGCCATGCCGCCGCAAAACCATCAACAAGGTTTCGTTCGCAGCAGCGTCATAAGCTACTGCCTCGCCATTCAGCGTAAATTCTACGATCACGAGTCACTCCTCAATCAGTACATGACCGATGAACAGTCTTCCATCCTCGTCGGCGCCCGCACCTTCCACCGGGAGCCGCGCGCCGCTTACTGCGTCGTACAGTCCAATCGCCAGCGGATACTCGCCGGGGGGCAGATCGGGTGGCAGTGTAAGCGTCACCGCATCGCGACGCACGCCCGGCAGCCAGTTTCCCGGCGGGAGCGCTCCGCCTCCTGGGCGGGCGTCCGCGGCCTGCGCGACCGGTGGCGCATCTCTTTGATTATACAAGTGAACGAACAACAGCGCGTCGCCAGCGTCTGGCGCAGGGCCGAGCCAAGTAAGGCGCACTTCGATGTCGTCTGCTCGGCGCGCGATCTCGGCGTCAAGCAGGATCACCTCGCTATTCCAGCCAAACCGGGCGCGCGGATCGGCATCGCTCAATTCCGGCGTGAATATACCCTGGTACGCCCAGTGGTGGTACGGCTGGTACGCGCCACCGGCCTCCACCGTGATGCGGATGCGCGTCTCGGTGCCTATCGTAGCGCCCGGCACCCAGGTAACAAACTCCACCCAGCGTCCCGGCACAGCAGGCTGCACGCGCGAGACATGCCGTTCCCCGTTAACCTCTACGGCCAGCGGAACGCTCTCCCTCCCATGCACGCGCGAAACGACCAACAGGTCTTCGCCGGAACGGGTCGCCAGCGTGAACGCCTCGCCGCCGGTCAGCACGCGCCCGCCATCCGTCGCCTCGCAGGATGTCCCCGCGCCGCAGTCCTGATAATCGAGCCGGTAAACCTCTGTCACGAACCCAGCAGGCTGCGCGGCCTGCCACCAACGGTAATCGTGCGCCGCTTCGCCTTCAAGATCGGCCACATCCACCGCGTCAACCAGCGTCATGCCGTCAATCCCACGCAGCGTTTCACCTTGCGCGGGCGCTTCCGCGTCCGGCACGCCAGACCAGTCCGCCCGGCTGACAATCTGCCGCCCCGTTGCGGCGGCGACGTTGTGCGGCGGCAGGTCGATCGCAAACGCCACCAGCGTCTCGCCGAACACGCCCGCATCCACCAAGTAGCGTAGCCCCTGCACGTCCGGATAAATCGCAAAGTAGTCCGGGCGAACTGCGCTCTGCGCCATATGCTCGAAGATCGCGCCGGGTCCTTGCCGCCACGATTCAGCCGGACCGGGCGTCGTCAAGCCGACCACGTCATATAGCGCATGGCCGGAAAAATAGCCCATTAGCCCAACATCATGCACGCCGACGCGCGCACCGTCCGGCAAATTCTCCGCTGCCCAGCGCGCCATCGGCACCTGCTGGTCGCGCACGACCTGCACGTTCTCGGCGTAGTTGCGTGCAAACGTGAGCGTGGTCCAGGCGGCAGGCGCGAGGATCAGCAGCGGCACGATCCACGTCACGCTCGCTGGATAACCGCGCTCGGCGAAACGGTCCGCCAGCACCGCGCATGTCCACGCCGCGACTGGAAACATCAACGCCATCACAGGCACCTGATAACGCTTGAATTGCCAAAACGCGGTGTCCAGCGTGGACGCGGCAGCAGTCAGCGCCAGGAGCCACAGCAGCGCCAGCGCAGGAAGAACAACCTCGCGATGGCGGCGTAAGCGCCACATGCCGAACAGTAGGCCACCAAGCGCCACACCCGCCAGCACCGGCGAGGTGAACAGCCCCCAGTCGCGGCTGACGCCGGTCAGCAATTCCAGCCACATGCGCGCGAAAGTTTCGATCACATTACCCACCCGCTCCAGCAGCGGAATGCTACCATTTGCGAGGTGCGATTTGGCGGCATTGCCCGACGAGGTCAGGCTACCGGTCGCCGCAAGATTGATTAGCGACTGGACTGCCCCCGCCAGCACCGGCACGCTCAACACAACCAGCCTGCGCACGCGCCCGATAGCTGAGCGCGGCCACGCATCGCGTACTGCCAGCGCCAACGCTCCGAGCGCCGCGAGGAACAAGCCCTCGGGCCGCATCAGCGGCAGCACTGCCAGCGCCACGATTGCCGCCGAGAGTTGCACACGCAGCACAGCGTAGAACGCTAGCATCACCAACAGCAGGAACAGCGCCGTCTCCATGCCGCTGAGCGCCGCCCACAGGAACGGGCCAGTCAGCGCGAAAGCGATCGCCAGCGCCAGCGCGAACGCGGGGCGAGGCGCCGCCTCATGCGCCAGCGGACTCGTCAGCCCGATCCGGTACGCCAGCCACGCCGCGCCCACGAACGCCAGCGCGCCGAGCGCCACCGCCCAGTAAGCGAGACTCCAACCGGTGAAACCCAGCCAGTAGCCCGCGGCAAGGATGATCGGGTACAGCAAGCTAGTGCCACCCGAGGTCGCGGGGGCGCCGGGATGATAAGCGAAAGGCGCTCCGGCGGCCATCTGGCGAGCATATTGGAAGTGGATATACGTATCGTCGAGTGGCATCAGCAGCGGATCAGCACTGATCGACCGACTCAGGCTGAGATACAGCAGCGCGCCAAGCCCGACGGCGAGGCACAGCGCCGCCCATGCCCACAGCCCCCGGCGCGCATCCAGGGGAAGCAGGCGCGCGCCGGGGACGACAGGCTCAGACATGGGTGCACACGGTCAGCTTTACGCGGAATACCCGTTAGCGAATGTATCAATCATCAGGCGCACGTCGTCGCCCAGCGGATAGAGCACCGGGCACGTGCAACCGGCTGCGACGTACTCGCGCACCTTAGCGCGAACCTCTTCCGGCGTTCCCGATGCGGTAATCAACTGCACCACGTCATCCGGCACCAACTCCATCGCGCGCTCGATCTGTTCTTCGGTTGCAGGCCAGGTCAGCACCTGGTGGATCTCGTCGAGCAGTTCAGGGCTAACGCCGCTCGCCTTCATGATGTGCGGCTGCTGGCCGAGATATTGCGTGACCAGCTTGCGCGCGCCATCAAGCGCCCGCTTGCGGTTTGAGTCCACCGAGCACACCACCAACTGCGGGCGATCAATGTCCTCCACCGTACGGCCAGAGAGCCGCGCGCCCTTTTCCAATTGCTCCAGCGCCTTCGCATTATACGCGGGCGAAACCAGATAGTTGAGCAGCGCGCCATCCGCGATTTCACCGGTCAGCGCCATCATCTGCGGTCCGGTCGCGCCGATGTAGATTGGGACGTTGCGCGGCTCGCGGCGCCCGTGCACAATGTCCAGTTCGATCCCGTTGACGTTTACGAACTCGCCGTGGAACGTGACATTTTTCATCGCTAGCAGATCGCGCACCACCGTCACATGCTCGCGCATCGCCAGCAGCGGCTTGCGCCGGTCGATGCCGACGTTCTTAGCGAGCGGGTCCCACCACGCGCCGATGCCGAGCATGATGCGGTCCGGCGCGAGATCATCGAGCGTCAGAAAGGTCGCAGCGGTCAGCGCAGCGTTTCGCGTCCAGTTGTTGATTACGCCAGAGCCTACCTTGATCCGGCGCGTCGTCGCCGCAAACGCCGCCATCGGCACAATCGCGTCACGCACCAGCCGGCTCTCTGCCTGCCAGACCGCCTCAAACCCGCGATCTTCCGCGTATTGCACGTATTCGATCGCGTCGGCAAGCGGGTGCGCATCTTGCAGGTAAAGTGCTACTCGATCAGCCATCCAAAAACCTCCGGCAATGAAGCATTCTTCAGGATAAAAACCGCTATCGCTCGGACGGCGAGCGCGGATCGATCAACGCCTGCTCGGGCCGGTTGTGTGGCACGACCGGCTCACTCCACAGCGCCGCGAGTTGGTAATAGGTGAACAGATCATCGGGCAGGTCGAGGTCCAGACCGGAACGCTCCGAGCGATAGATATGGAGCGTCGCATTGGCCTCGCGTGCGAGCCGCTGGTGCTCGTCGAAGCTCGGCCCGCCGAACGCATACGGGATCAGCCCTGGCGGGCGGACGAACAGTAGATTCGTGCCTTCTTCGCGGCGGTCTGGCGCCAGCACGACCGTCCGCGGAAAGCGGCCCAACGTCACAATCGCGGAGATATCCTCAGCCTGGAGCAGCGGCAGATCGGCAGGCACCACCAGCGCCGCTTCTGCGCCCCATACCGGCAGCGCGCTGGTCGCACGATAGAGCGCTGTATTCAGTTCTGGATTCCCACTTTCCTGCACAGTCTGCGCGCCCAGCTCCCGCACGAGAGCCAGCGCCTTCGTATCGCGGCTGATGACCAGCACGCCATGAATCTCAGGCATGGGCAGCAACAGGCGCACCGTCCGCTCCAGCAGGCCCGCGGCAAGCTGCTCGCGGTCCTCTGGTGGCAGAGCTTCGGCCAGGCGGCTCTTAGCCCGGTTCAGCGGCTTGACTGGAACAATCGCCCACACATTCATTATGATAATTTTCCTCCGACGGCCAGCACTTCCCCCGCCAGACGCGCTTTATCGTCTGTCGTGTGCATCAGGGTGTTCGTCACCAGGACGGGAACATCCTGCGGATGGGGAGCGCCAGCATCTGTTTCATCGATCACCAGCCCATCGATCAGGCCGGTGTAGTAACGCGCGACGCCGCGTGGTGAGTTCTCCAGCGACAACTCGCGCATCAGCTTGTCAGCGGGTCCTTTTACGGCCCGCCCCGCGACAAACGGACTAACAACTATACACGGACCGCGCCGTTTTGCCATCAGTTCGCGCAGCCCATCCACTTCCAGAATCGGGCCAATCGACAGCACCGGATTTGAGGGAGCGATCACAATCAGATCGGCGGATTCCAACGCCTCATACACGGCTTCTGTGACCGGGCATTGCTCGTCGCGCTGGAACCAGACGCGCGTCACCTGTGGCCGCCAGCGGTAGCGCACGAAGTATTCTTGAAAACCAAGCGTGCCGTGCTCGACCGTATCGACCATCGTCCGCAATGGCTCGTCGGTCGCGGGCAGCAGGCGGCACAACACGCCCAACGCAGACGCCAGCCGCGCCGTTACCTCGGAGAGCGTCAAGCCGCGCGCCAGCCAGCGCGTCCGCAGCAAATGCGTCGCCAGGTCGCGGTCTCCCAGCCCGAACCAGGGCGCTTCGCCATAGCGCGCCATCATATCGAGCATCTGCCGCGTGTCGCCTTCAATGCCCCAGCCGGTCGCAGGGTTGGCGACTCCGGCCAGCGTGTACATCACGGTGTCTAGATCAGGGGAGATGTGCAGCCCGTATAGTTCGAAGTCATCGGCTACGTTGCCAATGATCGCCAGATGCTCTGGCACGACCTGCTTTGTCATGCCAAGCGCCAGCTTGGCCCCACCCACGCCACCAGCCAATACCACCACGTGACGAGAAGCGTCTAATACCATACCACTCTGGTCTCTAGTGGCTCCCGATCTTTTTGGCGCGTCTCAGCCGGGAAGCCAATCGTCAGCAACCCCTGCGCAATCCAGTCGTCCGGCAGGTCTAGTTCAGCGCGCACAACATCCGGGCAGAACAGCGGCGCGCACATCCAACACGCCCCCAGCCCTTCGGCGTGCGCCTGCAACAGCAGATTCTGCGCGGCGAGCGCCACACTTTGCACAGCCATCGCCCGCTCGGACTCCTGGCGGGCCGGATCTGGATACTGATCCATGTCCACCAGGCTCACGAAGAACACAATCACCACCGGCGCGTGCGCGATCCGCTCGTACGAGCGCCGCACCTGCCGATCCACTGCCTCCATCGAAAGCCCGTCCGCCAGCAGGTCGGCGCGGAACCGCTCGCCCATTGCCGCCGCCAGACTCGCGCGCCGCGTCGCGTCTTCAAGCACCGCAAAACGCCACGGCTGGCGGTTGTGCGCGGACGGCGCCCAGCGCGCCGCTTCGAGCATTCTGCCCAGCGTCTCACGCGGCACGGGGCGATCAAGGTAGCGCCGGATCGAGCGCCGCCCGTGTATCAGCGCAAGCAGTGCGTGCTCACTTACCATTATACGCCTGCCCCGACTTCCGTGCTCAACGATAGAGGTCCAATTCGGGCGGGCGCACCAGCTCCGCCGCCGAGGCGTTGACTGCTGGCAAAGACAGCCCGCGCACCAGGACAACCGGGCGGCCTTCGGCGCCCTGCCCGCTGAGCAACCCGGCTGCAGCGGCTATTTCGTCACCCAGCCCGGTGACAGTGACGCGCAGCTCGCGCCCGAAGAGGTCGCGCGCGCCCCGCATATCAGAAAGCGCCGGGAGCCCTGCCAGCCCGATCGCCACGCCGACGGTTCCCATCCGAAACGGGCGCCCGTGCGAGTCGCTGATGACCACGCCTGGCGCCACGTCAAACCGTTCGGAAAGCGCCGCCCGTAACCGCTGCGCCGAGGCGTCTGGGTCTTCCGGCAGAAGCAGCACCCAGTCCTCGCCATCCGTCCCAACGTTCGAATGATCGATCCCGGCGTTTGCCAGCGTGAAGCCAAGCCGGTGTCGTACAATCAAGACGTCGGTGCGAAGCCGCGAAACCCCGGTCGATTCGCGCAGAACCAGCTCGACCAGGCGCGGGTCTTTGCGTGTCTGCTCGCCCAGTTCGAGCGCCCGCGCCGACGGGGTAACCGTGTTCAGATCGACAAATCGCCCCTCGGCCTTGGATACCAGCTTCGAGGTAATGACTAGAACATCGTGCGGCGTAAGCACGATCTCAGCCGCCACAAGGCTCTCGGCGATCAGCGCGGCGAGGTCGTCGCCCGGCTGCACAAGCGGCAAGCCGGGCAACGCGATCAAATGCAGTTGGGCAAGGTCCGTCCGCATGGCGCGTTAGAGATCCAGCCCGGTGATGCGGATCCCTGCGCCGGGCGCCTTGTACCGCTTGTTGATGTAGAGGATCACCGGCGTCAGCGCCTCGACCGCGACCGCGTTTGCCAGCGGCCCGATGTCGATCGCACGCATCCCTGGAATCGCCTCGACGAGATGCGCGACCTCATGTTTCGCCTCGTCGTCGTCCGAAGCGACCAGCACATCGCTGTCTACCGGCGCATCCAGTTCTTTCAGATGCGTGTGGCTGATATTCTGGAACGCAGCAACCACGCGCACATCCGGCCCCAGCAGTGCCTGCGCTTCGAGCACTGCCGCCTTCCCTTCAGGGATATGGACCGTCCGAATCGCGGGCGGTTGCAGCGGAACCGTCACATCGACCAATATCTTGCCTTGCACTGCGTCTCTAATCGACATGAGGATCGGCTCGTGCGCCTGATAAGGCACCGACAGCACCACCAGGTCGGCGGCTCTGGCGGCGTCGGGGTTATCCATCCCGTGAATCGCAGGGGAGCCGAGCGTCTCGTTTAGCTCCTCAGCCTTTTCGGCAGCGCGCGCCGCGTCGCGCGAGCCGATAATCACGCGGTACCCAGCGCGTGCCCAGCGCAGCGCAAGCCCAGAGCCTTCCTTACCAGTTCCGCCGATTACTGCGACTGTCATCAACGTGCCAGAACTCTCTGCCACCGGATTCGTCTCCTAACCGTGTACCGCCCGCTCAGCGTGGCGCTGATAAGCCTCCCAAACGGTGGGCGCATAGGCGCGCGCCTCAGCCGCAATCGCCGCTTCGTCCAGCGTCAGCAGCGCGCGATCGCGCATCAGCACGCGCCCCGCCGCGATCGTAGTCGTCACCATCGACGCCTCGAACCCAAACAGAATATGCCAGGGTAGATTGCCTTCTGCCAACGGCGTGAAGGGATGGTAATCAACCAGGATCACATCCGCTACCGCACCTGGCACCAGCCGCCCGATCGTCTCACCGGCGAAAAAGACCTCGGCCAGGCGCGCATTGGCCTGCGTCGCCATCTGCGCGATAAAATCGCCCGGCGCGCGGCGCGGATCGCGGTTCGCGACCTTGTGCAGCAGATACGCCGCCTTCCATTCTGCCCACATATTGTTCGAGAATCCGTCATTGCCGAGCGCGAGCTTAATGCCTTCATCGCGCATCCGGTCAATCGGCGCCGCGCCCACGCCGTTATTCATGTTCGAGCGCGGCTGGTGCGAGACCCACGTGCCGGTTTCATACAAGATGGCGCGCTCCGCCTCGTCCGTGTGGACCGCGTGCGCCACGATCGTCTTCGGGCCGAGGATACCGAACCGTTCCAGGCGCGGGACAATCCGCTGGCCGCTTTTATGCAGGCTATCGTCTTCGTCCGCCTCGTGCTCGGCGACATGAATGTGAAAACCGGTATCCAACCCCTCGGCTGCAGCCGCGCACGCTTCGAGCGTTTCGTCCGACAGCGTCAGGCTCGCGTGCAGGCCGAAGGTCCCGCGCACCCGCGTGCGCTCGCTCGCCGCGCGGATAAAACGCACGTTTTCGTCAATCCCGGCGCGCGCCTTCTCCGCGCCGTCGCGATCGGTCACCTCGTAGCACAGGACAGCACGCAGTCCGGCCTCGTCCACTGCATCGGCGATCACGTCCAGGCTGCCGTCGATGAAATTCGGGCTGGCGTGATGGTCGATCAAGGTGGTCGTGCCGTGCTTGATCGCGTCCACCAGGCACACCAGCGCGCTATAGCGCACCGAGCGCTCGTCGAGCGCCTTGTCAAGCGGCCACCATAGCTGCCGCAAAATCGCGGGAAAATCTTCCGGCGCCGGGCCGGGAATCGCCAGCCCGCGCGAATACGCTCCGTAGAAGTGCGTGTGCGCGCAGATACTGCCGGGCATGGCAAGCTGCCCGCGCGCATCGAGGCGTTCAGCATCGGGGTACTGTGCCTCAAGCTCTGACGCAGCGCCGGTTGCCGCGATGCGCTCGCCTTCGATCAGCAGCGCACCGTTCTCGATGATGCGATTCGGCTCTTCCCAGGTGACGAGCCGCGCATTCGTAATCAGCAAAGCCATTCGTCTATCCTTCCTGTGTTGGATCGCCCCGCTTCGGACCGCCTCGCTCTTTCACCGCTGCCAGCACCGCCGACACACCATGCGTCACCGCTTTTGAAGAGTCGTCTACTTCCAGCGCAATCGCATCCGGTTCCGGCGCGGTCGAGGCTATCACCGTGCCAGACTGACACCGGAGCCGCAGCTCTGCGCCGCCTGCCCCGTCGCGGCGCGACGCTTCCCAGATGCGTTGGGGCTGCAAGCCGGTCTGTCGCAGCGCGTGAAAGACTCGATCCACGAACTGATCCGCGTCGCTGTA
>Ga0079224_100006832_pt1 | contig 15207 bp, 11 predicted proteins | sample Stecom2015_FD_80414 | JGI IMG/M metagenome (GOLD analysis project Ga0079224, IMG submission 80414) | Agricultural soil microbial communities from Utah to study Nitrogen management - Steer compost 2015 | ecosystem: Environmental > Terrestrial > Soil > Agricultural land | place: USA: Utah...
ATTCACAGAGAAATCACGAGACTTTTCCGGGCTCTGCGCGATGGCGACGCCTTCGACCCCCTCGACCCCAGTCGAGGCCAACAGCGACCCTTTCCGGAGCGAGACGCCAGCGCGCCGCGGCGCCGCCGGCGCGGGATTGCCCACGGCTTCGGAAACGACGGCGCTCCGCGCGTTCGCCCTCGGGTCAAACGAGCGGCTCGAGCGCCGTCAGCGAGACGCGCGCCTCGCGGGCGCTCGCGAGGCGCCTCAAGTATTCGGCGCGCGGAATCGCTTGCGCGCCGAGCGTCGCGAGGTGGGTCGTCATGAACTGGACGTCGAAGAGGCGAATGCCCGCGGCGAACAACGTGCGCACCGCGACGATGAGCGCGACCTTCGACGCGTTCGTTTCGCGGTGGAACATGCTCTCGGCCGCGAACAACGCGCCGAGGTGCACCCCGTACAAACCGCCGACGAGGCGCTCTCCGAGCCACACCTCGAAGCTGTGCGCATGCCCGAGCTCGTGGAGCCGCACGTAGGCGCGCAGCATCTCGGGCAAGATCCACGTGCCTTCGTCGCGCTCCTCACCGCAGGCACGCATCACGTCGCCGAACGCGCGATCGTAGGTGACGTGGAAGCGTCCGTGCGTGAGCACGCGGCGCATGCTGCGGGACACGTGCAGCGCCGAGAGCTCGATCACCGCGCGCGGGTTCGGGCTCCACCAGAGCGGCGGCAGCCCTTGGTCGTACCAGGGAAAGATGCCGTGCGCGTACGCGGTGAGCAGCCAGTCGGGAGCGAGCGAGCCGCCGACGGCGATGAGGCCTCGATCGTCCGCCCGGTTCGGGTCCGGAAACTCGGGGAGGCCGCGCGGGGAGAGGACCACCGGGAGCGCGCCGGTCACGGGCCGAGAATAGCGCTTCGGCCGGAGGGAGTCCGGGCGCGCGCGATCGAACGGTGCGGCATTCGATGAGGACTCCGTTGCGGAATGTTTCGGTGCACCAGGGTGGCTGGTCCGGCGGCCGAATGCGGTGATCTCCCCAGGACGCGTCTACAGTTGCGCGGGTGAATCATCGCAGCCTGCTCGTGGCGCTTTTGCTCGGGGCGTGTCTTGGGCTCCTCGCGAACGCGCTGTTCCCCGGATCGAGCGTTCTCGAGGGCGTCGTTCGTTACGTCGCCGAACCGATCGGGCGGATCTTCATTCGCCTGCTGTTGATGCTGGTGATCCCGGTCATCTTTTCGGCGCTCGTCATCGGCATCGGCGACCTCGAGGTGCGGCAGCTCGGGCGGCTCGGAGTGCGCACGCTCGGGTACACGGTCGTGGTCTCGACGGTGGCCGTCCTGATCGGGCTCGTGCTCGTGAACGTGCTCCGGCCGGGGCACACGGTCACCGACGCATTGCGAGCGCAGGCGCGCTCCAGCGTGCAAGCCGCTCCGGCGCCGATGAGCGCGTCGCCCATCGATCTGCTCGTCGGCATCGTTCCGACGAATCCGATCCAGGCGGCGGCGACGGGAGACATGCTCGGATTCATCGCGTTCGCGCTGTTGTTCGGCGTCGGGCTCTCGCTCGTTCGCAGTGAAGGTGCGAACGCGCTCCGGCGAGTGATTCAGGGGTTGTTCGACGTCTCGATGCGGCTCATCGAGGGCGTGCTGCGGCTCGCCCCGGTCGGGATCGGAGCGCTCTTGTTCTCGATGACGGCGCGAGTCGGGCTCGACGTCGTCGCACAGCTCGCCGCGTACGTAGGCGTCGTGCTGCTCGGCCTCGGCCTGCACCTGTTCGGGGTGTACTCGATCAGCGTCCGCTTCCTCGGCGGCATGTCGCCGAGGCGGTTCTTCCGAGCGAGCCGCCTGGCCCTCGTCACGGCGTTCTCCACGGCGTCGTCGAACGCGACGTTGCCCACCGCGATTCGGGTCGCGGACGAGAACCTCGGTCTGCCGCGGCACGTGAGCCGCTTCGTACTGACCGCGGGAGCGACCGCCAATCAGAACGGCACCGCGCTGTTCGAGGGCGTGACGGTGCTGTTCCTCGCCCAGGCGTACGGCGTGGAGCTCGATCTGGCTCGGCAGGCGATCGTGATGGCGATCTGCATCCTCGCCGGCATCGGCACGGCCGGAGTCCCCGCCGGCTCGCTGCCGGTGATCGCGATGATCCTGACGCTGCTCGGGATCCCCGCCGAGGGCATCGGGATCGTGCTCGGCGTCGATCGCTTCCTCGACATGTGTCGCACGACGGTGAACGTGGCGGGAGACTTGGCGGCTGCGGTGTTCGTCGGTCGAAACGAGCCGCACGATCCGGAGCCGGCGTTGCGGTCTCCCGAAGTCACGGCCGTCGCCGAGACGGAGTGAGCGACCGGGGCAGGCGAAATCGGCTCGGACCGTGGGGCCCGAGGTCGCGCGCTTGACCGCGGAGGAGCCTTCGCTTACCCGATTCGGGACTCACGATCGCGGGGCGCGGAGCGCCCCTCGTCCCTCGTGGTTCGAGATTCCCGGACGGGCGCATGCATACGCTGTACGTCGTCACGCTGTACCTCCACTCCTACGTGCGCTGGCTCGTGCTGGGGCTCGCGGTGGCCGTGCTGGTTCGTTCGATCCTCGGGGTGCGGCACCAACGCGCGTGGGAGCGCACCGACGAACGCGTTCAGACGGCGTTCCTGCGCGTGCTCGACGTGCAGTTCTTGCTGGGCCTCACGCTGTACGTGGGGCTGAGCCCGATCGCGCGCGCGTTCTTCGGCAATCCGGGGGCGTCGATGCGCGTCTCGGAGCTCCGCTTCTTCGGCATGGAGCACGCGGTCACCATGCTGATCGCGATCGCGGTGCTGCACATCGGGCGGGCGCGCTCGCGAAGGAAGAGCGACGGGCCCGCGAGGCACCGGAGCGTGCGCACCAGCACGCTCATCGGGCTGTTGGTGATCCTCGTGGGCGTGCCCTGGCCGTTCATCCATGCCCCCCGCCCGCTGCTCCGAACCACCGAGGCGGCCGGCGTGCCGGTGCAAGCTCCAGCGGGAGCTCGCGCCGAGGGAGCGCCCGGCGCGGCGGCGTGTCCCCCGTCGTACTCCGCGCGCTGTGCTGCTTGCCACGGCGCCGACGGGGGCGGCGATGGGGTGCTCGCGGGCTCGCTCGAGCCGCGTCCGCGCAGCTTCACGGAACCCGGATGGATCGAGAAGCGCTCGGACGCGGAGCTCCTCGGCATCATTCGGGACGGCGGCGCCGCCCACGGCCTGAGTCCGATCATGCCCCCTCACGGCGATCTCTCGGCGGCCGAGCTCGACGCGCTCGTCGCGTGCATCCACGCGCTTGCGGGGGCGAAGGACTGACCCGGAGCCCCTCGGCGGAGAGGGAGGGATTCGCACCGGCTTGCTAGGTCGAGCGCGGAAAACCTTCGCGCGCCATGCCGTCCGCGCACGCCCATGAGGTCCCGAGGAGCGGAGCCGCCGAAGGGGGCGAGCACCGCAGGCCACCCTCGGGCGCAACCGCACATGCCTAGCGTCGCCCTCCGGTTCGCAGGAGCCGCGGAGGGCAGAGTCACTGCCGCACAGCGACTCAAAGAGGGCGGAGAGGGAGGGATTCGAACCCTCGGTAGGGTTTTAGCCCTACGCCCGCTTAGCAAGCGGGTACCTTCGGCCTCTCGGTCACCTCTCCGGAAAGGCTCGGAGCGCGAAACCTACCCAGCGGCGGTCAGCCGTCAAGCCAATTTCCAAGATCCTGCCGAGGCCGCCGTTTTCCTGAAGGCAAGACGAGTGAATGGACGAGCCGCGGCGACTGCCCGCTCAGGGTCCTTGCCGCGCGCTCAGCGTCGGCGTGGGCGTCGTCAGCGAGCCGAGAGACAACGATTGCCTGCGTGGTAGCACCCGAATGCGATGCCGGCGCGGTACATCGACGGCGCGGGGGCGCTCGGAGCGTGATCGAAAAGCTGTTCGGCTACGGCTTCCGAACGACGGAAGACAAGCTCCGGACCGCGAGCGCTCTCGAGCGCGTCCCCGAGCCCCGAGCCGCTCGACAGCCCCACGTGGGGGAACGACGGTGTCATCGGGAACCAGCGCGTCCAGCAAACGATGCAACGGCGCGCCCACCGAAGGCAACCCAAACCATCCCGCCCGCGGTGCGTCGGTATGTTCTCCACCGCGACCATGGGTGCTGTGTCGTGCCCGGTCGTGCGCACGGAAAGTTCCTCGACGTCCACCACCTGCGCGCGCGGGCAGAGGGCGGAACGCACGAGCCCGACACCCTCGTTACGCTTGTGCTCTGGCCACCATGCCGCGCTGCACCCGGGTCAGCTGTCGATCGAGGGCACCCCATCGACGAAGCTTCGATTCCGGCGCGCTGACGGAAACGAGCTACACCGAGCCGCCCTCGGCGCGCTCCGTCGCAGTGAGCGAGCAAGTGATTCCGGGGCTGCGCCGTCTCGGGTTTTCCGAGCGAGACTCCAAGAGCGCCGTCGGGCGCGTGCTCGAGACGATGGAGTCGCTCTGCGCCGAGACGCGGCTCCGCGCCGCAATCGCGATGCCGGCCGCGCCATTCTGCTGACGTCCGCGTCCGCAGCTGCCCCCACCCGTCGCTCCTCGCAGCCTTCGGCTGCTGCGGGGCGCCGACCTCCCCCAAAGCCGTGCTCGCTTCGCTGCGCGCGGCAGGGGGAGGGAGTCGTGGTGCGACGCTGAATCGGCCCAAGCGAGGGACGGTGTGAAGGGCTAGAGCGACAAACGGTTGGGAACGCGCCGAGATATGCGGAAAACTGCGTCGGACAGAGTGCCCGCGTGGGGAGGGGCCCCGCCGAGTTCACCTCGGCGGGTAGGGGCGGCGCGTGCCGCCCCTACGAAACGAGGCCGATCGGCGTTCTAGCAGTTGGTTCCGTGAACGGTGGGTCCCAAATCCAGACTAGGTCTGAAGGACCTGGGCTTCGGCGAGCAGGGCCTGGAGCTCGGCGCCGAGGAGGAGATCCTCGTGGGGGCCGAGGATTTGGCGGCGGCGGCGGCCTTGGGCGTCGATGAGCACGGTGGTGGGAGTGCCTTGCATGTCGTAGGCGCGCATGGTTTGCGGAATGGGATCGCCGACGGGGCCGGGCGCGTCGACGCCGATGGGGAAGGTGAGGCGGCGCTCGGCGACGAAGGCGCGGAGCGCGTCGGGCTGCATCGCCTCGTGATTCTCGAACACGGTGTGGAGGCCGACTACGACGAGCGGCGCCCTCGCGAACAGCTCGGCAACGCGCTGGGCCTGCGGAAGGCCTCGCTCGACGCACCCGGGACAGAGCATCTGAAAGGCGTGGAGCAGCACGACGTTGCCGCGGAGCCGTTCGAGCGAGAGCGGCTCGGGCGTGTTGATCCACTCCGTGGTTCGCCATTCGGGGGCCGGTCGGGGTTGCATCGGAGCAACCGTAGCGCCTTTCGGATGACCTCCTACGAACGCCGGCGACACGAGCGCCACGCTCGCGAACGACCCGAGGTTCGGGGTAGGAGGCCGTGGGTTCGACGTTCCGCTCTGGCTCCCGAGAGCGTTCGCTCTCGTCGCTTCGGCACCCTCGTCCCACCTGCGCGACCCCATGCCGAGACGTTGCGAGGGCGCTGAATCGCTGCGAGGGAGCCGCTGTCGTCACGAAGCGGCGGTGCGTGCGATTTGACCCGCAACCGATCCGAGTTTTCGCTATCTTCGAAACACGGCCCCTCGAGGAAGGAGCGCTGCGCCCGGGGGTCGCGCGTGATAACGATTGCGTGTCGTCCATGGCCGACGCCCTGATGAAGCCTCAGCCGGCGAGGGCCCGCGGTTACGCGAGCGGGGACGTGATCGCGGAAAAATACCGCTTGCACGGCCTGCTCGGAGAAGGCGGCCAGGCGTGTGTCTGGCAGGCCCGCAATCTCATGCTGGATGCGGACGTGGCCATCAAAGTGGTCCGAGCCGATACCAACGATCCGGCGCACACGGGGCGGCTCCTCCAAGAAGCGCGGTCGGCGGCGCGCCTCGATCATCCGGCGATCGTCCGCGTCTTCGATCTCGGCAGAACGACGGCCGGCGATCCGTTCCTCGTCATGGAGCTGCTCGAGGGTGGGACGTTGTTGGATCGCTTGTACGAAGGGGGGCGGCTGTCTCCCATCGAGGCGGTTCGGGTTCTCCTGCCCGTCGCGGACGCGCTCGTCGCAGCGCACTCGAAGGGGCTCGTGCACCGCGACCTCAAGCCGAGCAACGTGCTCTTGGCGCATACGAGCAGCACGCTGCAGCCGAAGCTGCTCGACTTCGGGGTCGTCAAGCTGCGCGGGCGCGAAACGGAACCCGGGTCGTACCCGCTGACCGAGACGGGCGCGGTGATCGGGACGCCGGCGTACTTCTCGCCCGAGCAAGCGCGCGGAGAGCGAGACATCGACGAGTACACGGACATCTGGGCGTACTCGGCGATGGTGTACGAGTGTTTGACTGGGCGGCGGCCGTTCAACGGGCCGAACTACAACGCGTTGCTGCGCAGCATTTTGGAGGAGAATCCGCCCTCGATCCTGGCTTTGGGGGTCAACGAGCCGGACCTCTGGGAGATTCTGAAGCGCGGGCTCGCCAAGACGAAGAGCGAGCGGTGGCCGTCGATGCTCGCGCTCGGGCGCGCGCTCGCGGCGTGGTTGCTCGAGCGCGGCGTGGTGGACGACATTTGTCGGACGTCTCTGCGCTCGACCTGGTTGTCCGCGGAGGAGCCGCCTCGGTCTGCGCCGCTCGCGGGCGACTCGCTCCGGGGCAGCGAGCTCGCGGTGCCCATTTCGGTCGAGGCACCCCCGAGCGTGCCTCAGCGCGTCGACCCCGAGTCGCACGGTGCAGGGACGGCGTCGTCGGTGCCCGGGCTGCCGACGAAGGGCTCGCGCTCCGCGCGCCTGGGCGCGGCGGCGGGCGCGGCCGTGGTGGTGAGCATCGCGGTGTTCTGGTGGACGGGCTCCGCGCCGCGCGCTTCGAAGGGGAGCGAGAGCGCATCGACGAGCGTCCCGTCGGTGTCGTCGGCCCGACCAGGCGAGTCACCGCGCGCGCAGCCAGTGGAGGAATCGCTCCCCGCTGCGCCCGAACGCCTTCGGCCGAGCACCGTGGTCCCGCTCGCGCCGCTCCCCGTCGTCGGGTCCACGAGCCCGTCCCCCAACGACGGGAGCTCGCCGCAAAGCGAGGCACCGGCGCCCAAGAAACCGGTGGTCCGCCGTCCATCGAATCCCGAGCCAACGAGCCCCCGAGCGCCGCGCAAGGCCGGGGACGAGCTCGATCTCCTCGCGCCGTATTGAGCCGGTGCCGCGCATTCCGACGTGATGGGCTCGTTTCGCGTCTCTCGGTGGTCGATTCGGATCGTGTTCTGTGCGTTGCTCGGCGCCGTCCCGCGCGTCGCCGCGGGTGAGCCAGGCAGCGCCGCGACCGAGCGGAAGGAGGACGCGACGGACGAGCGCCAACGACGAGCCGCGGCCCGCTACGAAGCGGGCGTCGACGCGTATCGCGCTGGACGGTTCGACGAGGCCGTCGCGGCGTTTCTCGCCGCCGACGAGCTGGTGCCGAGCGCGGCGCTCTCGTTCAACGTGGCGCGCGCGTTCGAGAAGCTCGACGAGCCCGCTCGCGCGTTGGCTTACTATCGTGACTACTTGCGGCGCGAGCCGGAGCCGACGAACGAGGAGGCCGTGCGAACGCGGATCACGGCGCTCGAGACGACGCTGCTCGCTCGGGGCGAGGCGCTCCTTTGCGTGCTCACGGAACCGTCGGGCACCGCGGTCAGCATCGACGGGCGCGCGCTCGGGACGACACCGTGGGCCGGCGTGCTCGCCCCCGGAACGCATCGGCTGACGCTGACGCGGCAGGGGTATCGAGCCGAGACACGCGAGCTCGCGCTGAATCCAGAGCGATCGGTCGAGCTCTCGAGCGCGCTCGCTCCGGCAGACGCGGCGCCCCCGGTCGTGGCGGTGCAGCGTCCCTCCGCGGACAGCGCGGCGCCGCCTCCGAGCACGCCACCGACGCCGTTGCCTCCCACGGAGCCCGTCGCTCGCGGCGGTGTCGACCTTTGGCCCGTCCTGACGTTGAGCGCTGGCGGGGCGGCCCTCGTGCTCTCGGGAGTCTTCGAGCTCTCCCGGCGCGCGGCGGAGGACGACGCCCGCGAGGCGAAAACGCAAATCGCCTACGCCGAGCGCTACGACGCCATGCGTGGGCGGCAAACGACGGCGCGCCTCTTCGCCGTGGCGGGGGGCGCGCTGTTGATCACGGGTGGGGTGCTCGTGGCGCTCGATACCCTGCGCACCCCCGACGCGGGCAGCCACGCGGCGTTAGCCTGCGACGGCAGCTCGTGTTTCGGGAGCTTCGCTTCGAGGTTCTGATGGGCACGCTCCGTATCCTGTCGCGCGCCGTGTTCTCGACGCGTTTGCTCGGCGCCTGGCTCGGCTTCACCGTCGCCGTCGCCGCTTGCGAGAGCGACTTGTCGGGCGACTTCTCGGGGCTGCCCTGTGACGAGGACGGCAACTGCGTTCGCGGCTACGAGTGCCGCGCGGGGCTGTGCGTTCGAGCGGGGGAGCCCGGCAGCGGCGTGACCTGCCGAGAAGGGGAGACGGTCTGCGACGGCGAGTGCGTGGTTCTGTCCGACCGCGCCGACCATTGCGGCGGCTGTGGGGCGACGTGCACCGCCCCTCCGCACGGCCACGCCGGCTGCGCGAACGGAACGTGCGTTTTCGGCTGCGATACCGGGTTCGAGCCCTGTGGCAGCTTCTGCGTCCACGTCGAGGCGGATCCCAAGAACTGCGGTGGGTGCGGTCAGCGTTGTCCGAGCGTGCCGAACGGCGCCGCCGTTTGCGACGCCGGAACGTGCGGCATCGAGTGCAGCGAGGGGTTCGAGCCGTGTCACGGAGAGTGCGTGGACGTCCTCGGCGATCCGCGACACTGCGGAGAGTGCGACGCGAGCTGCCCGCTCGGCAAGGTCTGCTCGCTGGGCGCTTGCAGCGACTCGTGCGCGGGGAGCGCCACCAACTGCTCGGGGGAGTGCGTGGATCTCGACTCGTCGCTCGCCCACTGTGGCGAGTGCGGTCGCGCTTGCAATGCGCCCGAGAACGGCCGGGCCGTGTGCGACGAGGGCGAGTGTCGCATCGTGTGCAACGAGGGATTCGAGCGCTGCGGCGATCGGTGCGTCGACGTCTCGGAGGACGCGGACCATTGCGGCGGATGCGACCGAGCGTGCGAAGCGCAGCTCCACGGCGAGGCCGTGTGTCAGGGCGGCCGGTGCGCGATCACCTGCCAACCCGGGTTTGCCAAGTGCGGCTCCTCCTGCGTCGACACGGCGACGAGCCCGGTTCACTGCGGGGCGTGCAACCGCCGCTGTGACGAGGGAGAAGTCTGCTCGGCCGGGAAGTGCTCGGCGGAGTGCCCCGAGCCTCTGGAGCGGTGCGACGGCGCGTGTGTCGACCTCGCGCGCGACCCCGCCCATTGCGGCGAGTGTGGGCAGAGTTGCCCCGTGGTCCCCGGCGGCAGCGCCGTTTGCGACGGCGAGTGTGGCATTCGCTGCGACCATCCCGGCGGGACGCTCTGCGGTGGACGGTGTGTCGACACCCAAACCGACGTCGCGCACTGCGGTGCCTGCGACGACGCGTGCCCGGCGCCTGCGAACGGCTCGGCGCTCTGCGTGGAAGGCGAGTGCCAGATTCGGTGCAACAGCGGCTACACCCGCTGTGGCGACCGGTGCGTCGACAAGAACTCGGATCGCAACCATTGCGGCGACTGCGAAAAGCCCTGCGAGGGCGACCAAGTCTGCGACGGGGGCGCGTGCGTGACCGACTGCGCGTCGGGAACGACCAACTGCAACGACTCCTGTGTCGATACGGAAAACGACACGTCGAACTGCGGAGACTGCAACGAGGTCTGCTCGGCGCCGGCCAACGCCTCACCCAGCTGTGTCGGCGGCCAATGCGGCTTTTCGTGCAAGGCGGGGTTCACGGAGTGCTCCGGCGCCTGCGTCGACACGAACAGCGACCCCGCCCACTGCGGCGGATGCGGAGAGCCCTGTCCAACACTCCCCAACGCCACCGCGACCTGCAGCGGCGGCTCCTGCGGCGTGATCTGCAACGCCGGCCGCGCCCTCTGCAGCGGCGCCTGCGTCGACCTCTCGACGGATCCCAAGAACTGCGGCCAATGCGGCAAGACCTGCCTTCTGCTCTGCCTCGGCGGCGTCTGCCTGTGATCGGCCCACGCACGGCGACGCTGGTTGAGTCATCCAATCGAGCGATGGGCGTTGGGGGGGCTTGCCAGCATGCCAGGCCCCCGGACAACGCCCCCCCTGAAATGCGCCTTTTGCCCCGCGGCCTGTATCCATGATACGGTCGCGCGATCATGGTAAAACGCCTTGTCTTTGGGACGTTCTGGATTAGCTCGCTCATGTTCGCCTTCAGCGCCTGCGGCGATGACGACGGGGGATCGCCGGTGGCCACGGGCGGCTCGGGCGGTGATGCAGGAGAGGCCAGCGGCGGCAAGAGCAGCGGTGGCAAGAGCAGCACCGGCGGCACGACGAACGAAGCCGGCGCACCGAGCGGTGACGCGGGCGCCTCGAGCGGCGATGCGGGCGCGCCGGGCGGAGCCGGGGCGCCGAGCGGTGAGGGAGGCTCGGGCGGCGAGGCCGGCGCTGGCGAAGCGGGGCAGGGCGGTGACGACGTGGGAGGCGCCGGTGGAGGTCCGAGCGGCGCGGGCGGCGACGGCGGGACGGCGGGTGACGCTGGCCTGGGCGGCGCTGGTGGCGACTCGGGCTCGCCAGGGCCCGTCGCGTGCCCGTCCGACCCGGGCGAGCTCGCGGAGGCCTTCGCGGAAGCGGTGTGCCAGAAGCGCGTCGACTGTTGCTCCGACGACTACGAGGAGTGCCTCAAGGACGTGATCGAGGCGACCGACGCCATCTACGTCGATCTCGCAACGGCCGTCGATGGCGAAACGGCCGAGCTCGACTGCGACAACTTCGAGCTCTGCGTGGGCGCGATCGCCGAAGCGGAGTGCAGCGAGTGGCCGGCCCAAGTGGGGCAGTACGGCGCGATTCCCGTCAACGAGCCGGCGTGCTGGCAGATGGTGACGCCGCTCGTGGAGACGGGCGAGGCGTGCAGCTACAACTACGAGTGCGTAGACGGCGTGTGCAGCGAAAGCGAAGGCGAGTGCGTTGCGCTCGCCGGCGAAGACGAGTCCTGTGAAGACGCCGTTTGTGACCTCCGGACCACGTTCTGCAACGCGGACGAGGTCTGCGAGCGCCGCTACGAGAACGGGGAAGCGTGCAGCCAGGATCTGGAGTGTCAGAGCGGCGTCTGCGACGCCGAGGACGGAATCTGCGTCGCACCGGGCTCGGCGGAGTGCAGCTACGTTCCCGAGGCGCCCGCGTCGTGCAGCGTCGTGGGTGTTCCCGGCGGCGCGCGCGGCACGTCGGCGCTGCTCCTGTTCGCCGGTGTCGTCGGGTTGGCGGGCGCTCGCCGCTTCCGCCGCGGCGCTCGCGCGCAGTAAGCCGCCCGGCTTCGATCCGGGAAGGGTACGAGGCTCCCACTTCGGTGGGGGCCTCGCTCGCCCCCGGGTCGTGGCTACACTCGGGGGGTGCTCGTGTTGAAGCCAGAGGTCCGGCCTCCCTCCCCCGCGGCGCGTGAGAAGGCGCGACGGCTGCTCGACGCGGCGCTCGGCCCGTCGAAGGTGCTGACCGAGCGCGACGCGTGCGAAGCCTACGTCCGCGACGAGTCCGAGGCCGAAGGCACGATCCCGGACGCGGTCGTGCTCGCGCAGTCGGCCGAAGACATGCAGCGCGCCCTCGAGGTGGCGCGCGAGGCACAGGTGCCGATCACGCCCCGGGCGGGCGGCACGGGACGGACCGGCGGCGCGGTTCCGGTCGCGGGCGGCATCGTGCTCGCGAGCCTCGGCATGAACGGGATCAAGGAGATCGATCGGCGCGAGGGGATCGCCGTCGTCGAGCCCGGCGTGGTCTTGGCGGAGCTGCACGCCGCCGTCGAAGCCGAGGGCTGGTTCTACCCGCCGGATCCGAACTCGCTCGCGAGCTGTCGGCTGGGTGGCAACCTCGCCGAGAACGCGGGCGGGCCGCGCGCGCTGAAGTACGGCGTGACGCGCGACTACGTGCTCGGCCTCGAGGCGCTGCTCGTCGGTGGTCGGCGCCTGCGCGTGGGGCGCCGCACCTTGAAGGGAGTGACGGGCTACGACGTGACCGGGTTGCTCGTGGGCAGCGAGGGCACGCTCGCCGTCTTCAGTGAAGCCACGCTGCGCCTGATCCCGAAGCCGGAGAGCATCGCGACCTTGCTCGCGCTGTTTCCGGATCTGAACGCAGCCGCGGAGTCCGTCGCGGGCATCACGAGCGGTGGCCTGGTCCCGCGGTGCATCGAGCTTCTGGATGGCGCGACGCTCGAGGCCATGCGGCAGGCAGGCAATCCCATCGACACCCGCGCGAACGCGATGCTCCTCATCGAGGTCGACGGACGCACCGCCGAGTGCGAGCTCGACCTCGAGCGCGTCGGCAACGCGTGCACCACCGCGCGCGCCCTCGACGTGCTCGTCGCGCAAGATCCGGCCCAGCGCGCGCGCCTCTGGTCGGCGCGGCGCGAGATGAGCTATGCGGTTCGCCGGCTCTCGCGCAACAAGCTCAGCGAGGACGTCGTGGTTCCTCGCCAACGGATCGCCACGCTGCTCGACCGAGTGGCCGCGAGCAGCGAGCGGAACGGCGTCCGTACGCTCACGTACGGGCACGCCGGCGACGGCAACCTCCACGTCAACTTTCTCTGGGACGAGCCGGAGGAAGTGCCGCGCGTCGAGCGCTCGATCGAGGAGCTTTTCCGGGCCGTGGTGGAGCTCGGCGGCACCCTGAGCGGTGAGCACGGAATCGGCGTCCTCAAGGCGCCGTACCTGCCCCTCGAACAAGCGCCCGCGCTGATCGAGCTGCAGAGAAACCTGAAACGCGTGTTCGACCCGGACGGTCTGCTCAATCCCGGCAAGATTTTCCCGGCAACGACGCACGTCTCCTGCTGAGCGCTCGGGGATGCTAGAACGGCGCCCCCTTGACGGTCGCCATCGTCATCGCCCTAGCCGCTGTGGCCCTGGGGGCGGGCCTCGGGCTCGCTCCGGGAGCGCGGCGCACGCTGATCGGGCCTCTGCGCACGCTGGCGCTCGCCGCGGTGGTGTCCGTGATCCTGCTGCACCTCTTGCCCGAAGCGCTCGGCGGTCTCGGCGCGCTCGGCCTGTTGGTGTTCGGCGCCGGCCTGGCGCTGCCGCGCTGGCTCTCCTGGCTGCTGCGGTCCAAGGACGACGGCCACGGTCACGCGCTCGGGCTCGAGCTCGGGTTCGCGGGGCTCGTGGTGCACCACGTGGGGGACGGGCTCGCGCTCGGCGCGTACGCCCATGTCGGCGAGCATTCGGGGCACTCGCACCTCGACGTCTTGCTCGCGCTGGCGCTCCACACGATCCCGCTCGTCGCGGTCGTGGCCGCGAGCTACACGCGGCTCTCGGGGGTCGCGTCGGCGATGGCGCGGAGCGCGTCGCTCGCGGTGGCGAGCCTCGCCGGGATCTTTCTGTCCGAGCTCGCGGGCGCCGAGCGCATCGAGCAAGCGCATGCCTGGATTGCCGCCGCCGTGGCGGGCGTGTTGCTGCACGCGATCCTTCACGACATCGGCGAGGACCTGCCGACGGATACGCCGTCTCGCGTGCTCGACTTCGTCGCCGCGATCCTGGGCGGCGCGCTGTGGTGGATCTTCGCCGAGATCGGCTCGCATGGGGCCGTGGCGGCGCCGCTCGGCGAGAGCTTCGCCAAGCTCCTCCGCGTCACCGCCCCGGCGCTCGTCGTGGGGCTCGTGCTCGGTGCGCTCCTCGACGGCGCGCGCTTCGCGCCGTCCCGCCTCCGCGCTCCGGACGGCGGCGCCGCACGGAGCCCCGTCGTCGTCGAGGCGTTGCTTCTTTACCTCTCGTGCTTCGGCTTTCTCTTCGCGCTCGTTCGCGACGCCGCGGCGCTCGCGCTCTCGGTCGTGCGCGGCCGGGCTCCCGGCGCGAGCGCGCCGCTCGGCGGGAGCTTCCTCGCGCGGCTGGATCGACGACTCGAGACGATCGCCATCTGGGCGCTGATCGGCATGCTGATCGCGCTCGCTCTCGACTCGGCGCTGCCCGCGCGCGCTCTCGCGGGCGCCCCGCCGTGGCTCGCGGGCGGCGCGATCGTCCTCGCTTGCGTGAGTCTGCCGATCACGGCGCCGCTCGCGCCGACGCTCGGCTTCGTGCTCGCCGAGAAGGGGCTCGCCGCGTCGTGGGTGCTCCTGCTCGCGATCCTGGGGCCCTTGGCGATCGGCCTTGCGGGAAGAGCGCGCCTGATCGTGCCCGTGCTCGCCGTCGCGCTCGCGCTCGCCGTGGGCCCGTTCCTCGACCCGGGACCGCTCGCGGTGTCGTCCACGCTGGCCGCGGGTTCGCTCGCGCTCGTCGTCCTCGGTGTGCTCCGGCGCGTCTACGTTCGCGGCCTGCGCGGCGTCTTGCTCGTCGCCCCGCCGCGACGGTGACCGTTCGCGGGGGACAGCCGCGCCGGTGCGACGCTCAACGCAGCGAGACCGCGTGCGGCGACGCGAGCACGACGCGCTCCCCCGCGAGGAGCGGCGCGAGCGCGCCGAGGTGCGCCCGGAAAGCTTTCGGCAACGCGCGGAGCGGCGCGCGTTGGGCTTCGAAGCGCGCGAGCGCGGCGCGGATCTCCGCTTCGCTCGCGCCTTCACCGAGCAGCAGGGTCTCGAGCAACCCTTCGCGCGGGCCCTCCACGGTGACCGGCACGTCGCGATCGAGCTTGGCGAGCGACCGCGCCACGTCGAGGGCGCGCGCGAGCCCGCCGAACTCGTCGACGAGCCCGAGGTCCTTGCCTTGCACACCGGTCCAGACACGCCCTTCGGCGGCGGCGCGCACGCGCTCGGGCGGCACCTTTCGGCCCGTGGCCACCCGCTCGACGAACAGATCGTAGATGCTCTGCATGTGCTCGCGCGCGCGCTCGCGCGTGGCCTCGTCCCAGGGGACGAGCGGCGAGAGAAAGGCGCCGCGCGCGGCCGCGCCCGGGTCGGGGCTCGCCGGCAGCGTGAACGAGCGGATGCCGACCTCACCGAGCGCGGGCCCGAGCACGCGCTGGCCGCCGGACACGCCGATCGAGCCCACGACGCTCGCTCGTTCCGCGCTGATGCGGTTCGCTCCGCCCGCGACGGCGTAACCGCCGCTCGCGGCCATGGCGCCCACCGAGGCCACCACGGGCGCCTGCTTACGAAGCTCCCTGACCTCGTGCCAGATGAG
>Ga0079224_100006833_pt1 | contig 15206 bp, 15 predicted proteins | sample Stecom2015_FD_80414 | JGI IMG/M metagenome (GOLD analysis project Ga0079224, IMG submission 80414) | Agricultural soil microbial communities from Utah to study Nitrogen management - Steer compost 2015 | ecosystem: Environmental > Terrestrial > Soil > Agricultural land | place: USA: Utah...
GACCAGGTCGCCCAGACCATCAGCATCTACCCGTCGCTGTCCGGCTCCATCACCGAGGCGGCCCGCCAGCTCATGCGCTACACCCCGCAGCTGTGACCCCGGCGGGTCGGCGGCCCGGAAAGTGCCTGGTGCCGGGCGCGGGGCCCCGGTAGCGTGGGGAATTGCGTAGGGCGCACCTCATCACGACGCCGCCGGGCCCGTCCGGCGGGCGTGCCGTACGTCGAGGCACCGGCGAGGCGGCCTTCTACGGGCCGAAGATCGACATCCAGGTGGTGGACGCCGCCGGGCGGGAGGAGACCCTGTCCACAGTCCAGCTGGACTTCCTCCAGTCGCAGCGGTTCGGTCTGTCCTATGTCGACGGCTATGGCGAGCGGCGGTGTCCGGTGATGGTGCACCGCAGCCTGGTCGGCAGCATGACGCGACGCGGTGCTGGCCGGGATCCCGTACGCGGCGGTGATCCGTGTGCGGGAGGCCGCGGACGGCCGGGTGTCCCTGCGCCTGCGGGACGGCCGCGCGCTCGACCCGATGCCGGCGGACGCCGCGCTGGAGCTGATCGGCGACGTGGTGGCGTCCCGCAGTCTCGACCTGGTTCCGTGAGGCGGCAGCCGGACGAGGTCAGTCCTGTGCCGGGTGAGCGTTCAAGAGTCGTCGGCGTCGGTGCATGAGGACCCTGGCCGCGACCGTCCTTCCACCACGCCTGCGGTGTCACGGCACGCGGAGCTCGTGCAGGGGGTCGCGCCGGGAGGCGACCACCGCCGGCACGACGGCGGCGGCGACGGCCACCAGCACCCCGGCGGCTCCGACCGCGGTGGCGAAGCCGACGTCCGGCAGCGGGTGGCCGGCGGCGGCCAGGCCGACCACCGCGGCGCTGGTGCCGACGACGGCGCCGGCTACCGCGAGCACCGCCACCTGGCCCATGATCAGGGCGACGATCAGCCCTCGGGTGGCGCCCAGCGCCCGGCGGCGGCCGAAGTCCCTGCGCCGCATGATGACCAGGGCGAGCAGGTTGGCCGCCACGAGCACGGTGGAGACGGCGAGGATGGCCAGCACGGTGCCGCGCCCGTAGGTGCGCAGTTCACCGTTGACGGCCGCGCGGACCTCGGCGAGCTCTGCGGAGGTCTCCACCGTGACAGTGCCCTGCTCGGCGTCGGTCAGGAGGCTGCGCACCACCGCCTCGACCACGGCCACCTCCTGCGGGCTCCGCGCGAGGACGACGAGCATCGCCAGCGGCTCCTCGGGGTGGTCGCCGGCCGGGGCGGCAGGGCTGGATGACGGGATGACCACCAGCGGCTCGAGGAACCGCAGGTGTTCGGGGACCGTCATGCCACCGACGACGACCACGTCCTCACCGTGGTCGGTGGTGATCCCGCCGCTGCCGTCGCGCAGGCCGAACGCCGCGATCGCGGCGTCGGAGGCCAGCGCGGTACGGCCGGCCGGGTGCTGCGGCGCGTACATCGGCCGGTCTGCGATCACGCCGTAGGCGGGACGGACCGCCACCGGCGGCGCGCCGGCGATCGCCGCGTTGCGGGCGTCCACGATCGGCCCGAAGCCGGCCGCCGCTTCGATGCCCTCGACGCCGCGCAGCCGGTCGAGCAGCGCGACGGTCAGGCCGGCCTCCTCGCTGGCGCGTACCACGATGCTGCGCGTACCCGCGGCGTCGACCTGCGCGAGCACGGCCTGTTCGGCCGCGACCGCACGGCCGGTGGTCAGCAGCACGGCCGCGCACATGCCGGCCACCATGGCGATGGTCAGCGCGCTGGAGACGGCCTGGCTGCGGGCAGCCGCGGCCACTTCCCGCAGCAGCGCGGTCATCGCAGTGCTCCCAGGCTGAGGTGGCGGTCGCACGCGGCGACGACCCTCGGGTCATGGGTGGCGATGACCACGCAGCCACCGGCGGCCGCGTGCTCCTTCAGGGCGGTGACGACGGTGCGGCTGCTGGCTGGGTCGAGGTTTCCGGTGGGCTCGTCGGCCAGCACGACCGCGGGGTTGCCCAGCAGTGCGCGGCACAGGGCGATGCGTTGGGCCTGGCCGCCGGAGATCTGCCCCGGCCGGTGGTGGGCGCGCACGTCGACGCCGAACCGGCGCATCAGCGCGCGTGCCGTGGCCAGGGCGGCCGACCTGGGCTGGCGGCGGTAGAGGGCGGTCTCGACGACGTTGTCCAGCACGGTACGGGTGGCGTCCAGCGCCGCGTCCTGGAACACGAACCCGAACCGGTGTGCCCGCAGCCGTGCCCGGTCGTCGTCCGGGAGCAGGTCGACCCGGGTGCCGCTGAGGTGGACTTCGCCGCCCAGGGGTCGCAGCATCAGCCCGAGCAGGAACAGCAGGGTGGACTTGCCGCTGCCCGACGGTCCGGTCAGCGCGGTCACCGTACCGGCGTGGAACTCCGCACTCCACCTCGTGACGATCGGTTCGTCGCGACGGTAGGCGAACGCGACGTCATGGGCCGCCAGCAGCGGCGCGCCGGTACTGCTCACCGGTCCTCGTCCCCGTCGGCGGAAGGAAGCGCACCCGGTGCGCGGACGCGCTCACCCACCTCGAGCCCTTCCACCACCGCCACGCCGGAGGCCGACGCCACCACGGTCACCGGCCTCAGCTCACCCGACTCGAGCACGACCGCGGTGTCCCCCTCGGCCGTGGTCACCACCGCGGCGGCGGGCACGGTGACGCCGGAGACTTCCGGGACGACATGGATCACGCTCGGCAGCAGGGTCTCCTCGACGATCGGCACCTCGTCGCACTCGTCGCCGCAGATCGGCTCGTCGCCGACGCCGACCAGCACGGCGACCGGGACACCCGCCTCACCCTCGCGCCGGACCTCGGCGATAACCGCCTGCCACACGCCGCCACCCTCGCGGGGAATCTCCACGGCCACACCGGGCGCGACCAGTTGGGCCTGACCCTCCGGCAGGAAGATGGTCAACACCGGTGACTGTGGCAGCACCTGCACCATCGACTCCCCACCGGTCAGGCCCATCCCCACGGTCAGCGCCGGATCCAGGGCCAGCCGGGCCGGTAGCCGCGGCACGAACACGATGTCGCCCCGCTGGACCAATCCGTCCGGCTCTACACCGAGGTCGCGCTGCCACGCCCGCACGGCAGCATCGACGCCGCCGCCGAAGGCCCCGTCGACCGGCCCGCCGTAGTATCCGAGGTCGGCCAGCATCCGCTGCAGCTGAGCGACGTCCTCACCACGGACGCCGCTGGCCAGGTCCCGGAACGCCGGCACCGGGCCCTCCGCCGCCACGACCGGGCGGAGGTCAACCGTCAGCAGCACGTCGCCGGCCCGGACGGTGTCCCCGTCGGCCAGCTCCCGGCTGGTGACCACGCCGACCGCCTGGCCGGCCAGGACGGCCTCCGGCGTCCACCGTGCTGATACGTTCAACTGGAACGAGCGGCCGACCGTCCCCTCCTGCGCCGTGACGACCGTGTAGTCGGGCGCCGCCAACACGTCCGGCGGAGGGGCCAGCAAGGTCCGCAGCGTCCAGCCGGCCACCGCTCCGACGGCCAGGACCGCGACCACGCCCACCACCAGCCCGGCGCGACTCCGCGAGGAACTCCGCGGCAGGCTGGTGAGGTCACCGTCCTGATCGGCCGCCGTATCCCGTCCCGTTCCTGCCATGGTCACGCCGCGAGCCTACCGAAACGTCGCCGTTGGCAGTTACGCGTTGGCAGGTACGACAGGACCGGGCCTACGGGCCGGGCAGCGCAGAGGGCGGCAGGACACCGCACGTCGTCGATCACTCAACCGATACCAGGGACATCGTCCGGGCACTCCGTCTCGACCCGCTGAAGTGCGGCTCCCTCGATGCCGTGATACGGATGCCAGGGGGCGATCCGGCTCTTGATGGTGTCCTCAATGAACGCCTGCCTGCTCGAGGGCTCGGGCACGTCGTACCCCAGTCCTCGGACGCACTCCGCCACCTCCCAGCCAGGTGTCGTAGGTCAGCTCGGCCTGCTCCGGAGTGAGCGGCGGCGGCGGCGCGTTTGGATCGTAGCCGATCTCGTCGAAACAGGCGTTCTGGTCAGCGTCGAACCGGTCCTTCTGGTCGGCCGGGACCGTCCACTCAGATCTGTTGTCATCGGTGAGCTTGACGTCCCATCCCCGCTCGGTCAGGCAGTCGACCATGTGCCGCGCCCACTGGTCGTCGTGCTGGGGAGCCGCCTGAGTGGCGCGGGCTGGCGCTCGGTCGTCGGCGTTGGCGTCGCCGGGTCGGAGGTGCATCCGGCCGTCGCCGTGACGATCGCCACGGCGACGGCAAGGGCGCGTGATCTCAGCTTGGACGGCATCACGCCGGATCGGTTCAACATGTGGGAGTCGCCCTCGGGCCGGTCACTCGACCGGGCACTCGGACTCGACCAGTTGAATGTCACTCTGGTTGCCACTCTCAAACACGACATCGTAGGGATGCCAGTCCGGAATGGTGGTAGTTACCACGTCCTCCACGAATGCCTGCCGGCTGGGCGGTTCTGAGACGGCGAAGCCAAGATCACGCATGCAGTCTGCTACGCCGAGCAGGACATCGTAGAGTTCCGCCGCCTCCTCCTCGGTGATCTCCGGTGGGGGGACCTCGCCGATGCCGGTGCTGGTTCGGCACTCGTTTTCATCGGCATCGTACTGATCACTTTGAGCGTGTGGGATACCGCTGGCTCCCCAACCTTCCTCCGTTGCGTACGCATCCCATCCCTTGTCCCGTAAACAGCGAGCCATAGCAAGGTAGCTGCGGTCGATGCCAGCCTCCTCGTCCGGTTGCACGTTGCGGCTTTCGCTCGGTCGTCCGGGAGCAGCGGGCGCGGAGCCCGGGGGCGACAGGCTGTGGCCGCCGTCAGATGACTCAGTCGTGTCCGAGGTGCAGCTCGCCAGCGCAGCGATCAGGATGGCTACGCTGGCGAGCTTCCAGGAATGTCGTTCCATTGCTAGATCGGCTTCTGCCAGCACTCGATCTGATGTGACTCTAGGACCTGCGCGGTGACTCCCCAGCCATGTACGCCTGTGTACCACTCCGGCCCATCCCAGGATCGCCACGGATTCGATGGGCTAACGTTGCTGAACGTGAACTTGTGGTCCACACCAAAGATCGTTTTGACGTGCTTGGTGTCGCCTGCGCTCTTGCTCCGTGTCACTACGTAGTGAGTGCTGGCGCAGTTGAATGCGCCGTGACCATTGTGTGCGAATGCAGGCGCGGCGCTCAGCGTGGCCACGAGCACCACCGCACCGGCGACGGCGCTGACGCGTCGTAGCGTACGGGGCGTTCGTGCCCGCCACCGTCGCCCCGGCTGCGTGAGATGATGTGGGCTGGTTTCTCTCATGCTGCTCCTTCGAGGTTGGTGCCATGAGAGAGACACGGTGGCGGCGTGACGGCGTCGCTATCGCGCCTCACTCTCCGTGGACGCACCATAACGCTTTCCGTGGCCGAAGGGCAAGGTCCAATAGAGAGATATGCAAGTTTGTCCGCCCGGGGCCCCGCAGCGGCGGTACCTCAGGATGCACAGCACCACCGGAGAGCTGCGGCGAGCGTTCCGAGATGGATCAACGTGGCTGCCCCGTTGTCGTGCGCCAGACGGTACGCGACACCCCGGGCGGTGCTGAGACCGACTCCGGCAGCGCTGGCAGCGGCCTCCATCGTGGTGCCTGCGACCAGCAGTAGCAAGACCGAATGCTGTCGATGATCCGGGCCGACCCAGCGCCCACCCGGCGGTCGGGTGTGATCGAGAACGTGGTCCGGGCTCACGTACCCAGCGCGGATCGCACGGAACCCCAGGCATACGCGCTGGCGTGTGCGGAGCACCTGCTTGGCCGCGCGTATACGCAGGGCGACGGTTCGAGGACTGATGTGGAGTCTGGTGGCGATCGCTTGCCTCGCCACCCCGATGGCCAGAAGGCGGAGGATGTCGACCTCGCCTGATCCGAGCCGGCCGAGAGATTCCACTCTCTCTAGGAGCGACGCTAGCGTGACACGCGCCCATGGCCCGGGCAACCGGTCGAGGCGAGCGAAGTGCGGGGCCGGTTACGGCCGGCGGTCGGTCTCGTCGTAGAACTCGCCGATGAACTGCTCCAGCAGGTCCTCCATGGCCACGAACCCGGTCACCTCGCCGTCGGTGGCCACCAGCGCCAGCTGTGCCCGGGCGGCGCGCATCCGGGTGGCGGCCGCCGCCAGCGTCAGGCGTGCGTCCAGTATGGTCGCCGGGGTCATCAGGGCCGCGGCCGACACCGACCGTCCGGCGGTGGTGGCCGGCACGACATCCCGGACGTGCACCAGGCCGCGCACCTGACCATGGTCGTCCACCACACCCAGCCGGGACCGCCCGGACGCCCGGCAGGCGGCCTCCACCTGCTCCACCGGGTCGCGCATGGTGACCGTCGTCAGCCGGTCGATCGGGGTCATCACCTCGGCCAGGCTCGTGCGTGCCAGCGGCAGCATCCGGCTGAGCAACTGGTGGTGCTCCGGTTCCAGCAGCCCCTCCTGCCGGGAGCGCTCCAGCATGACGCGCAGCTCGGCCGGCCCGTGGGCGGCGGCCAGTGCCTCCTGCGGCTCCACACCGAACAACCGCAGCACGCCGTTGGCCGTCCGCTGCAGGGCGGTCAGCAGGGGGCGCACCGCCCGGGTGAAGCCGCGGAACGGCAACGCCAGCAGCAGCGCCGACCGCTCCGGGTGGGTGATCGCCCACGACTTGGGGGCCATCTCGCCGACCACCACGTGCAGGAAGGAGACGACCAGCAGCGCCACCACGAACGCGACCACAGTGCTGGTGCGCTCCGGCAGGCCCGCCGCTTCCAGCAGCGGATGGAGGCGGTGCTCGACCGTGGGCTCGGCCAGCGCCCCGAGTCCCAGGGTGCAGGCGGTGATGCCCAGCTGGGCGCCGGCGAGCATGAGCGACAGCTCCCGGCTGCCGGCGACCGCGGCCCGCGCCGCCCGGCTGCCGTCGGCCGCCGCGTGCTCCAGGCGGTACCGCCTGCTGGCCACCAGCGCGAACTCGGCCGCCACGAAGAAGGCGTTGCCGGCCAGCAGCAGCGCCGACAGGACCAGTGCCCAGGCCGTGCTCACGTGACCACCCGTACCCCCGCCGCGCTCACGTCTGGATCCGCACCGTGCGTGGGACCTGCCGGTGCACCGCCACCACCCGCAGCCCCACGCCGTCCACCTCGATCTCGTCCCCGACCCGGGCCATCCGGCCCAGCCGCCGCAGGACCAGCCCGGACAGGGTGTCGTAGTGCGGCGAGGTCGGCAGCTCGATCCCGGTGGCGTCGGCCACCTCGTCGATGCGCAGCCGGGCCGGTACCAGCCAGGACCCGTCCCGCTGGCGGACCGGGCCCGGTTCCGGCCGGTCGACCTCGTCGCTGATCGGCCCGACCAGCTCCTCCGCCACGTCCTCCAGGGTGATGATGCCGTCCAGCCCGCCGTACTCGTCGACCACGCAGGCGAACTGGCGGCGGCTGCGGCGCAGCCGGTCCAGCACCGCCGGCAGCGGCAGGCCGGCGGGCAGCAGCAGGGGCGGCACCGCGACGGCGCCGGCGGTGGTGGTCGCCCGCCGGGACGGCGGCACCGCGATCACGTCGAACAGCCCCACCACGCCGACGATGTCGTCCACCCCCTCCGGGCCGAGCACCGGGAAGCGGAAGTGGCCGGTGCGCTCGGCGAGCTCGACCACGTGGGTCAGCGGCTCGTCGGCGGCGACCGTGGTCACCGACACCCGCGGCATCATCGCCTCGGCCGCGGTGCGTTCCCGGAAGTCGAGGCCGCGTTCGAGCAGGCGGGCGGTCTCCGCGTCGAGATGGCCGCTGGCCTGCGCGTCGGCGATGATCTGCTCCAGGTCCTCCACGGTGGCGCCCTCGGGCAGCTCCTGCGCCGGGTCGATGCCGACCAGCCGCAGCAGCCGGTTCGCCGAGCCGTCGAACAGCTTGATCACCGGGGCGGCGAGGGTGCGGTAGGCGAGCGTGGAGCGGCTGAGCGCCTTGGCGAGCCGGTCGGCGCGGGCGATGGCGAGGTTCTTCGGGGCCAGCTCCCCGAGCACCATCTGGACGACGGTGGACAGGACCAGGGTGAGGGTCAGCGACACGGCCAGGCTCGCCCCCGGCGCCATCCCGGTGACCCCGAGCAGCTCGGCCAGGCCCCGCCCCAGGTACGGCTCGGCGAGGTACCCGATGAGCAGGACGGTGACCGTGATCCCGACCTGCGAGCCGGAGAGGGTGAACGACAGCCGCTCGGTCACCTGCAGGGCCCGCCGGGCCGCGGCGTCGCCCTCGCGGGCCTCGTGCGCCAGCCGGGACCGGTCGGCGGCGACGTACGCGAACTCCTGGGCGACGAAGTAGGCGGTGGCGAGGGTCAGCGCGAGGATCAGGCCCAGGCCGACGGCGATCAGCATGGCGCGCGGGTGGGCGTACCACCATCCGGCATGCCGGTCAACGTAGCACGGCGGCCACGGGGCCGGCGGTCACGAACGGGTACGGCGGGTGGCGTGCGGCCGCCCTGCCCGGCGGACCCGGTCGGCGGCCTCGCGGGAGATCGTGGTCTGGGCCTTCAGGTGCGCCAGCAGCAGCCGCAGCTGGTCCGCACTGAGGTCGGCGACCGACTCGGTGAGGTCCGCGAACTGCGGGGCGAACAGGCCCACCGTCGACTCCGTGGTCGCCAGCTCGACCAGGACCCGGCGGGCGTCGGACGGGTCGCGGGCACGCCGGACGAACCCGCCGGCCTGGAGGCGGTCCACCATCCGGCTGACCGCCCCGGTGGTGAGGCCCAGCTCGGCGGCGAGCTCGCCGATGGTGGCCCGGCCGCGGTCGCGCAGCGTCGCCAGGCAGATCAGGTCGGTGACGTGGAGGCCGAGCTGGTCGGCGACGGCGTCGTAGAAGCGCACGAGCTGGCGGGCCAGCAGGCGGCTCTGCCGCGCCAGCTCGGCGGTCAACCGTTCCCGCTCGTCGGGCACACGGCCATCCTCGGGCACCGACCCGCCGTTCCGCGGGGCTTTGGGTCACACCGGGTACCGCCGGCCCGGGTCGCCCCGGACACCGCGTCGCCACGAGCCGCGTCCGGCGACGGTGCCGGACGGGTGCGCCGGCGCGCCGGGAGATGGTCGGGTGCGCCGCGGCGCCCCACAGGCGGCGGCACGTCAGGAGATGGTGCAGATGACCCCTCCCGGGGTGATGACGTCGCCGGGCTTGGCGGTCAGGCCGCTGATCTTCCCGGCCTTGTGCGCCTGCAGGGGCTGCTCCATCTTCATCGCCTCGATCACCACGATCGTGTCGCCCACCGCCACCCGGTCGCCGTCGGCGACCGCCACCTTGACGATGGTGCCCTGCATCGGCGCGGTGACGGCGTCCCCGCTGGCGGCGGTGGCGGTGCCGCCGGCGGGGCGCCGGCGTGGTGAGGTGGCCGCGCGGCGGTTGCCGGACCCCATGCCGGCGGGCAGGCTGACCTCCAGCCGCTTGCCCGCGACCTCGACCACGACGGTCTCGCGCTCGTCGGGGCGGGCCGGTGGTGCGGCCGGGCCGCGGTACGGCTCCACCCCGCCCGACCACTCGGTCTCGATCCAGCCGGTGTGGACGCTGAACGGCTCGGATGTGAACGCCGGGTCCCGTACCACCAACCGGTGGAACGGGAGCACCGTGGCCAGCCCCTCGACCACCGTCTCGTCCAGCGCCCGGCGTGCCCGCTCCAGCGCCTCCGCCCGGGTCGCGCCGGTGACGATCAGCTTGGCCAGCAGCGAGTCGAAGTTCCCGCTGACGGCGCTGCCCTCCTCCACGCCGCTGTCCACGCGGACGCCGGGACCGCCGGGCAGCCGCAGCCGGGTCACCGTGCCCGGTGAGGGGAGGAACCTGCGACCGGGATCCTCGCTGTTGATCCGGAACTCGATCGCGTGCCCGCGCGGCGTCGGGTCGGCGGTGAGGGACAGCGGCTCGCCGGCCGCGATGCGCAGCTGCTCACGGACCAGGTCGATGCCGGTGGTCTCCTCGGTGACCGGGTGCTCGACCTGCAGCCGCGTGTTGACCTCCAGGAACGACAGCGTCCCGTCCGCCCCGATGAGGAACTCGACGGTGCCGGCGCCGGTGTAGCCGGCCTCGCGGCAGATCGCCCGGGCCGCCTCGTGGATGGTCTCGCGCTGCTGCGGCGTGAGGAACGGGGCCGGTGCCTCCTCGACCAGCTTCTGGTGGCGCCGCTGCAGCGAGCAGTCCCGCGTGCCCACCACGACGACGTTGCCGTGCCGGTCGGCGAGTACCTGCGCCTCGACGTGGCGGGGACGGTCGAGGTAGCGCTCGACGAAGCATTCGCCGCGACCGAACGCGGCCACCGCCTCCCGGGTCGCGGACTCGAACATCGCCGGGATCTCCTCCAGGGTGCGGGCCACCTTCAGGCCGCGGCCACCGCCCCCGAAGGCCGCCTTGATCGCCACCGGCAGGCCGTGCTCGCGGGCGAACGCCACCACCTCGTCGGCGTCGACGACCGGGTCCGGGGTACCGGGCGCGAGCGGGGCGCCCACCCGCATCGCGACGTGGCGGGCGGTCACCTTGTGCCCGAGCGCGTGGATCGCCTGCGGGTCAGGACCGATCCAGGTCAGCCCGGCGTCGAGGACCGCCCGGGCGAAGTCGGCGTTCTCGGCCAGGAAGCCGTAACCGGGGTGGACGGCGTCGGCGCCGCAGCGGGCGGCGACGTCCAGGAGCTTGTCGATGCGCAGGTACGTCTCGGCGGCGGTGTCGCCGCCCAGCGCGTACGCCTCGTCGGCCATCCGGGCGGGTAGCCCGTCGCGGTCGGGGTCGGCGTAGACCGCCACGCTGGTCAGCCCCGCGTCCCGGCACGCCCGGATGACCCGGACCGCGATCTCCCCCCGGTTGGCGATGAGGACCTTGCGCATGCGGGGAGTCTAGCGACGCGCCGGTGCCGCCCTCCGGGGTCGGACGTGTCCGCACCTGTGGGCGCGGCTGCCGGCCGGCGATGGGGCAGGTGCCGCCGTACGGACGCGGGCGTGGCAGCGCGCCGCGGGGGGTGCCGCGCGAACGCTGCTTAGGGACCGCACGTCGTACCGGGGCGTTACCGTGCCACGGCGGGTCGGCGTCGGGTCGGTGCCTGAAGTGACCTACGACATATCTGTGGTCCATGGAAAGCACGTGACGGCGGCGGGTCGCGCTGGATAAGGTCGTAGCGCCGACGTGCTTGATGTCAAAACGATGCTAATGTGACGTCACAATGGCATCGGCTGAAGGGGGAAGCGCATGATCGAGACAACCGGGCTGCGGAAGTCGTTCCGCTCCCGGCAGGGCCGCGAGGTGAAGACCGTCGAGGCGGTGCGGGGCGTCGACCTGACGGTCGCCAAGGGCGAGATATACGGGTTCCTGGGTCCCAACGGCGCGGGGAAGACCACGACGCTGCGGATGCTGGCCACGCTGATCCCTCCCGACGGTGGCCACGCCACCGTGGCCGGGGTGGACCTGCTGCGCGACCCGGGCGAGGTCCGGCGCCGCATCGGGTACGTCGCGCAGGGGGGAAGCACCTGGGACGAGGTGACGGCGCGGGAGGAGCTGATCCTCCACGCCCGCATGTACGGCATCGGGAAGGCTGAGGCGCGGCGGCGCGCCGAGCGGGCGTTGGCGGCGTTCCAGCTCACCGAGTACGCCGACCGCAAGTGCAAGACCTACTCGGGCGGGCAGCGGCGTCGGGTGGACATCGCACTGGGCATCATCCACGACCCGCAGATCGTGTTCCTGGACGAGCCCACCACCGGGCTCGACCCGCAGAGCCGGGCGCACATGTGGGACGAGATCCGGCGGCTGCGCGACGAGGGTATGACCGTGTTCCTCACCACGCACTACCTGGACGAGGCGGACGCGCTCTGCGACCGGATCGGCATCATCGACCACGGCGAGATCGTTACGGAGGGGACACCGGCGGAGCTCAAACGGGAGATCTCCGGCGAGGTGGTCACCGTCGAGCTCGACGGCGACGTCGCCGCCGCCGCGGAGGTCCTCGACACCGAGCCGTACGTGCGCAAGCTGGAGAAGCTCGACGGCACGCTGCGACTGTTCGTCGAGCACGGGGCGACCGCGGTGCCGCAGGTCATGCGGCGCCTGGACAGCGCCCGGCTGCCGCTGCGGTCGGTGGAGGTGCACCGGCCCAGCCTCGACGACGTCTTCCTCGCCAAGACCGGCCGCTCGCTGCGGGAGGAGTGAACCATGCGGTTGCTGCGCGACACCTGGTTGATCTACCAGCGGCAGGTGCTGCTGCAAGTCCGGCAGCCCGTCTGGATCTTCGTCGGGATCTTCCAGCCGGTCATGTACCTGTTGCTGTTCGCACCGCTGCTCAAGCCCGCGCTGGCGCCCCTGGGCGTGACCAGCAACGCCGAGGCCTACCGGATGTTCGTGCCCGGCCTGCTGGTGCTGCTGGCGATGTTCGGTGGGCTGTTCCAGGGCTTCGGGCTCATCGCCGAGCTGCGGGCGGGCATCATCGAACGGTCCCGGGTCACCCCGGTCAGCCGGCTGGCGCTGCTGCTCGGCCGGTCCCTGCGCGACGCCACCACGCTCATCGTCCAGGCGGGCATCATCACCGTGCTGGCGGTGCCGTTCGGCCTCACCGCTCAGCTGGGGTACCTGCTGCTGGCGTACCTCATGCTCGCCCTCATCGCGCTGATGACCTCCGCGGTGTCGTACGCGGTGGCCCTCACGGTCCGCAGCGAGGACGCGCTGGCGCCGTTGATGAACACGGTGTCGTTGCCGTTGTTCCTGTTGTCGGGCATCATGCTGCCGATCTCCCGGGACTACGGGGCGCCGTCGTGGCTGGTCAAGCTCGCCGACGTCAACCCGTTCTCGTGGGCCGTGGACGGCATCCGGGCGCTGTTCGTCGGCGACATCGGTAACGACGCGGTATGGCAGGGGATGCTCATCGTCGCGGTGCTGGCCGCCCTGGCGGTGGCGTGGGCGGCGCGCTCGTTCGCCCGCAGCGTCCGCTGACCGCGGCGGGGCTGGCGATGGCGGCGGGGCTGACCGCGCCGGTATGGCCGGCGCGGTCAGCCCCGCCGCCAGAGCGTCGTCACCGGCGTGTCGAGCCGGGCGAGCAGCCGGCGCAGGATGGGCAGGGACAGGCCGATCACCGTCCCGGGATCGCCCTCGATCCGCTCCACGAACGCGCCGCCGAGCCCGTCGATGGTGAACCCGCCGGCGACCTGCAGCGGCTCCCCGCTCGCCACGTACGCGTCGATCTCGGCGTCGGAGACGGCGGCGAAGTGCACCACGGTCGAACCGACCTCCTCCACGACGCGGTCGGCCACGCACGCCACGAGGGCGTGCCCGGTGTGCAGGACACCCGCCCGGCCGCGCAGCCGCTGCCACCGCCGCACGGCCGCGGCCGCGTCGGCCGGCTTTCCCAGCGCCTCCCCGTCGAACTCCAGGACCGAGTCGCACCCGAGCACCAGCACCTCACCGTCGGGCCCACCGGCGCGGACCCGCTCGGCGGCCGCCTGCGCCTTCCGCCTGGCCAGCATCCGGCACAGGTCACGGGGCGACGCGGCCGCCACCGACGACTCGTCCACGCCACTGGGCATCACCTCGGCGACCAGGCCGGCCGCCGCGAGGATGCGCTGCCGGGCCGGACTGGTGGAGGCCAGCACCAGCCGCGGTCGGTGCGGGTCGCGGTCCACGCACCGAACCGTACCGGCAACCGGGTGCCCTGTCCGCGCGTGATCCCTGTGATGGTCCCGTACCGCGTCCCACCGCCGGCCGCCGCGCCAGCCGCCCCGGCGCCGCCCACCGTGGCGCTCCCCACACCCGCGGTCTCCGCCGCCGGGCCCGGCGCGGAGCCCGCTCCCGCCCGTCCGCTCCTGGTCGCCGCGCTGGTGCCGTTGCTGCTCGCCGGCTGCGTCGCCGTCGGTTCGTCGGCCGTGGGGTCGACGCCGACGGCAGGCGTGCCCGCCGCCCCGGCGGCGGGCACGCCCCACCCGTGGGCGTGGCACATGCCGCAGTGCGTCGGGTACGACCCGGCCGCGTACCACGCGGCGTCGCACCGGGTCGCCGTCGCCTCGCACGGGGCCACCGTCCGGGAGGTCTACGAACCCGGCTGGGCGGCCCGGGCGATGGCGGAGATCCGGCAGGTGGTGGCGGCGTGCGCGAGCTACGAGTCCGGAGGACGCGCCGACCCGGCGGCGTTCCGCGAGCAGAACGCGGTGGTCGAGGACGGGTTCGCCGGTGACGAGTCGTTGCTGGTCAGGACCACGAGGTTGGCGCCGCCCCGGCCGGCACGGGAGTGGTTCGCGGCGGTGGTACGCCGCGGCGACGAGGTGGTCACGGTCCGTGCGTCCAGCCGGGACGATGCCGTGCGCGCGGCGGCTCACGCGGAGGCCGGCCGATGACCGACGCGGACGCCTTCGACGAGTTCTACCGGGGCAGCCGGCTGCGGTTGTTCCAGGCCGTCTACGCCATGTGCGGGGATGCCGCCGAGGCGCAGGACGCCGTCCAGGAGGCGTACGCCCGGGCGTGGCAGCGCTGGTCCCGGGTGGAGCGGTACCGGGACCCCGAGGCGTGGGTACGGACGGTGGCCCGTCGTATCGCGATCAGCCGGTGGCGCAAGGCGCGTAACCGACTGATCGCGCACCAGCGGGCCGGCGAGGACACCACCTCGCCCGGTCCGGACCCGGACACGGTGGCGCTGACCCGGGCGCTGGCGCAGCTGCCGACCGCCCAGCGGATCGCGATCGTGCTGCATCACGTCGTCGGGTTGTCGGTGGCGGAGGTGGCGGTGGAGACCGGGGTTGCAGCCGGCACCGTGAAGGCCCGGCTGTCCCGGGGCCGTCGGGCGCTCGCCGCGCTGCTCAGGGAAACGGAGGACAGTCATGTCTGACGACCTCGACCCCCGCCTGGCGCGGTTGCGGGACCTGGCGCCCCCGTTGCCGTTCGCCGCCCCGGAGGCGGTGCGGCGTCGGGGGGAGCAACGGGCACGCCGGCAGGCGTCGGTGGCGGCGGTCGCGGTCGTCGCGGTCACCGGCCTGGCGGTCGGGCTCGGGTCGGCCGTCCTGCAACCGTCCCCGCCCGCCCCGCCCGTGGCGGCACCCTCCGACACCGCCTCCCCTGACACCGCCCTCACCGACTCGCCCGATACCGTCCCGTCCGACTGGCTGCTGACCGTCGACGACCTCGGACCCGGACCGTGGCGCCCGTGGCCGGGCCCGGAGTGGGAGGACCCGCGGCCACCGGGGTGGCCGCCGCCGGAGTGTCTGGCGACGACCGGCTCGCC
>Ga0079224_100006834_pt1 | contig 15203 bp, 16 predicted proteins | sample Stecom2015_FD_80414 | JGI IMG/M metagenome (GOLD analysis project Ga0079224, IMG submission 80414) | Agricultural soil microbial communities from Utah to study Nitrogen management - Steer compost 2015 | ecosystem: Environmental > Terrestrial > Soil > Agricultural land | place: USA: Utah...
ATTCGTGATCTGCACCGGTGACAGCGACTTCACGCCGCTGGTGCTCAAGCTGCGTGAGCTGGACAAGCGGGTCATCGGCTTCGGGGTGCGTGACTCGACCTCCAAGATGCTGCCGCCGGCCTGTGACGAGTTCCTCTACTACGACAACCTGGAGGGAGTCGAGGCCGAGCCCCGGGCGGCTCGCGGCGGCAAGGCGGGCGGTGCGGGCGCCGGCGAAGGGGCGAAGTCGGGCGGCGCCAAGTCACGCCCGCGCAAGGGCGCGAAGGCCGCCGAGGCGGAGCCGCAGCCCGAGCCCGAGACCGACGAGGATGACGACTCCGCAACCCGCAACGTCGACGACATCGCGGTGCAGGTCGCACAGACCGTGAGCGGCCTGCAGACAGGGCTGGCGGGTGAGGTGACCGCGTCGGTCCTGAAGCGGACGCTGGTGCGCAAGGACCCCACCTTCAGCGAGGCCGACTACGGCTTCCGGGCGTTCGGGGAGCTGCTGCGCCACCTGGCGGACCGCAACGTCATCGAGCTCGCCGAGGGACCCGCCAAGGGTGACCCGGAGATCCTGCTGCCGGAGTCGGGTGACAAGGATGAGGCGTTCGCGCTGCTGGCGAGCGTCGTGGACGAGCTGTCGAAGGGGCAGGAGAGCGTGGCGCTGTCCGGGCTCAAGGACCAGCTGCGCCGCAAGGCGCCCGGCTTCTCGGAGAAGAAGCTGGGCTACCGGTCGTTCCTCCAGTTCTGCCGGGCTGCTGCCACGCAGGGTGTCATCTCGCTGGACTGGAGCAACGTCGACAAGGACTACCTGTTGGAGACGGTCGGGGAGCCGTCCGCCTGACTCGACGGGCTGGCGGCGTGTCGCGTCCTCTCGTACACACATTCGATTACTGTGGTTCACAGGTGCCCGCACGACACCTCGCCCGTCCACAGGCCTCGGTCGGTGCCGGGGGAGTGTCGGTGGGGGCATCTAGCGTCTGACAGGACACGGATGAGCACGCGACCCAGTGGGGTCGGGCACGCCGCGGTCGGTCGCCGGTAGGCGCGCCCACCCACGAGTGCGAAGGAGCAGGACATGGCAGCACCGAGCAAGGTCACGCAGATTCAGGGGGACAAGTCCAAGGCCCTGGACGCGGTCCTGGCCCAGATCGACAAGACGCACGGCAAGGGTGCGGTGATGCGCCTGGGCGATGACATCCGCCCCCCGATCGCCGTGATCCCGACCGGCTCGATCGCGCTCGACGTCGCGCTCGGGATCGGTGGGCTCCCGCGCGGCCGCGTGGTGGAGGTCTACGGCCCCGAGAGCAGCGGCAAGACGACGGTCGCCCTGCACGCGGTCGCCAGCGCCCAGAAGGCCGGCGGCATCGCCGCCTTCATCGACGCCGAGCACGCGCTCGACCCGGAGTACGCCAAGAACCTCGGCGTCGACACCGACGCCCTGCTGGTCAGCCAGCCGGACACCGGTGAGCAGGCGCTGGAGATCGCGGACATGCTGATCCGCTCCGGCGCCCTCGACATCATCGTCATCGACTCGGTGGCCGCCCTGGTGCCGCGCGCCGAGATCGAGGGCGAGATGGGCGACAGCCACGTGGGTCTGCAGGCTCGGTTGATGTCGCAGGCGCTGCGCAAGATCACCGGTGCGCTGAGCACCACGGGCACGACGGCGATCTTCATCAACCAGCTCCGCGAGAAGATCGGTGTGATGTTCGGCTCGCCCGAGACCACGACCGGTGGCAAGGCGCTGAAGTTCTACGCCTCGGTGCGGCTGGACGTGCGGCGCATCGAGACCCTCAAGGACGGCACCGACGCGGTCGGCAACCGGACCCGCGTCAAGGTGGTCAAGAACAAGGTCAGCCCGCCGTTCAAGCAGGCCGAGTTCGACATCCTCTACGGGCAGGGCATCTCCCGCGAGGGCGGACTGATCGACATGGGTGTCGAGCACGGCTTCGTCCGCAAGTCCGGTGCCTGGTACACCTACGAGGGTGACCAGCTCGGGCAGGGCAAGGAGAACGCCCGCCAGTTCCTACGGGACAACCCCGACCTGTCGGACGAGATCGAGCGCAAGGTCAAGAGCAAGCTCGGCATCGGGCCTCGCCCGGCGGGTGAGCTCGAGGCGGTGCCGGATGGTGTCGACCCGAAGACCGGCGAGGTCTCGGTCAACTTCTGAGTGGGATGACCGTCGACGGCGTGGGCGGGCCTGACGTGCAGAGGCCGGGCGACTCCTTGCCCGGGACGACCGAGAGGTTGGCCCGGGCAAGGGAGGCTCTGGCCACCGCGGAGTCCGGCGGACCGCGCGGCTCTGCCGGCCCCGTGGCTACCCGGAGCGCCGGAGATACCGAGGTCCCGGAGTCGGCGCGCGAGGAGGCTGAGCCGGACCCGCACGACGTTGCCCGCAACATCGTCCTGCGCCAGCTGACGATGGCACCGCGCACGCGCAAGCAGCTTGAGGACAAGCTGCGCCTTAAGGGCTGCGCCGATGACGTGGCCCGCGTGGTGCTGGACCGGATGACCGAGGTCGGCCTGGTCGATGACGAGGCGTACGCCCGGACGCTGGTGCGCAGCAGGCAGGAGACCAAGGGTCTCGCCAGCCGGGCGCTGGGGCAGGAGCTCCGCCGCAAGGGCGTCCCCGACGAGCTGATCGCGGACGCACTGGCAGACGTGGAGCCGGAGACCGAGCGCGAGCGCGCGAGGGAGCTGGTCAGCAAACGGCTACGGACGCTACGCGGGCTGGACCGTCAGGTGCAGACCCGTCGGCTCGCGGGATTCCTGGCGCGCAAGGGTTATGACGCCGGCGTCGCCTTCCAGGTCATCCGCGAGGCGTTGGACGACCTCCCGGAGCACCAGCGCGACTGAGTCGCACCCCGTTCCGGGTGATGAAGACTCAGTTGGTTGGCCAGCCCCCGGGCCCGGAGTCGCGGGTGCCTGTCTCCGGTTGGTCCTCCGAGTCATCGGACTCATCGGTTTCCTCGTCCACGAAGTGCATCGCTGAACCCTCGGGGGAGCGGTCCGTGTTGCCGGTGCCGCGGGCCACCATGTCCTTCTCGGTGTCCTCGCCCATGCCCTCGTCGGGTGCGACGAGCCTGCCGACGGGCTCGCTGGACTCGCCGAGCCAGTCCCGGTCCGCCGGGATGGAGTCCGGGTCGTCGCCGCCTGCCCGAGGATCCTCGTCCAGACCGCTCTCGTTGTCCGGCGCGCCGTAGGCGGAGTGCGGATCGGGGATCTCCTGCATGATCCGCTGGTCGATGGTCTCCTCGCGGGCTTGCTCCTCGGCGGTGACACCGAAGGCCGTTGAGCCGTGGAGCCGGTCCGGAGTCTGGTAACCCCGGTCGAGCGGGTCCTCGTCGCCGATCAGGGTGTCCTCGGGCTGCAGCTGGTCCTCGTCGTCGAGGCTGTACGTGCCGTACTCGCCGTCCAGGTTCTCCCTGTTGGTCTGGTCGCTCATCGTCGGGCTCCTTCCACGAGATCGTGTCCCCTGACCATAGTGCGGCGGAGTCGCGACGGCACCGTCAGGGTGCAGCGGCAGAGTTGGTCGGCGCGGCAGTTCTACGATGACTGCGTCATGGCACGTGAGACCCCGCCCCGCGAACCGTCGCAGTTCGTGCGGCACCGGGCTGCTGTGAGTGCTTATGGGCGGCAGTTGACGGGCGTCACCCGCAGCGAGCTGGGGAATCGTCACCTGGCCTACGCCATGGTCTTCGTGGCGGGTGCCGTGAACGCCGTCGGGTTCGTGGCGGTCGCGATCTACACCTCGCACATGACCGGCATGACGGCATCCGTGTCTGACTACGTCGCCGTGGCGGAGTGGGGCCTCATCATCCCCCCGGCGACTGCCATCGTGTCGTTCGTCGTGGGTGCAGCCTCCACGGCCATCTTGTTCAACTGGATGCGGCGCCGGGACGCCGCCGGCCGGTTCGCCCTGGTGCTGGTCATCGAGGCGCTGCTGATCCTGCTCTTCGGCCTGCTGGCCAACAGCCTGGACGCCGCCGGCGCCGAGGTGCTCATCGTCGCCGTGCTGGGCTACGTCATGGGTCTGCAGAACGCCCTCATCACCAAGGTGTCTGGCGCACGCATCCGCACCACGCACGTCACGGGCATGGTCACCGACATCGGCATCGAGATCGGCAAGGCGCTCTACCGCAACCGCAGGGCCAACCTGCCCCCGGTGCAGCACGACAACGCCAAGCTCCTGCTCCTCACCGGGATGGTTCTGCTCTTCGCCACGGGCGGTGTGGCCGGGGCAGGGGGCTACCTGCTGATCGGATACCCGGCCGTGATCCCGTTCGCCATCGTGCTGCTGGCGGCGGGCCTGACACCGGTGTTCGACGACGTGAGGACTGCTCGGCGCCTTCGTGGGCGGCCGCGCTGAGCCCGGGCCGGCGGACCCTTGGCTCACGGAAGGCGTGCGCCGACACGAAGGGCGATTAGCCCCTCGGAACTCTGGTGCGGCGCGCTCTCGGCTGGCACACTGCGCAGCATGGCACTCATCTCAAGGACCACACTGTCCGCTGCCGCTGCTGCAGTCGGCCTCGCCCTTCCCGTGGCACTCATCGGCTCGGCCGTCGCGGCCCCGCCCACGGTCACCTACGACGCGATCGGGGACTCGTATGCCGCCGGCACGGGCGCTCTGTCAGGTGAGGCCTATCCCCAGGTGCTCGACGGCCGGATGCAGATCGTCCTGGACGACTTCGCCGCCGTGCCTGGAGCGGACACGCTGGATCTCATGGAGCAGCTGGCCGATTTGGATGAGCACACCGACCTGGTGACACTCACCATCGGCGGGAACGACATCCCTTGGGGAGCGACCGTCACGCAGTGCCTCTTGGCCGGCGATAGCACATGCATGGCCGCCATTGATGCTGTTGAGGCACAGATCGTCACCGAGCTGCCGGCCAAGCTCGACGCCGCCTACGCCGCCGTCTCTGAGGCCGCACCCAACGCCCACGTGGTCGTGGCGGGCTACGCGCACCTGTTCTCCCCGGAGTTCGGCGACTACACCGTGCCCGGTCTTCCTGCACTTATGTCGGTCGACGAGCAGGAGGCCGCCAACGCCGCGGCGGACCTGCTCAACGCCACCATCGCGGAGGCTGTCGCAGAGCACGAGAACTTCCAGTTCGTCGACGTCACGAAGCGGTTCGACGGGCACGGCGCCAACGCGGACGACCCGTGGCTGCACGGCCTGCAGCTGGATAACCTGGGGATATCGTTCCACCCGAACGCCGACGGCTACCGCGCCTACGCCTCGACGCTGACCTCGTCGATCAACCCACGGGACCTGCGGGGCTGACGCCGGGGGACACGGATCAGGCTGTCGGCCCCACCGCTGGGTCCGAGGGCCGTCGCCCCGCGGTTACCCTTGTGGGTGCGATGGACACTGCAGTGAAGACCTATGACGTGCGCACCCACGGGTGCCAGATGAACGTGCACGACTCCGAGCGCCTGTCCGGACTGCTCGAGACCGCCGGGTACGTCGAGCTCGCGAGCCTGCCGGCCGGGCAGCGCCCCGACGTCGCCGACGTCGTCGTCTTTAACACCTGTGCCGTGCGGGAGAACGCCGCCAACAAGCTCTACGGCAACCTGGGACAGCTGCGTCCGGCCAAGCAGCAGAACCCCGACATGCAGATCGCGGTCGGTGGGTGCCTGGCACAGAAGGACCGCAGCACCATCGTGCAGAAGGCGCCGTGGGTCGACGTCGTGTTCGGCACCCACAACATCGGGTCGCTGCCGGCGCTGCTGGACCGCGCGCGGCACAACAAGGAGGCAGAGGTCGAGATCCTCGAGTCCCTCGAGGTGTTCCCCTCGACCCTGCCAACCCGGCGGGACTCGGCTTACTCCGCCTGGGTGTCGATCTCGGTGGGCTGCAACAACACCTGCACCTTCTGCATCGTCCCCAGCCTGCGCGGCAAGGAGAAGGACCGTCGCCCCGGCGAGATCCTCGCGGAGGTCGAGGCACTGGTGGCGCAGGGGGTGGTCGAGATCACCCTGCTCGGCCAGAACGTCAACACCTACGGTGTCGAGTTCGGAGACCGTCTCGCGTTCGGCAAGCTGCTGCGCGCCTGCGGTCAGATCGACGGGCTGGAGCGGGTGCGCTTCACCAGCCCGCACCCGGCCGCCTTCACCGACGACGTGATCACGGCGATGGCCGAGACCCCGAACGTGATGCCCAGCCTCCACATGCCGCTGCAGTCCGGCTCGGACAAGGTGCTCAAGGACATGCGGCGCTCCTACCGCAGCGCGAAGTTCCTCCGCATCCTGGACGAGGTCCGCGAGCAGATCCCGGACGCCGCGATCACCACCGACCTCATCATCGGGTTCCCCGGCGAGACCGAGGCCGACTTCCAGGACACCCTCGACGTGGTCCGCGCATCCCGCTTCTCATCGGCGTTCACCTTCCAGTACTCCATCCGCCCGGGCACGCCCGCCGCGGAGATGGACGGACAGGTGCCCAAGGCGGTCGTGCAGGAGCGCTTCGACCGGCTCATCGCGCTCCAGGAGGAGGTCTCCTGGGCCGAGAACCGCGCCCTGGAGGGTCGCGAGGTGGAGGTCCTGGTCGCCCCCGCCGAGGGCCGCAAGGACGCGGAGACGCAGCGGATGTCCGGTAGGGCCCGCGACAACCGGCTCGTGCACTTCGCTGTTCCGGATGGCGCGGAGGTTCCCCGCCCCGGTGACATGGTCACGGTCGGGGTCACCTACGGCGCACCCCACCACCTCGTCGCCGACTCCGGGGTCAACGGCGGGACGTATGCCGTGCGCCGCACCCGTGGCGGCGACGCGTGGGAGGCGCTCCAGGACCAGCCCGGGTCGCGACGCCCGGCCGTGAGCCTGGGTCTGCCGACCATCGGCAAGCCACCACCCGCGAGGTCACCGCCGCACCCTGCGCCGCTTCGTGACCTGGCGCTCCGTCGACCGAGCCGGGCTGCTGGACGCGTCTGGTAACGACCCTTATGTCGAGCTGACCTGCGGAGACGTCGCTGTCGGCGTGGTCGGGGAGCACGGGTGGGCCTGCCTGCACCGCTGGCGTCCCACCGGGCACTGGGGCGGTGCCGCGATGGTGCACGAGGATGCGCCAGATGACGCCGAGTCCACCGCACTGCGCGCGCTGCTGGACGCCGTCCCGCAGGTTGCCCTGGAGTGGTTCTCCACCGCCGACGGACGGGGACTTCAGCTGCCGGAGAAGTTCCGCGTGAAGGGGTCGGGACGCTGGAACCTCCTGTCCACCCGCAGTGTCCCACCACAGGTGGCGCTGCCCGAGGGCTTCGCCCTGGTCGAGCTCGACGACACCGTGGACGCCGATCGGCTGGAGGCCTTTGGTCGACGGCACAACCCCGACTTCGAGGGCTTCCCCGGCCACGGGTTCAGCATGCTGTGGCTCGGTGTCCTGGACGATATGGGACGGCTCGCTGCCATCGGGTCGCTGCACGAGCTGGACACGGGTCTGCCGCACCTGTCCGGGATCGTGGTGGACCGCGCGCGTCGTGGCCGCGGCCTTGGGAGGGCTGTGACAGTGGGTCTCACCCGGCGGGCGCTGGGCCTCTCGGGCGTCAGCACGCTCGGTGTCTACACCGACAACCGCGTGGCCATCTCGCTCTACCACTCGCTGGGCTACGAGACCCACCACTCGTTCCACACGCGTGACGTCCAGCCGGCCTGACCACGACCTCGACAGCCGGCCGCTTGCTACCATCGAGTGATGCAGCGTGTGCAGCACCCCACGACGACGCCGGATGTCTCCGGCGCCGCGACGGACTGACCACTGCCCACCGTCCCCAGCCCCGGAGCGTGCTCCGGGGCCTTGCTGTCTCTCGAGTCGCTCCGGACCTATCCCGAGGAGTAGACCATGGAGCTGGACCACCGAGATCTGAACCGTGACCTGCACGTCTTCGCGACCGACCCGTTAGCCGGTTCCGGGCTGCCGTTGTGGCTGCCCGCCGGTGCCGCGATCCGCGACGAGCTGCAGCGCCTGGCCAAGGACATCGCCCACGCCGACGGCTGCGTCGACGTGTACTCGCCGGTGCTCGGCAAGCCCGAGCTGTTCGAGCGGTCCGGGCACCTGGCGAAGTTCGCCGACGACATGTTCCCGCGGATGGCCGTGGGCGAGGACGGGCTGGTGCTGCGGCCCGCAAACTGCCCGCACCACGCACTCATCTACGCCAGCAGCCAGCACTCCTACCGCGAGCTCCCGGTGCGGCTGAACGAGCTCGGGGCGATGTTCCGCGCCGAGCGCTCCGGAGTGTTGTCCGGGCTGAGCCGGGTGCGCCAGATCAACCTCGACGACACCCACGTCTTCTGCCGGCCCGACCAGGTCGGTGACGAGGTCGTCCGGGCGCTGCGCTCGGCCGTCCGTGCGCAGCACCTGCTCGGGCTGGACGTCGACTACGTGCGTCTGTCGCTCCGTGACGACGGCGCCGGGTGGCTCGGCGCCCCCGACCTGTGGGACTCCGCCGAGCGGGCGCTTCGAGAGGCAGCGGTGGGGGTGCTGGCCGACCATGACCTCGACCTGGTGGAGGGGCCCGGTGAGGCTGCGTTCTACGGACCCAAGCTGGACCTGCAGGTGCGGGACGGGTGGGGCCACGAGGAGACCATCGCCACGGTGCAGCTGGACTTCAACCAGCCAGAGCGGTTCGACCTGACCTACGTGGGCGCCGATGGCAGCCCGCAGCGCGTCGTGATGATCCATCGCGGGACCGTCGGGGCCATGGAGCGCGTCGTCGCCGCACTGCTCGAGCGACACCAGGGGCGGCTGCCTCTCTGGCTCGCACCGGTGCAGCTGGCGATCCTTCCCCTCGGTCCCGGCCAGGACGGCTCGGCTCGCGACCTGGCCGACCAGGCGCGGGCGGTGGGCCTGAGGGTGCGCATCGAGCACGAGGGCACCCTCGGCGCCCGGATCCGCGAGTCCCGCACCCGGCGGGACGCGATGTACGGCGTGATCGGGCCCGAGGAGCAGGCTGAGGGCACGCTCCAGGTCACCGACCCGGAGAGTGGGCAGCGGCGACGGGTCCCTGCCGGCGAGGTGGTGGGGCTGCTGCGGGACGCGCACCAGCAGCGCCGCGATGCCGTCAGCTGGCCCACCGACTGACGACCCCGAGCAACTGCAGCGGGCGACGGCGACCTAGCGCCGTCAGCTCACTCGACCCTGGCGGCCATCAGGTCGACGAGGTCGGCTGCGGTGAGCGCGTCGCCGACGGTGAAGGTCGTCTGCTCCGTGCGCCGGGCGGCCAGCGCACGGGCGGTCAGCTCGGCATACGCCGGGTGGTGCTCGATGACCCACTGACCGGCCTCGCTCTTGGACGGGATCGGTCCGGCATAGCGCGCTGCGGGGTCGAGGAACATTCTCAACCGGGGTGCACCGAGGACCGCCCAGATCACCGTCCCGGGGTGCTCCAGCCGTTCGGCGGGTGGTCGGCCGGCCAGGCCGGCGCGTATGCCGTCTGCCACCGAGTCCTTCCAGTAGGTCGGCAGGTTGTGACGCGCGTGCATCACGGCAGCGGACCGGTCGGCGGCGATGCTCACCTCGTGCGGTTCACGGCCGACGACCGGCACCGCGTGAGGGAGGGCAAACCAGGTGACCGGGTGCAGCTCACCCCCCGGCTGGTCGAGGATCAGCTGACCGTCAAGGCTCTGCGGCACGACGAGACCAGGCTCCGGCGGCCGGGCCAGCGCCGCCTCGGCCACGTAGGTGGTGTCGTAGCGGACCGCCGGGAACTCGGCGGTCAGCTCCGTGTGCACCCGGGTCAGTGCGTCCTGGTCGGCCACACCCAACGCGGAGTCGGTGACCGTGACCGTGTCGATGTCCGACGCCGGGGTCAGGTCCCCCAGCATGGCGGACCCGACGAGCCACACGGCGCGGATGCGACGCGCACCGAGGGCCGTGACGAGCAGGTCGTAGTGGGCACTGGCGACCGCACGGGCGCGCTCGAGCAGCGCCTCCTGGTCCATGCGAGGGAGTCTAGGCAGCGCCGGTGGTGTCGGGCCCGCTGAGCTGGGCGTACTGCTCCTGGCACCGGACGCAGTCGCAGAGCTCCAGGCGGTGGGTGGTGCCGGCGTTCCACGACGTGCCCGGGCGGTGGAGCGGCTCCGCCTCCCAGCCCGGGAACGCCCAGGTCGGCACCAGGGTCGGCTCCGGGTCGATGTCGCCCGCACCGCGACAGCACGGGCACGCCGAGTAGCCACGGTCGCCGCCCTCGTGCGAGGTGGCCCGGTGGCGGCACGACCGGCAGACGTGCAGCAGGACGCTCACGGTGCGGGCTCGGCCCGGACCGGCATGATCAGCGACACCAGCGTGCCGTCCGCGTCCCGGACGGTCAACGGGCCGATCTCACCCTCGGCCGGCAGCACGGCATACCCCTCAGCAACCGTGCTGGCCGACTCCCACAGGAACGCCCGGTCCAGGAGCAGCCCGTCCTCGTTGGTGCTTGTGACGCCGGCCCGCCCAAGGTGGACGCGCGGCTCCGAGTGCTCCGCCAGGCCGGCGAGGATGTCGGCCACCGGGACGACCGTGGACGGGGCCTCCCCAAGAGGCTGGTCGTGCAGCAGCCGGCGGTAGTCGGGGAAGTCCAGGTCGAGACAGTCGCCCTCGATGTGGGCGCCGTCTCCCAGCGTCGCGGAGAACCGTGCTGGTGAGAGGTGCAGGGTCACCCCCCGAGCGTCTGGTGCGCCGGACCCCTCCCTCAGGGCTCTGCGGAGGCGGTCGACCAGCGCGGTCGGCAGCAGCGACATGCGGCCGTCCTCGTGCCCACCGTTTGCGCCCTCCACCTCGGCGACGGCCAGGCGATAGCGGTCGGTCGCCACCAGGCGCAGACCCCCTTGGTGCGGCTCGGCGAGCACCGCGCAGAGCATCGGGAACTGCGGGTCGGTCGACGCGGCATACCGCACGCCGTCGATCGCCCGGCCCAGCGCGGCGGCGTCGACGACGATCTCGACGGGCTCCTGCGTCGGCCCGGCCAGCAGCCCGGTCAACCGGGCCACCTCGCGGCGCGCGTCGGACAGGCCGACCTCGAGCCGGTGCAAATGTGCGCCGAGCAGGTCCTCGGCCGCCGCGGTGTCCGGCAGCGACTCCAGGACCGCGCTCATCTCCGCCAGCGGCATCCCCACCCGACGCATCCCGGCCAGCAGCCGCGCCTCGTGGACCTGAGCGGGGGAGTAGCGGCGGTAGCCCGTGTCGGGGTCCACCGCGGTGGGCACGAGCAGCCCCTCCCGGTTGTCGAAGCGCAGAGCGCTGACGGTCAGGCCGCTGGCGCGGGACAGCTCACCGATCGGGAGCAGCGGATGGTCGGTCACCAGACCACTGTGCGGCCTCAACCCGGTTGAGAGTCAAGGCGAGCCGCTGGTCCGGCGTGCGGAGCGCAGGGGCCGCCCATAGCGTGGACAGCGAACTGAACCGACTGACAGGAGGTCAGGACCATGACCGAATCACCAGTGGCCCAGCAGGCCGAGCAGATGACTACGGAGAAGGGTGGCTTCCCGGCGCAGCAGCAGCAGCTCCCGGGCAGCACCGCCGAGATGGACCCGGTGCCCGACCACGGCGAGGACACCTATGAGGGGACCGGCAAGCTCGAGGGGCTGCGCGCCGTGGTCACCGGTGGTGACTCCGGCATTGGCCGCGCCGTCGCCATCGCCTTCGCACGGGAGGGCGCCGATGTCGTGCTGTCCTACCTGGAGGAGGAGCAGGAGGACGCCGAGAGCACGGCCGAGTGGATCCGCAAGGCGGGACGCACCGCCGTGCTCAGTCCGGGTGACATCACCGAGGAGTCGGTCTGCCAGCAGGTGATCGACGCCGCCGTCAACGAGCTCGGCGGCCTGGACATCCTGGTCAACAACGCCGGCACGCAGATGGCTCGGGACCAGAGCCTGGAGGAGATGAGCACCGAGCGGATCGACCGGACCTTCAAGACCAACCTCTACGCCCTGCTGTGGCTGACCAGGGCGGCGCTGCCGCACCTCAGGAAGGGGTCGAGCATCATCAACGTCAGCTCGATCCAGGCCTACGAACCGTCGCCGACCCTGCTGGACTATGCCGCCACCAAGGCCGCGATCAACAACTTCACCGTCAACCTGGCCTCCGAGGTCGGCGAGCGGGGGATCCGCGTCAACGCCGTGGCTCCCGGACCGATCTGGACACCCCTGCAGCCGGCCACCCAGGCACCCGAGAAGATCGAGAAGTTCGGCGCGGACACCCCGCTGGGCCGGGCCGGCCAGCCCGCCGAGTGCGCCCCCGCCTTCGTCTTCCTCGCCTCGCCGAAGGACGCCAGCTACGTCTCCGGGACGGTGCTGGGGGTCACCGGCGGCAAACCGGTCTTCTGAGCGGACCAGGACGGTGCCCCGGCTGCGACGCGCTGACCTCGATGCACCTGGCATCACCCGACGCCGGCGCGGTCGGGGCTTCAGCTACACCGGACCGACCGGGCGACCGGTCGGGGCGAAGGTTCGCGAGCGCATCGACGCCCTCGCGATCCCACCGGCCTGGAAGGACGTGTGGATCAGCCCCGACGAGCTGACCCACATCCAGGCCATCGGCACCGACGACGCGGGCCGCCGCCAGTACATCTACCACCCCAAGTGGTCGCAGAAGCAGGCGGAGGCGAAGTACGACCGCGTCGTCAACATGGCCAGGCGGCTCCCCTCGGTGCGTCAGCAGGTCACCAGGGACCTGCGCTCCGACGGGCTGACCTCCGACCGGGTGCTCGCCGGGACGCTGCGGATGCTGGACACCGGGGCGTTCCGCACCGGGGGCGAGGCGTATGTCGAGGAGCACGAGACCCACGGCGTCGCCACCCTGCTCCGCGAGCACGTGTCCATCAAGGGCACGGCGATCCGGTTCACCTTCGTCGCGAAGGGAGGGATCGACCGGGACGTCACCCTCCGGGACAAGGACCTGGCCGAGCTGATCAAGGCGCTGCGCCGGGCCCGCACCGGCTCCGACCGGCTGTTCTGCTACCGGCCCGCGGCGGGTGGGGACTGGCGCGAGGTGCACGCCGAGGACATCAACGCGCGCTTCAAGGAGCTGGCCGGAGAGGAGTGCTCGGTCAAGGACCTGCGCACCTGGCAGGCGACCGTGCGGGCTGCCCTGTATCTGGCCGGCGCCGACGAGCCGGGCAGCGACACCGAGCGGCGCCGGATGCTGCGCGAGGTGATGGACCGGGTCGCGGACGACCTGGGCAACACGCCGACGGTGGCCAGAGGGTCGTATGTCGACCCGCGCGTCGTCTCCGCCCAGGAGAGTGGTCGCACCATCAGCAGGGCGATCGACCGGGTCGGGTCGGACAACCTCGACCGGCCCCGGGTGCGCGCCCAGCTCGAGCGTGCGGTGATCCGCCTGCTGTCGACGACCTGACGAGCACTCGTCAGGCGTTCGGCGCCGCTCGCTCCCAGTCCGCGACGGGGCCGGGGACGATCCTGAAGAGCGGGTGCACCTCGACCTGCTCCGGGGCGAGCTCCCTCCAGGTGGCGGCCGTCTGTGGACTGCGCACGGCCAGCTTGGCCATGAGGTGGCCCCACTCCAGCGCCAGCTGCCCGTCGGTGACCGGGACCGACCCTGTCCAGGAGGCACTCGGCATACCGCCTTGCCCGGTGCCGGGCAGCCTGTCGATCCGGGTCGGGTCGAAGCGGTAGCCGCGCGAGGTCGCCTCCGCGCGGATGCCGTCCAGGAACGCCCCGATGGCGGCGACCGGGTCCGACGTCCCTCGGAACCGCTCGAGCTGGGGGTGCCGGGTGTAGCCGCGCGTGCGCCCCGCCAGCACCGCCTGCGCGAGCAGCGCCTCGCGCCAGGCAGCCGTCAGACCGGCGCGGTCGAGATAGCGGGGGTGCAGCGACCACAGGCGCACGGGTCAGCGTCCCGTGGAGTGGCAGCAGGGACGGAGTGGCACCCGGGCAACCTAGCGCTTCTCGGCTCGGGAACCGCGGTGATTACCCTGTGCACCATGCCGGAGTCTCCCGCCCCACCCACCGACCGTCAGTTCACGCTCGGTCGGCTCGCTGCCGTCCTGGTCGGGCTGGAGGCGCTGGTCCTCGCGGGGTTCGTCGTGTTCTACCTCGTCGAGCTGGTGCTCGGTGAGGGCAGCGACGTGATGATCGTGCTGATGTCGGTCGTCACGATGACTGTGTTCGTGGTCGGGCTCAGCTATGTGTCCGTCGGGCTGTGGCGGCGCCACCCGCGGGCCCAGGCCCCGGCGATCGCGGTCAACTTCCTGCTCGTGCCCCTGGGGATCGCGATGTTCCAGTTTGCTCCCGCCTGGCTGGCCGCGGCGGTGCTGGTGACGGCGGTGGCAACGATCGCCTCCACGCTCCTCATGGGGCGCCTGGACTGACGCTGGCCACCGGCTAGGGTGTCGGCCAACCTGCTGGTCCCATAGGGTTTGTGCGTGGAGCAGGAGCCGAACGGCAATGTGCGCATCGCCGTGCTCATCGACGCGGAGAACACGTCACCGCAGTTCGCGGAGGCGTTGCTCGACGAGCTCGCCAAGTACGGCGCGGCCACCATCAAGCGGGCTTACGGCGACTTCTCCTCTCCCTACCTGGCTGGGTGGACGCGCCAGCTGAACGCCCGTGCCATCCGGGCCATCCACCAGAACGCCTTCACGGCGGGCAAGAACGCCACCGACTCCGCGCTGATCATCGACGCCATGGACCTGCTGTATGCCGACAACGTCGAGGCGTTCGCCCTGGTCAGCAGCGACTCCGACTTCACCGGACTGGCCCTTCGGCTGCGGGAGGCCGGCAAGACGGTCTACGGGCTGGGCCTGCAACGGACCCCGCAGTCGCTGCAGAACGCCTGTGACCGCTTCATCGCACTGGAACTGCTGGCGGCGGACGCCGACTCGGACGAGGTGGACGACGCCGTGGCCCAGAACGCCGGCCCGACGACTACCGCGAGCGGGGAGTCGTCGATCAACCTGCAGAGCCTGCTCACCAAGGCGGTCAACGCCACCGCGGGGGAGGACGGCTGGGTGAACCTGGCCTACTTCGGCAGCCACCTGCGCCGCATGAACGCCTCGTTCGACCCCCGCACTTTCGGCCATGCCAAGCTGAGCTCTCTCGTGGAGGCGCAGCGATACCTCGAGACGGTGCGACGCGACGGCGTCCTCAGTGTGCGCGTGAAGTAGACCGCACCAGGCGGCTGGGGGCTCAGGGCGCCATCCTGCGCTCGTCCTCGTCCGCGAGGGGCAGTGCCACCTGGACGGCCGTGCAGTCCCCCCGCTGGATCAGGATTCCACGCCCGGGGAGTG
>Ga0079224_100006836_pt1 | contig 15199 bp, 10 predicted proteins | sample Stecom2015_FD_80414 | JGI IMG/M metagenome (GOLD analysis project Ga0079224, IMG submission 80414) | Agricultural soil microbial communities from Utah to study Nitrogen management - Steer compost 2015 | ecosystem: Environmental > Terrestrial > Soil > Agricultural land | place: USA: Utah...
TATATAAAATTGTCATGAAATTATAGGATGTTAGCGCTTTTTCAACCGCACCAAAAGGAATTTATTGAGCTGTGCGTCGCGGGTCTGGTAGTAAAAGAATGTAGGAGTCAGGCGGCTGACGCGGTAACCCTCAAACGATGCTACCGGCTCCACATCATAATGTTGCGGTATCTCGTTCAACCGCTCCGTATGTACAGCCAGCAGGCTGCCATCGTTCAGGTTGTTCCATTGCTCTTCGTACCGAATGGCACGTAGCGGCACTTCGCACCGAAAACCAAGTGTAAAATTTCTTATTTCCTGATCCAGCACATAGATGCAATCGGGCTGATTTTCCCCCACCACGTGTTCATTGATAAAGCGCGCCATCCGGTCGCCGCTCTGATAGGTCAACAATCCCGGATATAAATAGCCGCCATAAAAGAAACCAATCAGCAGTCCGACACCATAGCTTACCAAAAGCGTGTTATTGGCCGAGATCCGACGTCCATACGCCCATATCGCGCCTCCCACACATGCCATACCGATCACACATATCCTCCAGCTACCACCGTGGAACAGAAAGGCCAATGTGCATAGCAGGATCAGGATGAACAAGCCCGAATAGTGTTGTACCCGGTGGATGATCCCGCGCATAGGCAGTCGATCCATACGTGCCAGGAGGAGGGCTACCCAAATGCTCATCAACGGAAACAACGCATTGAGGTAATGCGGCAACTGAAACTGCGATGCGGAGAATAGCAACAGGGGAATCGCGATGCCTCCCCACAACAAAGGATGCCCGATTGCCGGCTTCGTCTTCCTAAAACAGAAATAGACGGCAAAAAGGAGTAATGGCGACCAGGGCAAAAATGCCCACAATAGGGTATGCAGGTAAAAAAAGGGATCGCCGTGACCCTTTATGGGGCCTGAATTAAAAAAGCGACCGAACTGACTGTCCCAAAAGAAGAAGCGGACGCCCGACACATGCGTTTTTCCGAAAACCTCAACCGTCGGCCGGGCGTCAAACTGGTCGTACAGGCAATACAATTCCGGCAGGATAAAAATCCCCAACAGTACGAGAGCCACGTACCATCGATAATTGATGAACTGCCGCCATTCTTTACGCACGAGCCAGAGGACAACAAAGCCACTGCCGATCAAGATCAGCACAAAAATCCCTTTGGTCATCACAGCCATGGCGGCCCATAAGGCGCCCCATACCAGCTGCCAGCATGTATCCCCACGATAGACTCGATAGAAATGGTAGATGGCCGCGACGATCATTCCCGTCAGGTACGGTTCGGCGTTCACCGCCGAATTGCATAAGAGCAAATGCAACGCACTGAGGTAAACCAGCACGGCTATGCGGGCCACGTTCAGGCCGTGCAATTTGCGTGCAAGCCGATACGTATACAACGCCCCGATGAGCCAGAAAATAAATGCGGGTAGCTTGTAGGCAAAGTCGTGAATCCCAAACAACCGGTAGCTCAACGCCGTACACCAAAACGGGAAATGAGGTTTATCCAACCAATCAAAACCGTGAAGGGTGAGAAATTCATAATTGGCATTTAATACCATGTTTTTCGCGATGAGTGCGTAAAGCGCCCCATCGATCATCATGACACCGGTAAAAAGACCAATCCCATTCACCGCAATACCGGCAATACACAAGAGGGTGAAAACACGTTTACTGAACATCGATGACCTGATTAAAAATGGCCCATGCAACAGCCGGTAAAGTTATCAGGATATTTGCTTTTCTCAAATTGGCCGGCTATATTTGAGTGACCGATGCGTGATATCTGTACAACCGAAACTATATGCCACATAGGTCCTTGCTTCATATTTCATTCGTAGTGAGTCCGAGGTGAGTCCGAGGTGAGTCCGTGTATTTCCGATAAAACGTCGGACTCCCGTTGGACTCATGTCGGATGCAATACCGGTTCATAGTAAGCAGGTCTGCCAAAAGTTTTGATTATTATGGCTACACAGGATAAAAACGGAAAAATCAAGGGAAAGTTCAACAACGTCGTTTACCGTGAGTTGGACGGAAAGCAGGTCCTACAAATCGCACCGGCCCGTGTAAAACAAACCTATGCCACGAAGCTGAATGCCCTGGAATTCGGACTGGCCAGCGCACAAGCGAGTGTATTGCGTAATTTCTTACGACGCGTATACGAGGAGGCTGACGGCAAAATGGCGGCCAGGCTAACGGCTGCGGTGGCAGCCTGTATACGCGCATCCGCGAAGGATATCGGCGAACGGGATTTACATGACGCCGATTTAGATCCATTGAAAGGTTTTTCGTTTAATACGAATGCACCGTTTGAAAGGTTGGTTGCCGTATCGCCAAGCTATCGTGTTTTTCCGGATGGCCGGTTTGAGTTCAGCTTACCTCCCTTCAATGTTATGAAGGATATCCATTATCCGCCGGATTACATACGGTACCATCCGAGTTTCCTCATCGCCGTAACTGCTTTTCACTTCCGCAAGGAGTACGCCCGGCTCATTGACAAAGAAGTATTTGATTTTAAAAATATCGACCAACAAGTGGAAATCGAGTGGTCCAGCAGCCGGAGGCTGCCCAAAGGTGCGATCGTTATCGTTACCTTTTCGCTGCGCTACCAGTCTACCAATTGGGCGGGGCAACGGATACAGATCAAGGACAAAGCGTTTTACCCCACCGTCATTCTGGACGCATTCCACGTTACGGATGAGATGGCTACACTTGGCGAAGAAGCGGGTTTTGCGAATCCGACCACCCACATCGTGGAATTCGGCACCAACGCGAACCATATCCTGCAGGACATCCAGCGGTTTAAGAAAAGAATGGCAAAAATGAAGAAGTAAGTTACCGCCTTATCTTCCCGAGCCCGGTTCCCACCAGCGAAATAACCAGCGTGCCGAATACGATGATCATATTCGCATGGAGTGGATATTTCAGATACCTGTACGGTTCGGGAATCAGGTGGGAGAAGGTCATCCACAGGATGGCCAATACGCCCGCGATCACGGCAATAATAGCATCGCTATTGCGGGCGTTTTTACTGATAATCCCCAACAGAAACAGTCCAAGCATGCCACCGGCAAAAATGCCTGAGAGCTCCCACCATATATCCAGAATGCTCTTCACACCGATCATGCTGATGCCGGTAACGATCCCCAAAATCCCGAAGACGACGGTTGCGACAACCAACACACGCAGCGCCTGAGATCCGGAAGCGGTCCGACGGATATACCGTTTGTAAATATCTTCGGTAAACACGGTAGCCGAGGCGTTCATCCCTGAGCTGATGGTACTCATAGCCGCTGCCATAATAGCCGAAATCACCAACCCGAGCAAACCAGCAGGGATCATATTGACCATAAAATGTGGCATGATTTTGTCCCCGTAGTCCGCAGGCGTTAACGACGCCGCCAACTGTTGTATCTCGCCCGCCGAGGCGCCGTTGGGCAACCGTTCTTCCGCCGCTTGCAGTCGGACGGTTTCACTCAGTTCCGGATGCTGGGCGTAATAGGCATACAACCCGGTCCCGATTACAAAAAACAACAGCGATATGGGGATATATAATTTCACGCACAGCCATACGGATTTAGCGGCCTCTTTGGCAGATGGTGCCGTATGATAGCGCTGCACATAATTCTGGTCCATTCCAAAATTATTTAAATTGATGAAAAAGCCGTAAAGAAGGATCACCCAAAAAGAAGGGCCGACAAAATCCGGAGAAAAACTACCCAAGCTGAACTTGTGATCCGCCATTCCAATGTTGATCACGGCCGATGCACCGCCATCTACGTTGGTCAGGATCAGAAACAGGATCAATAACCCACCGAAGGTAAGTAGAACGCCCTGGGCAACTTCCGTCCAGATGACGGCCTCCATCCCACCGAGTACGGTGTATACTACAATACATAAGCCGGTTACGATCATAATCGTGGTCATGTCGTATCCGGTCAGGGCCTGCAGACTGAGGGCAATTCCAAAAAAAATCGATCCCATGCGGGCCAGTTGCGTTAACAGGAAACAGAGCATGGCATATGTACGTGCCCAGGGCCCAAATCGGTGCTCCAAGTGGGTATATGCCGACACCCCACCTTCGGTGCGGTAAAACGGCACAAAAAATTTCGCCGCCACCCACGCCGCCAATGGCATGGACAGACTGAAAACCAAGGAATTCCAATTACTTCCAAATGCCTTTCCCGGAACACCGAGGAACGTATTGCTACTGAGGAAAGTAGCGTACAACGATATCCCCACCGCCCATCCTGGGATCATGCCCGAGGCTTTGGTAAACTGCTCGGCACTTTTATTATTCCGTGAAAACCATGCACCAACCAGCAGCATGGCCAGTAGGTACAAAATAATGACGGCAATATCAACTACGGGAAGGTTTTTCATGACAACAAATATAACGATGTTACCTTCTCCTGAAGAGTTCCCAGCGTTTGGTAGCGTTTATAGAGCGTTGCATAGACAGCCGTACGATCCGGATCGGGCTGGAAGATCTGGTCGAATCCGGAAGACATGGCCTTCTGGGCAGCGCCAATCGATGGATGGAGGCCTGCGGCCACCGCGGCGCACATCGCGGCCCCAAGCGCACACGACTGCCCGGTTCTGGCCGTCTTTATGGGTCGTCCCAGGACATTGGCAAGCACCTGCATCACATACGGCGACCTGGAGGCGATACCACCGGTGGCGATGATCTCCCGCACAGGTATATCTTCGGCTTCAAAACGATCGACGATCGATTTTGAACCGAATGCGGTGGCCTCCACCAACGCTTTGAAGATACGCGGGGCGTCCGTTCCGAGGGTGATGCCCGTAAGCCAACCGGTCAATGCCGGATTGACGTCGGGCGTGCGCCGCCCGTTGATCCAATCAAGCGCGACTTCGTCGTCATCGGTTACCGGCAGCGCTTGAGCTTCCCGGTTCAGGGCCGTCAAAATACGGCTGGTGAGCGTTTTTTGTTCTTGCTGGCTAAGCGAGTCACTGAGCAACGCCGTAACGGGATAGGCGATCAGGCGGGCAAACCACTGATACAGGTCGCCAAATGCCGACTGCCCGGCTTCAAATCCCAGCATACCGGGAATGATGGAGCCGTCGACCTGCCCGCAAATACCCTTCACCAGGCGATCACCATGCCGTTCGGTCGGCGCCACCAGCATATCGCAGGTAGAAGTTCCGACCACTTTCACCAGTGAATACGGACGGATCGCAGCCCCCACGGCTCCCATGTGCGCATCGACGGCACCCACCCCTACTACCACGTTCTCCGGTAGGCCGGTGCGCTTCGCCCATTCCGGTGATATCGTGCCGGCGGGTACATCCGCGGTGCAGGTCTGCTGGTAAAGCCGTTCACGGACGCCCTTCAAACGGACATCCAGGGCGGTAAGAAAAGCCTCTGAGGGAAGCCCGCCAAAATCCGGATGCCACAGGGCTTTATGCCCCGCGGCACAACGACTGCGTTTGAAGGCCGAGACATCGTTGCGCCCGCAGAGTAGGTTGGGAATCCAATCGCAATGTTCCATCCACGAGTATGCGTGCGCTGCCACTTCGCGGTCAGTTCGCAACACGCGGAGCATCTTGGCCCAGAACCACTCCAACGAGTAGCTGCCGCCGGAATACATCGTATAATCCGTGTCCCATTGGTGCGCGAGCCGATTGATTTCTTCGGCCTCTGCAATGGCCGTATGATCTTTCCAAAGGATGAACATCGCGTTGGGGTTTTCCGCAAACTGCGGATACAGTGCAAGCGGCGTACCGCGCCGGTCTACCGCAACGGGTGTAGAGCCGGTTGTGTCAACGGATAGTCCTCGGATACGTCCCACGGCTTCTTTCGGAATCCCCGAGAGTACTTCCCGGATAACGGCTTCCATTGCCTCCACGTAATCCAGTGGATGCTGTCGGAACTGAGACAACCGACTGTTGCAGTAGAGCCCTTCATTCCAGCGCGGATAAATCCGTACCGCACTCTTTTGTTCCTCCCCTGAGGCGGCGTCTACCAGCAGCGCCCGAACGGAGTCGGTACCGAAATCCAGTCCGATCACAAAGTTTTCACCGGTCTTGCTCATTCCTCCGAACCGTTTACGTTGCCACAGAAATGTACGTTAATGCCGAGTTCATCCAATGCGGCAGCCTTGATGCGGCACGCCCGGTGGGCCGTCCGTTCGTCGGTCGCATAGACAACGTGTATATGATTGGCGGCGTGGCGGGCCATCAACTGATCCCTATTTACGCCATGGAGCACAGCATGCATAATAGGCCATTCCGGCGAGGTCAATCGCCATCGCCGTTCCGTCTCCGTGTCCGGAAGGTTCACTGCCTTACCGACACCGAGATCGGCCTGCAGCCGTCCGTTTCTGACATAGATACGGCTCCAAACGATCGGTCCGGGTTTACTTACCCCACGAAGTGTGCCACCCCCAAGCCGAAAATACATGGGCGATTGGCGCCAGCTGCTGGCTGCGGCATATCCTCCTTCAAAATGCGCGGCAGGTACGGCTCCGGAAATCAGGAATACCCACACAAAATCGTCGATATCGTCTCCTGTATAATGTTCACCCCAACGGATATCGTGCAACGTATTTTCTCCGGTCATCCCCAGTTCTTTCCACAGCCGATATGTGACCAACGCGTCAATGCCGGCGCACTCATCCACCTCGTTAAAGTGCGGGATGGCTTCCCCGGCAAAGAGTTCTTCGCCGTTTTCTGAGTAGACAGGTGGGCGAACCGGATTATTGAGCAGCCCTTCCACCAAATCGCTTGCTACCGTCAGATCTTTCAACCCCTGCTGATATTGGATTCCGATGGTGTCGCATCCAAATTCGGCAGCCATTCGTACGGCAGCGACATACATCTTACACTGATCAAGGGTTTGCCTCCGCGTGAGTTCAGTTTCTTCGTTTTCCCCCCATTTAAACGTCATTCCCCGATCGATCAGCCACTGCAATACCGCCTCCGCTTCCTCATCGCCGACCGTACACATCCGGGCGTAGAGCGCCGATTGGCTGAGCCGCTCCTTAAACAGGCCAATCTCGTGGAGCAGATCGTCCGGAACAATGGCGTTGTACATGCCCATGCAGCCTTCATCAAAGACCCCCATGATCGCTTTCGTATTGCGGAGCCGACGGGCGAATGAACGGCCCGTCTCTTCGTCTGCGGCCGGGATTTTCACCAATTCAAAAGGCCGCACATGGCGGAGGTCGTGCCTGACGATCCCCTTCTCCAACCACTCCCTAAGGCCGTCGTTAAAAAAATCGTCTTTGAAGTCGGCACTCCACAGGGTGCTATACGGTATGTTGGCCTTGGTTAGCGAGCCATTCAGATTGAGCATACCCACCAACCCCGGCCACTGACCACTCCAATTGGCTACCGTCAGGATGGGCCCGCGATGTGTGGTAAGCCCTGCCAGTACGTGATTGGTGTATTGCCACACGCTTTCGGCGACGATCAATGGTGCATCCGGAGGAATATGTTTGAAAATTTCTATACCCATCCGCTGAGAATCGATGAACCCGTGTTGCTTTCCGACATCATAGGTATGCGCCCGTCTGATTACCCCACCGTGCCGTTCGACCGCGGCGGTCAACTGTGCTTCCATTTCCTCCTGTGCCTTCCAACACACTTGATTGGCTGTTAACCGTAAATCACCGCTCGCAACCAGCCAGATCTCCTTTTTGCTTTCGATCGTATTCATGGTATTCTATTGGTTTACAATCATCGCCGCCGGGATGTACGTACCGGCACGCTACAAAGGTGTGGGGAATGAGCGGCGAATTATTGGAACTTATTGCCCTCTTATTATACAATCTTATCATTTCCTTGGAGATCGGATTTCTATTGCCTATTTTAGTAGTCACAGTGGGAATGATGATTTCCCACAAGCGATCGACAAGATTGTAAACCATTTTCCCCTTCTGGCACCACGGAGGGTAAAAACCAACGATTATGAATTATGAAGCCGCTTTTTCATAAAGTACCGACCCAGATTCAATCGTCATTCAGTGCAAGGCACGACGTGCAGGCGAACTTCGGATCGCTATGGCACTACCACCCGGAATTGGAGCTTCACCACGTCATACGGGGTAAAGGTGTGCGTTTTATCGGTGATAATATCGGCAACTTTTCGGAGGGAGAAGTATTGCTGTTGGGGAGCAACCTTCCGCACATGTGGCAATGCAACGAAGAGTACTATCAGAATCATCCGGACCGTAAAGTGGAAGCCATCGTGATCCATTTTCTTCCGGATTGCCTGGGCCGCGATTTTTTGAGCCTGCCGGAGACCTATCTCATTCCCAAACTCTTTGAAAAGGCACGCAGGGGAATGAAATTTATGGGAAAAAGCCGGGTCAAATTAATTGAGTTAATGCATAAAGCCACCACGGCTACCGACATGGAGCGACTGATAATCCTGCTGTCCATCCTGAAAACCATCGCTGAATCGGAAGAATTCGTACCCATTGCGTCGGCGCACGCCTTTTATAAATCGAATGAAATGGATACGGTGCGCATCAATAAGGTTTGCACCTATACATTGAGTAATTATAAAAAGGAGATCAGTCTGGACGAAATCGCGTCTATCGCCAACCTCAGTGTCACCTCGTTTTGCCGTTATTTTAAGTTGATGACCAAAAAAACGTATTACGACTTTCTGATTGAAATACGCATCAGCCACTCGTGCCGGCTTCTGGTAGAGGATATTTTACCTACCGAAGTGATCTGCTTTGAGTGCGGCTTTAATAACGTTTCCAACTTTTACCGCCATTTCAAAAAAGTTAAAGGCATGACACCGTTGGAATACAAGAAGAAGTATCTTTACGGCAGGCTGCTGCCTGCCGTAGGGTAAAGATGGACGCCTACCATCAACAAACTACGTGTCGATCTTGGCGTATTTCGCATTCCGTTCGATAAACTCTCTCCGCGGGGCTACCTCGTCACCCATTAGCATGGAGAAAATCCGGTCGCATTCCGCCGCATTTTCGATGGTCACCTGCCGCAGGGTGCGGGTCTCCGGATTCATAGTTGTGTCCCAGAGTTGTTCTGCATTCATCTCACCGAGACCTTTGTATCGCTGCACATGCACGCTGTCCTCCTTGCCTGACCCCTTGAGCCGCTGGATGGCGGCGTCCCGCTGGTCGTCGTTCCACGCGTATTCCTGCTCTTTCCCTTTTTTGACCAGGTAGAGAGGCGGTGTCGCAATATACACATACCCGTTTTCGATCAGCTCTTTCATATAGCGGAAGTAGAACGTAAGGATCAGGGTCGTGATGTGTGATCCGTCGACGTCGGCATCCGTCATGATGATGATCCGGTGGTAGCGTAATTTTTCGAGGTTCAGCGCCTTGGCATCGTCCTGGGTTCCGATGCTGACCCCCAAAGCGGTGAACATATTTTTTATTTCCTCATTTTCGTAGATTTTATGTTCCATGGCTTTTTCCACGTTGAGGATTTTACCCCGCAGCGGCAAAATAGCCTGGAATTCGCGGTCGCGCCCCTGTTTGGCGGTTCCGCCGGCGGAGTCCCCCTCCACCAGGTAGATTTCGCATTTAGACGGATCGTTGTTGGAACAGTCGGCCAGTTTACCGGGCAGTCCACTTCCCCCCATTACATTTTTCCGTTGCACCATATCCCGGGCTTTCCGGGCGGCTGCCCGTGCCTGCGCTGCGATGATTACTTTCTGCACAATCGCTTTCGCTTCTTTGGGGTTTTCTTCCAAGTAGTTGGCAAGAATTTCCCCTACTGCCATGTCGACCGCGCCCATCACCTCATTATTCCCGAGTTTGGTCTTCGTCTGTCCTTCGAACTGTGGTTCCGCCACTTTCACGGAGATGACGGCAGTAAGTCCTTCCCGGAAGTCGTCGCCGGTGATTTCCACCTTCATGTTTTTCAGGAGCCCCGATTTATCGGCGTAGGCCTTCAACGTGCGGGTCAGCCCCCGGCGGAAACCGGCCACGTGCGTTCCGCCCTCGATGGTATTGATATTATTTACGTACGAGTGTACATTCTCGGAATAGGTGTCATTATACTGCAGCGCCAATTCGACCGGAATTCCCTGCTTGATACCCTCCACGTGAATGGGATCCGGAATAAGCGGTTGCCGCGTTCCATCCAGATATTTTACAAACTCTTTCAGTCCGCCTTCCGAATAGAAAACATCGTTTCGCAGCGCCCCATCGGGCTGATCTTCCCGTTCGTCGGTAAGCGTGAGGCGCACCCCTTTGTTGAGGAATGCCAGCTCGCGCAGCCGGCTGGCCAATGTGTCGTAGTTGTAAACCGTGGTGGTGGTAAATATTTCCGGATCGGGATGAAAGGTCACCTTGGTTCCGGTGCGGTTCGTTTCACCGACGACTTTCACATCGTATTGCGGTTTTCCCTGGTGGTATTCCTGCATAAAGACTTTCCCATCGAGATGCACTTCCGCAATCAGGGTGGTGGAAAGGGCATTCACACAGGATACCCCCACGCCATGCAGACCACCGGAGACTTTGTACGTATCTTTATCAAATTTACCGCCAGCATGGAGCACGGTCATGACGAGCTCCAGGGCTGATTTATTTTCTTTTTTGTTGATACCGGTTGGGATACCCCGACCGTTATCATCCACGGTAATGGAGTTGTCTTTATGGATAATGACATGGATATCGTCGCAGTAACCAGCAACGGCTTCATCAATGGAGTTGTCCACCACCTCGTATACCAGGTGGTGCAATCCTTTCACACCAGTATCACCGATATACATGGAAGGCCGTTTGCGAACGGCCTCCAATCCTTCCAATACCTGTATGTTATCCGCTGAATACGTTGATTTATTCTTGTTTTCCTCGCTCATTACTGTTTTTAAATTCGGTGCCCAAAGATAAAAAAAAAGTGCGAGACTTCATAGTGGCGCACGCCATTGGGAATTATCGGATTTTTATGTTAGGTTTGCGCTTTGTATGAGAAAAATGATCACGAAAAACATGAGCAACACCATCGCCTTTTTTGCAAAGGCCGGGATATGTGTACTACTGGCGGCTGCGGTAGTGTCCTGCAACAACCAAGGAACAAAACCGTCAGCGGCTACCACGGCTGGGGATTCCACCCAGGCAAAGGTGGAGAAAATCGTCTATGTGAATGCAGACACACTGCTGGAAAAGTACGAATATTTCAAAGATATGCGCACGAAACTTGAAGAGAAGGCGAAGAAAGCCCAAGCCGACCTTCAATCGCGCAGCACCGCGTTCCAACGGGAGGTCGCCGATTATCAACAAAAGGCAGCCACGATGAGCGCGGCCGACCGCCAAAGCACCGAGGAGCGGCTCGCCCGCAAGCAGGACGAACTGGCCCGCCATAACCAAAATGCCAGTGCTTCCTTTGCGCAGGAGGAAGCTGCTGAAAACGAAAAACTTTATTCGAGAATTACCGACTACCTGAAAAAGCATGCCAAGGAAAACGGGTATAAATTGGTGCTAACGTACTCCGCGTCCAACCCTGCGGTTCTGTATGCTGACGAAAGTCTGGAAATCACCAACGAAGTGCTGACGGCGCTGAATGCTGAATACGCAAAGGAGAAAAAATAAAACAAAAGTTATCGTATTGCTGATGCCGCCCTTACAGGCGGCATTTTTTTTGAATTGGCATGAAGTTCGCCTATAGGATTTACAGCCTTTGGCTCGTGAAAAAGGGACAAAATATGTCATGATCTACTGAATTTTTGACAGCTTTCCTTGTTCCTGAAACTTATTCGGTTCTTTGAGGTTTTACTAACGTGTTAATTTACCATACCAAAAAATGATGAAGATCGCGTTAATCAGTACCTACCGGCCGCGTCAATGCGGAATCGGATCGTTCTCCAAAAATCTGTTTGATTCGCTGCCTATTGAAAAGGTGGATCATTCGGAAAGCTTCGTCGTAGCCATCAATGACCCCGAAAGCGAATATGATTATCCGCCGGAAGTGCGGTATATCATTCATCAGGACGACCACGACACCTATTTGAAGGCAGCTGAATTCATCAACCGGAGTGGCGCCGACATGTGCATTGTGCAGCATGAATACGGGATCTTCGGTGGACAGAACGGCGTGTATATTCTTTCATTACTGCACAGCCTTGAAGTACCGGTAGTCACCGTCCTGCATACGGTACTCAAAAAGCCCTCGTACAACGAATTGTATATTGTAAAAGAGATAAACAAATTGTCGCAGCGTATAGTCGTTATGGCGCACAAGGCTGTGGAATTGTTGGGTGAGGTATACGCGATTCCGGCGGAAAAAGTTTCGGTCATCCAACACGGTGTCCCCGACATACGCTACGAGCGGAATGCGGTACGCGAGGAGCTTGGCTTCACAGACAAAAAGTTGATGCTTACCTTCGGGTTTATCGGTCGGAACAAGGGCATAGAAACCGTGCTGTACGCATTGCCGAAGGTTGTTGAGCATTATCCGGATGTGGTATACCTGGTCCTTGGCAAAACACACCCGAATGTCATCAAGCATTCCGGCGAGGAGTACCGGCTGTTTCTCCTGCGGTTGGTCAAGAAACTGAACCTGGAGTCCAACGTCATTTTTATTAACGAATACACATCTCAGGAAGAGCTGTTCAAATACCTGACTGCCTCAGATATCTATATCACGCCATACCTGAATGAAGTGCAGATTACCAGCGGAACCCTTTCCTACGCGCTCGGTGTAGGTGCCGCCGTGGTTTCCACGCCGTACTGGCATGCTGCGGAATTGCTATCGGATGGCAAGGGAAAGCTGTTCGGCTTTGCGGATCATCAGGGGCTTTCCGAGGTGTTGATTGAACTGTTCAACCAGCCGCAACGGCTGCAACAGATGCGCGCTAAAGCCATTGAATACGGTCAAACCATTACCTGGCCAAAGATCGGTGGGATCTATTATTCACTTCTCCGTCACAGTTTGCAGAGTGGGCACGTTCGTCCACTGAAGAAAGACCCCGCGCTGGATGGCAGCATCCTGCCTCCCCTACGGCTGGACCACGCGGTACGGCTGACGGACAGCACCGGCATTTTCCAGCACGCCACCTACGGCATCCCCAACTATCATGAGGGGTACTGCCTGGATGACAACGCCCGGGCGCTGTTGATGGCGCTGATGGCCTATCGCAGAACCAAAAATGAGACCGCCCTGCAGCTCATTCCTACGTACCTCGCTTATATACACTATGCCCAGAACGACGACGGCACCTTCCGGAATTTCATGAGTTTTGACCGAAAGTTTCTTGACGACGTCGGATCGGAAGATGCATTTGGACGAGCCATATGGGCCATCGGATATGCCCTGGCACACGCACCGAAAGATGCCTATTTCCAGGTTGCCCGCAAGATCTTTTTCAAGGCGGTACCGCAATTTGAACAACTTCAGTCGATCCGCGCCATCGCCAACACCATCCTGGGGTTATACCACTACCTGAAGAGCCATCCCACGGATGACGGCATAATGGAGTTGACCCACCGGCTCGCTGACCGACTCCTTCAGGAGTACAAGGCACACCGTCGCGACGACTGGCATTGGTATGAATCCCTGCTGGCGTATGACAATGCACTGTTACCGCTTGCTATGTTACGCGCAGGTGAGCTGTTGAGTAATGCATCATTCCGGCATGTAGGGTTCGAAAGCATGGCGTTCTTGGAACGCCATACGATGCACCGGGGATACCTGAGCCTGGTGGGCAACGAGAGATGGTTCAGGCGTGATGGCATCATCTCCCGCTTCGACCAACAACCGGTGGATGCCATGGCCACCGTGTTGCTGTTTCTGCAAGCCTATAATGATACCGGTGACCCACACTATCTCCAGTCGGTATACACGGCCTTTATGTGGTTCCTCGGCGAAAACGACCTACGGATGAGCCTTTACGATTTCGAAACCGGAGGGTGTTGCGACGGACTCGAGCGAGACGGTGTAAACCGCAACCAGGGGGCGGAAAGTACACTCGCCTACCTGATTTCATACCTGGCCGTTCAACAGACTTTTGAAAAGCCCGCAAACCGTTCTTTACCCAAAGAAAAAGAAAACGATGCGTATAGCGATACTGGCTCCCATAGCATGGCGCACGCCACCGCGTAAATACGGCCCTTGGGAACAAGTAGCCTCAACCTTAACGGAGGGACTCGTAAAAAAGGGGTTGGAAGTTACGTTGTTTGCCACCGGCGATTCCCGCACGGGTGCTTGTCTTCGATACAGCGCACCCCGGGGCTATGCGGAAGATTCACAGCTTGATCCGAAAGTGGAGGAATGCCTACATATCAGTCAGGTAATGGAAAGCGCCAATGAATTTGACATCATCCATAACCACTTTGACTTTCTTCCGCTGACCTATTCGCGACTGGTGCGTACGCCCGTGGTGACGACGATTCATGGCTTTTCGTCGCCCCGAATTATTCCGGTTTATAAGAAGTACAACGATCGGTGCGCCTACGTTTCCATTAGTGACGCGGACCGGTCTCCAGAGCTCGATTACATCGCTACGGTATACAACGGCATTGACGTTTCACAGTTTCACCCGGTGGACAGACCGGGCGACTACCTGCTTTATTTTGGCCGCATCCATCCCGAAAAAGGGGCGCACCTCGCTATTGAGGTAGCCAAACGCTCCGGACGGCGCCTCCTCATGGCCGGCCTGGTTCAGGACCAGCGGTATTTTGAGCAGGAGGTGTCGCCGCATATCGACGGTATCCAGATTCAGTATGTGGGCAACGTAGGCCCCGTGGACCGGGACCGGCTGTTGGGAAACGCGGCGGCATTGTTGCATCTTATTTCTTTTGATGAACCGTTTGGTTTGAGTGTGGCGGAAGCCATGCTGTGCGGGACGCCGGTAATAGCCTTCCGTCGAGGTTCAATGCCCGAGCTGATTATTCCGGGAAAAACGGGCTTTCTGCCCATGCGCGTGGGCGAAGTAATACAGTTACTGGATAAACTTCCCTCGATCTCCAGAAAGGAATGCACCCGTTGGGCCCGCGAAATGTTTTCCCAGGAGCGGATGGTGGACCGTTATCTGGATGTGTACCGCCGTATCTTACTGCGCTGAAGACAGACCGCTTTTCAACAGCGCGTCCAGCAGTTCATCGAGGTTTACCGTAGCATATGTCGATGCATAGTCTGACATGGCGTATGGGATGACCAGTTGCCCCTCGTGAATGTATGCGCCGCAGGAGTACACCACGTTGGGCACATACCCTTCCCTTTCTTTACGGTTGGGGGCGAGTAACGGCTGCGTCA
>Ga0079224_100006837_pt1 | contig 15199 bp, 11 predicted proteins | sample Stecom2015_FD_80414 | JGI IMG/M metagenome (GOLD analysis project Ga0079224, IMG submission 80414) | Agricultural soil microbial communities from Utah to study Nitrogen management - Steer compost 2015 | ecosystem: Environmental > Terrestrial > Soil > Agricultural land | place: USA: Utah...
CGAGCCGGCCGGGCCTGAAGCGCGCGGGATCGGCCAGCGGCGGGCGACCTCGTGCTCGTCGCCGGCCGGGTCCACCAGCGTGTGGCCGACTGAAACCGGGTAGGCGATGGCCTCGTGGGGGAAGTAGAAGGTGCGCGACATGCCCAGCGGCTCGAAGACGCGCTCTTTCATGGCCTGCTCGAAGGTCGTCCCGAGCTTGAGCTCGATGATCCGGCCGGCGAGGTTGAAGGCGCTGTTGGTGTAAGACCAGAGCGTGCCCGGCTCGTAGACCTGGCGAAGCTCGGACATCGACTCGACATAACGTGCAAGCGCGTCATCGCCCCAGCCAAAGTCCTCGAAGTGGTCGCCGTAGACGCCGCTGGTGTGGTTGACGAGGTTGACGATCTTGACGTCGTTCTGAGTGCCGTCTTTCGTCAGCCGGAAGCCGGGCAGGTGCTTCGAGACGGGATCGTCGAGAGCGATCAGCCCCTCGTCGACGAGCATCATCAGCAGTGTGGTGGTGAAGATCTTCGAGATCGAGCCGATCTGGAGGATGGTGTCCTCGCGCATCGGGTAGCCGGTTTCAAGATTGGCCAGCCCGTGGGCGTGCAGGCTCTGCTGGCCATCGTGCCAGATGCCGAGCGCGATGCCCGGCACAGTCCAGCGCTCCATGGACTGGGCGACGACCTCATCAAGCGTCGCCGGTCGCGTCGAAGTGCTCAAGCCTCATCTCCCATCGTGAATGGCCAGGCGTCCGGGAAGTAGAGCCGCCCGCCCGCCTGGAGGAAGCGAATGCCGCCGTCTTCTGCGTCCCAAAACTTGATCTGGTTGCCCTGTAATTCGCCGTCTTCGACGATCGCCCGGCCGTCGCCGATCGTCCGCAGCCGGAACCACTTGCCGGTGACCTCCCCCTCTACCTCGGAGTAGGGACTGAACGTCGTCTGGCGTCCCTCCAGCTCGCCAGCCTGGGAGCGAATCTCGATGCGCCCGTAGGGCTGAGTGTAGACGCCGGTGAGCCGCTCCAGCTCTGCCGAATCGAGCGGCACGGTTGGGTGCTCGACCGGGCGGATGCCGAGGCGCTCGGCGAGGATCCAATCGGCGATCTCGCCAGCGAGCTGCGAGCCGTTGTCGCCGTTCGTCAGGATTGCGACCGCGAATTCCTGTTCCGGCACCATCTGCAGCAGCGCTCGGAAGCCGTTAGTGGCGCCGCCGTGACCAACGACCTTCCCGCCCTCATATTGCTCGATCTTGAAGCCCAGCCCCCAGGACGCGCCGGCCTCGAAGGTATCGACCTGGGACTCGCGCATGCGCGCGACGGCTTGCGGTGAGAGCACCGAGCCGTCGGGGCGCAGGTGGAGCTCGGCGAAACGCAGCACGTCGTCGATGCTGGCCAGCACCCCGCCGGCGGCATTGCGCGCCCGCGGACGCAGGAAGGAGCGCGCGATGCGCGCCTCGCCGGTGTGCGGGTCGACCGTGTGACCGACGGCGACCGGGTAAGCGATCGCTTCGGCAGCCGACAGGACGGTGTGTTCAAGGCCGAGCGGGCGGATGACCAGATCGTAAAGCGCCTGCTCGAAGGTCTTGCCGGTGATCCGGGCCGCGATCAACCCGGCGAGGATGTAGCCGCAGTTGTTGTACGCCCAGTGGGTGCCCGGCTCGAAGGTTTGAGGAAGGCGGCCGTACTGGGCGACGAAGCGCTCGATTGCCGTATCTCCGAGGCCGAAGTCGGCGAACCAGTCGCCCCAGAAGCCTGCCTGGTGCGTCAGGAGGTGCCGGGTCGTGATCTTGTCCGGCGCCTCCGGGTCGGCCAGGATCAGGTCGGGGACGTAGGTCGTGACCGGCTCGTCCAGGCCCAGCTCCCCGCGCTCGACCAGGGTCATGAGCAGTGTGGCAGTGAACGGCTTGGAGATCGAGCCGATCTGGAACAGCGTGTCGGTGCGTACCGGGAACTGGGTGTCGAGCGCGACCACGCCAAAGGCCCAGGTTTCGACGCGCTCGGTGGAGAGCGTGCCGACGGTCACGCCGGGCACGGCCCAGCGGGCCATCGCGTCCGTGACGCGGTCGCGCAGCGCGTTGGAGAAGTTCAATCGATGACCTCGCTCTCGCGCAGGCGTCGGATGTCGGCTCCGGTATAGCCCAGCTCGCCGAGCACTTCCTCGTTGTGCTCGCCGAGGTCGGGCGGCGGCATGCGAATCGTTCCCGGCGTGCCTTTGAGCTTGATCGCCAGCCCGGCCATCTTGAAGTCCGGGATGTCGTGGCGTGGGATTTCGACGACCAGCTCATCGTGGAGCACCTGGGGCATGCTCAGCACCTTGTCGAGCGTGTTGACCGGCCCGCAGGCGACGCCGGCTGAGGTCAAGATCTCGGTCCACTCGTCGGCCGTCTTTCCCGTCAGGACTGGGTTGAGAATGGCGTCCAGTTCGTCGCGGTGCGCCAGGCGGTCCGGGTTGGAGGCGAAGCGCGGGTCGTCGACGATGTCGTCGAGTCCGAGCGCCGCGCAAAAGCGCCGCCAGAGCGCGTCGGTAGCCACGGCGACGACGAGGAAGCCATCGCTGGTCGGGTAGGCGCCGTAGGGGGCCACAGCGTTGTGGTAGGAGCCGAGCCGCTCCGGCACCTGGCCCGTCGCGAAGTAGGCGGTGGCGTGGTAGGTCAGCCAGGAGACGCCGGCCCCGAGCAGCGAGACTTCAACGCGCTGACCCTGGCCGCTGCGCTCGCGGAAGTAGAGCGCCGCCAGGACGCCCTGGACGGCATTGGCGCCGGCGGTCAGGTCGATCAGCGACGTTCCGGCGCGCACGGGCGGGCGTCCCGCCTCGCCCGTGATGCTCATTAGCCCGGTCGCCGCCTGCATAAGCAGATCGACGCCGGCCTTGTCCTTGTCCGGGCCATCGCTGCCGAAAGCCGAGACAGCCGCGTAGATCAGCCGCGGGTTGATCTCCTTCAGTTGCTCGTAGCCGAGGCCGAAGCGCTCCATCGTGCCGGGCCGGAAGTTCTCGATCAGGATGTCCGAGCGGGCCGCCAGCTTGCGAGCGATCTCCTGGCCTTCAGGCGTCTTCAGGTTCAGGGTGATGCCGCGCTTGTTGCGGTTCGTGCTGAGGTAATACGTGCTGACGCCGTTCCAGTATGGTGGGAAGCGGCGGGTGTCATCGCCGCTGCCTGGCGTCTCGACTTTGATCACGTCCGCGCCGAGGTCGCCAAGCGTCATCGCGGCGAACGGCCCGGCGAGGTGGCGGCTCAGGTCGAGGACGCGAATGCCTTCTAGCGGTCCATTCATCCTGCGCTGCGACCTCCTTCTACTGACCGGTGAAGCGTGGCTCGCGCTTCTCAGCGAATGCGGCCAGGGCTTCCTTGCGGTCGGCCGTGTCTGCGGCTGCCGTGACATGCTCGATGTGGTGCTCGCTGCTCGCTCGCGCGCCATCGTCGATCGCTACCCAGATATTGCCCTTTGTGTGGCGCAGCGAGAGCGGCGACAGCTTCATCAACTCGGCGGCAACTTCCTGGGCTGCCGCGAGCGGGTCGTCGGCAATGCGGGTCGCGAGACCCCACTGGCGCGCCTCCTCTGCTTCGACCCAGCGAGCGGTCAGGAGCATCTCCTGCGCGCGCGCAAGGCCGATCAAATTGACCAGGTGGTGTGCCGGGGACGGCACGGCGACACGCGGCTCGGGATAGCCAAAGCGAGCGCTCGGTGACGCGATGCGGATGTCGCCGGAGATCGCAAGCTCGGCGCCGAGGCCGGCAGCCACGCCCTCGATTGCCATGACGACCGGTGAGGGTAAGCGTCGCAGACGTGACAGGACCTCGTGCATCAGCGTCACGCGCCGGTTGGCGAACGCTGCGTCGGCTTCGCGACTCTCCTTGAGGTCGACGCCGCCGCAAAAGCCCTTGCCGTTGGCTGCGACGATCACGACGCGTGGGAGGTCGCTCTCCAGCTCCGAGAGGATGTCGCGCAGGCGCTCGAGCATCGCGTAGCTGACGGCGTTGTAGACATGCGGCCGGTTCAGCGTCAACGTTGAGATTTCGGGGCTCTTTTCGAATAGAACCAAGTCTTCGGACACTCACTGCTCCCTTCGCCGCCATAGACTAGCCGCGCCCGTCCCGGCGGGCAAGCCGAGCCGCGCAACCGGGGGCAGATATAAAGGACTTTGGTCCCTGCGACTCAGGGTCGGCGAGGCTCTAGGCTAGAGGCTGGCGATCAATTCGTCACGGCTGCTGGCGGAAATCGTTCGGCGGCAGGAAACTCGTCAAGGGTGGTACGCGAGTGTCGATAAGGGTGCTCCTCGTTCAGCACCAGAATCATGCCCGTCGGCTGTTCAACCATCTGCTGACGGGCATGGATTGCGATGTCACGCAGTGCGCGTCGCTCGACGATGCCGCCGATGCTCTCCGTCGAGGCCCCGTCAATCTCGTCTTCGTGGATGAGCCGCTCCCGAACGCGCGTCCCGGGGAGGCCGTTCGGCGACTACGCGCAAGCCCTGTTACCGCCAATGCGCTTCTGGTCGCGCTGATCGACCGTACCGGCGAGCGGGACATGTCACAGCTGGTGGCCGCTGGCGTCGATGAGTACATGGTGCTCCCCGCGCCGCTCGAGGACGTCCAGCTGCGCCTGCGGATGCTGGTTGGCATCGCCCGCCGGATTGGCGCGCCGGTCGCCGAGCAGCAGGCAGCCCACCCGGCTAGTGATCGCTTCTTCGAGAGCATGCCCGATCCGGCCTTCGCCCTTGACCGCATTGGAACGCTGATCGCCGCAAATCAGCGGCTTGCCGACCTGACCGGCTATACGATCGGGCAGTTGCTCGGACAGCCGGCCGAGTTCATCGGCCTGCCTATGGCCGAAGAGATCCCGCAGCTGCTCGAGAAATTCGCCTCGTCGCCGGGCAGGATGGAGCGCATCACGCTGGTGCGCCGCGACATGAAGCCCGTTTCGGCCGTCGTGCGCTATGCCTGGCTCGACCCGGAAGAACGCTCGATCGTCGTGGGCGTGGCGCGCGAGACCGGCGAGCAAGACGTGCAGTTGGACGCGCCAGCGCCGGCCGTGCGTACTGAACCTCCGGCATTTGAGTTCGACCGGCGCGGCGTGATCCGTAGCGTCACCCCGGAACTGGCCAAGATCCTCGGCGTGAGTCGCGAGCGGCTGATCGGCCAGAGTCTGCGCGACGTGCTGCACCTCGACGACTACGATGTGATCCCGCGCGCGATCGCCAGCGGCCAGGGTGCGGCCGGTACGGTCGCGCCGATACGTCTCAAGCACGACTCGGGTAAGTGGGTCGCCCTGGAAATGTCCGGGCACACCAGGCATGACGCCGACGGCGACGACCGCTTCGTCCTGACTTCAGGCGTCGAAGCCGAACGCAGCGAGTCGGGGCCGCAGCACATCGACCTACTGACCGGCCTGTTGGACCGCCACGGTTTCATCCGCTGCGCCGAGGCAGCGGTAGGCACGGCGACGCGCAATCAGCTCGTGGCGATGCTCTTCCTGAACATCAATCATTTCAAGCACATTAACGAGAAGTACGGTTATGTAGCGGGCGATCGCATGATCGTCAACGTTGCCCGGCGCCTCAAAAGCCTGTTGACGGGCTCTGACGTGCTCGGCCGGGTCGGAGGCGACGAATTCGCGATCCTGGCCAGCGGTGCTTCGAGCCACGCCGAAGCGCTGCGCTTCGCTGAACGGATCAATCACGACCTCTCGACGCGACCCTTCAGCATCGAAGGTTCCGACACCTACCTGACGGCCAGTGTCGGGATCGCCGTTGGCGAGGTCGGGGTCGTCGCTCCGGCGGAGCTACTTGGCCAGGCCGACAGCGCGGCGGCCACGGCCAAGCGCTCTGGTCGGGGGCGCATCCACATCTACGAACCCAGGTTGGCGCGCTCCAAGAGCGACCGGCTGGTCCTCGAGCAGGATCTCATGCAGGCGCTCCGGCGCAACGAGCTGCTGGCCTTCTACCAGCCCGAGGTCGACCTGCGCACGGGCGCAATCGTCGGCGTGGAGGCGCTGGTGCGCTGGAACCACCCGCAGCGCGGCCTGATTGCGCCGTCGCGCTTCATCCCCTCGGCCGAGAACGCCGGTCTGCTCGACCCGATCAGCCAATGGGTCCTCGAACAGGCGACCCAGCAGGCGGCCGGCTGGATTGCGCGCTTCGGGCTGCGAGACTTCACCGTCGCGGTGAACTTCTCGGCGGATCAGTTCCGCACCGAGCAGTTGATCAGCGACATCTCGGCCGCGCTCCGGCGAGCCGCTTTGCGGCCCGAATCATTCAGGGCCGAGCTGACCGAGAGCGTACTGGTGGAAGACGAGCCGGAGATCGCCAGGCGCATGTCCCAGCTCCGCAAGCTGGGCGTCAACCTGGCGATCGACGACTTCGGCACGGGCTACGCATCCTTCAGCTACCTGCGCACGCTGCCGGTCAACCAGGTAAAGGTTGATCGCACCTTCGTGAGCGGTTCCGGAGCGACCTCGGGCGAGCTATCGCTGACCCGCTCGATGGCCAACGTGGCGCGCGAGGAGGGCCTCGACCTGATCGTCGAGGGCATCGAGTCGGCCAGCCAGCTCAAGCGCGTCATCGAGCTGGGATGCTCCCGTGGCCAGGGCTACTACTTCTCCCGGCCGGTAGGCCCGGAGACGATCGAGTTCCTGCTGATGGCCGGGCCGTATCCTTTCGCCAACCTCGTCAATGCCTACGCCGAACTGCATGGTAGTTCTTCGGGCGCTGCAGCGTCCTGACGATCCCGCTCAGCTGACGGCTTTGCATCCACCACCCCTTGTTGCCCTGGTGCATCTGGCCCGGGTGAGCCCGAAACAGACTACAATCCGGCCTGGTCTTGAACCCGGCTGATGGTTCATTTTGCGTGTAGAGGGGTTGTGGAACATGGCATTACCAGCAGGCGTCGGCATCGTCGCGGGCAGCGCGAACGCGCGCGTCGGCATGCAGGCGGCGATCGATACGCTCAAGGCAGGCGGCAGCGCAGTCGACGCGGCGATCGAAGCAGTCAAGTGTGTCGAGGACAACCTTGAGGACCACGGCGTCGGGACCGGCGGGATCCCGAACGTCCTCGGGCAGGTCGAGCTGGACGCGACCATTATGGACGGCCGCAACCTGGCAGCCGGCTCGGTCGGCGCCGTCAAGAACTTCCCGCATCCGATCGAGATCGCTCGCAAGGTCATGGAGCTGACGCCGCACGTCATGCTGGTTGGCGAGGGCGCCGAGCTGTTCGCGCGCAAGCACGGCTTCGAGCCGGCCGAGCTGCTCACCGATGAGGCCAAGGCGCAGTGGGAGCAGCGCATTCGCGGCAAGAAGGCCGATGGCAGTGACGTCTATGAGGACAGCTACCAGCTCTATATGCAGGTGGTCGACGACTGGGTCAAGCTGCTCCACGATGAGATCTTCGGCACGACCAACGTGATCGCCCGCGATGCGGAGGGCAACATCGCCTGCGCGGTCTCGACGAGCGGCTGGGGCTTCAAGTGGCCCGGGCGACTGGGTGACTCGCCGGTGATCGCGGCCGGCAATTACGCCGACAACCGCTACGGCGCGGCCGCCTGCACCGGGCGCGGGGAGATGGCCATTCGCTGCGCGACGGCCGCCAGCGTCGTCATGTTCATGCGTCACGGCAAGTCGCTCGACGAAGCGCTCACCCAGGCGATGAAGGATCTGCGTCACCTTGACGACCCGTTTGCCGGCGATCGCACCAACGTCATGAACATCGTCGCGATGGATGCCGCTGGCAACGTCAACGCCGCATCTACTTCCAGCGAGGCGACTTTCGTCTTCCAGCGTACTGATATGGCCGAGTACGAGGAGCGCCCGCGCATGGTGATGCCGCTCAAATAGCGGAACCCGCGAACGTTCGCGGCCTCGCGCGCGTGGAGCGATTGCCGTTCCGGGCGGGGCCGCCTCCTTCTCCACTCCGCGGGACGCACGTGGGAGTAGTACTGAAGTAGTGTGGTCAGGTGCGCGTCGATACTGGAGTACCGAATCAAGGGCAATTCGGATACCGATGTACGGCGAGAGTCACCCTTTAGAATCTAACGCTTAGGCCCAGAATCCGCACAGAATAAGCGCAATTGAGGGAATGCGGATTTTCGGGAGACGCGCACATGACGGCAAAGATCCAGTGGGACACGACGCTTACCTGGGAGGACCTGTCACCGCGGCAGCAGGACATCATGCTCTGCCTGGCGCGGGGCTGCAGCAATCAGGAGATCGCTGACGAGCTCGGCCTGAAGCTGTCGACGGTGCGCAACAACATCGCCGCGGTCTACGAGATGCTCGGCCTTACCAACCGCGTCCAGGCGCTGCTCTGGGTGCTGTCGTACGAGGAGCTGGCACAAGAGGTCCTGCAGACGGCCTGAGCAACGTCGCGGAGCGTCGAGAAGCCGCGCTGTTCGCTACACTGTCCCCGATCAGAGGAGCGGTCGGGAAAGGTCACGCAACAGTGCATCCATTTGGACGCTTCATCGTTTCGAGTCGCAACCAGGATCTGGACGGCAGGGAGGCCTTCTGGTTCCTGGTTCGTGATTTTCACCCGCTGTTCGAGACCACCGCTGACATCTACTCGATCCCGCTACTGCCGCCCTCAAGCCCGCTTATCCCCAACGGCACGGCCCATCACTACCTCGGCGAGCTCGACGGCAAGCCCTGCTTCGTCGCCGAAGTGCCGCTCGACAGCGAGCCGCCCGACGGCGCCGACTTCATCAACTTGCGGCAGCTCTACTTCCACGTCGACGAGGAGATCTGGGGGCTGGCGGCGCGCGCCGTCCAGATCGTCGACTGGGCGCGCACCCACCGTTACTGCGGACGCTGCGGGACGCCCACCGAATTGCGGTCCGACGAACGTGCGCTGAGCTGCCCGGAGTGCGGCATGCGTCATTACCCGCGCCTGTCGCCGGCGGTCATCGTCCTGGTCCAGCGGGGCGATGAGGTGCTGCTCGGCCGCTCGAACCGCTTCCCGAGCGCCTTCTATAGCGTGCTGGCCGGCTTTGTGGAGCCGGGTGAGACGCTGGAGGAGACGGTCCAGCGAGAGATCTACGAGGAGACCGGCATCCTGGTCAAGGACATCACCTATTTCGGCAGCCAGCCCTGGCCGTTCCCGAATTCGCTGATGATCGGGTTCACGGCGCAGTACGCGGGTGGCTCAATCGTGCTTGGGGACGACGAGATACAGGACGCCGGCTGGTTCACTCTCGACACGCTGCCGGAGATCCCCAGCCGAGTCAGTATTGCCCGCCGGCTGATCGACTGGTGGATCGATCAGCAGACGGCCAAGCGGGCTGCAGTCGGGAGCTAGATGTCGGCGCGGTTGTCGCGTCCCCAGTGCTTCTCCAGCACATGCAGCATGTTGTCCTCTTCGAGCACCTGACGCACGGCGGCTTCATCGCGCCGCCCGGACGGAAACTCATCGAGACAGGCCAGCCGAGCCGCCACGCGGGCCGCGAATGCCGCGCCCATCTGCAGGCCGCGCGGGGTGACCTTGTCGACCGTGTCGGCCTCGGTGTGGCCGTAGCCGCGGCCGATCATGCCGGCCGTCGCGTCGAGGCTGCGGAGCGTCGCGCTCGGGTAGCCGGCCAGGAAGTACGGGAAGTGGTCGGAGTGGACTCCCAGGCGATTGTCTACCTGGAATTGGTAGCCCATCTCGTCGCCGAGCTTGCGGAAATAGTCGGCCCAGGCGTTGTCGCGGCTGACGTTGACGATATCACGGCCACCCTCGCCGCGTCCGGCGCCGTCGAGGTTCATCGAGAAGACGAGTTGCTCGTCGTTGCCTTCCTTCGCGTAGGTGTCGGCGTGCGCCCAGCTACCGATTAGGCCGATCTCCTCGCAGCCGTAACAGATAATCCGCACGGTGCGGTCGAGCTGCCCGGCGAAGGGCGCCAGCACGCGCCCAACCTCCAGCCCGACCAGCGTGCCGGCGCCGTCGTCGGCCGCGCCCTGGGCGATGTCGTGGCCGTCGTAGTGCCCGCCGAAGAGGACGATCTCGTTCGCCTTGGAGCCGCCCGGGATGTCGCCGACGACGTTGTAGGAGTGGGACAGGCGCGTCTGGTTCTGCAACTCGATGCGGACCTTGACCTCTCCTCGTTCGAGCTTCCGGCGCAGCAGCGCGCCCGACTCGTACGTGATGCCGATGGCGGGGATGGGCGCCTCGTGGTCCTCGTCGTTCGGGCCGCCGGGATTCTTGGCGTAGAGCGCGCCGGTGATGTGCAGCAGTCCAGGGTTACGGTTAAGGAAGATCACGGCGGCCGCGCCCGCCTCGTGTGCCCAGCGGTACTTGTCGGTGCGGTGGCTGCGCGAGGCGGTCTCGGCGTCGGTCAGGACGATGTTGCCGCGCACTGTGTCGCCCAGCCGCTCGTAGTCGGCCTGTTCGCCCTCGCCAGCGTCGATCAGCGTGCCTTCCCAGACGCCGCTGCCGCAGTAGGGCATGGCGATGGCCGTGATCTCGTCAGTGTGCGGTTCGGTCACGGTTAGCTTGCAGGTGCCGCGGTCCCAGGTGTACACCGGGAACTCTTCGAGGTGCGCGTTCTGTAGCCCGTAGGCGCGCATCTTCTCTAGCAGGAATTGCGCCGCCGCGTGCTCGCTGGCGCTGCCGCCGAAGCGGTGCCCCAGGTCGTCGCAGAGGTGCACCAGATTGCGCCACATCTCATCGGTCGTCCAGACTTCGCCGAGTATGTGCCGGTCGATCGCCGTCAGGTCGCAGGCCATTCGAGTACTCCCATGTCTGCTCGCATCGAACCCAAAGCCAGCACAGGATGGCCGCGCGCGCCGGTACTGTCAAGCATGGGCCGCGTGCCCCTGACCTGGCCGGCTGCATTGACCGTTCGCCGCGCCGGTGACCCGACGGGCTAGGCTATCCTTGCGTCAGACACCAATCGTCATACAGCGAGAGGGATCGCAGATGACCTCGACCGCCAATTTCGTCGTCCCGGACGCCAACGGCTTGAAGAGCCCCTTCGTCAATCTCCATCACGTCGCCCTGGTGACCAACGATATGGAGGCGACCGTCGCGTTCTACCGCGATGTGCTGGGCAGTGAGATCGCGATGGCGCACCGTCAGGGGCCGGACAACGTGCGTCACTACTTCATCACCGTCGCGCCGAACACCGTCTTCGCCTTCTTCGAGTTCCCGGACGCAGAGATGCCCGAGCTGCTGCCGGCGACCCAGCCGAAATCCGGGCGCTCGCTGGATCACATCTGCCTGTGGGTCGAGGATGAGGCTGCCTGGGAGCGCTTCCGCGATCACCTGGCCGATCATGGCGTCGAAATGACCTTCGCTCAGGGTCGCCAGTCGCTCTTCTTCTCTGATCCGAACAACATCGTGATCGAGGTGGTGCCGGCCAACTGGGAAGCCGGGTTCCCGATCCACGACGATCCGGACCCGGCATACGAGCCGCCGGCCGGCTAGGCGCCTCCGCCCCCGGCGGTATCTGGATTAGTCGGCCGCAGGTGTAAGGCGGATCGCGCCATCGCGCTCGACGATGCCATCCTCGCAGCGCGCCTCGATCTCGCCCATGCCGAACTGCTCATTGTAGAGTGCGGCGTAGAGCCCGCCGCGCGCCAGGAGTTCCTGGTGCGTGCCGCGTTCGACGATCCGCCCCTGGTCGACGACGAGGATTTGGTCGGCGGCGACGATCGTGCTCAAGCGGTGCGCGATGGCGATCGTCGTGCGCCCTTCCATCAGCGGCCCAAGCGCCGCCTGGATCAACCGCTCGGAGCGCGTGTCGAGCGCAGATGTGGCCTCGTCGAGGATCAGGATGCGCGGGTCCTTGAGGATCACGCGGGCGAGCGCCAGGCGCTGCTTCTCGCCGCCGGACATGCGGTAGCCGCGCTCGCCGACGACCGTGTCGTAGCCGTCGGGTAGCGACATGACCAGGTCGTGAATCGCGGCGGCCTTGGCGGCGGCGATCATCTCTTCCTCAGTCGCGTCCGGGCGGCCGTAGAGCAGGTTCTCGCGGATCGACGTGTGGAACAGGTAGCTTTCCTGGGTGACGACGCCGATGACCGCTCCCAGGCTCTCCAGCGTCACGTCCCGGATGTCGATGCCGTCGATGCGGATGGCGCCCTCCTGGACGTCATAGAGGCGCGGCAGCAGGTAGGTGAGCGTCGTCTTGCCGGCGCCGCTCGGTCCGACTAGCGCCACGAGCTGTCCCGGCTCGGCGACGAAGCTGACGTCTTGGACGGCGTACTGGCGCTCCGGCTCGGAGCCGCCGTTGCGGCCGCTGGCGTAGCTGAAGGTGACGCCGTCGTACTCCACGCGGCCGCGCACGGTCGCCGGATCGAGTTCGATGGCGCCCGGCCGGTTGGTGATCTCCGGCTCGAGGTCCAGGTACTCGAAGATGCGGTCGAACATCGCCATCGCGCCCTGGATCTCGACCTGGACGTTGAAGAGCTGGCCGAGCGGCATGAACAGCCGCGACTGGAGGGTGGTGAAGGCGACGATCGCGCCGATCGTCAGGCTGGAGTCACCCTGGATGATCGCGCGGCCCGCGACCAGATAAATCAAGGCCGGCATGATCGAGAAGGCCGTGCCGATGATCATGAAGAACCAGCGGCCGATCATCTGCTGGCGCACCTGCAGGTCGGCGACGGCGTCGTTCTGGTCGGCGAAGCGTTCAATTTCGTCGCTCTGGCGGCCGAACGTCTTGGTCAGCAGCACGCCCGAGACAGACAGTGTCTCTTGTGTGGTGGCGGTCATGTCAGCCAGGCGCTTCTGCGTCTCGCTACTGACCTCGCGACGTAGCGCGCCGACGCGGCGCGTGATGATCGTGAACAGCGGCGTCAAGATCAGCGAGAGCAGTGTCAGCCGCACGTCGATGACCAGCATGATCGCCAACGTCGTGATGACGGTGGCGACGTTGCTGACGACGCTGGACGCGGTGTTGGTGACGACCTGCTGGACGCCGTTGACGTCGTTAGCGATGCGGCTCTGAATCTCCCCGGTGCGGGTGGAGGTGAAGAAGCGCAGCGATTGCTGCTGGAGATGGCTGTAGAGCTGGATGCGCAGGTCGCGCATCACGCGCTGGCCGACGGTGTTGTTGAGGTAGCTCTGGCCCACGCCGATCAGACCGCTGATGATTGGCAGCACGATCATTAGCCCGACCAGCAAATAGAGCTGGCTGAGGTCGCCGTTGGGGATGGCATCGTCGATGATGACCTGCAACAGGTAGGGATTGATCACGCCCAGGCCGGCGGTCAGCAAGATGGCGCCGATGGCACCGAGCACGCGCCACTTGTAGGGGCGGAACAGGTTGGCAATTCGGCGCGCGACCCCGCGGGTCATGCCGCGGCCCGCCTCCGGGTCGGCAGATGGGTTCATTCTTCGCATATCACGGCTCTCTCCGTTGAGACCATTCCTCCATCGCCAGGGTAATGGGCGTGCCGTTGTTTCGGAATCCGAAGTATATCGTAGGCGACCTCTTCTCTGGCTGCTGATTAAGTGTGATGTATCCCGGTCCGCCGCCACATCGCCCGAACGGGCGGGTGGGATACCGGTAAGTCGGGCAGGTCGGGCGGATCGATGCCGAGTCGGCGGTGGTCGTAGGCGTGTGTCGGGGTACTCTATAGGGCGAGCGCGAGAAGCGGCTTCCCGGCCAAAGCATGGCGGCCGGGCGGGGCGTCGCGAAAGGGAAGCAACCAGATGGGCAGCGTCGAGCGACGAGTACTGATCATCGGTCTGGATGGGATGCGGCCGGACCTCTACGACCCGCAGAAGATGCCGGCGCTGGCCGGGCTCGTCGCGCGTGGAACGCGCTTCCCCGATCATCACGCGGTCTACCCAACCCACACCCGGGTTAACATCTCGAGCCTGGCGACCGGCACGACGCCGGGTCGGCACGGCATCGTCGCCAACGTCTTCCGGCTCCCGGATGATGAGTTCGGCATCGTCGATACGTCGAACGACGAGCACCTGCGGCGCCTGGACGCCGCCGCGGCCGGCCCGGCCCTGCTCGCGCCGGCCCTGGGCGACATCCTGGAAGGCCACGATGAGCGCGTCGCCGTGGCAGCGACGTCGTCTGCAGGCGCCTGCATCCTGTGGACGCGCAACCAGCCGTACCGCGTCGTCAACGTCAACTCGCACTTCGATCGCGCCGACCTGCTCAGCCTGCGCGAGAAACTCGGTCCCGTCCCCCCGCGCGGCAACAGCTTTGAGGACCGTCTCGAGCGTCAGATGTATGCCGCCAGAGCGGTCACCGACATCTTCCTGCACGACGATGACTGCCGGGTGATCGTGATGTGGCTGAACGAGCCGGACTCCAGCCTGCACGGCTTCGGGCTGGGCGCTCCACAGGTGGACGACGCGCTGCGGGTCGCCGACCAGGCTATCGGTCACGTGCTGGACGCGCTCGACCAGAGTGGCCGGCGCGACCAGTTCGACGTCATCGTCATGTCCGATCACGGCCACTCCACGGTGCTCCACCACCGCTCGCTGGGCGAGTACCTGGACCGCGCGAGGCGCGAACTCGAACTGGACGGCCTGGAGTTGGCCACTGCCAGCGATTTCATTTACCTCACCGACAAGCCGAGGCTCCGGCAGCTCTCGAAGCTGGTGCGCTGGATCCAGGAGCAGCCCTGGACCGGCGCCGTCTTCGGCTCAGGTCCCTATGGCGACCTGGGCGGCGTCCTGGCGTTGGAAGCGCTCTGGGGCGACGCTGTGCCCGGCGACCGCGCTCCTGCGCTGGCCGTCAGCCCGGCCTGGAGCGACGCGCCGAATGAGTTCGGCGTGCCGGGCACGGTCGCGGCATTGACCGAGCAGGTCGCCCTGCGCTCGACCCACGGCTCGGCCTCACCCTTCGACCTGCATGCCTTCCTGGTGGCGTCGGGCCCGGACTTTCACGAGGGAGTGACAACTGGACTCCCCAGCGGCGCGGTCGACCTCGCGCCTACCGTGCTTCAGCTGCTGGGGCGGGCGCGCCCTGAGGCGATGGATGGCCGCGTGCTCTGGGAGGGGTTCCGAGAGCCTGCTGGGGAACCCGGAGAGCATCGCCAGACGCGCACGGCGTCGTGCGTGCTCCACGAAGACGGCTTCAACCCCGTGATCGTGCAGGAGCGGGTCGGTGACACGACCTACGTGGACCATGTCACCAACGGCCGTCAGGGCTAGCCGCTGCCTCAGTCGCCGCTGGCGATGACCGGCGACGGCCGGCTCGTGCCGAAGGATGCCGGGCTACGGCTCAGGATGGCCAGTATGAACAGCGCGATCACTCCACCGCAGATAGCGATGGTGATGTCCACCCCGA